>Ga0183098_10243_pt1 | contig 160731 bp, 121 predicted proteins | sample BioMet9_FD_128884 | JGI IMG/M metagenome (GOLD analysis project Ga0183098, IMG submission 128884) | Microbial communities from bioreactor (seeded with sewage sludge) at Lawrence Berkeley National Lab, California, USA - Biofuel... | ecosystem: Engineered > Bioreactor > Anaerobic > Unclassified ...
AATTAAAAATATTAAGGTAGCTATAGCATCAGGGTTCCACCTCTTCCCATTCCGAACAGAGAAGTTAAGCCTGATCACGCCGATGGTACTGCGTAACAGTGGGAGAGTAGGTAGCTGCCGTTTTATCAAAGAGTCCTGTTCATGAAGAATGAATGGGACTCTTTTTTTGTATATATACTCTCATCTTATTCATTACTTTCACAAAAAAAGAGTTTCTTTGCATTTAATTAATTTCATCAGGCATTCAGGAATGAATCGCTTTTACGAATAATTGCAATACAAATATTATGAACAAAGTACTTATTATTGATGATGAAGCCCAAATACGCAAGTTGCTGGCAAGGATGATGGAACTGGAGGGATACGAAGTTTGTCAGGCCACCGATTGCAGGTCGGGGTTAAAGCAGATTGAGGTTAGCTCTCCCGAAGTGGTGCTTTGTGATGTGCGTTTACCTGATGGCAATGGTGTGGATTTGGTTTTGAAGATAAAAAAGCAGTTTCCGCAGACTGAAGTGGTGCTGCTTACTGCTCACGGCAATATTCCGGATGGGGTGCAGGCTATAAAGAATGGAGCTTACGACTATATAACCAAAGGCGACGATAATAATAAGATTATTCCTCTGATAAGCAGGGCCATGGAGAAGGCTTTGATAAACAGGCGTCTGGAAAAGTTGGAAGCACAGATGGAAAGGAGATATTCGTTTCAGAATATTCAAGGTAACAGTAAGTTGATAAAGGAAGCGGTTTCGCTGGCACAAAAGGTGGCTGTTACCGATGTACCTGTTCTGCTTACCGGTGAAACTGGAACAGGAAAGGAAGTCTTTGCTCAGGCTATTCATAGTGGTAGTGCTCGCAAAGATAAAGCTTTTGTGGCTGTAAACTGTTCTTCTTTTAGCAAGGATCTGCTGGAAAGCGAGATGTTTGGTTACAAAGCCGGGGCGTTTACCGGAGCTCAAAAAGATAAGAAAGGTTTGTTTGAAGAGGCGAATAATGGAACCATCTTTCTGGATGAGATAGGAGAAATGGCTTTCGATCTTCAGGCGAAGTTGTTGAGGATTCTGGAAACGGGAGAGTTTATAAAAGTTGGTGAGACTAAACCGACTAAAGTGAACATCAGAATTATTGCAGCCACTAATCGTGATCTTCGGAAAGAAATTGAGGAAAATCATTTTCGGGAAGATTTGTTTTACCGGCTTTCTGTGTTTCAGATTCATCTTCCATCATTACGTGACCGTAGGGAAGATATTGAACAGATTGCATATTCTTTGATAGATGATTTTGGCACAAAGTTATCAAGGAAAGCTGTGAAGGTGAGCGATGATTTTATTGAAGCTTTGAAGCAGCACAGCTGGAAAGGTAATATCCGCGAATTACGAAATGTGATTGAACGTAGTCTGATTGTCTGCAATGAAGAGGAACTTACTCTACAGGACCTACCGATAGAGATCCAAAATTCTCACTTTGAAGAAAGTGCCGGAAAGAGTTATTCTAACTTTGAACTGGCGGCTATGGAACGAAGACACATTGCACGGGTGCTGCAATATACAAAAGGAAACAAAACAGAAACAGCACGCCTATTGAAAATTGGTCTTACTACGTTGTACCGGAAAATAGAGGAATACAAGTTATAAGGAAAAAGGCTTTAAGCTCTGTTTTAAATAATTACAGAATTACCCCGTATTAAAGGAACTGAAGTGAATCCAAAAAGTTAGACGAGTTAAAATATTAACAAGCTTGAGAACGAGCCCGGTATTGCACTGGGCTCGTTCCTTTTAAACTTGATTTGATTCTTTTATTGTTGTAATAATCTATATATTCTTCTAAATCCTTCATGAAGGCATCGATCTATTCAAGCTGCTACGTACAGACGTCAGTTTTGTTAATGCGGGGTAATTTCGTTATGAAGTAACCCAAAACGATATGCAACCCTATCAAAATGAAAAGGTTCATTTCGGACTGATAAAAGAACTTTATTAATTAATCGGTTGTTTTACTGAGAGATATGTATGTTATTATTCTTTTGGCATGCTATTGGTATATGCTTAAGTGATTCATAACAGAAATAATAACTCTTAAAGAAAGGAATGAGATGAACACGTTATTTTTTATAGTAAGTTGCCTTGCAGGCTGTTTCTGCTTCTGGCTTTTTTTCGTATGTATAAACTGGTTTGAAGATATTTAAAATTAGAATAGAGTATGTATACAGCATTGTTTATTTTAGGCCTGGCCATTTTTGGTTATATGGTTTACGTTCTTATTAAACCCGAAAAGTTTTAGTGAAATGAATACACAATTAATAGGCAACGGAATACAGATTGTCTTGATGATTGCATTGAGTTATCCGTTGGGAAAACACATTGCAAAGGTTTACAAGGGAGAGAAGAGCTGGAGTGACTTTATCTCTCCGGTGGAAAATGCGATATATAGATTTTGTAATATTAACCCCAAAGAGGAAATGAGCTGGAAAAAGTTTCTGGGCACACTGCTTACGCTTAACTTATTCTGGTTTTTCTGGGGAATGATTTTACTGGTATCTCAACACTGGTTGCCATTGAACCCAGATGGTAATGCTGCTCAAAGTGCAGATCAGGCTTTTAATACTAGCATAAGCTTTTTGGTGAACTGTAACCTGCAGCATTATAGCGGTGAAAGTGGATTGACTTATTTTACTCAGCTGTTTGTTGTTATGCTTTTTCAGTTTATTACTGCGGCAACCGGTATGGCTGCTATGGCCGGAGTAATGAAGGCTATGGCTGCAAAGACTACTCAGACTATAGGTAATTTCTGGTTTTTCCTGGTAAGAAGCTGCACACGTATTCTTCTTCCGCTATCATTGATAGCTGGTATTGTGCTTATTCTACAAGGTGTTCCTATGGGCTTTGACGGAAAAGCATCTATTCATACTCTTGAAGGAGTTAGTCAGACTGTTTCGCAGGGTCCTGTTGCTGCAATTGTTGCTATAAAGCAACTTGGAACAAACGGCGGAGGATTCTTTGGAGCTAATTCTGCTCATCCTTTGGAAAACCCTTCTTTTATTGCCAATTTGGTTGAGAGCATCTCGATTATGCTTATCCCTATGGCTATGATCTTTGCACTTGGTTTCTATCTGAAAAGGAAAAAACTAGCTTACAGTATTTTTGCCGTAATGTTTTTGGGGTACATCATTAGTGTGGGAACTATTACCTGGCAGGAAACAAGTGGCAATCCGTTGATTAAAGGTATCAGCCAAAGTGGAGGAGCTATGGAAGGAAAAGAGGTGAGGATAGGATCGGCTGCAACTGCTTTGTGGAGTGCAAGTACTACGGCCACTTCCAATGGTTCTGTCAATGGTATGCATGATAGCATGAAGCCGCTTTCGGGAACGGTTGAGATGCTGAATATGCAGATTAACTCCTGGTTTGGCGGTGTAGGCGTTGGTTTCTTGAATTATTATATTTTCATTATTATAGCTGTGTTTATTAGCGGACTGATGGTAGGCCGTACTCCTGAATTGCTGGGTAAGAAAGTGGAAGCCAGGGAAATGAAGATTGCTACTATTCTTGCTCTTTTTCATCCGTTTATGATTCTTCTGGGAACAGCTGTCGCTGCTTACTTGTACACTCATCATCAGGGAATGGTTTCGGCGGAAGGCGGATGGCTCAACAATCCGTCATATCACGGATTGAGTGAAATGTTTTATGAATATACATCCAGTGCTGCAAATAATGGATCGGGATTTGAAGGTTTGAAGGATAATACTCCCTTCTGGAACTATTCCACAGGAATGATTCTTATTCTCAGCAGGTATATACCTATAATTGGTCAGGTGGCTATTGCCGGTTTGATGGCTAAAAAGAAATTTATTCCGGAAAGTGCGGGAACTTTGAAAACAGATACTGCTACGTTTGGTGTAATGACCTTTGCTGTGATCTGTATCATTGCTGCCTTGGCATTCTTCCCAACACATGCATTAAGTACTATTGCCGAACTGTTAAGTTTATAATTGTAAGAAGTAATATGGAAAAAAATAAAATAACCTCTTTATTTCCTAAAGAGCAAGTAAAAGCAAGCCTTAAACAATCGTTCGTGAAGTTAGACCCACGGATGATGATTAAGAATCCGGTTATGTTTACTGTTGAAGTGGCTACTGCTGTGATGCTTTTTGTTACGGGTTACTCTGTCATTAATAGTAGTCAGGGATCGTTTGGATATAATATAACTGTCTTTGTTATTCTATTTATTACGTTGTTGTTTGCCAATTTTGCTGAAGCAATAGCCGAAGCAAGGGGGAAAGCGCAGGCCGACAGCCTTAGAAAGACGCGTGAAGAGACTCCTGCCAAACAACTTATAAACGGCAAAATAGAAATTGTAAGTAGTTCCAAACTGAGGAAGGGAGACATCTTTGAATGTGAGGCTGGAGATATTATTCCGGCTGATGGTGAGATTATTGAAGGACTCGCATCTATTGACGAGAGTGCTATAACAGGGGAGAGTGCACCGGTAATTCGTGAAGCCGGAGGAGATAAGAGCTCTGTCACGGGAGGTACAAAAGTACTATCAGATGAAATAAAGGTGATGGTTACTACTCAGCCTGGAGAGAGCTTCCTTGATAAGATGATTGCTCTGGTAGAAGGGGCATCTCGTCAGAAAACTCCGAACGAAATAGCTCTGACTATTTTACTGGCAGGTTTTACGTTGGTCTTTATCATTGTGTGCATGACTTTAAAACCTCTGGCCGACTATAGTAAGGCTACTATCACTATAGCTTCTTTGATTTCTCTTTTTGTTTGCCTTATTCCTACTACAATAGGTGGATTGCTTTCGGCAATAGGTATAGCGGGAATGGATAGAGCTTTACGGTCAAACGTAATCACCAAATCGGGTAAGGCTGTGGAAACTGCGGGCGATGTGGATACTTTGCTACTAGATAAAACCGGTACAATTACAATTGGTAACCGGAAAGCTACGAAATTTTATCCGGTAAACGGAATGGAGGAAAGGGCTTTTATTGAGTTTTGTATGCTCTCTTCCATGGCTGACGAAACGCCTGAAGGAAGATCTATCGTGGAACTGGGAAGAGAATCGGGACTCAGGATGAGAAACCTGAATACAACAGGAGCCAGAATGATTAAGTTTACCGCAGAGACAAAATGCTCGGGTGTTGATTTGCAGGATGGAACGCAGATACGCAAGGGTGCTTTCGACTCTATTCGCCGGATTGCTGAAGCTGCAGGAAACAGGTTCCCTAAAGAAACAGAGGAAATGACTTCGGCCATTGCAAATAATGGTGGTACGCCTCTGGTGGTTTGTGTGAACAAGGAAATTGTTGGAGTGGTTGAATTGCAGGATATTATAAAACCGGGAATTCAGGAACGCTTTGAACGTTTAAGGAAGATGGGTGTTAAGACGGTGATGGTTACCGGAGATAATCCGCTTACAGCCAAATACATTGCTGAAAAAGCAGGAGTTGACGATTTTATTGCTGAAGCCAAACCTGAAGATAAGATGGAATACATTAAGAAGGAACAGGAAGCAGGTAAACTGGTGGCAATGATGGGTGACGGAACTAATGATGCTCCTGCTCTGGCTCAGGCAAATGTGGGTGTGGCCATGAATAGCGGAACGCAGGCAGCTAAGGAAGCTGGTAATATGGTGGATCTGGATAACGACCCAACCAAACTGATAGAAGTGGTGGAGATTGGTAAGCAACTGTTGATGACTCGTGGTACATTAACTACTTTCTCCATAGCAAATGATGTGGCTAAGTATTTTGCCATTGTTCCGGCATTGTTCATGTGGTCTATACCTCAGCTTGCAGCTTTGAACGTGATGGGGTTGCATAGTCCGGAAAGTGCTATTCTTTCTGCCATTATCTTTAATGCCCTGATTATTCCGGCGCTCATACCATTGGCTTTAGCCGGAGTTCAGTATAAACCGATAGGTGCTTCTGCACTGCTCAGACGCAATTTGCTTATCTATGGTGGAGGAGGGGTGATTGTTCCTTTTATCGGAATTAAGATTATTGATCTCATTGTTGGTTTATTTATTTAATATGTACGCAAAATGAAAACGACTCTTATAAAATCGGTAAAAATAACCCTGATGTTCTGTTTGTTGTTAGGGATATGTTATGTTGCTGTTCTTTGGGTATTTGCTCTTATTGCATCTCCCGGTAAAGGAAATGCGGAATTAGTTACGCTTAACGGTAAAGTGGTTGGTGCTGCCAATGTGGGGCAACAGTTCACAAAAGATACTTATTTCTGGGGGCGCCCTTCTGCTGTAAACTATGCTGCTGATGCTTCGGGAGGTAGTAATAAAAGTGTTACTAACAAGGAATATCTGAAGGAGGTAGATGCCAGAATCGATTCTTTCTTAATTCATCATCCTTACCTTAAGCGTAGTGAGGTTCCTGTGGAGATGGTTACTGCAAGCGGATCGGGACTGGATCCGGATATTACACCTCAATGTGCTTATGTGCAGATAAAACGTGTGGCTAAAGCGCGTGGTATGAATGAAAATATGGTAAAAGAAATTGTGGAAAAACAGATACAGAAACCTTTTTTAGGTATATTTGGAACTGCAAAGATTAATGTTCTGAAACTGAATGTTGCTTTGGATAAAGTGAGTAAATGATTGAAATGGCATGAGTGACGAGAATAATGTACAGCATTTCCTCGACTTAATCAAGAGGTCGCGAAGAGGTAAGTTTAAGATATACATTGGCATGATTGCCGGTGTGGGGAAGACTTACCGTATGTTGCTGGAGGCACATGATCTTCTTAAAAGTGGGGTGGATGTGCAGATTGGTTATATAGAATCACACGGCAGAGCCGAAACGGAAGCTCTGATTGAAGGGTTGCCTGTTATTCCACGGAAAAAGGTTTTTTATAAAGGAAAGGAGATTGAGGAGATGGACTTGCAAAGCATTCTTCTTATTCACCCCGAGATTGTGATTGTGGACGAACTGGCTCACACAAACGTGGAAGGAAGTGTGAATGAAAAAAGATGGCAGGATGTTATCTCTCTGCTCGATGCGGGTATTAACGTAATTAGCGCAGTGAATATTCAGCATATTGAAAGCTTGAATGAGGAAATTCAGGATATATCCGGTATTGAAGTAAAGGAACGTATTCCCGATAGTGTACTTGAGCAGGCGGATGAGGTGGTAAACATTGACCTTACTGCCGAAGAACTAGTTACCCGACTGAAAGCCGGAAAGATTTATCGTCCGGATAAGATTCAGATAGCACTAAATAATTTCTTTAAAACGGAAAACATTCTGCAGTTAAGAGAGCTGGCTCTGAAAGAGGTAGCATTACGGGTAGAGAAACAGGTCGAAAATGAGTTTATTCAGGATTTCTCTCGTATTCGTCACGAACGGTTCCTGGCTTGCATTAGTGCGAATGAAAAAACTCCGAGAAAGATTATAAGGAAAACGGCCCGGTTGGCTACTCACTATAATACGAAGTTTGTTGCTCTTTATGTGCAGACTCCAAAGGAAGCCCCCGATCGTATTCCTTTGGCCAACCAACGACATTTGCTCAATCATTTCAAAATGGCTACTGAATTGGGAGGTGAGGTGGTACAAATACAATCTTCAGATATTATAGGAACAATAATAAAGGTGTGCAAAGAGAGGCAGATTACTACTGTTTGTATGGGAAGCCCCTCCTTCAATATTCCAAGAGTGTTCTTTTCTGTTACCCGTTATAAGAAATTTATTGATTCACTATCCAAGGCAAATATCGATTTAATTATTTTGTCCTAGGACTAAACAGATAATGATATGAGAATAAAGACTAAACTCACTTACGGTATCGGAATGCTCTTTGCCATGATTGTTCTCTTAGGCATTCTTTCGTTGAGCTATATAAATAAGCTGAATAACGAAACTCATAAGATATATACGAACAATAACTATTCGCTGGATTATTGCAGGAATATGTTGTCCGTTCTCGATGAACTGAATACTAGCAAGAGGGCTCTTCAGGTTTTTACATCAAACTTGCAGATGCAACAGAAAAATCTGACAGAAGTAAATGAGAAAGAAACAACGTACAAGCTGACAGTACATTTTGAGAAGCATAGAATTAAGAAAGATCAGCAAAGCTTACGGGAGATACGTTCTGACATTTATACCATTATGACCTTGAATATGGCATCCATTTATCATAAAAGTGAGGTCGCCAAACAAACTGCTATGAATGCGCTGCTATGGATTTGTCTGACGTTTGCTGTCTGCATTGTTTTTGCTTTAGCCATATTGTTTCGCTTTCCTCATTCTATATTGAAGCCAATAAGGGAATTAATAAATGGTATAACGGAAATTGCCAATCATAATTATGATAAGCGACTGAACTTTGAACCAACAAGTGAGTTTGGTGAGGTATCTACCTCTTTCAATAAAATGGCAGAAAGGCTGAACGAATACAGGGCAAGTACACTTGCTGATATTATTGCCAATAAGAAATATATTGAAGCTATTGTAAATAGTATAACAGAACCAATCATTGGGTTGGATAATGAAAAAAAGATTCTTTTCATAAACGATGAAGCTCTGAATATTCTGAATCTTAAAAGAGAAAATATAATCAGGAAGTCGGCTGCGGAACTTGCTCTGAAGAATGATTTACTTCGTAGACTGGTTAGGGAACTGGTGAATCCGGAAGAGAAAAAAGAACCTTTAAAGATTTATGCAGATAATAAAGAGAGCTATTTTCAGGCGAACTATATTCCTATACGGGTTATTGAAACAGGTGAAACGGAACCTCATAATATTGGCGATGTAATTCTTCTGAAGAATATTACTGAATTTAAGGAGCTGGATACGGCTAAGACAACGTTTCTGTCTACTATTTCTCACGAGCTGAAAACTCCAATTTCGGCTATAATGATGAGTTTACAGCTCTTGGAAGATAAACGAATTGGCTCACTGAATGAAGAACAGGAATCTTTGTCTCACAGCATAAAGGAAAACAGTGAACGGTTACTGAGTATTACTGGTGAGTTATTAAAACTTACACAGGTAGAAACGGGTAAACTGCAATTAATGCCTAAGATTACCAAACCTATCGAGCTAATTGAATACGCAATAAAGGCTACTCGTATGCAGGCAGAAAAGTTTGGTTGCCATATTGAAGTGGAATATCCTGAAAAGATAGCCAAACTATTTGTTGATAGCGAGAAGATTGCCTGGGTGCTCACTAATCTGCTAAGCAATGCTATACATTACTCGAAGGAGAATTCCAGAATTATCATTGGTGCACAGCAAACAGGTGATGTTGTTGAAATGTTTGTGCAGGACTTTGGAAAAGGTATTGATCCACGTTATCACGAAAGTATCTTTGACCGTTATTTCCGGGTTCCGGGTACTAAAGTACAAGGTAGTGGTTTAGGACTTTCTATCTCAAAAGATTTTATTGAAGCCCAGAATGGCACTCTCACAGTGGAGAGTGAAGTGGGAAAAGGAAGTAAATTTATTATTCGCTTCAATGTGAAATAGTAAAATAGAAAAAACAATAAATCCTGCAGTAGAGCTATGCGCCAAGCACCGTTTTACTGCAGGATTTTTAATCTATTATGAAAACTAATACCTGATTTTATAAATATAAACTAACCAGTCTTTTTTACCTCTGTATTTATGATTTATCTTTTTTTTTCTCGTATGCAACAAAGGTAAGATGAGATTTCTCCCCCGAATAGTTAAAATCCCCATTCTTTGATAGGAATTTCCCTATAATACCCCTTCGCTGACTCTTTCCATTTTTCTCGAATGGATTGAATAAAACTCTGAATTTGTTCGGATTTGAATAGTTATTGTTCGTTTTCGAACGATAACTATTTTATTAATGTATTGAAATTCAATAATATAACTTTTTGGCATATTCGTTGCAACTATTTAAGCGTGAGATACGTCTAAATTATGTAGCGATTATGAAACGAGAAAATAATCAATAGGTATCAGATTACAATAATTAAAAATTTCCGGTTATGAAAAAGATGGTATTTAATTTCAGTGCGTTAGTAATTAGTGTTACTACTTGTTTTTTGCTTGTATGTGGTTCGGCTGCAAATGCTCAAAAATCTCAAGTTCTTGCCAATGATAAAGGCAATTCTAAAGAAGCTTTAGTTTCAAAAGATGCAGGTTGCTCTCTTTCTTCTAATCTGGATTCCAACCAAAACGAATCTGTAGATATGCAGACTTATAATAAAGATTTAAGTTTTAATGCAACTTTCTTGAAAAATATTCCGTCTAAATATAAAACAATGATGGAACAGGTTAACTCTTCAGAAAGTCTTTGCTTTGAAATATCTTGCTATGAGGCAATTCAGAATAAAATGGAAAAAGATGTTGAAGCCTTTTTCTTAAAGAGATAAAAAACAGATAACTTTAATAGGATAACAATAATAAAAAAACTCTCATCATGAAAAAGATTGTATTTAGTATTAGTACGCTAGTAATCATCATTACTACTTGTTTATTGTTTGTGTGTAGTCCCGCAGCAAATGCTAAGAAGCTTAGAAGTTTTGTATATGACAAAGGTCAGAACAAAGAAACTGTATTTCTTTATGATTCAACAACCTGTGTGCTTACTCCTCACTTAAAATATGAATATGTAGTAAGTGAAAATGGGCAGTCTAAAACTAAAAAGGCTTATAGGTGGAATGCCGACGATAAAACGTGGATACCTTCATACATATTCATTGTAACAAATGTAGGTGATAGCCAGATTCAGGAGTTTGCCCGTTGGAGTGCCGTGAAAAATGAGTTTTGTTTGAACAGACAGAAAGCCATATTCGACAGAATAGAAGGAAGTAATATATCAAACTATATTTCCTTTAAGTGGAATGAAAGGAATAAGAAATGGGAAGTTGTGGATGGTGAGCAATTTGAGAAAAACATAGCATTACTGGTTAATCACTCTAAAAATATAAAATAAGATATTTGTTTTCAAGATAACTGATAATTAGATTGAAAAACGGCTGCCTAAGTGATTTAGGTAGCCGTTTTATGTTATTTACATCCTGATGTTATTGTGCGATATATGCCTTGAATGCCTCGAGCTTATCATTCATGATTAGTTCTTCCGGAAACTCAGTTTCTGCCAGCATGGGATAAATAAGGTCGTATTTACCAATAGCAAAAGAAATGTGTGCATCGCTTCCCAGAATAACCGGTTGCTCGTATTTTTTGCACAGCTTCAGAATTTCCTTGAAATTATCAGGAGCAGTTGCTTTTTCACGATACGGTTCTAATGAGCTGTTGTTTATTTCAAGCAGGGTATGATGTTCTTTTGCAGCAAGAACTATTGGTTCGTAATTAAGTTCTGCTGTTCCGTCACCAGGATGCGTAATTATTTTCACATAAGGATTCCTTATGGCTCCAATTACAGCTGAGGTGTTTTGTTCTACAGTTCCGGGGGTATAGCAAAGTGAATGAATTCCGGCAATACAGATATCCAACCTTTTCAGATATGTTTCGTCTAGGTCTACATTTCCTTCGTAGTCTATAATGTTCAATTCTGAACCAAGCAGAAGCTCTACTCCATACATCTGACGGGGGATAGTCCATAAGTTCCGGAAGTAAATGGGATCGCAAGTGCCCGGAATACCCGGACCATGTTCGGTAATACCAAGTAACTGAATACCTTTATCGGCTGCAGCTTGTGCCATTTCCTGTAAACTGCTGAACGCGTGCCCACTTGCTGTGGTGTGTGTATGTATGTCTAAAACTATATTCATGATGCTATTTCTGTAATCGGGCGCAAAATTAACTAATTCCCGACTTGCAAAAAAATTATCCTGCGATAAACTCATTTTGCTATACAATGTTTAACGCAGGATTTCTAGTGATTTGAACTGGCAATCTATCTTCAAAAAATGATCGTAAAGAGTTCGAAGAAAAAGAGAATCTTTGAAACTCTTTATTTCTCTTGTTAAAATTGAATTTCAGAAGCAGGAATAACTTTAATTTTATATTTAGTCTGAGTCATATCTGCCCAAAGCCAGTTATGGAAATCAATTAACGTTTTAGCAGAACAGTGAGGACGGTCGGCTGTGGTATGGCAATCGCTAACTACGGTTATGTCATAATCCTTGGAGAGAGCCGATTTAATAGTTGTGTCTACACAGTAATCAGAGGCACAGCCGGTAAAATAAAGTTTTTCAATTCCATGCTTTGTCAGTAGCTCTTGCAGATTGGTTTTGTAAAAAGAGTCGTTAGCTAGCTTTTCAACAACAATATCTTCTGGGTAAACGGGAAGTTCGTCTACAATTTCCCACTCTTTTGTATTCGGAAAGCAATAGTTATCTACTACTCCGTTGTGCTGTATAAAGATTACTTTCTTGTTGTGCTCACGAAACTTTTCTGCAAGTGCAGCAATGCGCTGAATTACATTTTCGGCATTATAACGAGGTACAGTAAATGCTACTTTCTGCATATCAACAATAATCAGTGCTTCTGTTGTTTCCATAGATAATTGTTTATTTTTTATGCAAAAGTAGATAATTACTTCTGAGAAAAAGAATATTTTCCAGACAATAGTTCTGCGGGATGGACAGAAAAAATCCTGCGTAAATGCCATATTGCTATGTTGAGTTTACTGCAGGATTTTAATTTATGCTATATTCAGTGAATGGAATAAAGATTTCCCCAATAATTATATATCAGATATAAATTTATATCTATACTACATCTATTGCATGGTTATCTTCTAAAAATTGCATATAGGATTACCATATTTCAGTTTATATTATATCCAGAGGATACTGAAGAGTATAAAAGATATAGTCTCCGAATATGATTTAATTCAGATCAATAATCATTGCTGCTTTTGCCGGAACTTCTATTTTATCTGTCCAGTTTAGTGCGTTTCCTGAAATAATATCTGTACCAGAGTGATGATTGCCCAAACATTCAGCAAAGCGAATCGTTTGCAGTTCTTGTTTGTCGTTGTTGTTATTGAGAATAACCATAACCTTCTTATCTCCTTTTATGCGAAAATAAACATATACGCCATTCTGAGGAGCGAATTGAGTCATTGTTCCGTACTTAACGGCTTCATTGCTCTTGCGCCAGTTCTGAATACGCTTCATATAATCGAGTGCTTCGATTTGGTCGTTTGTGAGGCCTTGTCTTGTAAAAATGCTGACTTTATCTTCTGCCCAGCCACCGGGGAAGTCTTTACGCATAACGCCATCGCCGCTTCCCTTTACACCTGTCATCAGAGCTTCTGTTCCGGCATACATCTGTGGAATTCCACGGGTGGTAAGTAAAAAGGCCATTGCCAGCTTATAAACTTTAAAATCTTCTTTTATCAGCGTGTAAAAACGTGAAGTGTCATGATTATCACCAAAAATCATTATGTTCATTGGGTTAGCCATCAGGAAGTCCTGGCTGAATATATCATACAGACGATTCATTCCGGTATCTCCCCATCCGTCACCTTCGGCAAAAGCTGTAGGGATAGCATTGTGAAGAGGGAAGTCCATTATAGTGGGAAGGTTTGAATTATACTTATCCAGATTGGGAGCATCTTTCTGCCAGTACGATGTCATTGATGGATAATTGAGCCATACTTCGCCAACCATATTGAAATGTGGATATTCTGCAAGAATCTGTTTGGCCCATTCGCTTACAAATTGTTTATCGGGATACTGATGTGTATCGCTTCGTACACCGCTTAGACCAGCATATTCAATCCACCAGATAGAATTCTGAATCAAGTAAGTAGCTAAGAATGGATTTCTTTGATTCAGATCGGGCATTGATTCGGCAAACCAACCGTCCGACATTCCTTTTGCATCAATCTCTGCTTTGTGAGGATCAAAGACTGTTGTGCCCCGGAAATTGCATATCTTCATGTCCGGATAGTTGTTTATCCAATCGTTTGAAGGCAGGTCTTTGTATATCCACCAATCTTTTCCGCTATGGTTTACAATGTAGTCTATAATCAGCTTAATGTTTCTTTTCTTGCATTCTTCAGCAAGTTTTTTGTATAGCTCATTGCCGCCGTGTCGCGGATCAACTTTATAATAATCGGTAGTTGCATATCCATGATAGGAAGTCGATGAAGCATTGTTTTCAACCACAGGAGTAAGCCACAAAGCTGTATATCCCATTGAAGAAATGTAATCCAGATTGTTAATGATTCCCTGAATATCTCCTCCGTGTCGGGCATCCGGATTTAGTCTGTCGGTTCCATCAGCATAGCCCTTTACGAAATCATTTTTTGTGTCGCCGTTTACAAACCTGTCGGGCATAATTTCGTAAATAACGTCTCCGCTATTAAATCCTTCGCGATTGGCGGATGCTTGTTCACGAGCCTTTAATTCATATTGATAGGTTGTAAACTTTTTATTGTTTTGTAGAAAGGTGATATTAAACTTTCCTGCTTTGGCTACAAGAGAATCAATAGATAAGTCAATAAACAGATAGTTTGGATTAGCTACTTTGTTTACTTTCGTAATCTTAACTCCGGGATAATTTATTGAAACCTGATTCTTTGAAATGTCTTTGCCATACACCAGTAATTGTAGATTAGGGTTTTTCATACCTACCCACCAGAAGGTAGGTTCAACTTTTTCGACCTGAGCATAGAGGCTCGTTACGAAAAATAGAGATAACAGAAATAATAGTTTTTTCATTGTAAATAAATTGAAGTTATAATTTATAGTAACTGTTTTGTAAAGTCATATTTTTAAATCAGCTTTTTAATTCCTTTATAATCGATGTAATAGATTACTCTCAACGATAAATTGTTGAGCAGGGAATGAGAAAAAACGTTTTTCAGATTATTGAAATAGTCTGCTTTTCTGTTTTGATCCGTAAATGAATAGTAGTTTTTCCAGACTACAGATAGCTCGCTTCCCGGTAAGAATTGCCAGGTATACGAAACATCTGAGTTAAACTGGCTAACATTCGTATCATAGTTTCTTTTGGTTTCATAGTGTTGCATGTCGCCATTTTGTTTCAGGAGATAATATTCCTGATAGCGAACGTTAGACCAGTAATGCCTTAGTCTTAGGTTGAGCGAACTTTTGTTGGATAAGGAATATTTTACGGTGAAAATATTATCCATCTCGGAAATGTTTCGTCTGCCAAAGAAAATAGAATCATTAACGATATTCTTATCTACGTAGCCAATGGCATTTTGCAGGAATGACCAGGTAGCTTTATAATCGAATGAAAGACGATCGTTTACAAGATATCGTGGATGAAAAGTCAGGTAAGACGAACTCTTATGATAACGTGTAGCCTGCCAGTAACCAACCAGAGCTGTGAAAGCTAATTTCTTACGCCAGTCCGATGAATATTCAATACCTCCGTAGGCTGCAGTAGGTTCCATATATTTCCATCCTTCCACACGAGGTTCAAAGTGATCGAACTTCTTAACCGGAGTGGCACTGGCATAAAACTTCAGGTAACTTAGAGACTTAAAGACAAGCTTTAGATTTGCCGAGAGTTCAAATCGGCCGTATTGAAGAGGTTTATAAAGACTTTCGTGAGTCATATCCAGCTCTGCAGTTATTTCGTTGAAATGTTTGCTTGGTGTGAAACGATAGTATTGCAGTTTCAGAATGTTTGTAATTAGATTGTTGTTCTCCAAATAACCAAAGTCTCGTGGATTGTAAGTTTTACTTAGTATACTATTGTCCAGTTCAAACCGGAAAGTTCCTTTTATCTTGGCAATATTAAGATTGAAACGTTGTCCGAACTGATTGGAAACATCACTCTTTTCTTTATCATGGATATAGCTTAGAAAAGCATCTCCTGATAATACATATTCAGGAAAGCTATATTTGAAATCGAATCCCGATACATTGGCCATATGGTGATCTTCCGGCATAGTAACATTGGTATTAACCCAACTGATGTACGATTCCTTACCAATAACCTTATCGGCTACCAGTAGGTTGTAGTTGCTTACTCCTTGTGTGTCGATATGCCGTATGTTACCAGTAAGACTATCTTTGACTACTGCCGATTGTTGTTGTGTTATGGCATTCAGCATCCCGAATCCCCAACCATTTGAAGTATAGCCCGATATTTTTGTAGCGTTGTATAGACTTGTCTCAGCTGGATTCTTTAGAATTACCTCGTTGGTGTTTAGCTGAGCCGATACTTTATTATAATTACGAGGTTGCCCGCCTATACGTCGTGAATAAAAGAGATTTCCCTTGCTGAAGAGTTCAGTTCCTTCGGTGAAGAATTGTCGTTTCTCATCATATTTGGTTTCAACAGACGTCAGATTAAGAATATTATCATCTGCTCTGGTTTGTCCAAAATCGGGGATTAACATCATGTCGAGGGTAAAACTTTCATTAAGACCATATTTAAAGTCCATTCCTCCTTTGAAAGATAACTTATTCTTGTCGTAATACGTTGTCATATATGGCATCAGCGATAGTCGGGTAGGAGGATTAATGTTTTTTAGTCCATGCATTTCCCCGGCTTGGTTGAGCCATCCGTTTTTGTTCTTATCAACAAAGTTCCATGTAATGGCTTCTCCGTTACGCTTTATTAAACGGAAGAAGTTTATTTCCCATAATTGAATATCCTTCTTGGGAAACCGGATAGCTGAGAACGGAATCTCCATTTCTGCAATCCAGCCTTGTTTTGTTTTTACCACAGCACTTTTCCACACAGCATCCCATGTTTTGTGCATGGCATTCAAATCGTTTTTGGAATCCATCTGCACACCTGCGGCCGATACCATAAATTCTGTTGAATTAAGACCGTTATTATACGGGTTTATCTCTACCGAGAAAAGGTCGGCATTAGCCTCATCGCCAGAATCCCGTTCGGCCAGTTCTGAGAAAATAGAATCGGGTTTACTGTCATAGAGTATTGCCAGTACGTAAATGGAATTATCATCATATAGCATCTTCACTTCTGTTTTCTGTGAAGGTTTGCCTCCATTAACCGGACTTTGCTGTATGAAGTCGGCAATGGGTTGAACTTCTTCCCAGGCTTTATCGTTGCACAAAGCGTCAATCTTTGGTGCTTTTGCTGTTTTGGTTATGGTGAACTGTTTACGAAGAGGCATTCCTTTTCCCCATGCAGACAATGACAACAAGCATGTTAATAGCAAGCATATAAAATGAAGATGTTTTCGCATAGCTATAGTATCAGAATTGTTAATAACAGATTTACGCACCAAAGGAAATAATTATTTATTTCAGATAAAAAGTATTTATGCTGATGCCGTTTTTTTTATGCAAACGAATAATAAATCACACTTTGGCATAAAAACAGTGATACATGTAGTAGTTAATATTGTTGGAAACAACAAAAAAGGTTACTTTTGTTTAAGTCTATAAATATGAATAAATACAAGAAATATGCCATCAGTGTTTAATCTTCTCAATAGCCGCAAACGTGTCTTGTTCCATATAGCCTATTGGATAAGCGTTGTTTTATTCTTTACCTTTTCGTGGGGTACGCGTTATAATAATTACTGGGTGTGTTTTTATAACGAGTTGGCGTTTTTGCCGGTAAAACTGGGGGTAACATATTTTGGCCTGTATTATGTAATACCTAAACTATTGCTTCAACAAAAGTATTACCGTTCGGCTTTTGCCTGTGTAATGATGATGGCCGTTGGCGGTATGTTACAACGAATGCTTTCTTATTACTCCTTTATCCCGTTACTGGGAATGTCGGACCCAAAAGCATCATTGTTCGATCCTACCGAAGTGCTTCATCATGTAATCAATATTAATGCGGTGATGATTATACCTTTTGCTATCAAGCTTTACAGTTATTCGCTGGAAAAGGAAAACCGCATTCTCTCATTGTCTCACGAAAAAACGCAGGCGGAATTACAATTCTTGCGCAGCCAGATACAGCCCCATTTTTTCTTTAATGTGTTGAATGATCTTTATGCTATGGCTTTAAAGCGTTCGGATAATACTCCGGAGATGATTATGAAACTGTCCGACCTGATGCGTTATGTTTTGCACGAGTCTACAGCAGAAAGTGTTCCGGTAGAAAAAGAGATAAACTACATTCGTAATTACATCGATCTGGAACGGCTTCGCTACGGTAACCGCTTCTCTGTAGATTTTCAGGTGAAAGGAGATGTTGCCAGTTCTAGTATTGCACCATTGTTGCTTCTTCCGTTTGTGGAGAATGCCTTTAAGCACTCTTCAACCAACCAGATAAACGGAGTTGTGATCTTTATAGAACTGATTATTTGCAATGGCGAATTACAGTTCAACGTATCCAATACCTACGATCCTGAGTGTAAAAATCCGGATAATGTATCATCGGGCATTGGTATAAAGAATGTGTGTCACCGTTTGGATATCTTATATCCCGGAAGATATACATTTGAGACGAAGGCAGTGGAGCAACATTATATAAGCACATTGAAAATAAAATTATAGCTATGAATCCGATACGTTGTTTACTGGTTGATGATGAAGAGTTGGCACTTGATGTACTTGAGATATACCTTGATCGCCTGGAAGGTTTTGAAGTTGCAGGACGTTGCACAAATGCTCTTGAGGCAAGCAGCTTCCTGAATGAAAACCCTGTTGATCTGGTATTTCTGGATATCCAGATGCCTAAACTCAATGGCATGGAGTGGATAAAGAGTCTGGCTATTCCACCCAAAGTTATTTTTTGCACAGCCTTTAGCAACTTTGCCTTGGAGAGCTATGAGGTTAATGCCATTGATTATTTGCTAAAACCGGTATCATTCGAACGGTTTGAGAAGGCGGTTGGTAAAGCTGCTGATATAATTCGTAAGGAACAACGCCTGGCAGACTTAAAGGAAGAGGAGTTTATCTCCATTAAATCGGAGCGCAGGTTTTATAAAATTCCCATCAATAGTATTTTATACATTCATAGTCTTAGTAACTATTATCAGGTAGTAACGCCCGATAAGAAGATTATTGTATATGGTAGTCTATCTGCGCTTGAGAATAAACTATCTGCCAACCAGTTTATTCGCATTCATAGATCTTATTTGGTTGCCATAAACAAAATAGAGGCTATATCAAGCACATTTATTCTTCTTGAAGGGAAAAAAATACCAGTTGGAAGGAAATATCGGGATAGTGTTGAGGCTCTTATCGATAGAAAAAATCCTGCGTAAACGGCATATTGCTATGTTGCGCTTACTGCAGGATTTGCAAGTTTAGTAGTTATGTCTAGTGTAATGTTAGTTTAGCTGTTATGTCTGTTGTAACTATATAATTTCTTAGTGAGAAGTAGCTAAAAGAATCAGAGAAGCAACACCCAGGATTGTACCTACTGTCTTTGCATCGCTATTACCGTGGTGGTGTCTGCGTTCATAGCATCTGTCGTCTCTGTCACGGCAGTCTCTGTCTCTATAATCTCTGTCTCTGTATTCACGACCTTCGTAGCGATCGTCATTATTGTAGTAATCACGGTTATCGCGATTGTTGTACTCGTTGTACTCTACGTAAACTTTCTTATTATGTCCGCGACCGTGATTTCTGTAATTCTCGTATGCTTCAATACTTATTTCTCTGCAATTACCATTGTTATGTTTGCCCTTATTTGAAGCCATGCTTACTGAACTCATTGTAACCATCATGATGGCAACCAATGTTAATATAATCTTTTTCATAACAACAAGTTTTTAATTGTTAATACCTTTGTTTCTTTGTTATGCATCAAAAGTAGGGTGAGAATATTCCCCCGTCCAGCAATATTCCCCATTCTTTGATAGGGATTTCCCTAAAAGAATAAAAAGGCAGTAAAAAGCAGCTTTATTGGCGCCTTCTTTATATAAAAATGAGTGCTAAATACGGGAAAGTCTTTTGATGGAAAATAGATGCAGAAAAGCTGGTGAATCATTTTAATCCATTGGCCAATGGATTTGTTTTATTGGTGAATAAAGTTGTGACTATTGCCCAATAAAATGAAAGAGGATAATCAATAAGAAAATGAAGTCTTTCAGAACTCGAAAATATGAGGAATATTATTACAAATAATAATTAGTGTAGTAATATTATTTAATGTATAAAATTGCGATATTTATCAAAAAAATAATTTAATTAGTAGCTTGTTTTATATAATAATCAAACTGATTTTAATTTTAAATTACTATGAAGAAAAAAACGATTAGATATTCTTTAATAATGCTGATTTTCCTAATATCTGCATTCTCGTGTGATTCATGCGAAGATGATATTGATTGGAATAAATTACCTGCAGAAACCCATGAAGGAAATAATAATATTGGATGTTATGTAAATGGAAATGTATGGGTAGCATATAATACTCTAGCTTCTGCAATGAGTCCTGATGTATGGGCTGCAATTACAAAAAAAGACAATAACATAGAACTATTGATAGGGGCTGACCGTAAGGGTTCAAATAGAAGTTTAGCTTTTAATATTGTAAATCCTAAGGAAAATGAAAATTTAGTAATAAATGGAATCTATTTTCATCTTATTGAGGATGGAACCTGTGCCGGGCAATATGAAAATAGAGGATCTATTTACATCACTAAGCTTGATACTATAAAGAATATTGTAAGCGGAAGATTTTCATTTACCTTAAAATGTAAAGATTCTACTTCTGTTGTAAATGTCACTGATGGGCGATTTGATATATCACTTTTTAAAGAGTATTAGCCTTATAGTATTACAAAAGAGGTCTTAGTAGGCAAAAAAGAAGGGGTCACTTCAAAGTAGAAGCAACCCCAGTCCTATAATGTTAAGGAAAACCTTTATTTATTCTTTTTGCTCTTGTCCGGGAAAGCCGGGATAGCAGGAATATCCTTTCTTTCTGTCTTCAGTTTGTCTAAGGCAACCTCAATTGCTTTGTTCAGCTGTTGGTCTTCGCCCATATATTCCTTGTAGGCGTCGTTTTCCAGTTCAATGTTTGGTTCCACACCTCTACCTTCAATAATGAAGCCGCTACCATCGGCAGCAAAAGGAGCGTAAGATGGAGTAACAATGGAACCGCCATCCACAACAGGAACTGTGCCACTGTAACCAACTACACCTCCCCAGGTTCGTTTACCAATTACGGTACCAAGGTTGTTGAACTTGAAACGGTAAGGGAAGAGGTCGCCGTCAGATGCTGAATATTCATTGATAAGCAATACCTTTGGTCCCATAAATGTTCCAACCGGATTCACAGAACCTTCCTTCTGATTGGTATGCATAGTGAAGAAAGTAGGGGTACGCATCAGTCTTTCAATAATCATAGGAGATACATTTCCACCACCGTTTCCACGATCGTCAATGATCAGCGCTTTCTTCATCAGTTGAGGATAGTAATGTTTCACAAACTCATTCAGTCCGTCAACACCCATATCCGGAATATGGATATAACCAACTTCACCATTGGTAGCTTCGTTCACCTTGCGTGTGTTGTTCTCTACCCAGTTATAGTAATTAAGCTTAGAAACATCATTCAGTGGAGTAACCAACACTTTGCGTGCTCCTTTTTCGGAAGCAACAGTGTTTACGGTTAGTTCTACTGTCTTTCCTGCCTGACCAATCAATAGTTCCTGTGGGTCTTGTACTTCATTGAGCAGTTTACCGTTGATGGCAATAATGTAATCGCCCTTTTTCACCTCTACTCCCGGCATGGTTAGCGGATTGCGAGTAGATTTATCCCAGTTGGCACCTTCGGTAACAGAAGCTACCTGGAAGAAACCTGAGGCATCTTTTGTGAAGCTGGCTCCAAGAAGTCCCATAGGTATGCGGGTAGGAGTAGGATGCTCGCCATTCTGAGAATAGGCGTGACCAATGCTTAGCTCGCCAATCATTTCACCTAAAATGTAAGTCAGGTCGGTTCGGTGGTTTACGTATGGAATAAGTACCTTGTATTTGTTGTAAACTTCGTTCCAATCTACACCATGCATATTCTTAGCATAGAAGAAATCGCGCATCTGTCTCCAGCTTTCATTGTATATCTGCATCCATTCCTGATGATAATCAACCAGTTTCTTCATATCTCCCAAGCTGATAGGTTCGCTGATGCTAACAGCAGATGTAGGAACATCGATTACCTGCATCTTCTGGTCTTTAATAGCCAAAGCTTTCTTGTATCCGCTTCCGAAGATAATATATGCACCCAAATCTGTTTCGCTCTTCTTGTCAAGGTCGTACATCACAACACTTCCCCCGCGTTGGTAATAAGCCTTTTGCCCTACCATGTGCAGATATCTGTAATTACCAGCCTGAGTAGGAAGTTCCACTACGCGGCTTTCGATATTGTCGAAGTTGTATGCCAAAGATTCTTCCTTTACAGGAGCTTTCTTTTTCCCTTTGCTCTCTTTTGCAGGAGCAGTTTCTTTAGGCGCTGCAGTAGGATTAACCATATCATTAACCGGAGCGAATGGTATTTTGGCATCCTTGGTTAAAGGAAGAATGTATACTTTACCCATGTTGTTGTATGCATGGTTCCATTCTGTTTGACTGTAAGTTGGGTTAAACGTACGTGCCGATGTAAAGATCAGATATTTGCCATCCGAACTGAAATTGGGAGAGTCGGAATCATTCCATCCATCAGTAATAAGGTGTTTGGCTCCCGTAGCCACTTCGTAAACAATGATATTACTCATTGTCTTTTCCGGACGGGTATAGGTAATGAAACGACTATCGGGCGACCAGTTGAAGTCGTTGAATATAGACACTCCCGATTCCTCAACCAGCGTTGTCTTTCCGGTAGCTAAATCGGTAATGTTGAGTGTATTCTTCTTATCGCTCCAAAGAATCTTTTTAGAATCTGGCGACCATGAATAGTCAATAATATAAGTCTTGATATCTTTAGTTGCCACACTTTCTTCTCCTGTTACAGCATTACGCACATAGATGCGGAATTCTCCGTCCTTGTCCGATACATAAGAAATGTATTTGCCGTCGGGCGACCAAAGTCCATTCTGGTCGTTAGCATCAGAAGAGTTAGTGAGATTGTAGGTAATACCCTCTTTCCCAGGAAGCGAGAAGATATCTCCACGACCTGTAAGAATAACGCGTTCCCCATTTGGAGAGATGGCGTAAGAAGAGATCTGGGTACTTACATCCTTCCATTCCGGACGAGAATATTCCTGATCGTTATTGATGTTGACTGTTACCTTGCTGGCTGTTTTAGTCTTTGTGTCGAACAGGTAGATGTAACCGCCATATTCGTAAACAATCTGGTCGCCACCAATACTAGGGAACTTAATATCATAATCCTTATAGAAAGTAAGCTGTTTGGTTTGTTGGGTAGAGATTTGATAAACATAAAGATTCATCACATCATCACGGTCGGAAGTGAAGTAAATCTCATCTCCGTTCTGACCCCACATAGGGAAAATGTCCTGTCGTACATTGTTAGTGATTTTCTTTGATTCCTTGGTTTTGAAATCGAAGATACGGATATCATCCGCCATACCTCCCTGATAACGTTTCCAGGTACGGAATTCGCGGAACACATAGTTGTACGCCAGTTGTTTTCCGTCTGGTGAATAAGTTGAGAACCCGCCGTTCTTCAATGGAATCTCTGTAGGTATACCACCGTTTGCCGGAATGGTAAGCAGCTGACCGGTAAAGTCATTGAATGTATTTTGACGAGAACGGAACAGAATGCTCTTTCCGTCTCGGGTCCAGTCCAGTACAATATTATTTGGCCCCATGCGGTCGCCAAGATCATCGCGACCCAGAGTAGCGGTATATGTCAGTCGTTTAGGTTCTCCGCCTTCAGCAGGCATAATAAACACTTCCGTATTTCCGTCATACTGTCCGGTGAACGCAATTTGTTTGCCGTCCGGAGAGAAGTGAGGAAACATTTCATAACCAATGTTCGAGGTAAGTTTACGCGCTGTTCCTCCCGATTTATTCACAGAGTAAAGGTCGCCTGCATACGAGAAAACGATCTTATCGCCATGAATGTTGGGAAATCTCAGCAGTCGGCCTTCGTCAGCACTTACAGTCAATGCTGCGGAAAGGGCCAGAGCACCAAAGAATAATCTTTTTATCATAACTCTTTATTTATAATGTTTGTTTAATAACTTAAAATACAGAAATACAAATATATACAAATTTAATGTATTAATATTCTGTAATTGTAATAAAACATTAAACTAAAAATGATTCACTTACTATATTTATAACTTTTGAAGAATAAAACACTACTTTTGCACTGTTTTTGAAATAAAATAGATCAAAATGCAATCAATTATCCGTTTGGAGGGAGGAGTGGCCCGCAATGAGATGTACCGCTTTACCCATCCTCTGACTATGAGTCTGGAAGCTGGAGAACATCTGGCAATCGTTGGTCCCAACGCGAGTGGGAAGAGTTTACTGGTAGATACAATAACAGGAAAATTTCCTCTGAAAGAAGGTAAACTGGAATATGATTTCTCTCCTTCAGTCAGTAATCTGGCTTATGAAAATATAAAATATATAGCTTTCCGTGATACGTATGGTGCGGCCGATGCAAACTACTACTATCAACAAAGATGGAATGCACACGATCAGGATGATGCTCCGGTGGTAAAAGATAGTCTGGGCGAAATAACAGATACGCAACTGCGTGATGAACTGTTTGAGCTTTTTGCCATTGAACCAATGCTTGATAAGAAACTGATTCTGCTTTCCAGCGGTGAGCTTCGGAAGTTTCAGCTGACAAAGACTTTACTTACTAACCCAAGAGTGTTGATAATGGATAATCCGTTTATCGGACTCGATGCTAAGACTCGCGATTTATTGCATGATGTTTTGCAGAGGCTGACTTCTAAATCTTCCCTGCAGATTATTCTGGAGCTCTCCATGTTGGACGATATTCCCGATTTTATTACTCATGTTCTTCCGGTTAAGGCTCGTACTTGCGGTAAGAAAGTAACCAGGGAAGAATATCTGGCAAATTATGTGCCTAATACAGCCACTGTATTGTCTGAGGAAAAGAAACAAGGTATTATTGATCTGGAATACGGCGATAATCTGTTTGATTCCGAAGAGGTGGTAAAGCTAAATAAGGTTTCCATTCGTTATGGCGACCGTACTATTCTGAAAGAGCTTGACTGGCAGATTCTTCGCGGACAGAAATGGGCACTCTCCGGTGAAAACGGAGCTGGCAAATCAACATTGTTAAGCTTGGTATGTGCAGACAATCCACAATCTTACGCTTGCGATATCAGTCTTTTCGGTCGGAAACGAGGATCGGGTGAGAGTATTTGGGAAATAAAGAAGCATATCGGATATGTATCTCCAGAGATGCACCGTGCTTATTTGAAGAATTTACCCACAATAGATATTGTAGCTTCCGGATTGCACGACTCAATTGGATTGTACAAGAAACCACGCCCAGATCAGACGTCAATCTGTGAATGGTGGATGGATATCTTTGGCATTCTGGATATCAAAGATCGTCCGTTCCTGCAAATATCATCTGGTGAACAACGCTTGGTTCTTCTGGCACGTGCCTTTGTGAAAGACCCGGAATTGCTGATACTCGATGAACCTCTCCATGGTCTGGATACAACCAACCGAAGAAGAGTAAAAGCTATTGTTGAGGCTTTCTGTGAACGAAAGGATAAAACGATTATTTACGTAACTCACTACGAAAAGGAACTTCCAAAGTCTATTTCAGACAGACTTATGCTGAAAAGAAATAAGTAATATAGAACGGAAAGAACAAGATACGAGAAAGGGGTTGGCCGACAAATCGGAACAACCCCTTTCTTATGCTTTATTTCTTTAAATCAAACATAGAAATATAACTTTAGATGGACCTTGTGGACCCTTTCCTATGCTTTATTTCTTTAAATCTCTGTCTGCAAACTGTTTAAATACTAAATATTCAGAGACTTAATATTGCTTTTTGTACAGCCTCTTCTTTATCTTTTATAAGATACTTATTCTTTGTAATAGCTTGTTGGCCCAGTTTAATTCAGTAGAAGCCCATGTAGATTCATCAGCGCTTCTTGTCTGATCCAGAAATGCAGAAAGATGGTCGATGTATTCTTTAAGGCTGGAAGCTGCTTTACCTTGTTTGTTTAAACGTAGTAATGCAAGAATTTCTTGTTTATCAGTATTCAAATTAGGAACATCTGTTACTGATTTTGCTTTTAGAATCAATGATAAACTTTCGTTATTCTTTTCTTCCGTATTGTACAAAGCCATGTTTGTTTTTGCAAGCAAAACATAATCATCATCCGAAGCTACTTTGTTTTTTATATTCTTGTTTACCAATAAAGCTGCATCGTCATAGCGTTTACCGTTGAGCATCAATATTGAATTGAAAGTATTCACAGTAGACATAATTTTGTTGTAACGATGATTGATTGTGCACTCTTTGTTTTCTCCCAAACGTTCTATACGTTTGTCGAATTCGGCATAAGGACCATATTTTGAAAGGGTGTAATAATCCCTATGCTCTTCGTAGTATTTCTTTATTTTAGTAAGACCGGAAGCCAATGCGGAAGGCTGCATGTTTTTCATTTTTAGAAATTCAATAGCACATTGATCGGCAACCTTTTCCTGATCGCGGCTATAAGTCATACCCAGTCGTTGACTTGTTTTATCGAAAATGGCCGATGAGATAAGAGCAACCGCAGCAGTAGCTGTTCCCGGTATATAATATTCACTTTTACTCATCAGGTATTCTTCGCCGGCAGCAAGAACACCTCCTACAACGCCACCCCAGAATGCAGCTCTCTTTTCGCGTGCTACTTCTTTATTTACGTTTATTATGGCATGGTCTAAAACAAAGTGTGCTACTTCCGAAGCCATAATAGCTGTCAGCTCTTCTTCAGAATCTAATGTGGAAAGCAGTCCGGTACTTAAAACCAAAGAACCGTTAGGCAGAATAAAGCTATCTGGAGCAGGAGCCTTTAAAATATAAACATTTAAGGTTCCCAATCTTTTATCATTAAAATTGTTATAAATAACGGAAGCAAAAAGTCCGTTTACATAATCTTCTGTGTACGGATCATCATAAAACAGATTTGAACTGCTCAGGTTCTTTAAATATTCGGTAGCTTCATCATTTAAGTCCTGACGAATATCGTACTGGTATCCTTTATCCCAAATTTTTTCGTAGATATCATTCTGTAGTGCCTTATATTCCCAGAACGATTTGTTGTCAGTAGGGTTGAGTTCCATCACTTTCAGCATGCTATAAGGAATTGCAAACTGTGTGTTGTCTACAACAACAGCAGCTTTAAGTGTTTCTTCTGAATTCGCTCCTCTTTCAGTTAATACTAGCTGATTAAATTTTAAAGGAGTGCCAGCTTTATACTCTTCATAGTCTTTTTTAAAAGTACCATCGATATAAAAAGGGAAGCTTTTTAATATTTTCTGTGCACCAACATTGCACAGAGATAAACTGAATAAACATAGTAGAATAATCTTTTTCATATTGTGTCTAGCTTTAAAGAGTTTAATTTGAAGTTAAATATATAGCTTTTATTCTTAATGCTTTGTTCAAAAAGATGTACTTTTAAAGTATTTTATATATTAACGCTTTATTGTGAATTTTGTATAATTCTATTTTTATATAAAACAGACACTGATTTGTTAGATACAAGAACGAAACCAGAATAAACTCTTATAGAATCTATTCTGGTTTCATTTGTAACTATTATATTATCTTAGAATTGATTATTCTTCTGTTTATGCAGAACTTGTATTTTAAATTTATACTTTAGTTAAAAACTAAACAATGTTTTAAAGTCTGTGTATTGATTGTTTGATTATCCGCAATGGAAATAAGTATTCACAACCTCTTTCATCTTTGCAGGATTATTTTGTGCATCATCACGAAGCGTTGTGTCATTGTAAGCCTTTAACTTGCAGATAACGCCATCAATCATACTTGGACTAAATACATTGTATTTCTCAAAGATTGTTCGTTGCTGCTGCAAGCGGTCAGCAGAAGCAGAGCAACTGTCGGGAAGTTGGTCGAGAGCTTTTAGCCGTTCCTGATTCTCTTCCTTATGGATATCTACATTTACGTATGTTCTTTCGGCAATACCTAATGCATCATCTATCTCAAAGCCATGGCGACAAGCAACAGCCAGACTGGCCAATAATTGATAGATGTCTGCCGAACCATCTGGTGAGCGCATCTCTACAGTCTGTTTTTGTGTTGTATCATAATCACTTGGACTTTCCAGCGGATTGGCCAAAGCACACATATCTTTCTTAGCCGACCATCCCAAAGGAACACGTACCAGTACGGAACGATTCCTGTCTCCCCAGCAAATATTGGTTGGAGCTTCCTGATGTGGCACCAGTCGGAAGTAAGAGGTTGGGGTAGTGTTGCCAAAAGCTGTAATGGAAGGCGCCAGGCACATCATTCCGGCTATTGCTTTCCGTGCAGTATCCGACAATTTACCATCCTCCAGCATCTGATTCTTTCCATCCTTTGTAATACGCATGTGGATATGCAATCCGGATCCTGCTTTCCCGACAGTAATTTTCGGAGCAAAAGTGATATTATACCCATATTGACTAGCTAAATTACGGATTACCCATTTGGCAATCATCAGCTGATCGGCAGCATCTTCAGCAGGAGAGGGGAGAAATTCAATCTCATTTTGTTCGTAAGTTAATCCATCCTGAGTAAAATTACCGACTTCAGAATGTCCGTACTTTATCTTTCCGTTAGCTTGAGAAATGTATTTCATGCACAGAGTGCGGAACTGATTGAACTTATCGTAAGGACCAGATTCATGATACCCGTGCTGATCAGTGGCAGGAAAAAGTCCGTCATCCGGAGCTATAACATAATACTCCAGTTCACCCATAGCCTCAAACTCCATTCCGGTAACCTTGTTGAAAGCACGGCAAGCTTTATGCAATGTATATTCCGGTGAGCTTTCCAACGGATCTCCATCTTTATTAAAGAAAGAGCAAAGCATGGTTAGCGTAGGAATTTCGGCGAAAGGATCAACAAACGCAGTGCGAAAACGAGGAATAGCATATAAGTCACTACTACCTGTCTCAATAAAAGTAAAAAGGCTAGATCCGTCTACCCGTTCGCCACAGGTAAGTATTGCATTTAGATAAGCAGCATCGTTGATTACAAAGTTTAAAGTCTTCAGTCGCCCATCCCCAGCAGGATACATAAAGTTAATCATTCGTATCTCTTTCTCTCTGATAAAAGAGATTATATCTGCTTTGGTAAACTCAGCAGTACTTTTTTGCAGAAATTTCACCAATGAGTTGGAGTTCATCTCTAATTCGTTGTTCATATTGTTGGCTTTTTGATTAAGGTTGAATTAATCAAAGATATAGAAAATAATCAAAATGATATATTTATATCGGATTTATTTTGATTTATTTCTTTATTATTTAATAAAAAAGGCTGTAAGAATGTGTTTATGTATCTAAATGAAAGTTTTACAGCTTGTGGTTGCTATTTTTTTTGTTGTCCTTCATTTATTGGTTGGAGATAATAAATTCCTGGAAGTAGTTCTTAAAATGCCTGAAAAATATTGCGAATGATGCCTATCTATCCTGAATGTAAGTTTGGGATAGATGACAGCATAAACAGTATTGTTGAGGTAATATTGAAAAGGCTAAAGTAAATAGTTATTCTATATCCTTGATTCTTTCAATCTGTCTATTCAGAAAATAATCAGCATATAGGCTATAATCCTCCGTTTCGTAGAAAGCTATCAATCCTTTTCTGTAATTCAGAATATCAGAGTCTTTAGCGGAATATACAGGGATTATGCCTGCGTTCATCAATGCAATGCTTTCTATCATTCGTGCAGTCCGCTTGTTTCCATCAATGAAAGGTTGCAGACGAGCCAAATTACAATGCAAATACACTGCCTTCTCTAAAGGATTGGTATATCCTTCTTGCTGAAAAAGGATTTCATTTAGTTTACTTTTTATTTCTTGTTGATTCTTTGGTGGGATATAATTCGTTCCGCTAATACGAACAGCACGTGTCCGTAATGAGCCCGATTCTTCATTAGATACCAATCCTGTAGAAATAGATTGATGTACTCTGAAAAAAGTACGTTCGTCTATAATTTCTTGATTTTGTTCTTTATGGATATATTCTAATTCGGAAATAAAAGTGTTGTAGAGGTTTTTAAGCATCTTGGCATCCTCGTATCTTTTTTCAGAAGTTATACCGTCTTTCAGTAATGCTTCGGTTTCAACGTAAGTATAAGTATTGCCTTCTATCTTGCCCGAATAGTAGCACCAAACCACAGCTAAGTCCTTTATTTCATTAGAATAAAGTTCAGATAACTTAGATAGAGGATTCTCCAAAATGAAAGAAGCCTTCTTTTGTTGTTCTTCGTTGAATATCGGTTTCATATTTTGGCTTACTTAGGTGTATTATTTATATACCATTCAAAAGTAATAAAAAAAATCGGTTTTACTATATACCCCTCGAAAATCCCTTAAATCGTTGGAGAATCAGTGGTTTTAGTCTTCTTCTTTAATCCTTAAAGCAAAAATCCTTGTAACTATATACTGAAATTCAGTTAGTTACAAGGATTATATGAGGTCTCTGGCGGATTCGAACCGCCGTAGACGGTTTTGCAGACCGGTGCCTAGCCACTCGGCCAAGAGACCTTATTTCGTGATTGCGAGTGCAAAGGTAATATATATTTCTTAAAATCCAAGCATCTTGCGCTATAATTTTGCCTATCTACAGCATTTTTTCTTTTCGTTCCTCTTCAGATCTCTGCACTGTTGCTTCTTCTTTTCCATCAGATCTCTTAATTCACAGCCACTTGTGCAATTTGCACATGGGTTTTCATTGTTATTAGAATTTCTGAAAAAAAGTACAATTCTGTTTCCTACGTAGAATACGCAGAAGAAAACAATTGCCGAAACGATTAATTCTTGTAAGCTCATAATAACATATTTCCTATTTGATAAAAACTAAAGGCGATAATCCAAGCCAGCGATGTGGTATACAACGCTGCAAATGCGGCCCATTTCCAACTGCCGGACTCTTGCTTGATAGCAGCAAGTGTGGCAATGCAGGGGAAATAGATAAGAACAAAAAGCATCAGACTGTAAGCGGCTAGCGGAGTAATAGGTATACGCTCTGCCAGACTTTTTTTGCTTACTCCTGCATCGTTGGTGTATAGAACACCAAGTGTGCTGACTACTAATTCCTTTGCTCCAACACCCGATACTAAACCAATTCCAAGTTTCCAGTCGAAACCTAATGGTTTAATGGCTGGTTCTATGGCTTTCCCAATCTGACCGATATAGGAATTTTCCTGTTGTTCTGCTACGGTCTTGTATGCATTATGATTAGGATAATAACCCAAATACCAGATTATGATAGAAGCTATCATGATTACTCCTCCCATCTTTCTGAGGTATTGCTGTCCTTTTTCCCATGTGTGGCGGGTAATGGCTTTCATGGTTGGCATTCGATAGGGAGGAAGCTCCATTACAAAAGGAGTGTCTTCACCTTTAACAAGTACTTTGCTGAACAATCGGGCCATTAATACAGCCAGAAGTATTCCGGTTACATAGATAGATAGCAGCACCAGACTAGCCTTGCCCGGGAAGAATGTTCCAACCAGCAACAAGTATATAGGTAAGCGTGCGCTACAACTCATCAATGGATTTACCAGTATGGTGATAAGCCTACTCTTTCTGTTTTCAATGGTTCTTGATGCAAGAATAGCGGGTACATTACAACCAAATCCCATTACCAATGGGATGAATGATTTTCCGTGAAGTCCCATCTTGTGCATAATCTTATCCATAATGAAAGCTGCACGGGCCATGTATCCCGAATCCTCCATTAAAGAAATGAAGAAGTAAAGAAGCAGAATGTTTGGAAGGAAAACAATAACTCCACCAACTCCGCCGATTATTCCATCTACAATCATATCTTTCAGCGGGCCTGCTGTCATCGTGTTTTCTACAAAGTGTCTGAGAACGTCTACCAGCCATTCAAGTCCAGCCATTGGATAAGCTCCAATAGAGAATGTACCTTGAAACATGATCCACATGAATAGGAAGAATATAGGGTATCCCCATATTTTATGCGTAACAATGGTATCCAAAACCTTTGTCATCTGATCCTTTTCCAGGTGATTATCTATAAAGGTTTCTTTGAGTGCTCCTGTGATGAATCCATATTTGGCATTGGTAATAGCCGATTCGCTATCCTCATTCATTGCAACCTGAATCTTTCTAGCAGCTTTTTCTTTCGCGGCAAATATTTCGACACTATTAGGAAGCGTGTGGATAACTTTCTCTACGCTTTTATCGTTCTCAAGCAGCTTAATGGAAAGATAGCGGGTAGAATAAAGATGCCTTATTTCTTCGTTCTTTGAGATTTCGGCTTTTACATACTCTATTCCTTTTTCTATATCCGGGCCGTGGTTGATATGAATGTGTCGGTATATCTTCTGACGAGAGTTGTCGGGTGCCACATAATCGTCCATGTGCTCTTCATGTTCGGCTTCGTTCACGTTGGTACGATGCCAATCCTGCAATTCCTTTAAAACCTCTTTATTGATTTCACCGTTCTTGCCAAAGAAGTCGGCTCCTTCGTATAGGTTGATTACTAAGTGGAACAGATGCTCTATTCCAAGGTTCTTTTTGCAGACAGTTGGGACCATTGGTACACCAAACAGTTTGCTTAATAACCTGTAATTTAATTTATTGCCACTAGCTTCAAGCTCGTCGTACATATTAAGCGCTATCACCATACGCACATTCATATCGATAAGCTGAGTGGTAAGGTATAAATTACGTTCCAGATTTGAAGCATCAACAACGTTGATTATAATGTCCGGAGTTTCTTCAATGATGTGTTGGCGTACATAAATCTCTTCGGGAGTGTATGCCGACAGAGAATAAGTACCGGGAAGATCCACAATTTTAAACCGGTAACCTTGAAAATCAAAGAAACCTTCTTTGGCATCCACCGTTACCCCGCTGTAATTGCCCACATGTTCGTGAGCTCCGGATGCAAGATTAAATAAAGAAGTCTTGCCGCAATTGGGGTTTCCTACCAACGCTACATTGATAGTTCTACGCTTTCTTAAAGCAAGATTCTTAAGCTCATCTTCAGTTAAAAGTCTTTCTTCATTAATTGATCCGTGAAAATGAGGTGATACGCCAGTTTGTTCTTCAGCTTCTTGCTCACTGATAATTTCAATCATTTCAGCTTCACTTCTGCGAAGAGAAATTTCATATCCAAGAATTTTATATTTAATAGGATCTTTAAGAGGAGCATTCAACAGCACTTCGACCACTTTTCCTTTGATGAATCCCATCTCCACAATTCTTTTGCGGAATCCGCCATGGCCCATTACCTTTACAATTACGCCTCTTTCGCCTGTGTTTAGTTCAGATAAACGCATACTTCACATTGTTTTATACAAAGATAGAGTATAATAGTTGAGTGAACAAATTATTTAGAATGTTTTTAAATAAACATAGGCATACTTATTGTTCATTAAAACTCTTACCTTTGTGATATGTTTCATCTTCAGATAGCCCATTATATTGAAAAAGAAAAGCTTTTCGGACTTAATGATAAGATTCTGATTGCATTAAGTGGAGGTGCCGATTCGGTTGCCTTACTTCGAGTGTTGGTTTATCTTGGCTATTCCTGCGAGGCAGCTCATTGTAATTTCCATCTTCGTGGAGAAGAGTCCGACCGGGATGAGCTTTTTGTTTGTAAACTCTGCAAGGAACAGAATATTCCTCTTCATGTAATCGATTTCGATACGAATGCTTATGTAGCCGAACATCAGGTTTCCATTGAAATGGCTGCTCGCGAACTTCGTTACAATTGGTTTGAAGAGTTACGCAAAGAGGTGAATGCAGATGTTGTTGCTGTGGCGCATCACAGAGATGACAGTGTAGAGACTCTTTTGCTTAATCTTATTCGTGGAACAGGTATAAATGGTCTGACTGGCATTCGTCCGAAGAATAATCACGTGGTTCGTCCAATGCTCTCTGTTAGCCGTGAAGATATTCTGGTGTATCTGCAGGATATGAAGCAAGATTATGTTACCGATAGCACCAATCTTCAGGATGAATATACTCGCAATAAGATTCGTCTGAATATTCTTCCGATGATGGAAACTATTAATCCATCTATTAAAGCTAGTCTATTTACAACAGCTTCACATCTGTCCGATGCTTCGCTTATATATAATAGAGTGATTGAAGATGGCAAGAGTAGAGTTTTGTCACAAGAAGGTATTTCCATCGAAAAACTTTTGGCTGAGCCTTCACCGCGTTCATTACTTTTTGAAATTTTGTTTCCACTCGGTTTTAATCCCGCTCAGATAGATGATATATTCCTTAGTCTGGATAGACAGTCGGGCCGGAAGTTCCTTTCCGATTCCTGGATTATAGTCAGAGATAGAACGCATTTGCTGATGAAGAAACTAGACTCATTGTCAAAGATAGAACAGCCGGAAGAAGATAAACCTGTTATCAAAGAAGAACGAATTCCTTATACATGCGATTTCGTTATTCCACGCGATAAAAGAATAGCTTGCTTTGATGCAGATAAAATATCAGCTCCATTGACGCTTCGTAAATGGCAGGCAGGAGATCGCTTTGTACCTTTTGGCATGAAAGGTAAAAAGAATGTGAGCGATTATCTCACTGATGCTAAATTTTCAATCCTTCAGAAAGAAAATGTTTATGTGCTGTGCTCCGGTGAAGCAATTCTATGGCTTATTGGTGAAAGAACCGATAACCGTTTCCGGATCGATGAAAATACAAAGAACCTTCTTATACTTCGTTTGGAGGAAAAATAAAATTCAAAAGGCACTACTTTTTTATCCATAGAAAATAATCTTATATTAAAATTCATTGATGTGTCAATTCTATTTGTATCTTTGATGTTGTTATTTATAACTTTTTAATATTAATTTTAATAGGAGAAAAATCTAATGGTAAAAGTGATAGCTAAATTCTTTGTGAAAGAGGAAAAAGTTGAAGAATTTTTAAAATTGGCTAGTGTTTTAGTTGAAGAATCGAGAAAAGAGGAGGGATGTGTAAGTTATAATCTACTTCAGGATGTAAGTAACTCACAAATATTAATAATGGTTGAAGAATGGGAGAGCGCTAAAATCTTGAAAACACATATGGCTTCAGCTCATTTTACAAGTATTATTCCTAAAATGAGTCTATTGCAGTTCCAGAAAGAAGAAATTACAGTTTGTAAAAACGTCTTTTAAAAACAAACGAGGACTCCTTATAAGCAGGAAGTCCTCGTTTTTGTTTTCCGTATAGTATAGATTTTATTTCTTTGAGAAGAGTTCTTTCTCTCTCCATTCTTTCATTAATTCAGAAATAGTGTTTTTAACACTCATAATCTTTTCTGCTCTATAAGCATTTGCTCCGGCAAAAGCATATCCATTTTTAAAGTTTCCTTTGAATGCATTGTAAAGAGCCAGCATAATGCAATATGGACTTTTAGAAATATCGCAAGTCTTAATGCAGTGGAATGGACAAGATTTAGGTTGCTTGATGCCTTCCTTAACCTGATCAATGAATGAACCTCCAATTGCACGGCCAGGCATACCTACCGGACTTTTAATAATTTCAATATCTTCTTCCTTTGCATCTAAGTATTGTTGCTTAAAGGCTTCAGAAGCATCACATTCTTCAGTGGTAACAAAGCGGGTTCCTAACTGTACGCCCGAAGCTCCAAGTTCCATCATACGATAAATATCTGCTCCGGTGTAAATACCTCCTGCGGCAATTACTGGAATTTTCTTATTGTACATTTCTTCAAACACTGCAACTTCAGCTACTACTTGTGGCAGAATTTCTTCCAGTGAATAGTGCTCATCGGCAATCTGGTTTTCCTTGTAACCAAGGTGTCCACCGGCTTTAGGGCCTTCAACAACTACAGCATCGGGAAGATAGTCGTACTGACTGTGCCATTTTTCGCAGATGATTTTTACTGCACGTGCAGATGAAACAATAGGCACAAGCTTTGTTTTGCTACCTTTTGGTAGAAAACTTGGTAAATCAAGAGGAAGTCCGGCTCCACTGAATATGATGTCAGCTTTTTCAGCAATGGATGTTTTTACCATATCTGCAAAGTTGGTCATGGCAACCATAACATTCACTCCGATAATGCCTTTGGCTTTTTCCTGAGTTTCTTTAACCATTTCGCGTGCTTTTCTTAGTTCTTCTTTAAGACCTAAGACACATGCTTCACTAAAATTACTTGATAATTTATTGTATAGAAGTCCCAAACCAGCGCAAGAAATTACGCCGATGCCTCCTTCGTTTGCTACGGCTGAGGCTAGGCCTGATAAAGAGATTCCTACGCCCATTCCACCTTGGATAATTGGAACTTGAGCTTTTAGGTCTCCGATAGATAATGTTTTCAAAATATAATGCTTTATAGAATTATGGTGTCAAAGGTAATATTATAACTGGAAAAAAATAGTTGAAATTGAAACAATTTTTCGTGAGATCTGATTTTTTGTGATTTATTATATCTTGATATGTGGATAGTCTGTCTATTAATATACTAATATGTGTATCATATTGTTACCTACCTCCGGTGGTTAGTCTTGTAAACCGTGGAAAAAGCTTTCGTGACGCGTAGTAGATAGACAGCGTAATGAAAATAATTAAAATTGGAATTATAAAGTATATAAAAGTCATTAGTCCGTCAGATTCCGGCTTTAATGTACTAAACAATATAATTCTTAATATTTTTATGAATGGTTCATGAATGGCATATACAATAAAACTACCAATAACCAATGATTTATTTGGAGTGATTTTTTCTTTATCAATAAAGTATGCAATAATATTTATGAAGCAGACACATCCGCAGATAATACCTATCTTATGAATATATATATTAAAATCAAAATTCTTCGTTAGCAAGTCAACTATAGCAATTATTGGATATATAATTATTGAAGAAGTGAAAAGTTTGTGCGATTCTTCAACGATGTTTTTTTTATTGATGCTAAAGAATGCTCCCAGGCTAAAGAAAAACAATGTTTCCGGACGAATGATAGCCGGGTGAAACCAAAATCCTAAATACCAGATAACTCCTAAAAATACAATCCCATAAACCTTTGTATTTTTTATAAAAGAATGTATAAGAGGAGATATTAGTACGGCCAACATTAAGTCTCTTATAAACCAGAATGGATAATTTATGGGGCAGGGTGAAAGAATTCCAAATGCATGGGCAAAATCAGTAAATGTGAAGTCCCTTATAATTATACTTGCATCATATAATAAGTTGTTTTTTATTGGAAAGCTCTGGATAATAAAATGATAGAGTATTATAAAAATATTCCAATACAGATAGGGTATAAAAAGTGATTTGAATCTGCTTTTTAGTTTCTCTTTATATGTTTTGGGTGTGAACTCTTTTTTATAGAAAAAGAGAAATCCCGAAATAATGAAGAATAGAGGTATACTGGTTCTTGCAATTACATGAGAAAAGAACTCACTTGAGTAGTAGAAAAGCGGGCCAATAGATTCGCATGTTTTAATCTTTCCATTTACAATTACTACTGATGAGAAAGCGTGAATAAAAACCACTCCGATAATTAAAGGAAATCTTAAATAGTCGATTGTTTTGGACTGCAATTCGTCTTTGGTCATTTGTTTCTTGTTCTGTTGTCATTTTAATTATTCAATTCCCAATGACAAATTATTATAGATTATACTGTTGGCTGATTCGTTAATCCCTCTGGTAATTAAGTACATATATTCGCGTGAATTAGCCAAACGACTGCAAAAGTACTATAAAGTAACGTGAAAGCCAATTGTATACTATAAAAAGACTGAGTGTTAGCCTCTTTATAAGATCGGTTTAATAAAATTTCTAAATTCTTATTTCGAAGATTCTTGCATAAATAATACTTTATTTAATACTTTTGTAATACAATAAGTAGTCTAAACAAATCTAATCATGAAAATTTTTAAAAACATTGTTCTTTTAATGATGTTGCTTTTGCCATCTATTTGCGTGCAGGCAGTATCAAGTAATCAAACCAAAGTAAATCAGACAGCTATAGTCAAGGTGGGAGATGCTCGTTTTACAGTAATAACCCCCCGAGTAATACGCATGGAATGGGATAGTACTAAGCTGTTTAATGATCAGGCTTCTTTTTTAGCAGTAAATCGAAATCTACCGGTGCCCCAGTTTACACAAAGTATCAAAGGAGGTTGGTTAACCATCAAAACATCCGAAGCGGAGCTAAACTATAAAGTTGGCAGCGGACGCTTTACATCACAAAATCTTCGTGTCAAATTTTTGAAGGATAAAAAAAGTGTAACTTGGAAATTAGGTGATGTACAGAAAGGTAATCTGAAAGGAACTTACCGTACACTCGACGGATACAATGGAAGCATTCACGAGCACGACAATAAACCTATGCCTATTGAAGATGGGTTGCTATCTACTGATGGATGGACATTTATCGACGATTCAAAGAATTATTTATTTGATAATTCCGACTGGCCTTGGGTAACCGAACGGAAAAATAAAGCTGGACAAGACTTTTATTTCATGGCTTATGGACATAATTACAAGTCGGCTTTGAAAGATTTCACAGCTTTCTCGGGAAAAGTACCATTGCCACCTCGTTATGCTTTCGGATACTGGTGGTCACGTTACTGGAGTTATTCTGATAATGAACTACGCAATCTTATTGATAACTTTAATACATATAATATTCCATTAGATGTATTGGTTGTAGATATGGACTGGCATTATACCGAGGCTGGTAAAGGTGGATGGACCGGATATACATGGAACCGCCGCCTGTTCCCTGATCCTGATGGTTTCCTGAAATATCTGAAACAAAACAAGCTTCAGATAACTCTCAATCTTCATCCTGCTGATGGTATTGCCAATTACGAAGAAAATTTTCCTGCTATGGCAAAATGGATGGGAGTAAATCCTGATTCAACAAAGCTGATTCCTTATGAAGGATCAAACAAACAATTTATGAGCGGATGGCTTAATACAATTCTTCGTCCAATGGAAAAGAAGGGGATCGACTTTTGGTGGCTCGACTGGCAACAAAAGCTTAATGATGGAAAATTCAAGGACTTGAGTAATACATGGTGGATTAATTATGTTGTCTTCTCTGATATGGAACGCAACCGTGATACTCGTCCGTTGCTTTACCATCGTTGGGGAGGATTAGGAAATCACCGTTACCAGATAGGTTTCTCCGGTGACTCTTATATTTCCTGGGCTTCACTTGATTTTCAGCCATATTTCAATTCAACAGCTTCCAATGTGCTTTATGGCTATTGGAGTCATGACATTGGTGGCCACATGGGTGCTAATAATATTGATCCGGAACTTTATGTACGCTGGCTTCAGTTTGGTGCTTTGAGTCCTGTTCTTCGTACCCACTCTACAAAGAACTCTAATTTGAACAAGGAACCTTGGGCTTTTAGTCAGAAATATCTCGAAGTTATTCGCAATACGATTCTTGAACGTTATCAGATAGCTCCTTATGTTTATACAATGGCTCGTAAAACATACGATGATGCACTATCTCTTTGTCGCCCTATGTATTATGATTATCCCGAAAATAAAGAAGCTTATGAGAATAAGAATGAATATATGTTTGGTGATAATCTACTGGTTTGCCCAATTACTTCACCGATGAAAAATGACAAGTCCACTGTGAAGGTTTGGCTGCCGGAGGGAAATGATTGGTATGAATGGCATACTGGCACATTATTAAAAGGAGGCCAATCCATTGAACGAGCATTTAATCTTGATGAATATCCTGTTTATGTAAAAGCCGGTTCAATATTGCCTTTATATGATAAGGTGAAGAATCTGCAAAAGAACGATGAATCTGTAACGGTGACAGTATTCCCAGGCAAACAAGGATCTTTTGAAATGTACGAAGATAATGGCAACGATAAAGATTATGCAACTCATTATGCAAAAACTCTGTTATCATCAGAAAAGACTGGTAATGTATTAACAGTGAAAATTGCTGCTCGTCAGGGAAGTTATCCTGATATGCCTTCTAACAGAAACTTCAAAGTTAAAGTTCTTGCTTCTGCAGTTCCTGAAAGTGTATTGGTAAATGGTGTTCAGACAGATTTTACATTCAATGGCAATGACTTAAGCCTTACTGTAAATGTACCTGAAACGGATTGCAGTAAAGAGAAAGTCCTTAAAATAACTTATCCAACAGATGCTTTGGAAGTAACAGATGGTCTTTTGGCTCAGATGCGTCATGTTTGTGCTGCAGTTCTTCAGCTTAAACAGAAACAAGCAGGCATCGTTCTCAATGAAGAACTAGGCACAATGGAATCTGCTGGTGGATGCATTACCTATTATCCTAATCAATTTAAGCAACGAGTGGAAGCATTCCGAGCTAACTATGCTAATTTGCCAACAGTTCTGCAAACTCAGAAACTAAATCAGGAAACTATTGACTGGTTTATAAATGCTGTGAAGTAAATATAGAAAAGAGTATATAAATTCAAAGTCTATAAAATTTTAGGATATCGAATCCTTCCCGTTCTTGATAACAGAACTTCCGGTCTACATTTCCCATTGAAATTATGTAAACCGAATTTGGGAATAATATACTTACTGTGATATCTGATTAGGAATAAGAAAATATTGTAAATTAATATTAGTAATAAAAGCAAAATCTGTAAACCTATTAGTGGTAGTTATAAAACTCCGGTCGGACTTTAAGCAAACTCCCGCCGGAGTTTATTCAAAGTCCCGCCTGCTTTTCTAAAAAGCAGGCGGGACTTTTTTATGTATCTAAACGTTTGATTATCAATATCTCCAAAAGTGATACTATAGCTCTATGTGCAGTGATCCGAGCCTTACAGTAATAATGATATGTCGCTATATTTCTTAATAATGAAACCGGCTAGGGTGGGGGGAGTGGGGAAGGGGGAGCGTTTTCTATAACTTTCTATTTTTTTCTATTTATATATTTCCTATAATAAGGATACTTATTCTTATTTTTTTCACGAAAGTTATAGAAATGTATCTATTTACCCCCTCCCCCCCCTAAAAAAACTTATATTTCAAAAAAGGATTTGTATCATACAAAACCATTCCTAAGATAGATAAATATAGGAACCAACCTAGAGCAATGTAGATAAAAGATATAGTTTCTTTATAAGTTATGATTGATAAAAGCATTGAATTCGTATCGTTTATCAATCATAACTTATAAAATTTATACCCCACAATTAATTATCAGCTTTCCTAATTATGCTTATGCAAGAAGTTGAGAAATAAGGTTCGTTATTTCCAAAAAAATGAGACTATCCATCTTATGTATAAATGGATAGTCTCTATTTTGTAGTAAAATGATTTATTTAGTATGCTAGAATGATATAGTTGCTTTGTCTGCTTTGAGAGAAACATTTATCTCTGAATCTTTTGTTTTACCCTTCCATACCATCTTTTTACATTCGGTCTTAGGCAAGCTTACATAATTATTTCCCTTTCCTGTAAGATGCTCTTCGTTGATATCACATTTATCTACCTTCCAGTTATTCAGATTCTCAAGATCTATACTGAAGATGTTTATCTTATTGTTGGCAAGAGAAATTTGAGCATGATAGCCCGAAATGTTTAATCGGTCTATTTTACATGAATCTATAACGATTTCATTAACTCCATAAACAGTAGCTTCTTTCAATGTAATCTTTTTGAAGATTGTTCCCATCTTTTTAGATTCATTTCTTATCGATAACGAAGAAGCTGAGTCGGTATAAAGACTGAAGTTTGCATGCATTCTCTTAGACTTGTATTTATCAAGAAGATCTGTCAAATGTTCTTCCGAATAACTTAGCTTTATAACAAGTGTATCGCCCGATACTTGCTTATTTATCATAAAAGATAATTCTTTTGGATAGCAGAACATACCTTTTTGTTGTTCATTCTTAAATGGCTGAACCATTAACGAACTTGATATATCATTCACTTCATTGTTATTCTCATCAACAAATCTGATAACCTTATACAAGGAGACGTTTATTGAATCGACCTTGCCGGAAAAGTTATCATTTGATAAAAAGTTTTTTTCAGTTTTATCAATCGGGGCAAAAAATCGTAGATGAATAATAAATATCACCGATAATAATAACACCGATGATAAGATTGCTAATAATATAACTGTTGTGCGTCTCATTGTCTGATACTATTTTGTTTCTTACTAAATTCGTTATACATATTTTCAATTTTCTCCATAGGAATATCCAACGTGTAGATTTGATGGAAAAACCATTCAAGGTCTTCTTCTATAAAACGCTTCCTGCGGAGAGATAAAATTAATTTCTTTGCACCGGTGGATACAAAATATCCAATGCCTCTTTTATTGTAAATTATGTTCTGAGACTGAAGATAATCAAATGAGCGCATTGCGGTATTTGAGTTGACTTCTACAATGGAAGCGTATTCCCTGACTGACGGAATTCTTTCTTCCTCAGGATATTGCCCGAAGATAATCTCGTCACATATTCTATCTGCTATCTGCAAATAAATAGCTTTACTTTCTTTAAAGTTCATACGCTTAGAGTCTATTAATAATTTCAGAGTCTTTAAATCGGAAATAAGAGATAACCCAGTTAAAAAGAGTCAGAAAAGAGAAAAACAAGATAAGATTTCGCCTTGTAATCCATTTTTCTATTATTTCCCCGCAATAATCTCCTGCACTGAACAACTGACTTTCATTGAACAGAGAATTTACCAATAAGGCATCTACTGCATAAAAAAGCAGAGTTATTACTATGCCTGTTGCAAGAGTTTTAATGAACGGGTTCTTATACCACAATGTACTTCCTAAAATAAATAAAGACTGGAAAAAGAGATATACAGAAAACAGAGCTGTTAATTCCATCCAGTTATGAGTCATTGAATCTAGATTTTGACTACATAATCCCTGTGAAATATTTACAGCAGTTATGTTGAATTCTGGATAACGCATTGAGAGTATTGCTATTCTGGTATAATCGGCTAATTTAAAAGCAAGGAAAAAAGCGATTATAAATACAATAACAACGGGCAGAAACCTTGAGAAGAATTTTTCAAAGTTTGTTGCCGGAGTCATCAGATATGCAATCCTCTTGGTTTTGTTTTTCATTTTTTCCATCATTAATGATGCGAAAAGGCATCCAAATCCCCAGAAAAGAAATATGGCAGGTCTCAGATAATAAATACCTCCATACCAAGGACTAAAATTATGTTTAGTTCTTGATTCGAGTTCAGAAAGCCCCATAAAAGTAAATATAATTGCCATTATGGCATATAACATCACAAAACGAAGAAGCATTGTTTTCCAGTTCTCTATAAAATCTTTTTTGTAGAGAAGAGTTAAGCGCTTGAAACTTATAAAATTATTCTTTATCATAACCTTGATTTTTAATTTTGAAGATAAACTTTCAATTTGTCTGTATCAGTTAGCAGGGCATTAAATAATAGCTCAAGATTAATAGCCGATTCCTCGTTTTCTTTATTTGGGAGAATCATGCTTTTCCCTTGAATGGAAGGAGATACATATAGTGCTTCTTCTACTGATTCATTACTCGAGGTTTCTACAAATAACAGCTTCTGACAAATTTCTGAAACAGATTCATTCAGCAAAACTTTATTGCTGTCCATCACAATTACATGTTCCAGTAGGTTATCAACATCTTTAACCTGATGAGTAGAAATAATGATAGTTTTTTCATCGCTCATTCCAGATGCTATAAACTTCCTGAACTGACTTTTCCCAGGAATATCCAGTCCGTTTGTTGGTTCATCCATAACAAGAAGAGAAGTGTTTGTAGCTAATGCAAAGCTCATATAAACTTTCTTTTTTTGTCCCATTGATAAAGCTCCCAGATGCACATCCATATTTAAATCAAAGCAATGCAGATATTTCTCGAGGTTTTCTTCACTGAAACGAGGATAGAATGATTTATTGGATTCAACATACTTGCGAAAAGAGATCGCTGGTAAATCAAATTCCTCGGGCACAATGTAAATATCCTGAAGTGTCTTAGGCAATCTTTTAGATACATCTTCGTTGTCAAAATTAACCTTTCCACTCTTTGGCATTAAAAGCCCTGTAATAAGATATAAAAGAGTTGATTTTCCCACGCCGTTCTTTCCTAACAAACCATAAACTTTACCCTTTTCAACCGATAGAGAAAAGTTATCAAATAGTTTCTTTTGTGACCTCTTGTATACAAAGGACAGATTTTCAATTTTCAGCATTTTATTTCAATTTATAATTTAATTATCATTTATTCCAAACTTGCAGTTTACTAATTAGAAACAGCTGTACTACAGTAATCATGCTACTAGCATCACTATTATAATTACGATAAAGGCTACTATAACCATTGTTCTACAATTTTAAATTAAATACTCAATACAATACTTTTATATAATAATCTCAGTAATATTCATGTTAAGTTCTTTGGCTATGATATATGTAAATTGTATACCTAAAATAAAGTAAACAGCACAATCTCTTCTGAATCTGCTATTCTACTATTTATTGAATCATAATTATTCTTTGTATAATTACATATTATATATGTATTAACTTTAAATAACTGATTACTTAGTGTATAGCCTAATATCCTATAAATAGATATTAAAATAGTGTACTATAATAGTAGTACACCGCAAATGTAAAAGGATAATTTGAAATAACAAAACAAATAGAAGAAATATTTTATATTTTTTGAATTGGAATTATGTACAATGAGTCAAAAGAACTGAATATATTGAGGTTTATTCCTTTTGATTTACTTTGTTTAGTTTGTGATTTGAACGGTTGTTATAAGTAATCAATATGATAAAAGAGACGGCTGGATTGATTGATACAAAAAAAAGAGACTAAACATTTCAATCAAAATGTCCAGTCTCTTTCTTAAATATCTCAAGTCATTCCCCTAAAGGAACGATACTATTCCCATTCAATAGTTACCATTATATTTAATTAACCTATAAATCAATTATTTAACTATGTATGTAATATTGTGGTGGTCGTTTTTAGTGGTCGTTTTGAAAATGATTTAAATAGTTGATATTCAATTAAATAACTTGTATTTGTGATATTTGATATTATATAATTTAAAATCTGATGTTAATACAGGTGTTATTTCCTCTTATTATGGATCTGATTATGATGAAATTCACAGATTGACATAAGATTATTATAGTCATACGCAACTTCTATACGTTTCAATTCGTCATAATTCATAAATGAGTCTAAATGATGAACGTGATCGGCAGAAGTTACTATGTTATTCAGTAAACATATTTCACAGAGTGGAGATTCTTGTAACTTGATTAGTCGTAACTTACGCCAACGATCCGTGGCGTAAATCTTTTGTCTTTCTTTGCGTTTGTCACTAGTATTGTGTTTTTTGGGTAATCTATTAATGAACGGCATAATTATTTCTTTTATATTTTTTCGCTAGTGATAAGGGTAAATTGTATACTTCCTTTTCAACTTTTTCTTTATTATTACTATACGTCTTTTTATTCATAAGTTTAATTTCTTTTTGAATTAAATTCATATCAATCTTATTTAAGTTCCAAACCATAATCCAATCATTATATATACATATATATAAAGGTGTGTAATTACTATCTTTCACTAGTTCTTTGTACTTTTCGACCTCCAAAAAACAGGTTGGATAAAGAAAACTTTCAAACCAACGTTCTTTAATCTCTATATTATAAATTCCTGTATTGTTAGTTGTACACCCTGTTATTTTTAGATCTGTTCTTCCGCTTATCGGTAAATATTCAATTGTTACATTCTTGAATAGATCATTAAATAAGTTTCTCACTATTCCTCTATCCTTTTCTTCCTGTTTATATACACCCCAGTTCATTGTTTAACATTCTTATTAATATAATTATGTTGTAACAACTCAATTTTTTGTTCTAGTTTGTTAATTTTTTGTTGATAAATGATTGATTGACTTAATAACGCAATGGTTATATACACAATAGTAATCACTAGATAACTTTTTCTTTTCATACTTTTTTCCTGTTTAGATTAATTATTTATTAATAAATATATCCAAAGTCGTAAAAAGTCATAGTAAAGTAAAAAATATAGAAAAATATGTTATTTTCTTGATTTTAGGACAAAAAACGTAAAATAAGGGGTTTTTAGGGATGTTATATCATTTGTAGACACTTGTTAGGAAATGATACAAAAGTGTCTTAAATCGTCTAAAAATGGGGTTATTTGAGGTGTATATTAGTGATGTAGACATAAAAAAAGAGGTCTATTTATCACAAACAAACCTCTTTCGAATAAAAAAATAATTAATTTTATGGGAAATTTCAAAAAAATCTTTGATATATAATAAATACATAATTATTTCGGAAAAGTCAATACTATGAGATGATATAATTGTTTTTTCATTATAATTAGTTGATATAGAAATAATTATGATGAAAAATATTTGGCACTAAATTTTGTTTTTTGATTTTTTTGTGCTATTATTTATTTACCGTTGATTTTGACGGCATAAAAAATAATTAAATTATGGAGAAAAACGAATTAAGGGAATTAATTCAAGTTATTGAAAAAATGTGTTATTCTGATTATTGTTGTTATTATTCTAGTGATGTTTGGAAGTTCTACACTCACAACATTAATAGAGTCACAAAGTATATGTATGAGAAACACACAGATTCAACAGTTAAACAAATATTTGAAATTCTATATCTAACAGATAGTTATATTATTTCATCTTCAATAATTGATAGTCCTTATGATTATGTGGATGACATTCCAAAGGATCGGTTACTAACAGATGAAGAAATTGAAATGAATTTCGAAAAAATAAAAGTTCTTCCTGTTAATCATACTTTAGAAGATGTGATAAAGTTGAATGATAGTACTACAGAAAGTTATAAGGTTGACACTAATAAGATACAAGACAATGACATTATTAGTGATATCATAGGTTATATTGTTAATGAATAGTTTAAAGACACTCTTAATTGAGTGTCTTTTTTTATTCCCTGTTACGCAGCGGACAACATTTTGAATCTCTTATTGATTCGACTTATCTTTATTATATGACCGATACGATAATTAACCGATAATGTTTCATTATCGATTGTCTTTACTCTATTCTGTTTATTAATAGTAGTCTTCACACTCTTATTAGTGTCTTTAACTTCATTGTTTGTTTGTTCTTCTTTCATAGTTATTTCTTTATTAGTTTTATTTGATTTATTTATTCTCTTTCCGTCTAGACCATATTTTTTTCTAAACTTCAATAGTGTATTTTTCCCGACCTTTATACCGTTTTCTTTCATTACCTTTAAATTATCTTCAACACTTAGACTACAGTCGTATAATTCCCCGATTTTTTGTTCTAATAGTAATGATCTTGATATGTTCTTAGTAACATTCCCATTAACATTGTATTTGTCCTCATACAGAGGGTTAGACATAAATGTACGTTTGTCTTTATATCGTTCAATTGTCTCTTTATATCGTCTTATATCGGTTCTCATAACGTCATTACAGATGTTTAGTATATCTTTCTTTGAAATGACATCTTTACGATTGTCTATGAAGTGATACAGTTCGAATAGTAACATTGTCAACATATATTCTTTAGTGATATTTGGGATCATATAACGTCTTAATAGTCCGTTAATGAATAGTTTCTTTCTTCTTTGTTGACCGTCTTTTATTTTAACAATTCTATGTATTGTATACTCATTACCGTTATTATTTACACTTTTTTCTTTATACCAATATCTTTTAATTGAAATATAATTATTAGGTAATATAATATAAGGTGTGTCTTCATTTACAGGGGTTAAAGGGGTACTTTCAAAGAAAGGATATACTTCACTATACTTATGTAGTATGTCTGTTATACTCATAGAATTGTAATCATTCATATAATCATTACTTAAGTCTATTTCTGAATCTATAATATTAGTAGTATTATTCTTATTATTCCTTAAGTCCATTTCAGATGGTATATTGTTTGTGTTGTTATTATATATACTATCTGGATTGGACTTAAGACTATTATTATTAATAAACATAGAAGTAGTATAGATATTATTATAATAAGAATAGTACTCAATATTATTAGTAGCGTTACCTCCCCATTGGTTTTCACTTAAAAAACTTCTACCATCTATTTTAATGTTAAATTTATTCTTTATAGAATTATGAATATTGGTTACTATCTCTTTATACATTTCTGTACTAGTGATCGTGTCTTCAAATATATATACAAGTCTAAAACAACGAAGATTATCTTCGTCTGAAGGTGTAGTGTAAAGAAGATTTGGTTTAAATTCAAGTGATTCTTTGAAGTCATATAATGAACAATCTATGTTAATATCGTCATAGTCTAAGAATACAGACTGACTAAAGAAGAATTTTTCTTTCTTTACATTTCCTAATACTTTAAAGTTTTCTTTACTAATATTAAAGTTGTGACAGAAAGTGTGTCCTTCAATAATGTATTGAATTAATTGTTCAAGTGTAATATTTTTATTTGTATAAAGATTTTTTCCCCAATCAGGTCTAGGGCATTTGATGGGATAAGTTTGTGAACTTACAGAAAGGTTAAATGTGTGTGACATATATTAGTTCGTTATAATCATTAGTTCTTTATTATTAGATAAGTCGTAAGCCTTCGGTTAAGTACGTATAATCACAAATAAGTCCCAATTTGCATCAAGTTTGTTCAACTTGGAAGAACTTGATGCAAGTTGGGACTATTTTATTCGAGTTGGTTTCAATTTGAAGAATCAGTCCTGTTTTTCCAGTTCCTTGGTAATAGCTCCTTGATATCCATCTTTGATTCTTTGTATACAGGTAATTTTCTTAAGATATCAGTCATCCATTCTCTTGGATCAACTCCGACAGCCTTACAGGAACTTATTAAGGAATAAATTATTGCTGCACGTACTGCTGAGTCGTCATTGCCACAGAAAAGATAGTTTTTCCTGCCGATGGCTAAAGGCCTTATTGCATTTTCGATAAGGTTGTTATCTATATTGATCCTTCCTTCATTGACATAACGGGCAAGACGTGGCAGGAGTGTATAATTATATTGTATAGCTTTTCCCATTCTGCTGCCTGGAAGTACTTTCAACCATGTATCGCCAAGCCATTTTTCAAACTCACAGATAATTGGATATGCTTCAGCCTTACGTTTGTCTTTCCTCTGATCTGCTGTTAGTTTCATATCATCGGCTACACTCTCGATATGATACAGCTTATTGATATATACAAGGCCTTGTGCAGCTTTCTGATTATCCTCATCAAGGGCTTCTACAAATTTACGCCGTGCATGAGCCCAGCATCCATAGAGAGTTATACCTTCAATCTTTTCGAAGTCATCATATACATTATAGCCATCAACTTGTACATTTCCATGATAACCAAGCAGAAGTCTGTGTGCTGTAACCTTGCTTCTTGAACCGAAGTCATAGCTGAAGCATACCGATCCGTGCAATGCGTCTCTCACGCACCACATATAGCCCTTTACCGTACGATGTTTTTCATTGTCTATAACAGGAATCGTACTCTCATCAACCTGGATATATTCACTTGAGAGTATCTCTGACTTTAAAATGTCATACAGTGGCTTTATCCTTTCGCATGTAGCACTGAACCAACCATTCATGGTAGAGTCATTGAAAACAATGCCACTTTCACGGTACTTTTGGATGACCCTGTAGAAAGGAAGGTGATACATGAACTTGTCAAGTATGATATCTGTAAGGACAGATGCGCCTGCAATGCACTTGTCAACAGGAGCTAACGGCATAGGAGCGATTTCAAAGGCTTTCCTTTCGGGACTTTTTATCTGTATATCAGATTTGAGTACATACTTATGGCGTATTATTCTTCTGATGTATACCATTGCTGGTATTCTTTCAAGAGAATCGCTTATTTCAGGAGTAAGTTCACTGTATTCATCTGCGTTTATTCCTTGCGGATATATATGCTCTTCCCTGACTGGCAGTTTGGATGTATCAAGAGGTTTTCTGGAAGGTTTCTCCTTTGTTCGACCTATAATCTTGTCTATGTTCTTCTGTTCTGCAGAGACTTCAGCTTCAAGCCTTGCCTTCTGATCGTCACTCATCTGCTCGGGAAACAAATTCAGTTGAAGCTCATCAGGATTAAGCGGAAGGTGTTTTTCGCTCATACTGCCAAAAACTTTCTTACGGAGCCACGCAAGCTGGCTTTCAAGGCTGCTTACCAAGTTCTTCAGACGTTCATTTTCTTGCTGTAGGGCTATTACTTCCGCTTCTGTCATTATCGTGTTCTATTATGGAACAAATATAATGATAATCAGCTAATTAAACAAGTGTTTGTAAATATAATTACTACTATAACTGCATGTTTCTCAGATGCATGAGACGATTCTGACGACTATCTGCCTTTTCCATAATTCCTTCAACCAAGAGCACGAGATCACGCCATTGCATGACATATGATGAAGAGGTTGCAGAAGACAGGTCAGGAAGTGCAAAGGTTCCTCTTTCAAGCATCTTACTGTATATTACCATACCTCCCGGTTCCCAATGAAGGAGTTTGATGCGGTTACGATGCTTGTTTATAAAAATGAAAACATCACCATTATGGGGATTTGCACCCATGATATTGGTCACAAGTCCGCTTAATGTATGGAAACTCTTTCTCATGTCCGTCGGTTCGCTGAACAACAGATAACGGTTACTGTCACCGAGGCTAAACATGATTTGTGGCTGATAAGATGATACTTTCGAGTTGAGAGTTGTTAAGCTCGCCATGTATTCTCATGATGGTGCCGTTTGCAGATTGTAATTCAATATTTATATTACTACATACTTTTTCATCTTGGGCTCTTTTCACATGAGAACATTTTCTGGTAAGATCAGGACAAGGTATGAAATTACCTTTATTCCCTATTTCTAATAACTCATTATTATTGTTTTTTGCATACTTGCTTTTTGCCTCATAAAAACGCCATGGTGTTATTCCTAATTCTCTCAAACGGTCCTTAAAGCTTACATTATTATCTTTGCAATAAAGGACTATGGAAGCTATTTCTTCTTTTGTCATCATAATGCTTTGTTTTTAGGCAAAAATAAAAAGAAAGAAATTTGGATAAAAGATGCATTTCACCGAAGGCTTACAGTGATTCTGCAGGTTATAAAATACTATTCCGGCTCTTCGGAAAGATGCGGCGAGAGGTTGCTCAAACTCCCGAGTGACTTTTTTTATCTCTGGTGGGAGATCGATGTAATGTTGTACAAAACAATTATATCTTCTGTACAAAAGAATTAATTGTTTTGTACAGAAGAATGCATTCTTTTGTACAAGAATACACAAACATCCGGAATAGTTTTTGGAAAGACAAACCGGAGTTTTGCCATACTCCGACGTGGTATATCTTAAAACAACATGTAAACTTGCGCCTAACGTTCGACAATATTTTTAGAAATAAAATTCGCCTATTAAATATTATTTATATTTGTATTTCTAACAAAATATAGCATCTACCTAGGTAAATAGGATACTTAAATTGTATATAGAAATGTATTAATCCTGAAACCTTTTAAAAAATTATATGAAGAAATTAGTTTTAGCAGGAATGATAGGCTTGTTTACTTGTCTTCCAAGTCAACTACTAAAAGCACAACCGGCTACGTGTGGTGCGGTGCCCAGTCAGCGTCAGTTAAAATGGCAGGAAATGGAGATGTATGCTTTTATCCATTTCAGTATGAACACGTTTACGGATATGGAATGGGGATATGGCGACAAAGATCCTAAGCTGTTCAATCCTACTCAGCTGGATTGCCGTCAATGGGCTCGCATTTGCAAGGAAGCTGGATTCAAGGGGATTATTCTCACAACTAAACACCACGATGGGTTTTGCTTGTGGCCTTCCAAATACACCAACTATTCGGTAAAAGCTTCTCCATGGAAGGATGGCAAAGGCGATGTTATTGCGGAGCTTCGCAAGGCGTGTGATGAATATGGGCTGAAGCTTGGTCTTTACCTTTCTCCGTGGGATCGTAATAGTGCTGTGTATGGTACTCCCGATTATATTACTTATTTCCGCAATCAGCTAAAGGAGATTCTGACTAATTACGGAAATATCTTCGAAATGTGGTTTGACGGCGCCAATGGTGGAACGGGTTATTACGGCGGAGCCAACGAGCAACGAACCATAGATCGCAAGACTTATTATGACTGGCCAAATACGTATAAGCTGGTTTATTCTCTTCAGCCAAATATTATGTTGTTCAGTGATGCCGGACCCGATTGCCGCTGGTGCGGAACGGAGGAAGGCTGGGTAGGAGAAACAAACTGGAGCACACTGAGGCGTGATGAAGTGTGGCCGGGATGGCCGCTGTATGAGCAACTTCGCAACGGACACGAAGATGGTAATTACTGGGTTCCGGCGGAGGTGAACACGTCCATTCGTCCGGGATGGTTCTATCACGCTTCGGAAGATTCAAAGGTAAAAACTCCTCAGCAACTGGTTGAGCTGTATTATAACTCCATAGGACGCAACGGTAATATGATTCTGAATCTGCCGGTCGATCGTCGCGGTCTTGTGAATGAGATAGATGAGAAGTCTTTGCTTGAATTTGCACGAATTATAAGAAAAGAGCTTGCCAACGATCTTGCGAAATGGAAAATGGTTACAGCTTCTAATGTTCGTGAAAAGTCTAAAAGCTATGCTGCACGCAATGCTGTTGACGGAGATAACAAGACTTACTGGGCAACTGATGACGGGGTAACTAATGCCACGTTGATTATCGACTTTAAGAAGAACACTACTTTCAATCGGGTTTTGTTGCGTGAGTACATTGCACTCGGTCAACGTGTTAAGGCATTCACCGTTGATGCTTATCAGAATGGCAGCTGGAAAGAGGTGGCCAAAGCAACGACCATTGGTAACAAACGCATTTTGCGTATTCCGTCGACCACGGCTTCTAAAATTCGTATTCACATCACAGAGTCCAAAGCTTGCCCTTTAATTTCTACATTGTCTGTTTACAATGCTCCGGTGGAACCACAAACTAACAATAGCGAAAAGAGTAAACTGAATGTTACTAAGAACTGGAAGATTCTGAATGGTGATGCAACTGCTTCTGCTGCTATTGATGGTAATCCTGCTACCGTGTATATTCAGCAAGGTAATCTGCCTCACGAATTGATCATCGATTTACAGAAAGATGCTCAGATTTCAGAGTTTACATACACTCCTGATAAGAAGGTGGGAGCTAAAGGGGTTATCTTCAATTACAGATTTGCTGTTTCTTCCGATGGGAAGAATTGGGAAACGGTATCTGAAGGTGAGTTCTCGAATATAAAAAACAATCCAATTCCTCAGACAAAGTACTTCCAGAAGAAAAAGGTTCGTTTCGTGAAGCTTACGGCATTAAGCAATACGGATGGTACACAAGAGGCGGGATATGCGGAAATAGAAGTGAAGTAATTGCTTTAATACCAAAAAACACAGAAACTTATAAAAGTTATGCTAAATAAAAAAATAAGAGTTTGCCTGCTGGTTGCGTTAATTATGATTGGCATCCCAACAATAGCAAAAAACACAGTGTCTATCGTTCCAAAACCCCTTTCTATGGAAGAAAGTTCCGGTGTATTCAACCTTAAAAGTGGACAAACCATAACTACTACTGCCGCCAGTCTGCGCCCTGCAGCCGAATATTTGCAACAATTAATTGGTGCAGCAGCTGGGACTTCATTGAAAGTGAGCAATAGCAAAAATAGTGTGATACAGATTTCTCTGGATAGCTCTCTGCCTAAAGCCGGTGCTTACCGATTGAAGGTGAATGCCAAGAGTATTAAGATTGAAGGAAAAGATTATCAGGGAGTAATTGCCGGTATTGCCACACTGCGACAATTATTGCAGGGACGTACCATTCCTGTAGTGAAGGTAGAGGACTCTCCTGCTCTTCCATGGAGAGGTTTTATGCTCGACTCTTCCCGCCACTTCTGGAGCAAAGCTGAAGTTAAAAGGGTACTTGACCTGATGGCTCTTTATAAACTGAACAAGTTTCACTGGCATCTCACCGATGATCAGGGATGGCGCATTGAAATAAAGAAATATCCTTTGCTTACTGAAAAAGGTGCGTGGAGACATTTCAATAATCAAGACCGCGATTGCCAGAAATTTGAGAAAAAATATGAGAACCCGGACTTCCACTTGCCGGAAGCAAAAATGCAGATTCAGGGAACAGATACTCTTTACGGTGGGTTCTATACTCAGAATGATATTCGTGAAGTGGTAGCTTACGCGGCACAACGCGGTATCGACATTATTCCCGAAATAGATATGCCGGGACATTTTATGGCAGCTATCAGTAATTATCCGGATGTGGCCTGCTCAGGTATGGTTGGATGGGGAACTACTTTCTCCTCTCCTATCTGTCCGGGAAAAGATTCTTCTCTGGAGTTTTGCAAGAATGTGTATCGTGAAGTGATGCAGTTATTCCCTTATCAATACATTCACCTGGGTGCCGACGAAGTAGAGAAAACCAATTGGAAGAAGTGTCCCGACTGCCAGCGCAGAATGAAGGAACAAGGGCTAAATACTCCTGAGCAATTGCAGGCGTGGTTCGTTCACAACATGGAAAAGTTCTTTAATGAGAATGGTCGCCGCATGATAGGTTGGGATGAAATTCTGGAAGGTGGTCTGTCTAAAACAGCAACCATTACCTGGTGGCGTACCTGGGCTCCGAATGCTGTTCCACAGGCTACAGCACAGGGTAATCAGGCTATTTTGTGTCCTAACGGTACATTCTATCTGGATAATTGGGAAGACAAGAATTCAATGTCAACTCTTTATAACTACAATCCATTGTTCGAAGGATTGTCTGAAACTCAGAAGCAGAATATCATCGGGGCACAATGTAACTTATGGACGGAATCGGTGCCAACTATTAAGAGAGTGGAATATTTGTTGTTCCCTCGACTGGTGGCTTTCAGTGAGATGGTTTGGCTACCTGCTGAGAAAAAGAACGAAAAGGATTTCCTAAACCGACTACCTGCACAGTTGAAATTACTGGAAGCTGAAAAGGTGAACTACCGCGTTCCCGATTTAGGCGGTTTCTACAAAACAAATGCGTTTATTGATAGTAAGACATTAAATCTGACTTGTCTGAAGCCGAATGTAGAGATTCGTTATACCACTGATGGCAAGAACCCGACAAGAAGTTCAGCCCTTTATAATGGTCCGATAACTATTGATCATTCCACTGATTATATTTTCCGTACTTTCCGTGCCGACGGAACTCCATCCGAAGCTGTAAAAGCGAAGTTTATCAAGATGGATTATTCTCCGGCTACTCCGGCCACCATTCAGGGAAGCGGACTGAAAGCTACCTGGCACGAATATGTTGGGGAACGTTGCCGCGAGATAGAGGCTGCTCCTGTAAATGGAGAGTATCAGGTTTCCACAGTCTCCATTCCGAAAGAAGTAAAAGGTAATATCGGTCTGGTACTGACCGGCTATCTGGATGTTCCCGCAGATGGAATCTACACCTTCGCCTTGCTATCAGACGATGGCAGCACAATGGAAGTAGACGGTCAGCTGATTCTTGATAATGATGGTGGTCACTCTCCGAAAGAGATAACTTCTCAAATGGCACTTTCAAAAGGTCTTCATCCGGTAAAGATCCTCTATTTCGACCACAACGGCGGTACACTTAAAATGAGTACTTACAATGACAAAGGTGACAAAATTGAATGGCCGGCTGAATGGTTGAAATATTAAAACTTAGAAAATAGAAGATATAAGTAATTACAATAAAACAAGTGGGGAATAATAAGCGCATCGGCTTAATTATTCTCCACTTGTTTTTTGTCTAAAATTCCATCATTGTTCCACAAGTTCATAAGAAGTACTCCTTCCCCCTTCATCACTCTTTTGCAGAATACCCTTATTAATCAAATCCTGAATATCCCGAAGTGCTGTATCAGAAGAGCATTTAGTAACTTTTGCCCATTTAGAAGAATTAAGTTTGCCATCAAAACCATCCCATAACAAGTTTATCATTTTAACCTGGCGATTGTTCATACTAACCAAACGATGCTCTTCCCAAAAATTGGCTTTACCTAATACTCTACTCAAAGATTTTTCTGTTTCAAGAAGTGCTGCTTCCAGACAATCGAGAAACCATTCAAGCCATAGAGTTATATCAAGTCCACCTTTCTGTGTTTTTTCCAATATCTCGTAATATTGCTTTCGCTGCCTGCGTATTTCGGCAGACATACTATAAAAGCGATGAGGAATTTCGTCGGCACGAGCTAGAAACATATCGGCAATTGTACGGGCTGTACGTCCGTTTCCATCATCAAAAGGATGTATAGTGACAAACCATAAGTGGGCAACTCCTGCTTTCAAAACAGGATCTATCTGATGATCCGTATTTATCCATTCCAGAAATTTGCTCATTTCATTGGGTATCAGTTTAGAATCGGGAGCTTCATAGTGCACTTTTTCTTTTCCCATTGCACCGGAGATTACCTGCATCGGACCGCCTTCATCCTGTCGCCATCCACCAACTGTTATTTTATACATGCCACTTCTGCCTGTGGGGAATAATGCCGAATGCCATCCAAACAGCCGTTCTTCTGTAAGTGGTTGCATAAAATTTTCAGTAGCATCGAGCATAACTTCTACTACACCATCTACATAACGATCTGATTCCGGCAATCCTGAAACATCCATTCCTAAATGATGGGCTATGGATGAACGCACCTGATCATTGTCTAACAGCTCACCCTCTATCTCTGAAGATTTAATAACATCGCTTGTGAGTGCATTTAATATTGCTTCATTTTTTAAATCGAAACCAAGCAAACTCATTTTCCCTACAAGCTTTCCCTGTAAAGCTCGTACTTTGCCCAATTTATAGGATAAAACTGCATTATCCCATGTAAAATGAGGCCATTCGTCTTGTTGCCAGATATAGATCTTTCTCATAATCGCCGCATATTTTGCGGTAAATATAGCGATTATTCGCCGCAAACAAAATTATTCGCCGCATAATTTGCGGCGAATACAACTATTATTCACCGCAAAGGTCTCTTTAGCAACTTAAAACTATATACACCAGTTGGTATACATTAACCTTACTCCTGAGAAGTTTATACCCATTTTTTCAAAAAAATGGTTCGAAATAGTGAGGGATGAGCTCAAAAGTGAGGGTTGCAAATTCATCCCTCACTTATAAATCACTAATGTGCAACAAGTTGTGCGAATGGTGAGGGAGTGAGGGTAAATATTTTAATGTTAGTGAATGGCTTGTGAATTATTGGGTTTTTATTTTATCCTGTAGATAAGGTTTTGTATTTTTGCAATATAACTAAATACAGAACAGATTTTATGAAATATAACTTTGATGAGGTTATTGACCGCACTGGTACTGATGCCTTGAAGCTTGAAGCACTGAAACCAAGATGGGGAAGAGATGACTTACTGCCTCTATGGGTTGCCGATATGGATTTCCGTACTCCACCGTTTATAATGAATGCAATAAAGGAACGTTGCGAAAAAGAGGTTCTTGGCTACACCAGCAAACCAGCTTCTTATTATCAGGCTATTGAGAATTGGCTGTTTACAAGATATGACTGGAAAGTTTCAAAAGAACTGATTAGCTTCACTCCAGGAATTGTAGTTGGACTTGCTCATGTTCTAAAATGCTTTACCCAACCAGGCGATAAGGTTTTGATTCAAAGTCCGGTTTATCATCCGTTCTTTCTTGTAACAGAGCATAATTATCGCGAGGTTGTGCGTAACCCGCTGATTTTGGAAAATGGTCAGTACAAAATGGATCTGGATCATTTTAAGGAAGCTGTAAAAGGATGCAAGCTGTTCATCTTATGTAATCCTCACAATCCGGGCGGAAGAGTGTGGACAAAAGAGGAACTGGAAGCAGTTGCTGAAATTTGTTACGAGAACGGAACAATGGTTATCTCTGATGAAATTCATGCCGATCTTACATTGAAAGGATATACGCATACTCCTTTTGCCAAAATTTCAGAGAAAGCCAGAGTGAACTCTATTACATTCATGTCCCCAAGTAAAGCATTTAATATGCCGGGATTGGCTAGTTCTTATTGCATTATTGAAAATGATGAAGTGAGGAAGAAATTCAGAAATTACCTGAACGCAAGTGAGTTTTCGGAAGGACATATATTTGCATTCATTACTGTTGCAGCGGCATACGAGCATGGTACAGAATGGTTAAATCAATTGCTTGATTATATTCAGGAAAATATCGACTATGTGGATAACTATCTGCAAAAAAATATGCCGCTTATTAAAGCTATTCGTCCGCAGGCTTCTTACCTGGTATTCCTTGATTGCAGGGAATTAGGATTTAACCAGGAGGAACTGGTAGACTTCTTTGTTGATAAAGCACATCTGGCTTTGAATGACGGATCGATGTTTGGTAAAGAAGGTACCGGATTTATGCGTATGAACGTAGGATGTCCGAGATCTATTCTGCATCAGGCTCTCACTCAGTTACAGGAAGCATACAACAATAAATTTGCAGGCTAAAAAATATTACCCTGACAGTCGGCTTTATCCTTTATACGGTAAACTACTGTCAGGGCTTTTTATATCTATCTACTAAATACCTAATCCGTCTGTAAAAAGTCCTTCTACTGCTTTTTGTTGCAGAATATTTGAGTAAGGAGGCAGAGGGGTTGTTAACCACACATTACCACCAATCACTGTATTGTGTCCAATCACAATCCTACCTAAAACAGTGGAATTGGAATAGATTGTAACATGATCTTCAAGAATAGGATGACGAGGAATATCCTTGGCATGAGCTTTATCTGCCAGAATACTTTTTGCACCCAGCGTTACACCTTGATACAACCTTACATGGTTGCCAATGATACAAGTCTCGCCAATAACTACTCCGGTTCCATGGTCGATACTGAAATACTCGCCTATCTTTGCTGCCGGATGAATATCAATGCCAGTTTCGGAATGTGCCAGTTCTGAAATAATCCGGGGAATAGTAGGAACTCCAAGTAGCAACAATTCATGAGCCACACGATGGTTTATCAATGCTTTTATGGTTGGATAAGAAAAGATGACCTCAGCATAACTTTTTGCAGAAGGATCTCTGTCGAAGGTTGCTTTTACATCTGTGCACAACAACCGTTTTATTTCCGGAATCTTATCTATAAAAATAAGAGCCAGCTCTGAAGCTTTCGATTTTATATCTTTTCCCACTGCATATTGTGAACTAAAGCAAATACCGTTATATATCTGTTCAGTCAACAATGAATATAGTCTTTCTGTATTCATCCCAATATGATACTTCAGCGTTTTTTGATTGGCTATTGAATCACCGAAAAATCCAGGGAAAATAATCGATTTAATAAGCTCTACAATTTCTGCGGTTCTTTCAATTGACGGCAGTGGCTTATCATGCCGGGGTATATATTTATACTCTTCCGTTGAATGTTGAGAAAGTATATCTACATTCTTCAATATGGTTTCTGTTGGGCTTAACATAATGATTCTGCTGTTTAGTGATTGTTTACTTTAAATGTAATATTCTGTAGGATCTATCAATCTGGCTTTTACTGCATAGATTGTTAGTGCATGAATACTGGAAACTCCCAGTTTTCGGAAAATATTTTTCCGGTGTGTAACTACCGTGTGATAACTGAGACTACGAATTGAAGCTACTTCCTTCGTTGTTTTTCCACCGGCTATTAAGGTTACAATATCCTTTTCGGTAGGTGTAAGATGAATATCTTCAAAAGTAGATTTTACAGGTGTACTGTTTTTACGCATTAAAACATTCAGTAATTCAGACTGGATATAGTATCGTCCTTTTAAAGTATAGATGATTGCAATTTTAAGTTCTTCCAGCTCAACACTTTTTAGAATAATATTCGATTGCATATCTTCTGCAAAGAAAGCCAGTTCATCTTCCTTAAACTGATCTCCAATAAAGAGTTTACGGATACTTAGGTGTCTCTGAAAAAAATCAATCAGCTCGTCTTTATCTGAAAAATCAAACAACTCTACATCCATAATAAGCATAACCTCTTCCTGGGATAGTTTATCCAGTAAATCTTCCAAGTCTTGCTTATCCTGTGATTCTATAACGGAATCGACAAGCTCATTCTTCTCAGCCCATGTTTTTAAAGCATAGGATGTAAGCGGCTGATTATCCGCAATGATAAGAGTTGTTTTAGTCATCTTCTTTAGATTAGGAATTAAATACGTCTTTCAATCTTTTTATGATGGTACAAAGATATACCATGATGAATGAAAGATAAATCCCCTTTAGATGGCATTTAACTACCACATTTATGGTAATAGCAAAAGCAACACATTTTTGGTATATGCGTTAAGCTGAATACACAAAAATAATCTATAAAGATAGAAAAATAGTCCAGAATTATAATATAAACAATTATTAATCAATCATTTAAATCAAACTAATACAAAACAGTCATTAGACAAATTTTCTATTAGAATAGACTATTTTACATGAGCATAAAACATATATTCTTTTAATTCGCAACCGGTAGCCAATCAAAAGTTTATAATCATAACCGCTATTATAAATCTAAAAAGTAAAAACATGAAAAACAGTAAGAATCTAATTCTTAGAAAAACCAAGATGGAAAGAAGATTCTGCATTGCCAGAATGGCGATAGCTCTAGGTCTTCTAAGTGCCTCTCCTCTTATGGCCGGAAACAGTTCCGGAACCAATTTATTAAGTCCCTATTCTGTAAACAAACAGCAGACAAAGAAAATAACCGGAGTTATTGTCGATGCAAAGGGAACACCTATTATTGGAGCTTCTATTAAAGTTAAAGGAACACAAGCAGGAGCAATAACAGATTTAGATGGAAAATTTGAATTATCAATAGATCCTTCAAGCAAAGTACTGGAAGTTACTTTCATAGGAATGAAAAAAGAAGAGGTTGCTATTGGAAATAATACGAAATTTACAATAACAATGTCTGAAGAAAGCGTAGGACTGGATGAAGTTGTAGTAGTAGGTTATGGTACCCAGAAAAAAGCAACGGTAACTGGTTCTGTATCTCAGGTGGGAGGTGACGAACTGAAAAAGGTTGCTTCAATAAACTTAAGTGGTGCTTTAGCAGGAAAAACAGCCGGTATTATTTCAAACGTTCGTTCTGGTGAACCGGGTGAAGATGGTGCCAGTATTTTAATTCGTGGTAAAGGAACTACAGGAAGCACTGCTCCGCTGATTGTGGTCGATGGTGTGGCCGATCGTAGTTTCAGCCGTTTAAATCCTGAAGATATTGAAACTATTTCTGTACTGAAGGATGCTTCTGCTGCAATCTATGGTGCCCGTGCAGCAAATGGCGTAATTCTTATTACTACCAAACGTGGTAAAGAAGGAAAAGTGAAGATCAATTATAGTGGTAATGTAGGTTTCACTCAACCAACACGCGTTCCTGACATGTTGAATGCTTTCCAATATGCTACATATATAAACGAATATGACAGAGGACATGATATGTACGAAACATATTCAAAAGATGTGCTTCAGAAACTGCAAGATGGATCGGATCCTATCAATTATCCTAGTACAAACTGGTGGAAAGCTGTTTCTAAAGATTGGGCTACCAAGACTCAACACAGTTTGTCAGTAACCGGCGGTAACGAGAATGTTTCTTTCTATACATCTGTTCAGTATTTATGGCAAGATGCTATCTACAAAGAAAGTACACAGAATTACAGCCAATATCAGTTTACTACAAATGTAGATGCCAAGGTTGGCAAAAGAGCTAAGTTTAGCTTTGATATCTTAGGACGCCAAGAAGTGAGAAACAGAGGTGTATTTGATACAGATTACTTGTTTGGCAAATTCCTGTCAACTTCTCCAATGGCTGCTGCTTATTATCCTAATGGATTGCCTAGAAGTGGTTACGATGGAATTACCAACAATGCAGCAATAATGGTTACAGATAAACCAGGTACAAACAAACTAAAATACAACATCCTTACTTTAAAACCAACTTTCCGTCTTGATCTTGATCAGATTACTAAAGGTTTATACGTAGAAGGATATGCAGCTTTGGACTTCTCTTTCAGAACAGGAAAGAGTTTAAATACTCCTTATGACTTGTATTTATACAACAACTCAAGCGGAGAATATGAAAATCAGAGATCGGGTACAGGAGCTATCAGTGTAAACTCTTGGGCTGACAATTCTAATACTATCACCTTAAACGGACGTTTGGGATATAGTCGTACATTTAAAGAAGCTCATAAGATTGATGCTTTTGTAGCTTACGAACAAAGCAAATATAACTTCAGTTCTGTTTCTGCATACCGCACAAATTATATTTCGGCTGCTATTCCTGAAATTTTTGCGGGAAGTGGTGTGCCTAAAGACAAAGATAACGGAGGATACTCAGATGCATCGGCTCGCAGAAATGTTTTCGGACGTATCAACTACAGCTATAACAACAAATATCTGGCAGAATTCACTTTACGTGTTGATGGTTCACAAAATTTTGCCAAAGGTCATCGTTGGGGTACTTTCCCTGGTGTTTCTGCCGGTTGGGTTATTTCTGAAGAAAACTTCTTCGAGGGAATTAAGCCAGTTGTAAGTTTCTTAAAATTAAAAGGATCATGGGGATTAATGGGTAACGATGCTGTACCAGCATACCAGTTCCTTACAGAATATGGCTTAGGAAATGGGGCTACTTTTGGTACAGAAAATGCTGTTAACAAAAGCACATATATGGTTAGAACAGCCAACCCTCTTATCACATGGGAAAAGGCTCAGACTTACAATATTGGTATCTCTACCCAGTATCTTGACGGAAAATTTGGATTAGATATTGATTATTTCAAATCTAAGAGACATGACATTCTGATTTCCAGAAATGCTTCAGTGCCTTCTTACACCGGACTTACTCTACCTCAGGAAAATTTAGGCAAGGTTAATAATCAGGGTATAGAGCTTGTTGCAAATTATCAGGACAAAGCTGGCGACTTTAAATGGGGTGTAAGTGGTAACTTTACCTATGCAAAGAATAAGGTAGTATACGTGGACGAAGCAAAAACAACTCCTGCATGGCAAAAGACAGAAGGTCATCCAATTGATGGATTTGTTTTATACGAAGCAACTGGTATCTATCAAACACAGGAACAAATAGATAAAACTCCACACATTGCTGGGACACAACCTGGAAATCTTATTTATAAAGACAGAAATGGTGATAATAATATTACTTGGGATGATGCATATCGTGTAAACAAGTCAAGTACTCCTCAAATTATGTACGGTTTCACGTTAAATGGTTCATGGAAAGGATTTGATCTGAACATTTTCTTCCAGGGACAAGCATTGGCTAAGCAAATTATTCAGCCAAGTATGAACATGGTTACTGATTTTTATAATGGCAGATGGATTGACACAAATACTGCAGAACAAAATGCAAAAGCAAGATGGCCAAGAGCTTTCATAAAACAGACTTACGGTGATGCTTTCAATGGAGTTACTTCAACATGGTGGATGAGAGATGCAAGCTTCCTGAGACTTAAATCTCTGGAATTAGGTTATACTCTTCCTAAGAAAGTAACAAAATTGCTAAGTATAGAAAATATGAGAATTTATGCAAACGGTAATAATCTATTCTCTATAGATAACATAAAAATCTGTGATCCTGAAGTTCCGGACGGTGTTGCTGGTACAAACTTCTACCCACAACAGAGAATTGTCACTGTTGGTGTAAACGTCACTTTCTAATTTAACTAGTAACTCTAAACTTATAAAGAAATGAAAAAAATATATATATGCGCAGCCATGATGATGGCTGGAATCTTCAGCTCATGCACAGATATACTGGATCAGAGTCCGCTCAATTCATATACTGATAGTGCTATTTGGGGTGATTTGGCTCTTTCGGAAACATTCCTGAACGATCAGTATAATAGTGTAGAAGCTGAAACTCAGAAAGGATCACGATTTGCAAGTTATACAGAAGAAGTGTATCAAATGCATAAATATGGCACAGAGTCTATTCAGCAAGGACTACTCTCTCCTGATCAGTCGAATATCGGATGGGATGGTTCAACATGGAATCCATGGTCTTTCTATTTCAAGGCTATTCGTAATACCAATATATTCCTGGAAAATATTGGTAGAGTACCTGCAACTGGTGAAGAAAATATTAAATGGAAAAACGAGCAAATTGGTCAGGCGTATTTCCTGAGAGGATTCTTCTATTGTCAGCTTTACAGCTTATTTGGCGAAGTGCCACTTATAAAGAATTCATTTGGACTTAATGACGATTTCACCAAACAGGTTCGGGCTCCTAAAGATGACGTTGCAGAATACATCGTTTCACAGTGTGACAGTGCCGCAATGTATTTACCTGTAAAGTATAGCGACGATAACGACCTGGGAAGAGCTACAAAAGGAGCTGCACTGGCATTGAAAGCAAGAACACTTTTATATGCAGCCAGCCCACTTTTCGGAACTCCATCTCAAGCTAAGTGGAAAAAAGCATCTGATGCAAACAAAGCTGTTATTGATTTGAAAGATGAAAGCGGTGCTCCGGCATATTATCTGCAAGATGTATCAACCAGTGAAGATTATGCAAATTTGTTTATTGACAGCCAAAATCCGGAGGTTATTTTTGAAAAACTATACAACATTCAAGGAGAAGGTGCCTACAATAATTCATATCTGTTCCAAACTCCATGCGGAACAGGAAGTGGCTTTAATGGATGGGGAAACTTCCAGGCTACTCAAGAGATTGTTGACCAGTTTGAAATGGCCAATGGAAAACCTTATGTAAGAGGATCTGAAAAAGAAAATCCATATCTGAATAGAGATTTGCGTTTCGCTGCAACCATATTTACTGATGGATCTACATGGGGATACCGTGCTGATGAAAGAGAAGTAGAATGTTTCTTTGGAGCTGAAGAGGGAGTGCCAAACGGAAAAGACAGCCGTCGTGGAGATTCATGGTGGAATGGTACTCAAACGGGGTATTATATCAGAAAATTCCTTGATAGAAATTATGATACTTATGCTACTGATGCTCCAAGCACTCCTTATTTCATGTTCCGTTTAGCTGAATTCTATTTGAACTATGCAGAATGTCAGATTGAATTAGGTAACACACCCGGAGCTGTTGAATATATCAATAAAATAAGAAGACGTGTTCACATGCCAGATATTACAGGTGATAATATTGTAGCAAAGTATAGACATGAAAGACAGATTGAGCTAGTATTCGAAGGACAACGTTGGTTCGATATCAGACGCTGGATGATTATTGAAGATATTTATAGCAAACCAGTTACTGGTATGATTATCTGGAAACATAGTGACGGAAGCAAAACTTATGAACTGAATCCTGAACCTATCGAATACAGAACATTCCATGCTCCAAAAAATTATTGGTTGCCGATTCCTAGATCTGAATTAAGAAAAGCTCCACAATTGGATCCAGCTCCTTATCAATAGGGTTAATAACATCAGAATGCCTTGAATTATTTAAGGCATTCTGATAAAAACAAATTTTATTTTGAACAAGATCTCTTTTACTGTTGAAACATGAAAAAACTTCTGATAATAACATATCTATTCTTACTGGCAATATCAGCAAAAGCACAAATGTTTTTCGGAGAGAATCAGAGCAAACAGGATTCTATCTTTGAAAGTCTGGCAGCCACACCTCCAATGGGCTGGAACAGTTGGAATAAGTTTGGCTGTGATGTGAATGAAAGTCTATTAAAACAAATGGCGGATGCTATAGTTAGTTCTGGGATGAAAGATGCCGGATATCAATATATCGTAATTGACGATTGCTGGCAGGTTGGCCGTGATAAAGATGGAAACATTATTGCCGATCCTAAAGCTTTCCCAAACGGTATTAAAGCATTGGCGGATTATATTCACAACAAAGGATTAAAGCTTGGAATATATTCATGTGCTGGTTCTCTGACATGTCAGGGAAGACCGGGCAGCAGAGGATATCAGTTTCAGGATGCACGCCAATATGCAAAATGGGGAGTTGATTACCTGAAGTATGACTGGTGCTCAAATGAAGGTCAAAATGCAGAAGCGGCATACAGAACTATGAGCGATGCTCTCAAAGCTTGTGGACGACCTATCGTTTTCAGTATTTGTGAATGGGGCGAAAGTCAGCCATGGAAATGGGCAAAAGGTGTAGGGCACTTGTGGCGTACCACTGCCGACATTCGTGATTGTTATCAATGCAAATTCGATTGGGGTGGTGTTGGTGTTCTTGATATCATAGATACTTTAGCCGAATTATACCCTTATGCAGGACCTGGTCATTGGAATGACGCAGAGATGCTTGAAATTGGTAATGGTGGAATGACTAAAGACGAATACATCACTCATTTTTCAATGTGGGCAATGTTGGCAGCTCCATTAATGGCTGGTAATGATCTTCGTTCTATGGATAAAGATACCAAAGAGATACTTACAAACAAGGAAGTTATTGCTGTTGATCAGGATAGTCTTGGACAACAGGCCAGACGCTTTATGGATATGGGAGATCATGAAATATGGGCAAAGCCTTTGGCTAAAGGTGAAGTTGCCGTATGTTTCCTTAACCGTACAGATCACGAATGGCAACTTGATTATAACTGGAAGAAAGATGTGATGTACTTTGCGACTGATGTGAATATTCACAAAAATGAATATACAATCAGGGATTTATGGAAACATAAAGATATTGGCACAACAGCTGCAAATACAAAATGTAACATACCTGCGCATGGAGTACTAATGGTGCGGTTAAACCTCAAAAAATAAATCTAATCTAAAAGGGATGAAAATATTTAAGAATATAAGATTGATAGTAGTTGCTACAATGGTTACACTGGTTGGCTGCGGTTCGACTTCTGGCAATGATCCGGAGATCAATAAACCTGATACTGAAAAGCCTGAATATACCGCAGACTATGATGATGGAACTACAATCTATATCAATGTAAAAATTGCTGTTGACAGAAAAGGTTGGCAAACACAATCTCCAGCTTTTTTTAAAGAAAAACTAACTACTCAATGGAACGAAATCAATGCGCGTTTCAATAATTGCGATAAAAAACATCAGCTTAAAAGAAAATATATTTTCAAACCTGACCTCGACGATATTATTGTTTATGACGGCTGTTCATATTGGGGTGAAAATGGTGCTGATACCAAAGCAATTCAACGAATGGACAAAAACATATTCAAGCTGGTTGTTATCTATGATTTCTTCTACGAAGGTGCTGAAAAAGGTGAATACGGCGGTGGATGTGGCAACAATAACGGAATTGGAACAATATTGGTTATCAATGCATCTGAAGGTATGAAAAACAAATACAACGATCATTTCAACCAATACACTTATCGTGCCATTACTCATGAATTGGGACATTTCCGCGGAGTTATAGATTTATATGCCGATGTTGTTGAAGGGAAAAACAATCCTGTCAACGGTGAAGGATTCACTCCCCCTCACTGTCTGATGAACGATTATTGTTATACTCCTGACGAGGAAAGCAGTTGGAGTGACTATGCAATAAAAATCATTAATATGGTTGGTAATACCAAACAAAGTGGTCTTATTGACGAGTTAATGTATCGGGATTTTGCTGATAATATGATTATAAAAATGACAATTAACGGAACACCAGCCAACGGGAAAATTGCTCTTTATCCGGCAACTTACTCATACGAGACATGGTGCAACACTGTTAGTAAAACTCCATATTGTACTTACAATATACAGAATGGTAGTTATACTATAAACAATCTCAGAGGGTTGTTCTTTAAAAATCCTGAGAATAAATGGGACAGAAGACAGGTATTTCTGGTTGAAGCAACTACTGTTGACGGACAAAAGAAATATACCTGGATATCTGATTTCATGATGCATAACAGTGGAATGGATGGAAATAAAACTTATGAGGTAAAATTTGACTTTTAAAAGTGAAACACGACGCATTATAAAAATAGGTATTATATTTACATAATGTTTTACAACCAATTACAAAGACTTTAAACTTAAAAAATAAATTATGAATATCAGACTACGTTCCTTGTTTTTTCTGACAGCTATAGGGATTACAACTATAGTTTCTGCAAAAAACAAAACAATAGAGCCTATACTCCAGGTACCTTTTACTCAGGTACACTTTAATGATAATTTCTGGGCACCAAGAATTGAAATAAACCGAACTGTATCCATTCCATCCGCATTTAAGGAATGTGAGAAAAATGGCAGATTTGATAACTTCGCTCTTGCCGGAAAACTAATTAAAGGGGAACATAAAGGTGACTTTTCCTTTGACGATACAGATCCTTATAAAATAATTGAGGGAGCATCTTATTCTCTTGCAGTGAAATATGATAAGAAACTGGATGCTTATCTGGATAGCGTTATCAATCTTATCCGTGCAGCACAAGAACCCGATGGGTATCTTTGTACCTGCGTTACCAACAACTGTACACGCCTTTCGGGCTGGTGGGGAACTCATCGCTGGGAAAAGATCAACAGTCACGAATTGTACAATTGTGGGCATTTATATGAAGCTGCTGTAGCTCACTATCAGGCAACAGGAAAAAAGACATTATTGAATATCGCCATTAAGAATGCCGATCTGGTATGTGCAACATTTGGTCCGAACAACGGTCAAATTCACCGTCCTTCTGGTCACCCAATCGTAGAGATGGCTCTCTGTAAGTTATACAAGGTTACCGGTAACAAGAAATATCTTGATATGGCTAAATATTTTGTAGAAGAAACAGGTAGAGGAACCGATGGACACAGACTTAGTGAATACAGTCAGGATCATATGCCTATATTGAAGCAAGATGAAATAAAGGGTCATGCAGTAAGAGCCGGATACTTATATTCAGGAGTAGCAGATGTTGCCTATCTTACCAAAGATACAGCCTATTTCAACGCTATTACTCGTATCTGGGATAATATGGCAAGTAAGAAATTGTATATAACTGGTGGTATCGGATCACGAGCACAAGGTGAAGGGTTCGGTCCCAATTATGAGCTAAACAATCATACTGCATATTGTGAAACATGTGCTGCAATTGCAAATGTATACTGGAATCAACGAATGTTCCTGGCTACAGGTGATGCAAAATATATAGATGTTCTTGAACGAGCTCTTTATAATGGAGTGATTTCAGGAGTATCATTAAGCGGAAACAAGTTTTTCTACGATAATCCTCTTGAGTCAATGGGACAGCATGAACGTCAGGCATGGTTTGGCTGTGCATGTTGTCCCGGAAACATCACTCGTTTCATGGCATCTGTACCCACTTATATGTATGCTACACAGGGTACTGATATTTTCGTAAACCTATATGCGCAGAGCAATGGTAAAGTTAAAGTGGGGAAAAATGAAGTATCAATGAAGCAGACCACTCAATATCCTTGGGACGGCAAAATTACAATTTCTGTAAACCCTTTAAAAAGTGGAAAGTTTGCTATCAGTCTTCGTATACCGGGATGGGCTGGTAACCAACCTGTACCTACCAATCTTTACAAATTTACAGAAAAAGCATTGTCCGGCTATAACATTAGGGTAAATGGAAAGATCGCTAATTTATCCGCTAAAGATGGATATGTATCTATTGATCGTCAGTGGAAAAAAGGAGATGTAATTGAACTAAATCTGCCGATGTCTGTCCGCCGCATCCAGGCTCATGATAATGTAGCTGACGATAAAGGAAAACTAGCAATAGAAAGAGGACCAATTGTATATTGTATTGAAGGCAAAGATCAGACAGATAAACATGTATTCAATAAATATATTCCTGAAAACACTAAGATGGATTATACTTTCCAAAAAGATTTGCTCAACGGCGTAATGGTATTGAAAGGTACTGCAAAGGAAATAAATTTAAGCGGTGAAGAAAAAGATGTTCCATTCACAGCTATTCCATACTCTACATGGAACAATCGTGGGACAGACGAGATGGCTGTATGGGTTCCTTCTTCAGCTAAATACACCCATCCTACTCCACTGCCTACAATCGCTTCAAAAGCGCGCACTATAATTGTAAAGGCTCCTATCCAAAACGATGCTCCTGATTCAGCCTCTACTGAAGAATGGGCTTGGGGGGTAAATGATCAATGGGAACCTAAAAGTTCTTCAGATACATCAAAACCATATCATTACTGGTGGCTAAAAAGAGGAACACCTGAAACACTGGCTTATGAATTTGAAAATGAAGAAACTGTATCTAATGTTGAGGTTTACTGGCTGGACATTGATCAATATGATGGTAACTTCAGAGTACCAGAAAGTTGGAAACTATATTATAAGGACGGCGATAGCTGGAAAGAAGTAGAAGCTAAAAGCCCCTATACAACTAAAAAGGATTGCTACAACAATCTCGACTTCACTCCGGTAAAGACAAAAGGCCTTAAAATTGTAGCAAAATTACAAGACGGAGAATCAGGAGGAGTTCTGGAATGGAAAGTTAAATAGGTGTTATCAAAAAAAGGATGTTCAAACATGAACATCCTTTTTTAATAGCGATTATCTATAAATTAAATATTCTTACTAAGATCTCCTCTGCCTTCAAAATCAATCATGGCTTTTTTCCATTCTTCTGAAATAGGATAAGTAGATCTTGTTTTTGCATCAAAACATACCATTACTGTATGGCAAATGCATTTCACTTCATTTGTATCTGTATCAATCAGCTGCTGAAAAAGCTTAAAACTCTTAGTTCCAATCTCTACAACGGCTGTTTGTACAGCTACTTGCTCATTAGGATAAACAGGCAATATGAAATTCACCTGAATATTTGCAATTACTACACCAACATCTTTATTAACGCTCATATTTGGTATAACATCTTTAAAATAGGATGTTTTTCCTAAATCATAAAACGAAAAATAGACTGAGTTATTCACATGTCCCAATGCATCAAAATCATTAAAACGCAACTGAATAGGGACTGTATGATTAAATTTTAGTTTTTCCATCGTTAATATATTATTTATTGCAAAAATACTCTTTTTTACAATCTATTAGCAACAATCTGTATTAATTGACATTTAAAAAACTACAATTTACAACTTTATTTATTAGATTTGTAGGCAAATTATGATAAATCACACACAAAAATGGCTAAAATAACAAAAGAAGCGGCTTTGCTCTACCACTCACAGGGTAAGCCTGGAAAAATCGAGGTAGTTCCTACCAAACCTTACAGTACCCAAACTGACTTATCTTTGGCATACTCTCCCGGAGTTGCAGAACCTTGTCTAGAAATTGAAAAGAATGCGTTAACAGCGTATGATTATACAGCTAAAGGAAACTTAGTAGCTGTAATTTCCAACGGTACTGCAGTACTTGGACTTGGAGATATTGGTGCAATGGCCGGAAAACCGGTTATGGAAGGTAAAGGATTGCTCTTTAAAATATATGGAGGAATCGATGTTTTTGATATTGAAGTTAACGAAAAAGATCCCGAAAAATTTATTGAAGCTGTAAAAGCTATCGCTCCAACTTTCGGAGGTATTAACCTGGAAGATATTAAAGCTCCTGAATGTTTTGAAATTGAAAAACGTTTGAAGGCAGAACTTGATATCCCTGTAATGCATGATGACCAACACGGTACTGCTATTATTTCCAGCGCAGGTTTGCTTAACGCACTTGAAGTAGCCGGAAAGAAGATAGAAGATGTTAAGATCGTTGTTAACGGTGCTGGTGCAGCTGCTGTTTCTTGTACAAAATTATATATTGCTCTTGGAGCTCGTTTGGAAAACATTGTAATGCTCGACAGTAAAGGTGTTATCTCAACTGAACGTACAAATCTTGATGAATCTAAGAAGTTCTTTGCAACTTCACGCACTGACATTCACACTTTGGCAGAAGCAATTAAAGATGCGGATGTATTCTTAGGACTTTCTAAAGGAAATATATTATCACAGGATATGGTTCGCTCAATGGCTAACAACCCAATTGTGTTTGCTTGTGCAAATCCTATTCCTGAAATTACATACGAAGATGCACTTGCAGCTCGTCCTGATGTATTAATGTCAACCGGTCGTTCTGACTATCCAAACCAGATTAACAACGTAATTGGATTCCCTTATATATTCCGTGGTGCTCTTGACACTCGTGCAAGTGCCATCAATGAAGAAATGAAACTGGCTGCTGTTAAGGCTATAGCTGATTTGGCTAAGCTGCCTATCCCTGAAATTGTAAACAAAGTATATAATGTAACCAATCTGTCTTTTGGTCCTGAATACTTTATTCCAAAACCTGTTGATCCACGTTTGATCACTGAAGTTTCTATGGCTGTTGCTAAAGCTGCTATGGAATCAGGAGTTGCACGTAAACCTATTGAAGACTGGGATGCTTATAAGAAGCATCTTCGTGAATTGATGGGTTATGAATCTAAGCTGACTAGTCAACTATATGACACAGCTCGTACAGATCCCAAGAAAGTTGTTTTTGCAGAAGGTGGACACCCCAACATGTTGAAAGCTGCTGTTGAAGCTAAGAACGAAGGTATCTGTCACCCTATTTTATTAGGAAATGAAGAACGAATTGAAAAGTTGGCAAAAGAATATGATTTGCATCTTGACGGAATTGAGATTGTAAATTTACGTCATGACAGTCAAGCTGAACGTCGTGATCGTTATGCTCATATACTTGCCGAAAAGCGTGCACGTGAAGGAGCTAATTACGATGAAGCTACCGATAAGATGTTCGAACGTAACTATTTTGGTATGATGATGGTTGAAACCGGTGAAGCAGATGCTTTCATTACTGGTTTGTACACTAAATACTCTAATACAATTAAAGTTGCAAAAGAAGTAATCGGTATTCAGGAAGGATACAAGCATTTCGGAACAATGCACATTCTTAATTCAAAGAAAGGCACATACTTCCTTGCTGATACACTTATTAACCGCCACCCTGATACAGAAACACTGACTGACATCGCAAGACTTTCTGCTAAAACTGTTCGTTTCTTTAATCAAACTCCGGTTATGGCTATGCTATCATACTCAAACTTTGGTTCTGATCCAGTAGGTAGCCCTGCAAAAGTACATGATGCTGTAAAACAAATGCAGGAAGCTTATCCTGATTTAGCTATTGATGGAGAAATGCAGGTTAACTTTGCTATGGACAAAAAACTTCGTGATGCGAAATATCCATTCACAAAATTGTTTGGCAAAGATGTAAACACATTAATATTCCCGAACTTAAGTTCTGCAAACTCTAGCTATAAATTAATTCAGGCTATGAACGACAGTGAACTGATCGGTCCTATTCAAATGGGTCTTAACAAACCTATTCATTTTACTGATAGCGAAAGTTCTGTTCGTGACATCGTGAACATCACTGCTGTAGCTGTTATTGATGCTATTGTTGCTGAAAAGACAAAGAACGCTAAGTAACATAAACTTTTTATTGGGGGTGGTAAAATTGGAAGACTTTAATGCTTTCTATTTATCACCCCTTATTCTTTCCGTTCCTCAAAATACAACTAATCAAAAGAGAGTATTCTAATCGCAATCTGCTTTTATTAGTTCATTTTAAATATCGTTTTAACATCATCAAAGCTTATTTAATAGACAATTTGATGATATATCCTCCACCACATATTGATTTACCAAGTCTTGCCCTTACATTTTCACACAAGTCTTTAAAAAAAGCAAAAAAGTATCTTTTCGTCACTAAAAAAAACAAAACCAACCAATTTGATATTTATTCCCACTTTAAATTATTAATTTGTTTGATATTTAAAATTAAAACAATAAATTTGCAATCACAACTTAAGACAACAACATTTTTAACATACAACAACCAATAAAAGAAATCTTATGAATGCAAGTAAAGTTTTAGACGACCTGAAAAGAAGGTTCCCTAACGAACCAGAGTATCATCAGGCAGTAGAAGAAGTACTTTCTACAATTGAAGAAGAATACAACAAACATCCTGAGTTTGACAAAGCAAACTTAATTGAGCGTCTTTGTATTCCAGATAGAGTTTTCCAATTCAGAGTAACATGGATGGACGATAAAGGTAATATCCAGACTAACATGGGTTACCGTATCCAGCATAATAATGTTATCGGACCTTACAAAGGCGGTCTACGCTTCCACAGTTCAGTAAACCTTTCAATCCTTAAATTCTTAGCATTCGAACAAACATTCAAGAATTCATTGACAACATTACCAATGGGTGGTGCTAAAGGTGGATCTGACTTCTCTCCTCGTGGAAAGTCAAATGCTGAGGTTATGCGCTTCGTACAATCATTCATGCTTGAATTGTGGAAACACATTGGTCCTGATCAGGATGTTCCTGCAGGTGACATTGGTGTTGGTGGCCGCGAAATTGGTTTCATGTTCGGTATGTACAAGAAACTTTGCAAAGAATTTACTGGTACATTCACAGGTAAAGGTCGTGAATACGGTGGTTCTTTAATCCGTCCTGAAGCAACAGGTTACGGTAACATCTACTTCCTGATGGAAATGTTAAAGACAAAAGGAACAGATCTTAAAGGTAAAGTATGTACAGTATCTGGTTCAGGTAACGTTGCTCAATACACTATCGAAAAAGTTCTTGAACTAGGTGGTAAAGTTGTTACTTGCTCTGACTCTGACGGATATGTTTATGATCCAGACGGAATTGACAGCGAAAAACTTGCTTACATCATGGAACTGAAGAATGTATACAGAGGACGTATCCGTGAATATGCAGAGAAATACGGTTGCAAATATGTTGAAGGAGCTAAGCCTTGGGGTGAAAAATGTGATATCGCTCTTCCATCTGCAACTCAGAATGAATTGAACGGAGACCATGCTAAGACATTGGTTGCTAACGGATGTATCGCAGTTAGTGAAGGTGCAAACATGCCTTCTACTCCAGAAGCTATCAAAGTATTCCAGGATGCTAAGATTCTTTATGCTCCAGGTAAAGCTGCAAATGCTGGTGGTGTATCTGTTTCTGGTCTTGAAATGTCTCAAAACTCAATCAGATTAAGCTGGTCTACTGAAGAAGTTGACGCTAAATTGAAGAGCATTATGCAGAATATCCACGAAGCTTGCGTTAAATACGGAACTGAAGCCGACGGATATGTAAACTATGTGAAAGGTGCAAACGTTGCAGGTTTCATGAAAGTTGCAAATGCTATGATGGCTCAAGGTATCGTTTAATCAGCAGAATTAAAAGTCATAGTGAAGGGACTGTCCAAAAGGATAGTCCCTTTTATTATTGTGAAGGCGATCCTTTGTGATCGCTTTCTTTTTTTAGTATTATAAGTAATATTCTTTTTTCATCTTTGACAGTTTATATATTTCGAATATATTTGCATTTCTTACAGAGAAACGATACTACTAAAAGATATAAAAGATGAAAAAAATGACGCTATTATTAGCATGCGGAATGATTACTGCAAATACTTTCGGGCAGAAAAGTAAATTGACTTATCCTATTACAAAGAAAGACAATACAGTTGATACTTACTTCGGTGTAAAAGTTGCAGACCCATACAGATGGCTGGAGAATGATACAACAAAAGAGACTGCAGCATGGGTAAAGGCACAGAACAAAGTTACCTCTTCTTATCTTGAAAAAATTCCTTTCAGAAACAAACTAAAGGAAAGACTGACCAATCTTACCAATTACGAAAAAATTGGTGCTCCATTCAAGAAAAACGGGAAATACTATTTTTATAAGAACGATGGTTTACAAAACCAAAGTGTTCTTTATGTGCAAAACACTTTAGACTCCGAACCTGAAGTTTTTCTTGATCCTAATAAATTATCAGAAGATGGAACTGTTGCTCTGACAGGTATTTCTTTCTCAAAAGATGGCAAGTATTTTGCTTATACTATTTCAAGAAGCGGGTCGGACTGGAGAGAAGTTTATGTAATGGATATTGCCACAAGAAAACTATTAAGTGATCATATTCAATGGGCTAAATTTTCAGGTGCTGCATGGCAGGGAGATGGCTTTTACTATAGCGCATACGATGCTCCTGTTGCGGGAAAAGAATTTTCCAATGTGAACGAGAATCATAAAATTTACTATCACAAGATTGGAGATCCACAATCCAAAGATGTTTTGGTTTATCAAAATCCTAAATATCCAAAGCGTTTCTATACAGCCAGCGTAAGCGAAGATCAGCAAGCCCTTTTCATTTATGAATCCGGAGAAGGACGAGGTAATGCCCTCTATATGAAAAACCTTACAAAATCCGATGCTCCAATAGAACAGCTGGCTTCTGATTTTAATTATGAATATTCTCCTATTGAAGTTATTGGAAATAAGATATTCTTTAGCACTAACTTTGGTGCGCCCAAAAGCAGAGTAATGGTTGCTGATATCAACTCTCCGAAGCTAGAAAACTGGAAAGTTCTGGTGCCGGAATCTACATCTGTCCTTTCAGGTGCAGAAGTTATTGGAGGCAAATTAGTGCTAACCTACGACAAAGATGCATCAAATCATGCATTCGTATATAATACTGATGGAAAACTTCTTCATGAAGTAAAACTCCCATCACTGGGTTCTGTAGGATTTAGTGGTGATAAAGATGAGAAGGATGCATTTTTCATCTTCACTTCTTTCACTTTCCCTGGTGCAGTTTATAAATACAATGTCGACACAAATGAATCGTCATTATATCGTGCTCCGAAGGTAAATTTCAATCCGGAAGATTTTGTAACGGAACAGGTTTTCTATCCAAGTAAAGACGGAACAAAGATTCCGATGTTTCTCACTTACAAGAAAGGATTGAAAAAAGATGGTAGCAACCCAGTTTTCCTTTATGCATACGGTGGTTTTAACATCAGCCTCAACCCTAGCTTCTCTACTTTCCGCATCCCATTCCTTGAAAACGGAGGTATTTATGCACAGGCAAATCTTCGTGGTGGTGGTGAGTATGGTGAAGAATGGCATATTGCCGGAACCAAGATGCATAAACAAAATGTTTTCGACGACTTTATTTCAGCAGCCGAATACCTGATAGCAAACAAATACACCATCAAATCGAAAGTTGCCATTGTAGGTGGTTCTAACGGCGGATTACTTATTGGTGCCTGCGTTAATCAACGTCCTGATCTTTTCAAGGTTGCTATTCCCGAAGTAGGCGTTATGGATATGCTTCGCTATCATAAATTCACCATCGGTTGGAACTGGGCAAGCGATTACGGTACCAGCGAAGACAGCAAGGAAATGTTTGATTATCTGCATGCTTACTCTCCTTTGCATACATTCAAGAAAGGAATTACCTACCCTGCAATTATGGTAACTACAGCTGATCATGACGACCGTGTAGTTCCTGCACACTCTTTCAAATATGCTGCGACCTTGCAGGAGGCAAGCAATAAAAAGAATCCTGCACTGATACGAATTGACAGTAAAGCCGGACATGGTTCAGGAAAACCCATCAGTAAAGTTATTGATGAGCAAGCAGATATTTACTCATTCATCATGTATAATATTGGAATAAATCCGAAACTATAATCTCTTTCTACCACTGGGTTTATAGAACCAAAGGAAAATAAAGGGATTATCAAACTTTTAATCACAAATAAAAAATGGGCTGTCCAAACAAATTAGGACAGCCCATTTTTATTTCTTTTTCATCTTCGGATCCCTTATCTGAGACCAATCCAGAATATTCAATCTTCAAAGACTCAATTTCACTTTTTCGGTTCCTTTTTTAAAATACTCCTCGGGTAGTTTTACACTCATCACGAATAATTAATTTGTCCTTGTACAAAACAATTAATTCTTTTGTACAGAAGATTAAATTGTTTTGTACAGAAGAATGCAATCTTTTGTACAAGAGATTCAAAAAGAGATACCGGCTTTTTTGTTTATAACTTCAAACTATTAAATTTACTGAGAATGAATACAAAAAAACATCAGAAAGATAATTCCACAACATAATCAACGTCTGTAGGAGTTTCTGTTAAGTACAGCAAAACACCTTCTTTATCTTGTTTGAATTTAATTGCAGTTTTATTCTTGAACAATACAGCACTCTTCACCTTATTGGTAACAGGCATGAATAACGCTTTATCTTTCAGGTTCAGGATATGGACAAATTGCTTATTTCCTTTCTGAGTAGTTACTCCCCAATCTCGAACCGGAACTACCCCACCACGGGTTCCGTAAATTGTTTCGCCATACACTTTCATCCACTCTCCCACTTCTTTTAGTCTTTGAACAGCGGTTGCCGGAATTTCTCCATTGGGCTGAGGACCAACATTGATAAGCAAGTTAGCATTATTACCTGCAGCTTTTACTAAGAAATGAATAAACTCTTTGGTTGTTTTATAGTTATTATCAGTAATGTCATATCCCCAGTTTCTATTCATGGTTTCGCAAGTTTCCAAAGGAAGTCTGCTTATTGTCTGCCCTGAAAGTCCGGCTGTATTCTCGCCTGGGAGATCACGTTCAAACATCTGAAAATCTTCACCAGGAAGCGGAGTACTGTGATGATTGTTTCCAATCATACATCCCGGTTGTAGTTTGTGAATCAGTTCATACTGCCCGCCTAAGTTCCAATCCCAGGTAGGATCCTGATCCTTATCCCAATAACCATCAAACCAGATAGCACCAATCGGACCGTAGTTCGTTAGTAATTCAGTAAGCTGATTATTCATAAAGTTCATATAATCACTCCATTTTCCATGAGTTGTTCGGCCAGTCCCCTGCCCTGTTCTACCAACAAGTCCCGTTTTACCGATTGGATAATAATCATCGCGGCGCCAATCCAGATGAGAATAGTAAAGATGAAGTTTTAACCCCTGCTTTTTACATTCTTCGGCTAAAGCTTTCACTATATCTCTTTTGAAAGGAGTTGCATCTACAACATTATAATCCGAATATTTAGTTTTAAACATTGAAAAGCCATCGTGGTGACGAGTTGTGAAGCAAATATACTTCATACCTGCAGCCTTTGCAGCCGAAACCCATGCAGCAGCATCAAATTTGGAAGGATAGAAAGCAGAAGCCAGTTTCTCATACTCTTTCCAGTTAATATTCCTGTTATTCATTACCCATTCACCATCACCCAGCATACTGTATAGCCCCCAATGGATAAACATTCCAAACTTTTCATCCTGAAACTCTGTTCTACTTTTCAGGTTTTCCTCAGAAGGTTGATACCCTTGCTGAGCAAATAACTGCACATTACATACAAGAATTAAAAATAGCCAAAAGATCTTTTTCATATTATTGTTTATTTAAGAATTATGCATCCAACAAGTATTATTAAAAATAATTATTCAAATTATTCCACTAATAATTGCGCGTAAAATTAAATAATAGAATTGCAATAACAAATCTTTTTAATAACAAACAATATCCAGCTATTCCATTTTGATAAGTTCTGATACTGAAATAAAAAAAAGTCCTTGCACAAATATATTGGTTCTGTACAAGGACTTACTATTTTATTTAAAGTATCCTACGGGATGATTCAGATAAAGAGTCTGCTTATCTGTGAGGTTCAAAGCTTTTTTCAATTCTTCTTTGTTCATGGTAGCCCGGCATACTGTTGCCAAGTCTGCACCCGAACAAAACAATGATATATTCTGAGAAACAATTCCGGCATCTAGTGCACCCCAGGATTCATTGTTATCAGAAACCAGGATCAGGCATACCGGAGCTTTCATTGGGCGTACATCATCTTTACTTATCGGGTCAAGGGTACTGGTAGAAGCGTTATATAGATAATTGCCTTCGGCCATACATACATAGACTTTGATGTCTTGTTTATTTCGGGCAGATGGAGCTGTTCTTTTTCCTTCCTTTGGGCGGTTAATTCCGTTGGCAGCCCAAAGAAGATCGGAAAGATCCTGATGACTAAGCATTTTATCAGAAAACGTTCTGGTAGATTTTCTGTTAGAGAAAGCGTTCATCAACGTAACAGTCCGTTTCAAATCAGGTGCATTTAATTTGATAGGCTTTAGTTCCTGAGCAGCACATGAAACAGCAACAAAGAATAACATTAAAAATACAGATCTTTTCATAACTTGATAATTTTAATTATAAAATCGATAAACTTTCTTAAGCCAACAAAAAACCACAAAAAGCAACATTAAATAGCTTTCAATCCTCCATCAATGCTCCAACTATTTCATTTGTAAAATTATTCAGGCTTCATCACAACCCCAATATTCTTCATTCCATCTATTTTTACGATCAATGGCTTATCAAAGTGTATATGACGAAGGTATTTAGTTTCAAATGCAGGTTCCTTATCATTCAGGAAATCCTGATCATAGATTCCATCATTCATATAAGAATTAATAGTAAAGTAGCCCACGCCAAACGATGTCAGATTCTGGAAGAAATGCGTTCCCTGACTTGGGTCTACTCTATAATTTGTTAGCCCCGCTTCAACAATAACCTTTGCAGCCGATATATGTGGCCACTTAACAGGAATACCAAGCCAGGTATCGCTGGAACCCCATCTACCCGGGCCAACAAGAATATAATTCTGATTCTTATCAAGAAACTCCTTATTCAGTTTTTCTATTTCGTAAGCAATATCCTGATTATGAGATGCACTGTAATTGTCAGTCTTCACATAAACAATATCATACACATCATTCATAATTCCATGACCTAAAGCATGATTAGATGCAAGCAATGTTTTTTCTGCTTTTACTAACGACAAATCTTCATCAAGTACTTGCTTACTATCTACAATAGGACGAATCTGTAACAAATAGAAAGTTCCCGATTTATCCATCTCCGTACTCATTGTTGCAGCAAATTCAATTTCAACCGGACGTCTCATTTCATCCTCCCCATACTTCATTGCCAACTTCAATATCTCAGCTAATGGGAAAACATCATGCTGCAGGATATTGGCAAAAGTAATCAGCTTACGTCCACCAGGATAAATGCCATCTCTAATCACCTGATCATAAGGATCGAAAGTAGAAGCAAGATAACGCAATGAACCATCATTCTCGGCCTCTTTAACAGGAAGTTTCAGCAAATTAAAACCATCATCTATAGAAAAATCCTGGCCTATGTTCTTTAAGTCCAAAGCATAGAAGCGAGTCTGAGTCTCTTTTAATGCAATATCCAATTCGCTGGTCTGCAATATCTGATGTGGATGATAAGGAGAGAATCTAAGAGTCATACCTCCATCAACAATATATTTGCCTAGTCCTAATGCAATATTCACAGTTCCCTCTTCCGGTTTCTCATCTCCAATTGGGTAATAGTTGAGCGACCTTGCCACCCCCGACATAGAAGGATAGTAGCGGTCTCCATACTGGTTACCAACAACTTCCTGAAGAATTACCGCCATTTTTTCCTGATCTATAAAATTGGAAGTTGCCTGCATGTACGATTTACTATCACTGTAAAACACAGAAGCATAAACACCCTTAATAGAATCACTCAGCATTCTCAGCATTTCATACTTATCATCCAGATAAGGAATCATATACGTAGAATATATTCCGGCGAATGGCTGATAATGGGAATCTTCCAACAAGCTCGACGAGCGGATTGCAATTGGAGATTTAACTACATCAAAGAATGTAAAGAAGTCTTCCACCAATCTCTCCGGCAGTTTAGCCCGCAAGAAATACTTCAGAATAGTATCATCATCAACATCCGAAAGAGCCACCTGATACAGGTTGTTAGATTCCATAAACTCATCGAAGATGTCTGTACAAAGAACAACGGTTTTAGGAATCGCAACTTTTGCATTATCAAACTCGTCAAACTGAGGATGACGCTTTACCATATTGTCAATAAACGCCAGTCCTCTACCCTTTCCTCCCAACGAGCCATCGCCAATACGAGCAAAATTAGAATAGCGGTCAAAGCGGTCGCGTTTAAAAACAGCTACCACTCCCTGATTCTTCATTTTACGGTATTTCACAATCGCCTCGAAAATAATTTTTCTGTATATGTCAATATCTACAACTTCATCAAAGGTAATCTGACGCAGGAACTCAGCAACCGGAAACATTGCCCGGGAGTAAAGCCAACGGGAGATATGGTTTCTGGAAATATGATACAGCAAAGATTCGCTGGGCACAGAATAAATAATATTTTGAAGGTCTTTCAGATTCCGGACTTTAGCAACTTCGGCATTAGTTGTTGGATTGCGGAAAATAAAATCACCAAATCCAAAATTATCAGATACGATTCGTTGTAAATCAACATCCATCTTCTTGGAATTCTTATCGACGAAACTAGCCGCATAGCGATTAGCGTAAACCTGATTTTCAGTTTCAGATGATTGAATAATCAATGGAACAAACGGATCCTTTTTACGTATTTCAGAACACAGCTTAATTCCCGCTAATGAATCTTTTTTTCCATTTCTTGGATATCTTACATCGGTAATAACTCCCAGCATATTATCCTGGAATTTATTATAAAGCTCCATTGCTTCTTCATAATTTCTGGCCAGAACAATCTTTGGTCGCCCTCTCATTCGCAACGTTTTCTGGTGATCGTTCAATGCTTCCGTGGCAAAATCCTGCGATTGCTGAAGAACAAACTTATAAAGGTTAGGAAGAACCGAAGAATAAAAACGAATGGAATCTTCCACCAATAAAATCATCTGCACCCCTACTTCGGCAACATCGTGTTCCAGATTCATCTTATCTTCTATCAATTTTATTATAGAAACAAGTAAATCTGTATTTCCCAACCAGCAAAACACATACTCAAAAGCACTTAAGTTTTCATTAGCTAATCGCCTTGTTACTCCATGAGAAAAAGGCGTAAGAATAACAATTGGGATATGAGGATATTTCTCTTTGATATTTCGTCCTGTAGCAAAGAAATCACTTTTGTCGGTACTTGGCATACATATAACCAGATCATAAGAAATCTCTTCCAATTCTGCCCATGCCTCTTCTTCAGAAGAAATTTGAGTAAACCGCGGAGGATAGCGCAAACTGAGTGCAGCATACTCATTAAAGATCTTTTCGTCAATGCGTCCGTCATCTTCCAACATAAAAGCATCATAAGGATTTGCGATGAGCAAAACATTAAAGATTCTTTTAGTCATTAAATTGGCAAAAGTAGTATCTTTGAAATATAGTTGGTTTAATTTAAGTTTACTGAGCATATACTATTTCATTACATTATAAGGTAACAAATTTGAGGATTATTTTTGGCTTATGCAACAAATGAGCTGAAAAGTAACCCAGAATACACTAGAATATCATTTTATTATATTTTAATCAATATTTTCACTAAAAAATTAGTTTAAATCATTTAATTAACTACCTTTGCTTGTACAACGGTTTACATTTTATCAGAAACCTTTTAAAAAAACATATTATGAACATCGATTTAATAATGGCTTCATTAGAAGCTAAACACCCCGGAGAGTTAGAATACCTCCAAGCTGTTAAAGAAGTATTGATCTCTATCGAAGATGTTTACAACCAACATCCTGAATTTGAAAAAGCTCGTATTATAGAACGCTTAGTTGAGCCCGACCGCATTTTTACATTCAAAGTGCCCTGGGTAGACGATAAAGGAGAGGTACAAGTTAATCTTGGTTACCGTGTTCAGTTCAATAATGCCATTGGCCCATACAAAGGCGGAATTCGTTTTCACCCATCAGTAAATCTCTCTATTCTTAAATTTCTGGGATTTGAACAAACTTTCAAAAATGCATTAACTACTCTTCCAATGGGAGGAGGTAAAGGCGGATCTGATTTTTCCATTCGCGGTAAATCTGATGCGGAAGTTATGCGTTTCTGCCAGGCATTCATGTTAGAGCTATGGCGTCATATTGGTCCTGACACAGATGTACCAGCCGGAGATATCGGTGTAGGCGGACGTGAAATTGGCTACATGTTTGGTATGTATAAAAAACTAGCCCGTGAGTTTACAGGTACATTTACCGGAAAAGGTATTGAATATGGTGGTTCATTAGTTCGCCCTGAAGCAACAGGTTTCGGAGGTCTGTACTTTGTACATCAGATGCTGGAAACAAAAGGCATTGATATTAAAGGTAAAACTGTTGCTATTTCTGGCTTTGGTAATGTAGCATGGGGTGCAGCCTTAAAAGCTACCGAACTTGGAGCTAAAGTTGTAACCATCTCCGGACCGGACGGATATATTTATGATGAAGCTGGTATTAGCGGAGAAAAGATTGATTACATGCTTGAACTGCGTGCTTCGGGCAATGATATAGTTGAACCATACGCTGAAGAATTCAATGCTAAATTTGTTCCAGGTCGTCGTCCATGGGAAGTTAAAGTAGATATAGCATTACCTTGTGCAACCCAAAACGAATTGGATGGCAATGATGCTAAACTATTAATAGATAATAATGTTCTTTGCGTGGGAGAAATTTCTAACATGGGATGCACTCCTGAAGCTATTGATTTGTTTATTGAACGTAAAGTTATGTACGCTCCTGGTAAAGCAGTTAATGCAGGTGGAGTTGCAACTTCCGGACTAGAGATGTCACAGAACGCAATGCACCTGAGCTGGGGAGCTAAGGAGGTAGATAGTAAGCTTCATGAAATTATGCATGGTATTCATGCTCAATGTGTTAAGTATGGAACAGAACCTGACGGATATATCAATTACGTTAAGGGAGCCAATATTGCAGGATTCATGAAAGTTGCTCACGCAATGATGGCTCAAGGCATAGTATAATAATCAAAGAAATATTCGTTTAGTCGTATTTTAAGTTTTGCGGTGCCCGTTACTCGAGAGAGTAGCGGGCATTCGTTTTTTTATACAATTTTTTAGTTAGGAATATTTTTCTTACCTTTGTACCAGACTGTTAACCAAAAACAAGAACAATATGGTCAACAAGATTTTATTATTTATCCTGTTTCTTCTGACCACAGTCAGTTTTTGCACATCCGCTCAAGAGACAGGAAAAGCTACTTATTACGGGAAAAGAATGCATGGCAGAAATACTGCCAGCGGAATTCGTTATCACAATGACAGCCTCACTTGTGCTCACCGAACATATCCCTTCGGTACATTACTTAAAGTAAGGAATAAGAAGAATGACAGAGAAGTAATTGTTACCGTAACAGACAGAGGTCCGTTTGGAAGACGATTCATTATTGATCTATCCTACAGTGCTGCAAAAGAGATTGATATGCTTAGAGAAGGAATTACTAATGTAGAAGTTAGTTTGTACACACCTATAGAAGTGCCTTTTAGAGTGGAAGAAGATCTCAACCCTCATTGGGAAGAAAAGATGGCAATACCTAATGCCGTATGCCCTGATGCAATGGACCCAAAAGGTTCCGGCACCAAAACAAATTTATCAAAATAGTATTTATACTCAAACAATGAAATTATCAAATGAATTAGCTCTGCGCCAGGAGAAGATCCGGGCGCTTATGCTTCAATCAAACATTGACGCTGCACTTATAACTTGCAACGTAAACATACTCTATACTTGTGGACAAGTTCTTAGTGGTTATTGCTATCTGCCTGCTGTAGGAGAACCCTGGTACTTTATCAAACGTCCAAGTGGATTGAAAGGCAAGAATATTCATTATATCCGAAAACCTGAACAGGTTGCCGAAATACTGAACGAAAAAGGGATTTCTTTTCCTGAGACGCTCATGTTGGAAGGAGATGAATTACCATTTACAGAATATACCCGACTGGCAAATATATTCCCTTCATCTAAATGTGTGAACGGAACACCGGTAATTCGCGCTGCCCGAAGCATAAAAACAGATGTAGAGATTGAGCTTTTCCGCCAGGCCGGGGCTGCACATACCCGTGCTTACATGCAAATACCATCAGTTTATCGTGAAGGAATGGACGATCGCCATTTCTCATTCGAAATAGAAAGAATAATGCGTCTGGAAGGATGCCTTGGTATTTTCCGTGTTTTTGGTCAAAGCATGGAGATATTCTTTGGAAGTGTACTTGCCGGAAATAATGCAGAAGCACCTTCTCCTTATGATTTTGCATTAGGAGGAAAAGGATTAAGCCCTGCTCTTCCAGGGGGATTTAATGGCACAAAGCTTGAAAAAGGAAATACTGTAATGGTAGATTTAGGAGGAAACTTCAACGGCTATATGTGTGATATGTCACGTGTTTTCTCTATCGGTAAAATCAGCGAAGAAGCTTATAAAGCGCATCAGGTATGTCTGGATATCCAGTCGGAAGTAATAGCTATGGCAAAACCGGGAGCTGTTTGTGAAACGCTCTACAATAAAGCAATCGATATAGTAACCAAAGCTGGTTTCAAAGATCATTTTATGGGCACCAAACAGCAAGCCAAGTTTGTAGGCCATGGCATCGGACTGGAAATTAACGAAGCTCCTGTATTTGCTCCAAGAGTAAAACAAGAACTGCAACCAGGAATGGTTTTTGCTCTCGAACCTAAAATTGTTCTTCCAGGTGTTGGTCCTGTAGGAATTGAAAATTCATGGGTTATAAATGAACATGGTGTAGAGAAACTTACACTTTGTCCGGAAGAGATTATTGATTTAGAAAAATGAAGTACTCAAATAATTGGCACAATTAATATTATATAACAAACTGTTTACAACAAATTAAGTAGTAAGTCTTTATGTGCCTAAATTGTTTGCTTTATATTCAGTCTAGATAACAGTAGTCTATATCATAATTTGATGTTTTTCAATTCACTAACAAAAAAAATTATAATAAAAATCTTTCAAACAATATGCAATCACTCATCTGATTCTTTATTATAGCATGTAAATAGTAAGTAACACAAAATCGGCTGATCCTTCATATTTTCCTTGATGAAAACGATTTCTTAAAGAATACATCAGATTTCTTCCAAATGATTTGCCTATATCGAAAAATTTAGAGAACATTGTATCTGATATATTTTTAAAGAGAAATATAGAATCGTATTGTTTCAATAAAAATATTATAATAAATTATAAGATTTCTATGAATAAAATTATTCTAATTATTGTAACATTATCTTTTTCATTGCATTCTTATGGAAATAAGATAATAAAGGATAATTTAAAAGAACTAGATAGATTAATAGAGAAACGTTATTACTTTGAAAATATAAAAAAGCAACAGATTCTTAATATAAAAAAGCAATTAAAGAATAAAGATACAAGCATAATAAAACGTTATAATTTATATGCTAATTTATATAATGAGTATCGCTCATATAAATATGATTCTGCATATTATTATGCAGGACAAATGCTTCTGTCTGCACAAAAATTACAAAATACAAATTTAATTGCTGATTCAAAAATGGCATTATCTTTTAGTTGTATGTCTGCTGGTTTATTTAAAGAAGCGGCTGAAACGGCATACTCTATTAATCCAGAACAATTAAATTGTGATAGAAAAGCCAGCCTTTATTTGCTTCTATTTACATTGAATATAGATATGGCTAATTATACTGGCGTTGAGCCTTTTTTAAGTGAATATAAAAGAAAGGCTTTTGGATATAGCAAACTTATAAATAATTTAAATATACCCAAAAAGGCTCCTGAATTTTCTACAATTAAAATTCAAGAGTATCAACTTAAAAACAATTATTCTGCAGCAATAAATCTTGCACGGCATACTTTGAATTCTAATCTGAATGAGCGTAATAATGCAATAATATCTTCAATATTAGGATTCTGTTATTTAATGCAAAAAGATACAACCAATGCTATTTCGTATTTTTTTGCAGCATCTATGTCTGATATAAGAATAGCAACCAAAGAAACTTCTGCTATTCGTCAGTTAGCAGAATTGCTTTATTTGAAAGGTGATCTTCAGCACGCATACAATTATGCTAAAGTTGCTTTGGATGATGCAAACTTTTATAATTCAAGATTTAGAAAGATTGAAATAGGCCATGTACTCCCTATAATTGAAGCAGAACGTTTTAGTGTAATAGAACAACAGAAAAATAAACTATTATTATATAGTATTATTATATCAATTTTGGGATTATTGTTTATGACTGCAACAATTATAATATTAAAACAAAAAAGAAAATCCAATCTTGATAAAAAAACAATTTCCAGTCAAAACAAGGAATTGCTCGAATCAAACAGAAGGCTTAAAGATGTGCATCGAATCAAAGATGAATATATTGGCTATTTCTTTACAGCAAATTCATCATATATAGAAAAAACTGAGGACTTTCAAAAGGTAGTAATTCGAATGATAAAAAATCGCAAGTTTGAAGAACTAATTCGTCTGGCTGATTCCGAAAACCTGGAAAAGGAAAGAAAGGATATGTTTTCTCTGTTTGATCAGATATTTTTAAGACTTTTCCCTGACTTTATTAATCAATATAATTTGCTTTTTGAAGAAGAGGATCGTGTTGTGATGAAAGATGATAAAGTTCAGTTGACCCCCGAAATTAGAATCTTTGCTTTAATAAGACTTGGAATATCAAATAATGAAAGTATTGCTAAATTTTTAAATCTGTCATTATCTACCATTAAGAATTATAAAACAAAAGTAAAGAATAGATCTAACGTACCAAATGAATTATTTGAGCAAAAAATAATGGAAATTGGCTATAAAAATTAATATTTTTGTCTTTTAATAGAATAACTAATAGTATTTCAAGAGTACTTTTTGCGCTTAACACATTGCATGTAATACTTTTATAATTAGTACTTTATACATCTTAAACTCTTTTAAAATAGTACTTATTGCGTTATCATCCTTTTATTGATTCTTTTAATGAATTAATTTTGCTGTTGTGATAATATTCAACACATGGCTAGCCGATAATTATCCAGCAAATATTAACCATTAAATTATGTACAATGAAAAAAGAGATGAGATTATTCTTTTTTTGTATTTTATTTGTCTTTGTAGGTATTGCTACATATGCACAAGGAAGATACACTATTAAAAGTAAAATTTTAGACGAAAAACAAACACCATTACCCTCAGTAAGTGTCTCGGAAGTTGGCACAGCAAATGGAATTGTTTCTGATATGGATGGAAACTTTGTTTTAAAAGTAGCTTCAGAAACATCCAAAGTAAAAATTAGCTTTATAGGTTATAAAACCATAGAATTACCTGCTAACAAAGTTCCGGCAACAATTATATTGAACGAGGATGAAAAATTACTTTCAGATGTAGTGGTGGTTGGTTATGGTTCACTACGAAAATCAGATGTGACAGGTGCTGTATCAAGCATATCAAATAATGATTTTAATAAAGGAGCTACTACTAATCCTTTACAGCAAATTGCAGGTAAATCAGCAGGCGTTTCAATTTCACAGGCAGGAAGTGAACCTGGTACCAGTCCTAATATTCGAATAAGAGGAATTACATCTTTGATTGGTGGTAGCGATCCCTTGGTTGTTGTAGATGGCATTCAGGGAAATCTCGATTTATTAAACCAATTACCTCCAAATGAAATTGAATCTTTTGACATTTTAAAAGATGCTTCTGCAACAGCTATCTATGGATCTAGAGGCGCAGCCGGAGTTGTTCTTGTTACAACTAAAAAGAGCAAAGCTGATACTTTTAGTATTGAATACAATGGTACTGTCTCTGTAGATTTAACTTCAAACCATTTGGATCTATTTAATGCTGATGAATGGCGTGAACAAAGTAAAAAATGGAATGTACCTTCATCAGCTGATAAAGGTGGAAATACAAATTGGTATAATCTATTAACAAGAACCGGTTATATTCAAAATCATAGTATATCAATGGGAGGGGGAACTAATAGCTTTAATTATCGTGCTTCTCTTTCTGCTATATTGCAAAATGGACTTGTTATTTGTTCAAACAATAATAATTATATAGGCCGCTTTCAGGCAACTCAAAAAGCCTTTAATGATAGATTGGTCTTGACAGCTAACTTAAGTGGAGGTACAATTAAGAATATTGGAAGTCCTCAAAGTATAGGCCGTGCAGCTTTTACTTCTAATTTGATTAGTAATGCTTATGTAAGCAGGCCAACAGATCCTGTATACAATAATGATGGAAGTTATTTCTCTGATTCGAATGTATTTCAATACATAAATCCCTACGCAGTTGCTAAAACAGTGGTTAATGAACAAACTACTAATAATCTGTTTGGCAGTTTCAGGGCTGATTTAGAAATAGTAAAAGGATTAACTGCCGGATGGTTTGGCAGTTGGCGCAAAGTTGATTCCAATTCAGGATACTATTTACCTGCAAAATCAACTGTTACATCTGCTATCGATAATAATGGAATTGCAAATATAAATAATTCTCATACAGATGAAAGACTTTCTGATATCAGCCTGAATTACAAAAAAGAATTTGGAAAGCATAATATTAATGCAATCGCTGTATATGAATGGCAACGACAGACATATAATGGGAATTACACTCAAATGAAGGGCTTCATTAATGATATTACAACTTTTAATGCCTTGCAGTTAGGAGATTATAGTAAAATTAACTCTGGTGATATAAGTTCATACAAAAATGATCGTACGTTAATTTCATTCTTAGGCAGAATTAATTATTCATATTTAAATCGTTATTTGCTAACTGCTAGTATCAGACGAGATGGTTCTTCTGTATTTGGTGCGGATAATAAATGGGGTAATTTTCCTTCAGCTTCAATCGCTTGGGTTGTCAGTGAAGAACCATTTATGCAAAATATCAATTTCCTAAGTAACTTAAAACTAAGAGCTGGTTATGGAGTTACGGGTAATCAGCAAGGATTGAACCCACAGTGCTCTCTTAATCTGGTTGGAACAAGTGGACAAACTTATTTTGGTGGAAATCAAATTACCAACTATTCAATATCACAAAATTCAAATCCAGATTTAAGATGGGAAACCCGGGCTCAAACTAATATTGGATTAGATTTTGCAATGTTTAATAGCCGTTTATCAGGTTCTATTGATTTGTATACTGCAAAAACTAAGAATTTACTATTTAATTACACTGTTCCTCAGCCTCCTTATCCTTATGGCAGTGTTGTTGCTAATGTTGGTAGTCTTTCAAATAAAGGTTTGGACATGAATCTTAATGTACATGTCATTAAATCTGAAGATATAAATGTGTCTATAAATGGTAATTTATCGTTGTTACAAAATAAAGTTTTAAATCTAAATGGAAGCATTAACAACATACCATTAAATACAGATTATGTTTCATGGGGTACAAACAGTTATTTAATTAAGGGAAAATCAATTGGTACATTTTATATATTAAAGCACGAAGGAAAAACGAGTGCGAATGAAGAAACGGTAGTAGATCAGGATAAAAATGGTTCTATTGATACAGGCAATACAAGTAAAGACCGTTTTATTGAAGGATCTGCACTGCCAAAATATACATACGCGTTTTCTCCAACCTTTAATTATAAGAACTTTGATGCATCAATCCTTTTCCGTGGATCAGGAGGTAACAAGATTTACAATAGCATTAAGTCAAGCTTTAGTTATTTTGAAAATTTAGGAAAATCTAATTTATTGAGAAGTGCAGTTTCTACAGGACTTTATACTTCTAAATATGCATCTGATTTATGGCTGGAAGATGGTTCATTCCTACGTTTAGACAATGTCACATTAGGATATAGATTTGATGTAAAAAACATTAAGAATATAAGTGCTTTGCGCTTATCTGTTACTGCAACAAACCTGGCACTTTTTACAAAGTATAAAGGGCTTGATCCAGAAATGAATTTTGGAGGTGGTAACGGATTTGGTGCTGATAATGGAATTTATCCTCGTACACGATCTATTTCAATTGGACTAAATGTTGTTTTTAAATAACCTGTAATAATCATATAAAATGAAGAAAATATTAATAATAGCCTTGTTTGGCTCAATGATAATACAAGGATGCACAAACGTAGATGAAAATGTTTACGATAAATATAACTCTCAGGATTTTTATTCATCTCCTGCCGGAGCCAATGTTGCTTTGGCTAATGTATATTCACAAATACCAGGAAATTGGGGAGGAGTAGGTTATGCTGGGGCTGATAATGGATGGTATGATTTAAATTCAATGTCATCTGACGAACAAGTCGTTCCTCATAGAAATACAGGAGACTGGCAATTAGATTTTGCCCAGCTTTACTTGCGCAAGTTTTTACCCGATAATGTTATTATTACAAATACGTGGAACTGGCTATATGCTTCTGTTTTCAGAGCTAATTTGGCTGTAGATTTACTGGAGAAAGCAAATGCGGAAGAATCAAAAATAGCAGAGGCTAAAGTCTTAAGAGCCTTTTTTTATTATCTATTGATGGATGATTTCGGAAGTGTTCCATTTTATACCAGTAATAATATTACAGTAGATAAAATGGAACAAAAAAGTAGAACAGATATTTTTAATTTTGTAGTCAGTGAACTTAAAGATAATGTTGATAAATTGTCTTCAACAAAAGGTGGCTCATATTATGGACGTTTTAATAAATGGGCGGGGTATGCTCTGCTAGCAAAAGTATATCTAAATGCTGAAGTCTATACTGGAACTCCCATGTGGAATGAATGTATTGCTGCATGTGATAAAGTATCTGAAGGTAGTTTCACTCTTCATTCCAGTGCTGCAGATTCATCACAGCCATTAGGATCTAAATATTATGAATTGTTTGGTGATGTGTGTCCTAATGATGAAACAATCCTGGCAATTTATACTAAAGTTGATGTAGTAGGACGAAACATTTTTACTGTTCGTAGCTTCGGTGGCAATGATGGAACTCTTTTACTTGGTTTTGGAGCTTGGAATGGTTCAATTATTCCGTCTGACTATATTACTAAATTTGATAATAATGATATCAGAAAAAGACAATTCAGATATGGCTCAAATCCTTATGGTCCTCAATTACCCGGCTTTATAAATTATTCGCTCGAAGTAACTAATCTGGATAATCCTGGAGCAAATCCAAATGCTGGAGCAAGAAGTCAGAAATTTTGGCCTGCTGCTCCTGCAAATAGTGGTGGAGCTTCTAATGATTTCCCCATTTACAGATATGCTGATATCATACTAATGAAAGCTGAATGTTTAGTTAGAACAGGTAAAGCAGACTTAGCTAAACCTTTAGTTGATGCAGTTAGAAATCGTGCAGAACTTCAGGGATTGTCTTCAAGCCCTACATTAACTGATATTTATAATGAAAGAGGTTTTGAACTGACATGGGAAGGACATAGAAGACAAGATATGATTCGATTTGGCACGTTTATTCAAGCTCATGGCTTGGCTCCTGCTGTCGACAAACATTTTAATTTATTCCCTATACCGACTTCTGCATTGAATGCAAATCCTCAATTGGTACAAAATACAGGTTATTAGTTTTTAGTATACTGCTGTTTGTCAAGAACAGCAGTATACATGTTTCTTTATAAATAAAACATCTTACTTTGATACAGAAAATATGCTCAAAATAAAAACATTACTATTTGCTATAGCATCAATAGCCTGGATGATGATGTCGGCTGAAACGAATAATACTAACAAATCATTCAAATTACCGGATTTCAGAGATGTAGTGCTATATCAGGTTAATATTCGTTCATTTAGCAAAACTCATGATTTTAAAGGTATTGCTTATCGATTGGATTCTATTAAAAAATTAGGTATCAATGTTATATACTTAATGCCTGTTTATCCTGTAGGTCAGATTAAATCGGTGAATTCTCCATATTGTATTAGAGATTATAAATTAATCAATCCGGAATTTGGTTCATTAAAGGATCTGCAAAATTTAATTCAGCTGGCTCATAATAAAGGAATAGCTGTTATTCTTGATTGGGTAGCTAACCATTCATCGTGGGATAATCCATGGATATTAAACAAGTCATGGTACAAACAAAATTCTAGTGGAGAAATTGTTAGTCCGAAAGGATATAATGATGTAGCTCAACTCAATTTTGAAAATGATAATATGCGTAAGGCTATGATTTGCTCTATGAAGTATTGGATAGATACAGCCAATTGTGATGGATTTAGATGTGATTATGCTGATGGAGTTCCTGCTACTTTCTGGAAACAAGCTATTGATTCATTAAGGAAAAATACTAATCGTAAATTATTAATGTTTGCCGAAGGTCAACGTGCTGACCATTTTACTTCTGGGTTTGATTATATTTTTGGATTTAAGTTTTACGAACAGCTCAAAAGAATATATAAGGAGAATCAATCCGTTTCAGCTATTGATAGTATTAGCGCATTGGAATATTCAGGATCTTCAAAATTGAATAGAGTAGTCAGATATACATCTAATCATGATGTGAATAGTTCTGATGGAGTTCCTGAAAAATTATTTGGAGGAAAATCCGGTTCTATTGCAGCATTCATCATTGCTTCGTATATGGAAGGAATTCCTATGATATACAATGGACAAGAGATTGGCTATTCAAAACAAATAGTATTTCCGTTTACCTCTTCAGTTATTAATTGGAATGAAAGTCCAGATATTACGAATGAATATAAAAAGATTATAGGCTTTTACAATAAAAGCTCGCTCCTTCGTCGAGGGGAGCTTACTTATTACAAAGACCCGGACATTTGTACTTTTACAAAGTCTATAGGGACAGACAAAATATTAGTATTAGTAAATATAAGGAATAAGTCTATAAATTATTCGTTGCCTTTAGATATTGCAGAAAAACCATTTATTGATGTGTTTACCAACAATACTGTGCAATTGGAAAACAGAATATCCTTGAAACCATATGAATACATTGTATTGAAGAGCATAAAGAAATAAATAGAATTATATAGTAATTTAGAAATAAAAGATATGAAATATGTAGTAAAAGCATTTATAATTTTATGCTTTTGTGTAACAACAAGCTTGAATGCTGCCAGTATAAAATCACCTGATGGAATGTTGGTTCTTAACTTTGATATAAGAGATGGTATTCCTGTTTATAGTTTAAATTATAAGCAACATCAGGTAATAAAAGAAAGTCATTTAGGACTTGAATTGAAAGATGATAAAAATCTTCTTAATGGATTTATACTAGAAAACACGACAAGTAATAGCTTTGATGAAACCTGGCAGCCGGTTTGGGGAGAAACAAAAAATATTCGGAATCATTATAACGAGATTGCTTTTACATTAAAACAACCAGAAACAAATAGATCTATAATAATACGTTTTCGTTTGTATGATGATGGATTAGGCTTTCGCTATGAATTTCCCAAACAAAAGGATTTAAACTACTTCACAATAAAAGAAGAACATACTCAGTTTGCAATGACTGGCGATCATAAAGCATTTTGGCTTCCGGGAGATTATGATACTCAAGAATATAATACGGTTACTTCCAAACTATCTGCAATAAGAGGCCTTATGACTAAGTCGATTGAACCAAATGCAACTCAAGCTCCAATATCTCCCACAACAGTGCAGACTTCATTAATGATAAAATCCAATGATGGGTTATATATAAATATTCATGAAGCAGCTTTAGTTGACTATTCTTGTTTAAGTTTGACTTTGGATGATAAGAATATGATTTTCGAGTCATGCTTAACTCCAGATGCTGTAGGTAATAAAGGGTATATGCAGACACCATGCCAGTCTCCATGGCGTACAATTATAGTTAGCGATGATGCTCGTGATGTTTTAGCATCAAACCTGATTCTTAATTTGAATGAACCATGCAAAATAAAAGATGTTTCATGGATAAAACCCGTTAAGTATATGGGAGTATGGTGGGAAATGATTACCAATAAAAGTACCTGGGCATATACAGAGCCTGGTCAATTAAAAATAGATCAATTTGACTATAAGAATGCAAAGCCAAATGGCAGACATGCTGCTAATACCGATAATGTAAAAAAATACATAGACTTTGCTTCCAATAATGGATTCAATGCTTTATTAGTTGAAGGATGGAACATTGGATGGGAAGACTGGGTTGGAAATCAAAAAGATAATGTATTCGACTTTGTAACACCTTATCCGGATTTTGATGTGCAGGAAATCCATCGTTATGCAGCGAGTAAAGGCATTAAAATGATTATGCATCATGAAACTTCAGGCTCAATCAGAAATTATGAACGTCGAATGGATAAAGCTTATCAATTTATGGTCGACAATGGTTATAATGCAGTAAAAAGTGGATATGTTGGTAATATCGTTCCAAGAGGAGAACATCATTTTGGACAGTTGGTCGTAAACCATTTCTCGTATGCCGTGAAAAAAGCAGCCGATTATAAAATTATGGTAAACGCTCATGAAGCTGTTCATCCAACAGGGCTGTGCAGAACTTATCCAAATCTCATCGGTAATGAATCCGCCCGTGGTACTGAATACGAATCGTTTGGAGGAAATAATCCGGATCATACAACAATACTTCCTTTTACCAGACTAAAAGGAGGCCCCATGGATTATACTCCGGGCATTTTTGAAACACAAATCTGGAAAGTTTATCCTGAGAATAAATCATATGCAAGAACTACTATTGCCCGACAATTAGGATTATATGTTACTATGTATAGCCCTTTACAAATGGCTGCAGATCTTCCGGAAAATTATCAAAAACACATGGATGCTTTTCAATTTATAAAAGATGTAGCAGTTGATTGGGATGACAGTAAATATCTTGAGGCCGAGCCTGGTGATTACATTACTGTAGCTCGTAAGGCAAAAGGTACAAATAACTGGTTTGTGGGCTGTACTAGCGACGAAAACGGTCATCTTTCCAACCTTAAATTCAATTTTCTTGATCCGGGGAAAAAGTATATTGCCACAATTTATGCTGATGCAAAGGATGCACATTATCAAAAGAATCCACAGGCTTATGTAATAACAAAAGGAGTTGTAACAAAAAAGACAAAGTTAACAATTAATGCGGCTCCTGGCGGAGGATATGCCATTAGTCTTATAGAAGCATGCAATTCTATAGATCTAAAAGGCATTAAAAGTTTGTGATTAATGTCTGAAAACTGTTATTCTACTTTTTTAAGTTTAAAGACTTGATAAAGCTGTAAAACAAAGACATGGAGACCGAAATGAGGATTACATCTCATTTCGGTTTTTTACATTTTACCAACTAAACTCAAAACCGTAATATCACTTTAAAAGTCATCTTTTGAGAAACCATAGCAAATTGATAATTGAATATTAATGATTAGTTTTGCATTAATTACTCCACACAAAAGTTTATTGATAAGTTTCTAAATTATTCACCAATAAATAAAATTCATATTACAATAAATAAAAACCATTGGTCAATAATCAAAAATCTCCCGCCAGCTTTTTAAAAAAGATAACCGGACATGACCTTTCCTAGATTGAGTTTACAGTTTCTGTGGTTATTACTAGAACTGATTTACAATATTTTTCTTATTCCTAAGCCGGCTTGGCATTAAATATTTTATTTAAAAATTCGGTTTACATTATTTCAATGGGTAATGTAGACCGGAAGTATTGTTGAGTTATAAGAACCTATTCTTCTATGATGTTTGTGAACTCTTTCCAACCTTCTGCGTTTTTGTATGCTTTGGAAGAGCCTTTAGGAACATATAATTTTAACCTGTTTTTATACTTATCAAAGACTGAAGAATTTATTATTGGTGGATTCTGCGCTTTGCAATGTACTTCTGATAACCTTTCACAATCTTTCAAAGCTCGTTCACCAATAGAAATAACTCTATTGGGTATCGTTATTGAAGTTAAACTGGAGCAATGCCAAAATGCACTTTCTCCAATAGATGTAACGCTTTCAGGTATTGTTACGGTAGTTAATTCTGGGCAATATGAAAATGTATCTCTACAAATAGTAGACACGTTATTGCCTATATTTACTGATTTTAATCCATTACAAAGATTGAAAGCTCCCACGCCAATAGCAATTGTATTTCGAGGAAGAACTATTGAATTCAATAGTTCTAAATTAAAAAACATATAATTTGAAACACAATTATTTTCTGTGCTATATTTGTAATCAAACCAAATGTAAGGAATTCCACCAGCTACAATGTTAACATCCTCCAAGTTAAGTTTAATAAGTTTCCCATTTGTCATGTCGCAGTATTCTCCTCCTCCAGTCATTTCACGAATGTATTTAATATCAGTACCATTTATATTACCTGATAATATCAGTTCTTCAATTAAGTATTTATCTTTAGATGGTATTAATGTAGACAATGTTCCTGCTTTCTCAATATGAATTGTTCTAGAAACAATCTGGGCTTGTGAACTGAAACTCAAAAACTGCCACATTAGTAATTGTAAAAGTATTATAATGTAAAATCGTTTCATATAATTATTTATTTCATTTTAAACTAAGCCTCAGTTTATTCTTCTATGATTCTAGCAAATTCATTCCATTCTTCTGTGTACTTATAATTAGATAAGCATCGATAGTGTTATATATAGGTTTTTGCGACTTAATATAAATAACAAAGGATAGCTACAAATATGATTCCCTGTAATGCATCATAAAATGTATTTTGTCATTTATCTATGTCCTTCTTTTATAATTGACACAAATATAGAAAATAAGGTTTGTTTAAAAGAATAAATCCCAACAAATCTCAAAATGTTTCTTTATTTATGGAAGATGAAGATAGCTTTATGCTATTAGGTAACCTAGTAATTTATAAACATAATTTTACAGCTGTAAATAGATAAGGAAAGCGGCAGTCTTAATTGTCTAAACTAATGCAAATGAAAATAGGCAATCATTTGATGAATAGCATAGATATAATAAATCCCCATAAATCAATGATTTACGGGGATTTTAATATAGTTGATAGCTTAAATTACTTAGCCAAAGCAGTAGCGATATCTACAGCTACAGCAACTGTACAACCTACCATAGGGTTGTTACCAATTCCTAAGAATCCCATCATTTCTACGTGAGCAGGAACTGATGAAGAACCAGCGAACTGAGCGTCAGAGTGCATACGACCCATAGTATCTGTCATACCATAAGAAGCAGGACCTGCAGCCATGTTGTCTGGGTGAAGTGTACGACCTGTACCACCACCAGAAGCTACTGAGAAATATGGTTTACCAGCTAATACACGTTCTTTCTTGTATGTACCTGCAACTGGGTGTTGGAAACGAGTTGGGTTAGTAGAGTTACCAGTGATTGATACATCTACGCCTTCTTTCCACATAATAGCTACACCTTCGCGAACATCATCAGCACCGTAGCATTTTACTTTAGCACGAGGACCGTCAGAGTAAGCGATTTCGCGAACTACATTCAATTCACCTGTATAGTAGTCAAACTGAGTTTGAACATATGTAAATCCATTGATACGTGAAATGATCTGAGCGGCGTCTTTTCCAAGACCGTTCAAGATACAACGTAATGGTTCTTTACGTACTTTGTCTGCTTTAGCAGCAATTTTGATTGCACCTTCAGCAGCTGCGAATGATTCGTGTCCAGCAAGGAATGCGAAACATTTAGTTTCTTCACGAAGCAACATAGCAGCAAGGTTACCGTGACCGATACCAACCAAACGGTCGTCAGCTACAGAACCTGGGATACAGAAAGCCTGTAAACCGATACCGATAGCTTCGGCAGCTTCAGCAGCATTTTTACAACCTTTTTTGATAGCGATAGCAGCACCTACAACGTAAGCCCATTTTGCATTTTCAAAACAGATAGGTTGAGTTTCTTCACAAGTCATATAAGGATCAATCCCCGCAGCATCGCAAATTGCGTTAGCTTCTTCAATGTCTTTGATGCCGTTAGCGTTCAAAGCTTCAATGATGCCTTTGATACGACGGTCTTGACTTTCAAATTTTACTTCTCTAATCATAGTTTCTTTTCCTCCTTATATTATTCGTGACGTGGATCAATGTGTTTAACAGCTCCCTGTTCAGCAGTAAAGCGTCCGTATGTTCCGGTTACTTTCTTCAAAGCATCGTTAGCATCAGTTCCCTTTTTGATTTCGTCCATGAATTTACCCATGTGAACGAATTCGTATCCGCAAATCTCATCGTTCTTATCAAGAGCGATAGTCTTGATGTAACCTTCTGCCATTTCAAGGTAACGAGGACCTTTAGCTAAAGTTCCGTAAAGAGTACCTACCTGACTGCGAAGACCTTTACCTAAATCTTCAAGACCTGCACCAATAATCAAACCACCTTCAGAGAAAGCTGATTGTGTACGTCCATAAACAATTTGAAGGAAAAGTTCACGCATTGCTGTGTTGATAGCATCACATACAAGGTCAGTGTTCAAAGCTTCAAGGATAGTTTTTCCTGGAAGAATTTCTGCTGCCATAGCTGCTGAGTGAGTCATACCAGAACAACCAATAGTTTCAACTAAAGCTTCCTGAATAACACCTTGCTTAACGTTAAGGGTTAATTTACAAGCACCTTGTTGTGGAGCACACCAACCAACACCATGTGTTAAACCTGAGATGTCTACAATTTCTTTTGATTTTACCCATTTGCCTTCTTCTGGTATGGGAGCTGGTCCGTGATTTGGACCTTTTTGTACAACACACATGTGTTCTACTTCGTGTGAATAAGTCATATTAGCTCTTTTTTACGTATTAAATAAAAAACTCGTAACCTCGATTTTTTCAAATCGACCGCAAAGTTAGTTTTTTTATTCTTTTTAGCAAGGTCTGAATAATTACTTTTTTGTGAATTTAGAATAAATAGATTAGATTCTTTAAGCTTTTGTAATGTGGAGGTTACATTTATATCAATGGAGAGTATAATGATAAAATCAGACTATATTTTATAGCACAATTTTTATGAATTCTGAGGTGATAATTCTGTGAACCAGATGTCGATGAAAAATATATTTTAATCTATTTTCTTGGATTATTTTCTTAATAATATGTATCTTTGACAACTGTTATAAACTTAAATATATGCCTACAACAATTGAAATTTCAGATTCTGCTCTAAAAGAAGCTGCATCACTTGGAATGGATGAATTTATCAAAGTGTTTACCGATAAGTATTTAGAAATTCTAGGTGGAAATCTAAATGCTGGAAAAATGGGGCTGCTCAATGGGGCTCAGCACTCGGTATTGGCTTATCATTTTTTTAGAGAAGAAGTGATGGAAGGAGGATTTGTGCAACTTATTCAAAATGGATATGGAGGATATATATTTGATAATCCGTTTGCAAAATCTATGAGATTGTTTGGTGCTGAAGATTTTTCTAAGTTGATTTATAAAGCAAAGAAAATATACGATGCTCATAAGGAAGATCTTGAAAAGGAGAGAAGTGAAGACGATTTTATGGCTATGTATGAACAATATGAAGAGTTTGATGATCTTGAAGAGGAATTCCTTGAAAATGAGGAAGAAATAACTTCTATTATAGCAGGGTATATTGATGAGCATTTAGAAGAATTTGCGAATATAAAATAATACGATGCAGTATTTGGGTAAAAGTCTGCGTTTTCTTATAAATCTTAATATATTTTATATTCAAATTAAAAAACACGAGAAATGAAAAAATTAAAATTATTTGTTTTAAGCTTTACATTATTGATGATACCTTTCTTGTCATCATGTATTGACAGTGGTAGTGATGATACATCTTCTAAACCTTATTATGTCTTTGCCCGGGTAGTAAATTCTATGGGGACATATCTGATAGCTGATAGCGGAGAAACACTTATTCCTACTTCGGCATCTCTTTCATCATTAGCTTCAAAAGGACTTAAAATTGATGCAATAGATAAGGCGTATATTGCGTATACTCTGGTTGATCCGAGTCAAGTGACAGCACAAGCGTCAAAAGATCCAAGTGATAGGACATATAATATTGAATTGACTTATATTGCATCTATTGACCGTAAAGTGGCATTTGTAACAAAAGGATCTGCTAATGATTCTATTTCCACTGATCCTATATTGCAACTCGATTTAATGACACAAACTAGTCAGTTATATATAAATAAAGGGTATTTAATAATTGCTCCAAGTTACTATTTCTATAGTAAAACTCATTATTTCACCATGTTTAATTATACAGATCAATCATTCCAGGCAGTAAGCGATCCTACTAAACCGGATGTGTTGAATCTGTATCTAAGTCATAATGATAATTCAGATAATAAACTCAATGGATACCTTTCATCTAATGTAGCTGGTAGTTATCCATTTTTGTATTTTATGTCATTTAATATAAACAGTATTCTGAATAGTTTGCCAACAACCAAAAGTAAGATTACTATAAATGTGAATATCGTTAAGGACGAGGGTACCACATTTAATAAAGTGTATTCTACGGAATATGATATATAATAATTTATAATATAGAATTGAATTACAATAATTTGTTTAAAAAAGTTATGTTATTGATTTCCTCCCCTGCCAAGGCATGGGAGGAAATTAGTTTAGAAGAGGATAAACGAAAGGGCTTGGCTACCTTTGTTTATCCTATGATTGGTTTATGTGGTATGGCTGTTTTTGCTAGTGTGTTTTTGTATAACATAGGAAGTGAAGACCTTACCAGAAATCAACTTTTTCAATTAGCCATGACCAGATGTTGTGGAGTTTTTGTTGCTTTTTTTGTTGGGTATTTTCTTGCAGCTAAGACTGTTAGCAAAATGGCTCGCAGTATGTTTCGTGTAGATTGTGATTTAGCAAGAGCAGAACAAATTGTAGGATATGCAATGGTTGTTCCTTTTATCTTGAAAATTATAGTAGAGATTGTTCCTGCTTTTTTAATTCTAAAATTGATTTTTCAGTTTTATATCATCTATATAATTTGGGAAGGTGCAAGGGTACTGCTAAAGATGAATGAGAACAAAAGTACATGGTTTTCTATTTTTTCTTCTTTAGTGATAATTTTTTGCCCTATTATTATAGAACTCATTTTTAATAAACTGACTGTTGTACTAAACTGATTATATGAAACAAGCTCCCGTAAATATAAAAAATAAGCGTGCCACTTTCGACTATGAGATAGTGGATACATTTACTGCCGGTATAGTACTTACTGGTACCGAAATTAAATCTATCCGTCTGGGCAAAGCCAGTCTGGTAGATACTTTTTGTTTTTTTGCCCGTCAGGAACTTTGGGTAAAGAATATGCATATTGCTGAATATTTTTATGGTTCCTATAATAATCATGTCGCCCGACGTGATCGTAAATTATTACTAAATAGCAAAGAATTAAAGAAACTGGAGAGAGCAACAAAAGAAACTGGGTTTACGATTGTTCCTCTTCGGATGTTTATAAATGAAAAAGGATTGGCTAAAGTTGTGATAGCTTTGGCAAAAGGAAAGAAACAATATGATAAGCGTCAGTCACTAAGAGAAAAAGATGATAAGCGCGATATGGACAGAATGTTTAAAAAGTAAGAATGAGAGACTTCCCTAAACGTTTGCTGAAATGCGTTAAAGATGCACTACCAAAAGCTGGTAAAATAAGTCTGTGGTTATTGAAGATAATACTCCCGGTATCGCTTTTTGTCCGCTTTTTGCAATATTCCGGAGCTTTAAGCTATTTTGCTGAGTTCCTTAACCCATTATTCAATCTGATAGGGCTGCCGGGTGAAACTGCTATTGTTTTCCTGACTAGCATTTTCTTGCCGTTGTATGCTTCAATAGCTGTAATGACATCTCTGACTATTACATTGAGAGAGGCTACAATTCTTACGCTTATGTGTCTTCTCTCACATAATCTGCTAGTGGAAAGTGCTGTTCAGAAGAAAACCGGTTCTTCTTTTTGGTGGATGACAACTCTTCGTATTCTGATGTCTATTGTGGTGGCTTTTGTTTTGAATAAGATAATGCCTGCTTCGACTGTCCATTTTGAGGTTGTTACTCAACCAGAAGTATTTTCTTCTGTAGGTGAAGTTCTCAGTGCATGGTTTAATACATCTGTTACATTAATTATCACAATTTTGCTTATTGTTTCTGTATTAATGATATTGCAAAAATTATTAGAGGAGTATAACTTATTTGACACCATATCTCGTCCATTACGTCCGTTTATGAAATTCTTCGGAATGCCGGAAAAGGCTTCTTTTTTATGGATTGTGGGCAATGTAGTAGGTTTGGCTTATGGTGGTGCAATAATGATAGAGCAAATAGATAATGGTATGCTTTCCAGAAATGACGTAAATGTGCTTAATCATCACTTAGCCATATCTCATTCTTTGTTGGAGGATACACTTTTATTTGTAGCATTAGGCATCGGTTTTTGGTGGATAGTACTAACCCGTATGGGATTTGCTTTTGTGGTAGTGTGGTGTTTCCGATTGAAAAATTACGTGTTTATAAACAAGTTGCATTCTAATGCTGTTTAAATGAAACCTGAACAGCTTAAAAATAAATTATATATAATGAAACCAACCATTCAACAGTTAGTTTCCGAGCGCATCCTTATATTGGATGGAGCTATGGGTACAATGATTCAGCAGTATAATTTGAGAGAAGAGGATTTTCGTAATGAACGCTTTGCGAATATCCTTGGTCAGATGAAGGGGAATAATGATTTGTTATGCCTTACTCGTCCGGATGTTATCCGTGATATACATCGTAAGTACCTGGAAGCTGGTGCTGATATCATTGAAACAAATACATTCAGTTCTACAACTGTTTCTATGGCCGATTATCATGTGCAGGATTATGTGCGTGAGATAAACCTTGCTGCTGTAAAAATAGCCCGTGAAGTAGCAGATGAATATACCCGGATGAATCCTGATAAGCCCAGATTTGTAGCAGGATCTGTTGGTCCTACTAATAAGACTTGCTCGATGTCTCCTGATGTAAATAATCCGGCTTTTCGTGCTTTGTCGTATGATGAACTGGCTACTGCATATCAGGAACAGATGGAGGCGCTGATAGATGGAGGTGTAGATGCGATTCTTATCGAGACAATCTTTGATACACTGAATGCTAAAGCTGCAATTTTTGCAGCTGAAACTGCGATGGAAGTTAAAGGAGTGCAACTACCAATAATGCTTTCTGTTACAGTAGCAGATATTAGTGGACGAACTCTTTCCGGACAGACTTTGGATGCTTTTCTGGCTTCTGTTCAACATGCGCCTATTTTCTCTGTCGGGTTGAATTGCTCTTTCGGAGCTAAACAGCTAAAACCTTTTCTTGAAGGCTTAGCATCTCGTGCTCCTTATTATATAAGTGCATATCCTAATGCTGGTCTTCCTAATAGCTTGGGTAAATATGATCAGACTCCGGCCGAAATGGCTGCTCAGGTTAAAGAGTATATTGATGAAAAATTGATCAATATTATTGGTGGATGTTGCGGAACAACCAATGAATATATTGCTGAATATGTTGCTTTAGTTCAAGGTCAAACTCCTCATAAACCGCAATCAAATCCAGATTGTATGTGGCTTTCAGGATTGGAATTGCTGGAAGTGAAACCAGAAATTAATTTTGTGAATGTAGGTGAAAGATGTAATGTGGCTGGTTCACGTAAATTCCTTCGACTCATTCAAGAAAAAAAATATGATGAAGCTCTTACTATTGCTCGCGGGCAAGTGGAAGATGGTGCTTTAATTATTGACGTAAACATGGATGAAGGGTTACTGGAGGCAAAAGAGGAAATGACTACATTCCTTAACCTGATAGCTTCTGAACCTGAGATATCTCGTGTACCTGTAATGATAGATTCTTCAAAATGGGAAGTTATTATTGCCGGACTTAAATGTTTGCAAGGAAAATCTATTGTGAATTCTATTTCACTGAAAGAAGGCGAAGAAGTCTTTCTTGAACATGCACGAACTGTAAAGAAATATGGTGCGGCTGTTGTAGTAATGGCTTTTGATGAGAAAGGACAGGCTGATACATGTGCCCGTAAAATTGAAGTTTGCGAACGCGCATATAGACTGTTGGTGGACAAAGTTAAGTTTAATCCTCATGATATAATTTTCGACCCCAATGTTTTGGCAATTGCTACCGGTATGGAAGAACATAACAATTATGCTGTAGATTTTATTAATGCTACAGCATGGATAAAGAAGAATCTTCCAGGTGCACATATTAGTGGAGGGGTAAGTAATCTTTCTTTCTCTTTCAGAGGAAATAACTATATACGTGAAGCTATGCATGCCGTTTTTCTTTATCATGCTATTCAGCAAGGTATGGATATGGGTATTGTTAACCCTGCAACAGCGGTGATGTACACTGATATAGAACCAGATTTACTTGTGAAGATTGAAGATGTGGTTCTTAACCGACGTCCGGATGCAGCAGAAATTCTAATTGAAACGGCTGAAAGTTTAAAAGCTTCAAAGGAAGATACTCAAACAGCTGTTAAGCGTGATGCATGGCGAGATGAGAATGTAACCGAAAGATTAAAATATGCTTTAGTAAAAGGAATCGGCGATTATCTGGAAGAAGATCTCGCTGAGATTATTCCACTCTACAATAAGGCTGTTGATATTATTGAGGGGCCGTTAATGGAGGGTATGAATATAGTAGGTGAACTATTTGGTGCTGGTAAAATGTTTTTGCCTCAGGTTGTGAAAACTGCACGTACCATGAAAAAGGCTGTTGCTATTCTTCAACCATTGATTGAAGCTGAAAAGACAGAAGGATCTACTTCTGCTGGCAAGATGCTTATTGCTACAGTAAAAGGTGATGTTCATGACATTGGAAAAAATATCGTATCTGTGGTAATGGCATGCAATAATTTTGAGGTTATAGACCTTGGGGTAATGGTTCCTACTGAAACGATAGTACAGCGTGCAATAGAAGAAAAACCAGATTTTATTGGATTGAGTGGATTGATAACTCCTTCATTGGAAGAAATGGTTCATGTGGCTTCTGAACTACAGAAAGCTGGCTTGAATATACCTTTGATGATTGGTGGAGCAACGACGTCTAAATTACATACAGCATTAAAAATAGCTCCTGTTTACAGTGGTATTGTGGCTCATATGAAAGATGCTGCTCAAAATGCAACAGTAGCTTCACGTTTGCTTAATCCTGAAGCAAAAGAAAAATTTGCAGCAGAACTCAATAAAGAATATGAATCTCTTCGTCTGAAAAATGCAGATAAGAAGGTTGATACTGTTTCTATTGAGGAAGCACAAACTAATAAACTGAATTTGTTTTAATTTAAAAACAAAGTATAGTTATGAGCATTTTTTATTATTCGTCTCCAGTAGGTGTTCTTGAGATTAAATCTACAGAAAGCCACATTACTCAGTTATTATTTAATGAATCTGCAAAGACTTCTTCAGAGAATATACCAGCGGTGATGAAAGAGTGTATCCGTCAGCTTGATGAATATTTTTCAGGGAACCGGAAAGATTTTACTTTGCCTTTAGCTCCTGAAGGTACAACTTTTCAGTGCTCTGTATGGAAAGCTTTGCAAACCATTCCTTATGGACAAACTATCAGTTATAAAGAGCTTGCGGAACGAGTAGAAAATCCTAAGGCTTGTCGGGCTGTTGGAACTGCAAATGGACGAAATCCAATTGCAATAATTATTCCATGTCATAGAGTGATTGCGGCCAATGGTACTTTGGGAGGTTATGCAGGTGGATTAGATATAAAAACTATATTGCTTAAACTCGAAGGTATTGACCGGTTTTAGATAGTTATTAATATATTGGGTCGTAATGATTGCCTTTATTATATAAAATATTGATTTTCAAGCAAATCATGTTTTTATAATATTATTTAGAGGGATATAATTCTATTTTATTTTTATAAATTGAATTATATTCCTCTTTCTTTATTAAATATAATTATAAATATAGCATAAGATACTTGTATTAATAAAATAATATATATATTTGCGCTAAGTTTATACAATATATTTAATAATGCAATGAATAACCTGCTTGAAATAGCTACTCACTTTAAAATTGATGGAGATATACATCAGATACTTCCACTAGGAAACGGACTGATAAATGACTCATATAAAATAGAAACAACCGAAAAAAAGCATCCAGATTATGTTCTTCAAAGAATTAATCATGCAATATTTCAGGATGTTGAAATGTTGCAGAGGAACATTTTTATAGTAACTACATATATCCGAAAAAAACTGGAACAGGCAAATGAAACAGATTTGGATCGTAAGGTTATTACACTTGTTCCTGCCAAAGATGATAAGCTTTATTACTTTGATGGTAATAGCTATTGGAGAGTAATGATTTTTATTGCAAATGCTATAACTCGTGAAACAGTTGATGCTGCAAATTCGTATACAGCTGGTATTGCTTTCGGTAATTTTCAGTCAATGCTTGCTGATATTCCAGATAAACTTGGTGAAACTATTCCAGATTTTCATAATATGGAATTTCGTTTGAGGCAACTTCATGAGGCTATTGAAAAGAATGCAGCTGGTCGTTTGTTGGAAGTTCAATATTTGATTGACGAAATAGAAAAACGTGCCAATGATATGTGTAAAGCTGAACGTTGGTATAGAGAAGGTAAACTACCTAAAAGGGTTTGCCATTGTGATACCAAAGTAAACAACATGATGTTTGATCAGGATGGAAATGTACTTTGTGTTATTGATTTGGATACGGTTATGCCAAGCTTTATATTTTCTGATTATGGCGATTTTCTTCGTTCTGCTGCAAACACAGGTGACGAAGACGATAAGAATCTTGAGAATGTAAACTTTAATATGGAAATTTTTAAGGCATTCACAAAGGGATATTTAGAATCAGCTCGTTCATTCCTTCTTCCTGTTGAAATAGAGAACCTTCCATACGCAGCAGCTTTATTTCCTTATATGCAATTAGTCCGTTTTCTTGCAGATTATATTAATGGCGATACTTATTATAAAATTCAATATCCGGAACATAATTTAGTACGTTCAAATGCACAGTTTAAATTACTTCAAAGCATTGAAAGTCAGTTCCCGGAAATGCAGCAATTTATATCTGACTGCTTATAAACATGAAACTTAACTCTCTTACATAAACAATTCTAACAGATCTAACAAATTTAAACAAACGAAAAAGGATAATCTATCTCAGATTATCCTTTTTTTTATGAGATCAATGTTTTATTTTTTTCTTATATACCTGATAGCGGGAGTTTATGTCACGAACAAAATTAAATGTTTCTCTTCCACGAAAATAGCCATTCTTACATACAGGATCTGTGAAATACTCTTCGTTACTTTTTAAAAGAATAAAGTGCTCCACATTGTTATACCACACCAACTTGTTTTTTCCGTATTTGTCAGCCAGAGCCATAGCGTCATAAATATGTCCTAATCCTGCATTATAAGCAGCTAGAATAAAATTTCGCCGTTCTTTTTTATCGGCTATCATGCTAAAGCTTTTGTTAATAGAAGCAATATATTTAACCGCAGCCTTTACACTTAATTCTGGATTTTCTTCTTCTCCGGATGATAATCCCATGGCTCTCGCAGTGACAGGCATCAGTTGCATTAATCCTTTTGCTCCCGCCCATGACACAGCTTTTGGGTCAAAATTCGATTCATTATAAGCAAGTGAAGCAAGGAGTCGCCAATCCCAGTCTATTTCTTTCGAGTATTTCTTGAAAAAATTGTCATAAAGAGAAATTTTACCGTGTTTTAAGGATAAAATAGGAGAGTGGACTGTTGTTTTCAGTAATTCGAAATATCGTTTTGTACTGGCTGTATAATCTGGAGAGGTAATATTGTTTTTATACCATTCGTTTGCAGCTTTAGCAAGTTGCGTACATTCTTGTCTTACAGCCCATGATGCCCGTTGGTCAAAACTAACAGATAGTTTAATATTGATATTGGGATAGTAAGTTGCATTTAATTTGGCAAGGTCATCATCACATACCGTATATTGAATCTTACCTTCAGCAACCTGGGTTATCAAGTCTTCTACAGAAACGCTGTCGCTTTCTACCTTATGAATCTTGATTCCACCACCTAATTCTTTGTCTAGGTTAACTAAACGGTCGTAGTATTTTCCGGGCTTTACATAAACGTCTTTTCCTATCAGTTGAGTAACATCAGTCAGAAGCTCCGATTTAGATTTATTTTGTTGAACAACTACCTGGTGAGTAATAACTTCTAGTCCGCAATAAGTCAGACTGTCTTTCATTTTTTTTGTTACTGGTAAATTGTAGGCAATCATATCTCCTTCGCCCTTTTTCAATTTATGTACCAGTTCGGGAATGTTTTTTGCTACCTCAACTCTTAACTTTAGTCCAAGCGAGCGTGCAAACTGTTCACTTAGTTCGTATTGATATCCCATCTCCTGTCCTCGGTAGATAAAGTAAGATGTAGAACTGTAAAGAGTTAGAACTACAAGTTCACCACTATCTTTTATTTGAGGAAGATCGTAAACGCTCTTCTCTTTCTGGCCTGTTTGTGTATTCTTACAGGCAAGTAACGACATGATTATCAGGAAGAAAAGTAGTATTTTACGCATATGTTTTGTTCTCTATTTTTCCAGATCGAGATTCTTTTCGATAAACATGGTCAGTATATCAATAGCAACCTGATTGTTTCCACCTTGAGGAATAATTAAGTCGGCATATCTTTTTGTCGGTTCAATAAATTGCTGATGCATAGGTTTTAATACACGAGTATATCTTTCCATTACCATTTCAGCTGTACGTCCACGTTCTACAATATCGCGGTTTATTACACGTATCAGTCGCTCATCGGGGTCGGCATCTACAAACACTTTTAAGTCCATTAAATCTCGTAACTTTTTATCGCTTAAGGCTAGAATCCCTTCTACAATAATAACATCCCGAGGTTCAATGTGAATTGTTTCCGGCTGACGGGTGCAAGTCAGGTAAGAGTAAGTTGGCTGTTCTATACTTTCTCCTTTTTTTAGTAACTGAATGTGCTTTGATAACAAATCCCATTCAAAAGAATCCGGATGATCGAAGTTGATAAATTGTCTTTTTTCAACAGGGACATTGCTACTGTCTTTGTAGTAAGAGTCCTGAGGTAGTAAGACTACTTCATCTTTTGGAAGACTATCAAAAATTTTACGAACAACGGTTGTTTTGCCGGAACCTGTTCCACCAGCTATACCTATTATTAACATGGTTTAATATTGATTTTTAAAACAAATAACTTACTTTTGCTAAGAATTCATTATAATTGAATTTATATACAAAAATAGAATAAATTAATTAATAAAACAAAGTATGGTACGACACATTGTATTATTCCAATTAAAAAAGATGGAATCAGAGAGTGCAAAACTTGAAGTAATGAATGCATTTAAAAACGCTATAGAAGCTTTACCTAAAGATATTGATGTAATCCGTAAAATTGAAGTAAAATTTAATATGAATCCAGCTGAAACTTACGATATTGCTTTGAATAGTGAATTTGATTCATTGGAGGATGTAAGTTGCTATGCAAAACATCCTTTACACGTTGCAGCTGGAAAGATATTGGCTGACGTTAAAGAAAGTCGTGCATGTGTTGACTATGAGTTTTAGTCGTGAACAAAGGTTATTAGAATGAAGAAAATACAATTAATATTTTTCTTGCTATTATTATTGGCAAGCAATATTTCTGCTCAAATTCAAGATCCGGTTAGCTTTAAAACAGAGCTAAAAACGATCAATGATACTGAAGCTGAAATCCGATTTACGGCATCTATTGATAAAGGGTGGCATGTTTACTCAGTAAATCTTCCTTCTGGAGGACCTATATCGGCAACGTTTAATGTAGAAAAAATAGAAGGAGCAAAGCTGATAGGAAAACTTACTCCTCTTAGCAAAGAAATAGAGAAGTTTGATAAAGTTTTTGAGATGAAATTGCGCTATTTTGAACATAGTGCTACTTTCTCACAAAAAATAAAAATAACGGGCAGTAGTTATAAAATTAAGGGCTATCTGGAGTATGGCGCATGCGATGATGAGAGTTGTTTGCCGCCTACCGAAGTTCCTTTTAATTTTCAGGGTAAGAGTAGTGCAAAAGCTGTAGCTGAAGCTGCAAAAGATGCAGAAACATCTTCAAAAGATGTAAAAGAAGAACCTGTTACAGCCTTGAATGTTGATACTTTGGCTATTGCAAAGACAGATTCTGTTGCATCTATTGATACTGTTGCTAAATCTGATTACTGGAAATCGGTAATTAGTGAACTGCAAAGTTTTGGAGGATCTACAGATCACAAGAACCTCTCCTGGATTTATATTTTTGTGACCGGATTTCTGGGTGGCTTGCTTGCTCTGTTCACTCCGTGTGTGTGGCCAATTATTCCTATGACAGTAAGCTTTTTCCTGAAACGTGCTAAAGACAAGAAAAAAGGAATAAAGGATGCCATATTATATGGTGTTTCCATCGTAGTAATCTATCTGACTTTGGGGATTGCTGTTACGCTGATTTTTGGAGCAAGTGCATTGAATGCCTTGTCTACAAATGCTGTATTTAATATCCTATTCTTCCTGATGCTGGTTGTCTTCGCTGCTTCGTTCTTTGGAGCGTTCGAGATTACACTTCCATCTTCCTGGAGTACAAAAGTGGATAGTAAAGCCGAGAGTACAAGTGGACTGCTTAGTATCTTCTTAATGGCATTTACGTTGACACTTGTTTCGTTCTCCTGTACAGGTCCTATCATTGGATTCTTACTGGTGCAAGTTTCTACATCAGGTAGTATTGTTGCCCCAGCAATAGGAATGCTTGGTTTTGCTATAGCATTGGCATTGCCTTTCACTCTTTTTGCATTGTTCCCATCATGGTTGAAGTCAATGCCTCGTTCGGGTGGCTGGATGAATCAGGTTAAAGTTGTTCTTGGATTCCTTGAACTAGCTTTTGCTCTGAAATTCTTCTCTGTTGCTGACCTTGCCTATGGTTGGAGATTGCTTGATCGCGAAACGTTCCTTGCTTTGTGGATTGTAATTTTTGCATTACTGGGATTATACTTATTAGGTAAAATTCGTTTTCCACATGATGATGAAGATACAAAAACGTCTGTACCTGCGTTCTTCATGGCTTTGGTTTCTTTGGCTTTTGCTGTATATATGATTCCCGGATTGTGGGGTGCGCCATTAAAAGCTGTCAGCGCATTTGCACCTCCTATGAAAACTCAGGATTTTAATCTGTATACAAAAGAAGTACATGCCAAGTTTGATGATTTTGATGCTGGTATGGAATATGCAAGACAACAAGGTAAACCTGTTATGATTGATTTTACCGGATATGGATGTGTAAACTGTCGTAAGATGGAACTTTCTGTATGGATTGATTCGAAAGTTAGTAGCATTATTGAAAATGACTATGTATTGATCTCTTTGTATGTTGATGATAAAAAACCTCTTCCTTCGCCAATTACTGTAACAGAGAATGGAACAGAAAGAACATTGAGGACTATTGGTGACAAGTGGAGTTATCTGCAAAGAATAAAGTTTGGTTCTAATGCGCAACCTTTCTACGTATTACTGGATAATGAAGGTAAACCGCTCAATAAATCGTATGCTTACGATGAAGATATTGAAAAGTATGTAGAATTCCTGCAAAAAGGTCTCGACAATTACAAAAAATAAAAATGTATTCTATTTAAGATGAAAAAGATAATCAACCCCTGGAATAAAAAAGAAGGATATAATTGTTTTGGTTGTTGTAAGAGCAACGAAAGTGGTGTGAAGATGGATTTCTATGAAGATGGCGATGAAGTTGTCAGCTTCTGGAAACCACAACCTCAGTTTCAGGGATGGACAAATACTCTTCATGGTGGTATTCAGGCGGTTTTAATGGACGAAATCTGTGCATGGGCAGTGCTTCGAAAACTTCAGACTACCGGCGTTACTACTAATATGCAAACACGGTACATGAAGTCTGTCAGTACAAATGACTCTTGTTTAACTTTACGGGCAAGTATTCAGGAAGTTAAGCGCAATATTGTTATTGTAGAGGGAAGGCTGTATAATGAAGCAGGCGAACTTTGCACAAAGTCAGTTTGCACCTACTTTACTTTTTCTAAGGAAAAACTGCGTGAAGAGATGCAATTTCTGGGTTGTGAAGTAGAAGATGAGGATGTAAATCCATTAAATTGTTAGTCTTAAACATCTTTTTGTGATAATTATTTGGAAATCTAAATAGATAGCTTTACATTTGTCGCATAAAACAAAAAACAATATGATCAATACAGTTATACGTCATCATCATCATTTTCCTAACGAATAGTCGGTGGGCGTATAGATTATGTATATATGAAATTAGAAAGGCTTACCGTTTTGGTGAGCCTTTTTTTATTCCTAAATAAATCATTTTAAACAAAATAAACTTATGCTAAGAATTGCCGTACAATCCAAAGGGCGTTTGTTCGAAGAAACAATGGCTCTTTTCGAAGAATCAGACATTAAATTAAGTTCTCACAAGAGATCACTTCTTGTTCAGTCTACTAATTTCCCTGTTGAGGTATTGTACCTTCGTGATGATGATATTCCTCAGGCTGTTGCTACCGGAGTAGCCGACTTAGGTATTGTTGGCGAAAATGAATTCGTAGAGAAGGACGAGGATGCAGAAATCGTTAAGAGATTAGGCTTTAGCAAATGTCGCCTTTCCTTAGCAATGCCTAAAGATATTGAATATCCGGGATTGTCATGGTTTGAAGGAAAGAAGATAGCTACTTCTTATCCGGTTATTTTGAAGAACTTCATGAAAGCCAACGGCATTAAAACAGAAATCCATGTAATTAATGGATCTGTGGAAATTGCTCCGGGAATTGGATTGGCAGATGCTATTTTTGATATAGTAAGCTCTGGTTCTACTTTAATCAGTAATCGTCTGAAGGAAGTAGAAGTGGTGATGAAATCGGAAGCTTTACTGATTGGTAATAAGGAAATGTCGGCAGAAAAGAAAGAAGTTCTCGATGAACTTTTGTTCCGCATGGATGCTGTTAAAACTGCAGAAGATAAGAAATATGTGTTGATGAACGCACCAAAAGATAAGTTGAAAGATATTATTGAAGTTCTTCCGGGAATGAAGAGTCCTACTGTTATGCCGCTTGCTCAGGAAGACTGGTGTTCTGTTCACACTGTTCTCGAAGAAAAACGCTTCTGGGAAATTATTGGTAAACTGAAGGCTCTTGGAGCTGAAGGTATTCTTGTATTACCTATTGAAAAGATGATTATTTAATAAGTCTATGAAAATAATTAAATATCCGGGAAAAGAGGACTGGAAAGAAATTCTGAAACGACCCGCACTCAATACTGAAAGTCTGAACGATACAGTTAAAGGAATTCTTAATCGTGTAAAGACTGAAGGTGATAAAGCAGTGCTCGAATGTGAAGCTACCTTCGATAAAGTACAGCTTGCTAGTCTGGCTGTGAGTGCTGATGAAATAGAAGAAGCCGAAAGTCTGATCAGTGACGATCTGAAAGCAGCTATCATACTTGCAAAAGAAAACATAGAAACCTTTCACTCGGCACAACGTTTTACCGGAAAGAAAGTAGAAACACGTCCGGGTGTAGTTTGCTGGCAGAAAGCGGTGGGAATTGAGAAAGTGGGATTGTATGTTCCGGGCGGAACAGCTCCTTTGTTCTCAACAGTTCTTATGCTTGCAACTCCAGCACGCATTGCCGGATGCAAGGAAATTGTACTTTGTACCCCTCCAAACCGTGAAGGTAAAGTGCATCCAGCTATTTTGTTTGCCGCTAATCTGGCTGGAGTAAATAAAATATTTAAGGCCGGTGGAGTACAGGCGATAGGAGCTATGGCTTATGGTACGGAATCTGTGCCAAAGGTTTATAAAATATTCGGTCCAGGTAATCAATACGTAACAGCAGCCAAACAGCTAGTTTCTTTGCGTGATGTAGCTATTGATATGCCAGCTGGTCCTTCAGAAGTAGAAGTGCTGGCTGATCAATCGGCCAATCCAGCTTTTGTGGCAGCGGATTTATTATCTCAGGCAGAGCACGGAATTGATAGTCAGGCTGTACTTATTACTACTTCCGAAGAACTTATAGAGAAAGTTTGTGCCGAAGTAGAATCTCAACTAGCGCAATTGCCAAGAAAAGAAATTGCTGCAAAATCATTGGATAACAGCAAACTGATTTTGGTTAAGGATATGGACGAAGCCATATCAATGACCAATGAATATGCACCTGAGCACCTGATTATTGAAACAGCTAACTATATGGAAGTTGCCGAACAGATTACAAATGCCGGTTCTGTATTCCTTGGATCACTAACTCCTGAAAGTGCAGGCGATTATGCTTCGGGTACTAACCACACCCTTCCAACCAACGGATATGCAAAAGCATACAGTGGAGTAAGTCTTGATAGCTTTATCCGAAAAATTACTTTCCAGGAAATTACCAGTCAGGGTATTCAAACTATTGGTCCGGCTATTGAAACAATGGCAGCCAATGAGCAACTCGATGCTCACAAGAATGCGGTGACAGTAAGGCTTAACAGTTTAAAATAAAAAACAATGAAAGCATTAAAAGAATTAACCCGTCCGAATATATGGGATTTGAAACCCTATTCTTCGGCTCGCGATGAATATAAAGGAGCAGAAGCAACAGTCTTTCTTGATGCAAATGAAAATCCATATAACAATCCGTTTAACCGTTATCCGGATCCATTGCAAAGAGATTTAAAAGAATTGCTAGCTCCGATAAAAGGAGTAAAATCTGAAAATATATTTCTTGGAAATGGTAGTGATGAGGCAATAGATCTTGTTTACAGAGCTTTTTGTGAACCGGAAAAAGATAATGTGGTTGCCATCGATCCTACATACGGAATGTATAAGGTTTGTGCGGATGTGAACAATGTAGATTACCGCAATGTATTATTGGATGAAAACTATCAGTTCTCGGCAGATATGTTGCTTGCATCTACAGATGAAAGAACTAAACTTATATTTCTCTGCTCACCGAACAACCCAACAGGTAATGACTTGTTGCAATGCGAAATAGAAAAGGTTATCAAAGAATTTGAAGGCTTGGTTATTCTTGACGAGGCCTATAATGATTTCTCTGACAGACCATCATATCTTTCACAATTGGATAAATATCCTAACCTGATTATTCTTCAAACATTCTCTAAAGCATATGGTTGTGCAGCAATTCGTTTAGGAATGGCTTTTGCTTCGAAAGAGATTATTGATATTCTGAACAAGATAAAATACCCTTATAATGTGAATCTGCTTACTCAGCAACAGGCTATGAGTATGTTGAAAGATTATTCTCAGGTAGAGGCTTGGGTAAAAACATTGATTGAAGAGCGGGCTTACCTTGAAAATGAATTTGCAGCATTGGCTTGTACGGAAAAGATATATCCTTCGGATGCAAATTTCTTCCTGGCTAAAGTCTCAGATGCCAAGGCTATTTATAATTATCTTGTTGCAAAAGGTATTATCGTTCGTAACCGTACTTCAATAACGCTTTGCAAAGATTGTTTGCGTGTAACTGTGGGAACCCGAGAGGAAAACAATCAATTACTGGAAGCATTGAAGCAATATAAATAAGAGTTGGCATGAAGAAAGTATTATTTATAGATAGAGACGGTACATTGGTTATTGAACCACCTATTGATTTTCAACTTGATTCTCTCGAGAAATTGGAGTTTTATCCGAAGGTATTTAAGAATCTTGGCTTTATACGCAGCAAGCTTGATTTTGAGTTTGTAATGGTAACTAACCAGGATGGATTGGGAACTGATTCTTTTCCTGAAGAGACATTCTGGCCGGCTCATAATAAGATGCTAAAAGCCTTTGAGAATGAAGGGATCACTTTCGATGATATTCTGATAGATCCAAGTATGCCCGAAGAAAACAGTCCAAACCGTAAACCTGGGATTGGAATGATGGGTAAGTATCTGGAAGAAGGAGCTTATGATATTGCAGGAAGTTTTGTGATTGGCGATCGCATTACCGATGTCCTTTTGGCAAAGAACTTGGGATGCAAGGCTATTTTTATGCAGGATTCAACGGATGAGTTGAAACGTAAAGGACTGGAAGATGTATGCGCATTGGCAACAGTCGACTGGGATCGTGTAACCGAGTTCCTTTTTGCCGGCGAGCGTACTGCTCAGGTACAACGCACTACCAAAGAAACAGATATCTTTGTAAAGTTGAACCTCGACGGAACAGGCACGTGCGATATTTCTACCGGCTTAGGATTCTTTGATCACATGCTCGAGCAGATTGGAAAGCATTCTGGTATGGATTTAACAATCAAAGTAAAAGGTGATCTTGAAGTAGATGAACATCATACCATTGAAGATACAGCCATTGCGTTGGGCGATTGCATTTATCAGGCATTGGGAAACAAACGTGGTATTGAAAGATACGGTTACTGTCTTCCTATGGACGATTGTCTGTGTCAGGTGGCACTCGACTTTGGAGGTCGCCCGTGGCTGGTATGGGATGCAGAATTTAATCGCGAAAAGATAGGAGAGATGCCTACCGAGATGTTCCTGCATTTCTTTAAATCATTGAGTGATGCCGCTAAAATGAATCTGAACATCAAAGCTGAAGGGCAGAACGAGCATCATAAAATTGAAGGAATCTTTAAAGCTTTGGCTCGCGCGCTGAAAATGGCAGTGAAGAGAGATATATATAATTATGAGTTGCCTTCAACCAAAGGACTTTTATAATATAATCCGAAAATAGTTTTGCTCCACTATACAATAATGCGATGATAGGTTTTTACTTATTATCGCATTATTTGTTTTTCCCTTGATAAGCTAAGTTAAAATATCGTGCAGAAACATGTAAATGCATACAGATGCTCTTTATTTTAATGCTTTTTACAGAGAAACTGATGTTTGTTTTATTATGTATTTCTATATTTGTTGAGTAGAATTTAAGATAATAATATGACAGTTAAGCATTTTGTATGTATTGCAGGCATTGCTTTTGCTCTTTTTACAAATTCAATAATTGTATTGGCGCAAGCAACAAAATTTGGTGTATCTAAGCAACAACGTGATTCACTTATAACTTATTGGAACACACATCGTCCCAAGCAATTTGTAGGTTCTAATGATCCATTGGGTAAAGGTAAAGGTGTATTTCCCGGAAGAGTAGTGTGGGCACATTCTCCTGGTGTTACCAAATGGGATGGCTCTACCGGTTTGTGGGTAGAAGATCGTTGGAATAACCAGCAAAAGGCATGTAATATGGTGTCGGAAGCTATTAAATCTCTTGCTGGTGAAAATAACTCTCAAAAAGCCTGGAAGAAATTGTTTGCAGCTTTTAATAAAGAACACCAAAAAGGAAATCGTGGCTATAAACCAGGAGAGAAGATTGCTATAAAGCTGAACATGAATAATGTGATAACACATCATGATACCATCGATTTGAATTCATCACCATTTGTAACTTTGGCTCTGCTGAGAAGTTTAATTAATGACGGAAAAGTTCGTCAGCAGGATATAGTAGTTTGCGAACCAAGCCGTGCTATAACCGACAGCATTTATAATAAATGCCACAGAGAGTTTCCTAATGTCGTGTTTATTGATAACATAGGTGGAGATGGTAGAGCCAAGTGTGATTATTATCCAGATAAAATTTTGTATTCAGTAGATAATGGAAGCCTGGCAAAAGGACTTGCAAAATGTATTGTTGATGCCGATTATCTAATAAATAGTGCTTTGCTGAAAACTCACGTTGGTCCCGGAGTAACATTAACTTCAAAGAATTGGTATGGAGCTACCGATATAAATATTGACTGGAGAAAGAACAGTCATAGTAACTTTAGTCAGGATAAGAAAAAAGGTGGAATTGGTTATCGTACTTTTGTAGACTTTATAGGTCATAAGGATTTAGGACAGAAATGCTTGTTGTTTTTAATAGATGGAACATATGGTAGTCGTCATGTAAATGGAAAGCCTTATCCTAAATGGAAACAGCCTCCTTTCTGTGATGATTGGTGCTGTTCTATTTTGTTATCTCAAGATGAGTTGGCTGTAGATGCGGTTGGTTTGGATTTGTTAACGGGAGAGTGGCCTGAATACCCTAGTTTTTCGTTTTGTGATGAGTACCTTCAAGAGGCAGCTATGATTCCAAATCCTCCTAGTAAAACAAATTATGATCCGGAACGCGATGGTAATACATTGTCTTCCCCTCTTGGACTTTTTGAGCATTGGAACAACCCTGTAGACAGACAATATAAGAAACTTGATTTAGTCTATCTGAATCTGAAATAATTAAAATGGTTGTGAATGTAAGCTTTTTAATTGAAAATGTAATATGGATAGTGAAGCAGAAAAAATATTAGCAGATAAGAATATTAAGCCTACTGCTATGCGTATTTTGGTTCTTAAAGAGTTGCTATTACAATCAGATGCTGTTAGTTTATACGATCTTGAGCAAAAGTTTGATAAAGTAGAAAGAACAACGCTGTTTCGCACACTAAATACTTTTGTTGAAAATAGCTTAATACACAAAATAGATGATGGAACAGGCGCTGTAAAGTATGCTTTATGCGAAAAAGATTGTACTTGCGAACTGAAAGATTTGCATCTTCATTTCTTATGCACAAAATGTGGACGGACTTTTTGCCTGAAAGATATACCTATCCCTTCTTTTCAGCTTCCCGATAATTTTGCCTTTGAAACGGCAAATTTTGTAATTAAAGGAGTTTGTCCGCATTGCCATAAATAATGCAACACTGTTGCATATTTATATAACTTATCTTTGTTGAGTGCAAACAATTAATTTGTATGTATAACAAAATAAGTATAAATTCTAAATAGAAGTAAGATGACAAACTCTGAACAAAATCTCTATCAAAAAGCTTGGTTGCTAAGTTTATTTACAATATTCTATAACGTGATTGAAGGTCTGGTTTCCATGTTTTTTGGATACGAAGACGAAACATTGGCGTTATTTGGTTTTGGTGTGGATAGTTTTATAGAAGTAATGTCGGGCATTGGTATAGCTGTTATGATATTGCGCATAAAACAAAATCCCGAAAGCAATAAGAGTGCTTTTGAAAAAACAGCATTAAAAATTACAGGATTTGCCTTTTATATCTTATCATTCGGTCTATTGGCTGGTATTATTATGAACCTGATAAATGGACATAAACCAGAGACTACACTTTGGGGAGTAATAGTGTCTTCCATATCTATATTGACAATGATATGGCTAATGTATGCCAAAAAGACGATCGGGCAAAAATTAGGCTCAGACCCAATTATTGCTGATAGTAATTGTACAAAGGTGTGTGTGTATATGTCGGTTGTTTTGCTTTTATCAAGTTTAATCTATGAATTAACTGGCTTTGCTTATGCCGATGTTATTGGTACTGCAGGTTTAATATATTTCTCTTTATCCGAGGGGAAAGAAGCTTTTGAGAAAGCGGAAGGAAAGGTCTGTTGCTGTCATTAAATCGATGGAGCAGATAATTCAATTAAGCATTTAAGCTTTGGCTTGTGTACAGAAAATGGCTGCTAAGAGAATTATATAACTATGAACCACTTTCTATCAAAGGAATGCTCTGATTTTATTAGTATATCTGAAGTTGAAATAATAATCTTGATTATATAAAAAGATATAATAAATTTGTATCATAATTTATTGGAATGCGGTAGTAAATGTTTTATTTATTACCGCATTCTTTTTTTTATATAATGTTATTAGTAAAATAATTATTTTTTATTTGTTTGAAATGGAATATATATTACATTTGCATATAAATAAAAAATACTATTATGAAAAATAGATTAAATCTTATAGTTTTATTGCTTGGATTAGTTCTAACTAATTGCAATAATAAGAATGAAAATGTAATTTCTGAGGGAAATAAAGTTGCAGCTTTAGATATCAAGCCAACTTTTTTACCGACAAAAAACGGAGTGATATGTAAGAACTGGAATAAGAAGAAAGGGCAGGACCTTGAATTTTATTATGATAAAGAGACATTTAATGTTATTTCTTCTGTGAGATTAGAGAAAAATCCTCAATTGGAAGTGCATTATAAAATTAAAAAGGATCATAATAAAAGCGTGGTGAAGTATTCTGATTGTAACTATAGAACATTGGGAATCAGTGAAGTTGCTGACGGAAAATATATTTATAAGTTGCAGCTGAAAGATATAGCGAACAAGTATCCCCTGGATTACATAGCTGTTACAGATGTTGGTAGTAATAGCTTTGTTTTTGGTGACAAAGAAATGGAAAATTATTTTCCTAACCTGAAAAAGTATATTTTTCAAGGAGATTTATAAACAATTGTTCGTTACTAAAATAGTATAAAACTATGTTGCAATAGTAGCAAACTCAATGATTTCTTTGTAAAATTTGTCATTTCACTTCAGAAAGAATATCCTTTCAGATATCCATATATTGGTTAAGTATGCTTGATTTTGTTTTATTATTTACCCCTTCGAATGCTGTAGGGATACTGGAAATCTGCGACTTAACCATTTTTTATGATATAATTCAAAGATCGTTTATTGTTTTACAAGGGCTTGATGAATTATTTAATGAAGTATTGAATTTACAAGTATCGGTTTAATAGTATAATTTTCTTTGCATTCTGAAAAAGAAGAATTATTTTTGGTGTCCAAAGTCAAAGTGTTATACCTTACAGATTATTAATATTATAATCAATTATAATTTAAACCTTTATCTAATTATTATGAACTCTATTGTAATTGTAATTATTGCCGCATTATTCCTTGTTATAGGTTATGGAGTCTACGGCAGATTCATGGCGTATAAAGTTTTAATGCTAAATAAAAACAATCTTGTTCCTTCGGAAACTCTCAATGATGGGCACGATTATGTTCCAACAAACAAAGTTGTATTAATGGGGCACCATTTTGCGGCAATAGCCGGAGCAGGTCCATTAATTGGTCCGGTACTCGCAGCCCAGTATGGGTTTCTTCCCGGTGTTCTATGGATATTGATCGGTTCTTTATTTGCAGGAGCTGTTCACGATATGGTAATTCTTACAGCTTCTGTTCGTTATAGAGGAAAGTCAATTGCTGAAATTGCAAGAGACTTGGTTGGCGACAGATTAGGTTTTATAACCTCCATTGCTGTAATAGCAATTTTAATTGTATCAATGGCCGGTCTAGGTATTCCCGTTGTTAATGCTCTGAAAAATTCACCCTGGGGAACATTTACGGTTGGCTTTACAATTCCTGTTGCACTTTTTATTGGTATCTATTTGAAATATATCCGTCCCGATAAAATATGGGAAGGAACCATATTAGGAGTACTTTTAGTTCTGCTGGGAGTAGTTCTTGGTCCGGTGATTCAAAATTCAGCATTAGGTGCTTATCTGGATTTTGACCAGAAGCAGATGTCTTTAATTCTGGCAATTTATGGATTCTTCGCTGCTGCATTACCCGTTTGGTTATTACTCTTACCAAGAGACTATTTGAGTACTTATATGAAACTTGGTGTTATCGGTGCATTGGCTATTGGTATCATTATTATTCAGCCCGATATTAAAATGCCGGCTATTACACAATTTGTAAATGGAGGTGGTCCGATTGTTCCCGGTAAAGTATTTCCTTTTCTTTTTATAACCATTGCTTGTGGTGCTTTGTCAGGTTTCCATTCACTGATAAGTTCCGGAACAACACCTAAACTGATTAAAAACGAAAAAGATATATTACCAATCGGTTTTGGTGCAATGCTATTAGAAGCCTTTGTTGCTATAATGGCTTTACTGGCAGCAACAGTTTTACCAACTTCCGATTATTTTGCAATTAATTCTCTACCTGAAGTATTTTCTAAACTGCATATGGTACCTGTTGATTTGCCAGAACTTTCATCTTTAGTAGGAGAGGATTTGGCAGGCAGACCCGGAGGTTCAGTATCTTTGGCAGTGGGAATGACTTATGTATTTGAGAGTATTCCATGGTTAAGATCAATGATGGGGTACTGGTATCATTTCTGTATAATGTTCGAGGCATTGTTTATCCTCACTACAATTGATTCCGGTACAAGAATAGGCCGATATCTGCTTCAGGATTTATTCCGTCAGAATTCAAGAGATATATCAAAAGGGCGTGCATGGTTTAATGCTATTTTCTTTTCCGGACTCATTACTTTCTTCTGGGGATATCTATTATACACTGGCGATATTTCAACAATCTGGCCTCTCTTTGGAACAGCCAATCAAATGCTGGCAATCATTGCATTTGCCATTGGAACAACATATTTACTCCGTTCTCAGCAGGATAAGTATGTTTGGGTTACCGCCATTCCTTTGTGCTTTGTTACGGTCACTACCTTATCGTCGGCGCTGATGAATATTTTCGATAATTATTTGCCAAAAGGTTTGTATGCACTTTCTGCTATATCCGGTATATTAGTAATTCTGGTTTGTCTGGTTCTTATAGAGAGCTTTGTTAATTGGAGAAAAATAACCCGCATGAGTAGCGAAGAGTTAACATCAGTAAAAATTGGACTTATTGGGGAACCGGTTGTTTCATATAGCAATATTAAAAGTGGTAAACCATCTAAAGAATAGGAGTTTAATAATGCGGGATAGTGCAGCAAGTATGTAAGAAAAGATAAATCATAAATGAATATGAGAAAGGCAATATTTCTTTTAATTGGAATGCTAATAGCAGTGAACACATTTTCGAATGTGAATTATATTGAGATCTCTAAAATTAGTAATGATGGGAGATTAGTAAATGCTTTCAACTATATTAAAGACAATCAGCAATATTTTAATCATTGGACAAATGAGTGGAACTATGACAAATCCAAAAACGAATTAATAAAGAACCTTCGTGAAAGCTATGTCATGTTTTCATCTGTTTCAACAAAAAACGAAGAACTCTTCAAGTTGCTGGGTGACATTGCGCATTACCTGTATAATCTTGACGAATCTGATTATTACCAGTTAGCTGTAAATAATTACAACTCGGCCATTGCGATTAATCCCAATGATTATAGAACTTACTGGTTTCTGGGGTTTCATTATGTGCTTTCCAGTGTTCCTACATTAGGCATTGATAATTTTTTAAAAGCACAAAAATTATTGCCTGCGAAACAACCTGCTGACTTTTGGGAAGAATATGCTTGGGCTGCAGCTGTTACAAACATGCCATCACATTGCATTTACGCTATGGACAAAGCAAGAAGTATTTTGGGTACTCCTGGACATTTCGAATCACAGCTTGGAACGGAAATACATAAAAGAATCATTGATGTAGATAAAAATATCTCTTATAAAAAAGAAGAGATATGGTCATCGTCAGAAGGAGAAAAAATGGCATTTACTTCCCGGCCGTTAGGTATTAAAGTCTTGGTTGATTCTATATGGAAGCTATCAATATATGATTATAAGAATAATCAAAGTGCATTTATTCTAAATCCACCGGCTATTAAGAGTAAAAAAGGGAAAGAAATTAGTTATACTATCGCTATAATTATGAAAGCGGCGAACTTAACTGACAAATTAGATGATTACATAAACACACTGACCTCTAATTACTCAAATAAAAGTAAGATAACATTTTCTGATAAATATGAAAAGATGGTTGCTTATGAAATAAAAGATAAAGAAATATATAAAGATATGGGTGGAGGTTGTATATATATGATTGGGGTTGAAAGAAATAGCCCAATGTATCCTGGACTGCTTTTGGAAAATCCAGCGACTATTCCAGATGGTAATAAAGGTAAGGTTTCATATTTTAGGGCAACAGATAGTAAAGGCCGATTTGAAGGACGAATTTTCTATGCCATTATGTTAGATTGTTGCGAAGATATCAATGAACAATCGCTAGCTGTTTTCAAGGCTCTCTTTGATAATCAAATAATAATAGAATAAAGGGCAAAACAATTGATCTGGAATCACAAATTAAATATATTGAACTGAAGGCAGGATATGCTGATGACGGGTCAGCATGGATTGGAGAAGTTTAGTTTTATAAGTCTGGAATAACAATCGTAATGGACATGCTTTTAAATATAATGGACACAGAGTTTTTAAACGCCAAATTTAGATGAAAATAAAACTGATTATTTTAACGCTAATAACATTATTTGCAATACCAGCTGTGGGGCAAATTAGTGACAATTCCATAAGGCAACAAGTGCTTAAGGAAAATAAGGTTGACAGTGTATTTGTTTTTGGTAGATGGACGATAAATGGAGGAACCGAAACACATTTAATATATTTGGGACAAGTAACTACTTCGAAGAGACAAATTTTTAAAATAATGAATTCTTGTTTTTTTGTGGGTTATCACGCAGAGCGACAAGTAGAATTTTAATTTTCAATGGGAAAAATCAGTATGTAGGCAACTATTGTTTAGGAATGACAAATGACTTACCTGATAAATTAGAAAATGGAGTATTAATATTCAGAAACACAGATAAAGAAGAATGTGATAAAAGTATTGTAACAAAAGTTGATTTGACAAAAGGATTGCCAGAACGCATCTTTCTGAGATGTGAAGAAGAAAATGGTGATTTGTATAGCTTCTCAACAGAATAATAAATGAAATACCCCTTATACAGACTTAAATAATTAATAATCTATGATTTATATTTAAAATGACGACATTACTTTATATACCGACAATTTTAGGAGTAAGCATTGAAGTTTATTTCATTTTATTTGTGCTTTGTTTTCCTACTTTTTTTCTTTGGAGATGGTTGCTAAAAAAGTTTATTAAAGTTGACCGCATAAGGAAGATTGCATCTTGGGTGGCAACTCTTATAGCGACACCATTAATTTATATAGGAATGATTGTGCTTTTGTTTTTTAGCATGAGTTATTATCCAAAGCATGATTTTGATAAAGAAAAATGGTTTACGGATGAGGAAAAACGCTATGAGATGTCCGACTATATTATTGAAAGCAATATGCTTATTGGCAAGACTAAAACTGAAATTCAACAAACTTTAGGTGATGGTTATAACACAGAACAAAGTGACGATTGGTATTATAATCTTGGTTACAGACCTGGATTTGCCAATATAGACCCTGATGTGCTTTATATTGAATTTAAAAACTGTAAAGTAATAAGAGTAGAACAACATAAAACATAATAGCAGAAGAACAATACATTTTTTTAATCGGAACACTGATATCAGTAAACACATTTTTGAATAAAAGCACCTTTTAATAACAACGAAAATGCAATTAACCAATATACAACTGAATGCTAAAAACATTAGAATTAACAATGGAGAAATATCTTACATCGACAGCGAACGTGGAGATGTAACACTGATGTTTATTCATGGGGCATTTATCGATAAAGGCTACTGGGCTGATGAACGGCACCTGCCATTATCCGATGATAGAGAATCCTGCCGAGTTTAACACTCTACTTGATAAACTTCTTTTGAGATTATAAAACGAAAAAAGTACTTCTTCTTTAACACACATACTATGACTAAGACAACATTAATCCTTTTGACATATCTGCTGACTACCTTTTATTCATTCGGACAGACAACCTCAGAAGTGATGATTCCAAAGTTTAATGATAAATATTCAGAGTTCGTAAAACAACTTGAAGCTGGAAAAACCGATATTAATTATCGGGAATTTAGAGAAAGTTTTATTGAAAGTGAACAGTTTAAAGTAGCTTCAAATAAGTCCGAAGAGTTTGAACGTTTAGAGAAAGAAATGTATGTTCAAATGAATAAATCAAATTCTCAAGAAATAATAAGAATCACAAAAGCAATGTTAAGCATTGATTATACGAGCATGATTGCGCATAAAATCTTGCGTCAAACATACAATATTATAGGTGATACTTTGAGTGCAAAGAAATATAAAACGATTCAATTCGGACTTCTTCATTCTATAATAGATAGTGGAGATGGAAATACTTGTGAATCAGCTTGGCATGTAACCCAAGTAAATGAAGAGTATTTTATTCTAAATATGCTAGATGTTGATTTAATTTCTCAGAGTATTATTACAAAAAATAATGGATATTACGATAAAATGGTAGTTAAAACAGAAGATGGCAGCAGCAAAACTTACTATTTTAACGTAAACAAAGTCTTTGAAGGTTATAAAAAGCAGGGCATGAAATAAAATCCAAACCCCAATAAATAAAATCCATTGGTGAATAATCTAAAAACTCCCGCCAGCTTTTTTAAAAACCTGGCGGGAGTTTTATCAACATCCGGTTAGGTTTTTTAAAAAGCCGGCGGGAGTTTTGTTACTCTTTTAGCTTTAAAAAACTTTTTATTTTCATCCCTCACCACTTTTCTGTTAAGTGGTTTATGCACAGTTGTTTATGGGCAAAAACTAGAGAGAGATCCCTCACTCATCCCTCACTTTTGTTTTTGTATTTGTTTGTATATCAGGTATATGGGTTGTTGTGGATAAAAGCATTTTTGTTATCAACCCTCACCATTTGCTCTCATCTCTCACCCTTAAATTAAATTTTAGTTCTTTTCAAGCTGATTTTTTAGTCTTGAACTAGAATGTATAAAAAACGCAACTTTTAAGCGAAAAGGTGAGGGATGCCCTTAAAAAGTGAGGGATGATAGCTGTTTAGGTTTTATCCCTCACTAATTAACAGCTTGTATATTAGATGATTATATTTACTGGGGTGAGGGATGAGTGAGGGTTGATATTTATTAATCGATTGAATATTAACTATTTAAATCTAAATGGTGATGGATGAAAATATATTTTTTTTCTGTAGCTTATTATGATTGTGTAGAAAATGCTGAATTAAACTAGCGTTTTCATATAAAAAGTGCTGAATTAAACTAGCAGTTTTGCAATAACTATTGTTCTTCTATTTTCTCGTACTGATATTTATTCCACAACAATTGCATTTTTACTTTGTTTTATACGTAATGCTAAAACAATTCTATTCTATCATTTTGATTGAATAAAATCTTTTATTTATGCTTTTTATCTTATATTGAAAGGTGTATTGATGGGTTGTAATGTGTTTTTATGTCATATTTCTATATATGAAATAAACTGTTCTCTAAATATTTATGCGAAAAATATTGCTTAAGTCAAAGCGAAACACTATTTTAGAGGCATGGATCTTACAGATCAAAAAAAGATATAAACCTTATTCTTTGTACATAGATGGAAAAACGAATCGTAGAATGCGTGCCCAATTTCAGTGAGGGACGTGATATGGCTGTCATTAAACAAATTACTGATGTTATAGAGGGTGTAGAGGGCATCAAACTTCTTGATGTTGACCCGGGTAAAGCTACCAACCGTACCGTTGTTACTTTTGTGGGAGAAATTGATGCTGTGGTGGAAGCAGCTTTTCGTTGTGTGGTGAAAGCTGCAGAAGTGATAGATATGAGAAAACATCACGGGGAACATCCTCGTATGGGAGCTACTGATGTACTTCCACTTGTTCCTGTCTCTGGTATTTCTATGGAAGAAACAGCTGAATATGCCCGACAGCTTGCAAAAAGAATTGCACTCGAGGGTGGCATACCTACCTATTGTTATGAATATGCTGCGATTCGTCCTGAACGTAAAAAACTTGCTGCTTGCCGCGAAGGCGAGTACGAAGGCTTGAAACCTCGTTTTGGCAATCCTGATAAAATGCCTGATTTTGCTGGTGAGGTATGGACTAAGCGTGCTGCTCAGGCGGGATGTACAGCTGTGGGAGCCAGAGATTTTCTGATTGCTGTTAATTTCAATCTAAATACAACTTCTACTCGTCGTGCTAATGCCATTGCTTTCGATGTTCGCGAACGTGGACGTGTGAAGCGTGAAGGAGATTCTCCTGCAGGAAAAATTATGAAAGATGAACATGGAGAAGAAATATTTATTCCGGGTACGCTGAAAAGTACGGCTGCTATTGGCTGGTTTATTGAAGAATATGGCATTGCTCAGGTGTCTATGAATATAACCAATATATCTGTAACTCCTTTACATGTTGCTTTTGAAGAGGTTGTGGCAAAAGCTGCGGCTCGTGGAGTACGGGTAACCGGTACCGAGATTGTTGGTTTGGTTCCAAGATCCACTCTGATTGATGCTGGTAAATATTTTCTGCGCAAGCAACAACGCTCTGTGGGTATATCAGAAAAGGAGATTATAAAGATTGCTATAAAGTCTATGGGGCTTGATGATCTGAAACCTTTTGACGCTAAGGATAAAGTGATAGAATACATGATGGAAGATGACTCTGAAGATAAGCTGGTAGATATGTCCGTTTCTGATTTTGCTTACGAAACAGCTAGTGAATCCGCTGCTCCTGGTGGTGGTTCTATCTCTGCTTACATGGGAGCATTGGGAGCTGCTTTGGGTACGATGGTTGCCAATCTCTCTTCTCACAAAGCAGGATGGGATGCTCGTTGGGAAGAGTTTTCCAATTATGCTGAACGCGGTCAGTCTTTGCTTAATGAACTTCTTTTTCTTGTTGACGAAGATACCCGTTCCTTTAATAAAGTGATGGATGCTTTTGGCATGCCAAAGAATACAGAAGAAGAAAAGGCTGCCCGGAGCAAAGCTATTCAGGAAGCAACTTTTTATGCTACTCAGATACCTTTCAGAGTAATGAAAGCTTCTTTGGCTGTGTTTGATATTGTGGAACAGATGGCTAAAGAGGGTAATCCCAATTCTGTATCGGATGCCGGAGTAGGTGCGTTGGCTGCTCGTTCTGCTGTGCTTGGTGCCTGGCTGAATGTACGCATTAATGCTGCCGGAATTAAAAACAGAGATTTGGTTGAACCTATATTATTGGAGTCTGCTGCCATGGCTAAACTGGCGCAGGAGAGGGAAGAAGCTATTCTTGAGATTGTTAATAGTAAAATATAACCAGATATGGAAGAAATCAGTAAAGAGGAATTTCGCCGATTAATCCTGGCTGGTATCCCTGATATGCTACCCGAAGCCAAACCTTACGAACCGGCGGTTAACCATGCTCCCAAACGAAAGGATATTCTCACTGACTGTGAAAAGGAGCTTGCCTTGAAGAATGCACTTCGCTATTTCCCCGCCAAACACCATGCAATACTGGCTCCTGAATTTGTCGACGAACTGGCAAAGTATGGTCGTATATACATGTATCGTTTTCGTCCTGATTATAAAATATTTGCCCGCCACATAGAAGATTATCCATATAAGTCGAAACAGGCTGCAGCTATAATGCTGATGTTGAGCAATAACCTGGATGATGCAGTAGCTCAGCATCCACGCGAACTTATAACTTATGGCGGCAATGGTGCGGTTTTCCAGAACTGGGCGCAGTATCTGCTTACCATGAAGTATCTGGCTACCATGACAGATGAGCAGACTTTGGTGATGTATTCCGGTCATCCGATGGGATTGTTTCCTTCTCATAAAGATGCCCCGCGGGTAGTGGTAACCAATGGTATGGTGATACCTAATTACTCATCCAAAGATCATTGGGAGAAGTTCAATGCCTTGGGTGTATCTCAATATGGACAGATGACTGCCGGATCGTATATGTACATTGGTCCGCAAGGTATTGTGCACGGTACAACCATCACAGTGCTGAATGCCAAACGAATGCAGCGCGCTAAACATCCATCCAGAAAAGGTGTGTTGTTTGTTACCTCGGGTTTAGGGGGAATGTCGGGTGCACAACCGAAGGCTGGAAATATTGCCGGAGTTGTTTCTGTTATTGCCGAAATTAATCCCAAAGCGGTAGCTGTTCGTTATTCACAAGGTTGGGTAGACGAGGTGTTTACTGATTTAGATATATTAATGCCGCGTATTCGCAAGGCGGTTGATACAAACGAAGTGGTATCTATTGCTTATCAGGGAAATGTGGTCGATTTATGGGAACGGTTGGCTGTTGAGGAGATGTATGTCGATCTTGGTTCCGATCAGACTTCCTTGCATAATCCCTGGGCGGGTGGTTATTATCCGGTAGATATTGATTTTGTTGAGGCTAACCGCATGATGGCCGAAGAACCTGATAAGTTTCAGGCAAAGGTTCGCAGTACATTACGACGTCATGCTGCAGCTATCAATAAACTTACTGCTGCCGGCATGTATTTCTTTGATTATGGAAATGCCTTTCTGCTGGAAGTATCCCGGGCGGGAGCCGATGTGATGAAGGCTGATGGTACTTTCCGTTATCCTTCGTATGTACAGGATATTATGGGGCCGCTTTTCTTTGATTACGGTTTCGGACCTTTCCGTTGGGTGTGTACCTCGGGTGATCCGAACGACCTTGCTGTAACTGACAGGATTGCTGCCGAAGTACTCGAGAAGATTCTTCAGACTGCACCTGCTGATATAAGGTCTCAACTGGAAGATAACCTCCATTGGATAAAAGAAGCCGGAAAAAATAATCTGGTAGTTGGTTCCCAGGCACGCATTCTTTATCTTGATTCTATGGGGCGTATTGAAGTGGCCAGGGCATTCAATGAAGCAATCAGGCATGGTGAGATTTCTGCTCCGGTAGTACTGGGACGTGACCATCACGATGTATCTGGTACTGATTCGCCTTTCCGTGAAACTTCCAATATATACGATGGCTCTTCATTTACTGCAGATATGGCGGTACAGAATGTAATTGGCGATTCTTTCCGCGGTGCAACCTGGGTTTCAATCCACAACGGTGGAGGAGTAGGCTGGGGAGAGGTTATCAATGGTGGTTTCGGAATGATGATCGATGGCTCAGCTGATGCAGATCATCGTTTGAAATCCATGCTCTTGTGGGATGTAAATAATGGACTGGCTCGTCGTAGCTGGGCTCGCAATCAGGGAGCAATGGATGCAATTCGCAGAGAAATGGAACGTACTCCGCAACTGGTGGTTACTTTACCTAATATAGCTGATGAGAATCTTATCAAAGTAGCATTAAAACATAAATAACTATGGCAAAAATACATAAAATAAGCACAGCACACCTGTCAATTGACAGACTGCAACAAATCATAGAGAATGGATATAAACTGGAATTGTCCGACGAATCGAAAGCTTTGATTCTAAAATGTCGCAGGTATCTGGATGATAAAATAAAGACTCAGGAAGAACCTATCTATGGTGTATCTACAGGCTTTGGGTGTTTTTGTGATATTAGTGTGAGTAATGAACAACTTTCCATTCTTCAGCGTAATCTGGTGATGTCTCATGCCTGCGGTGTTGGCGATCGTGTACCAAATGAAATTGTGAAGCTGATGCTAATCCTTAAAATTCAATCGCTTTCTTATGGCTATTCAGGTGTACAGCTGGAAACGGTGCAACGGTTAGTTGACTTTTATAATAACGGTGTCTATCCGGTTGTTTATCAGCAGGGGTCGTTAGGAGCATCGGGCGATTTGGTGCCACTGGCTCATTTATGTTTGCCTATTCTGAATTTGGGAGAGGTAAATTATAAAGGCAAAGATGTGGCTGCTCAAGTGGTAAACCAGAAGTTTGGATGGAAACCTATCACGCTGCAATCTAAAGAGGGACTGGCTTTGCTGAATGGAACACAATTTATGGGAGCTTATGGCTGTTGGTGTATTATGAATGCAAAGAGATTATCGGCTGTATCAGATGTTACGGCTGCTCTTTCAATTGATGCTTTCGATGGACGTATTGAGCCTTTCCATCCTGCGGTTCATGCCATTCGTCCGCACAAAGGACAGATTGAAACGGCTCGTCGTATTCGAGAACTGCTTGACGGCAGCGAGATTATTTCACGCAAGAAGGTACATGTTCAGGATCCTTATTCCTTCCGGTGCGTGCCACAAGTTCACGGGGCATCCAAGGATACCATTGCTTTTGTGGAAAGCGTGTTTACAACTGAGATAAACTCTGCTACCGATAATCCAACCATTGTTCCGGATGAAGATTTGATTATCTCGGCAGGTAACTTCCACGGTGAACCATTGGCTGTAGCTCTCGATTATCTGGCTATTGGTGTGGCTGAACTTGGCAGTATCTCTTCTCAACGAATCTATCGGCTTATTGCCGGCAAACGTGATCTTCCGGTCTCTCTGGCTGGTAATCCTGGATTGAATAGTGGGTTTATGATTCCTCAGTATGCTGCCGCTTCTATTGTAAGTCAAAGTAAGCAGTTATGTACTCCCGCATCGGTAGATTCCATTGAGTCGTCCAATGGTCAGGAAGATCATGTGAGTATGGGAGCTAATGCGGCTACAAAATGTTATAAAGTGATGGAGAATACAGAACGGGTACTGGCTATTGAAATGTACAATGCAGTGCAGGCTTTGGATTTCCGTCGCCCATTGAGAACGTCTCCTTTTCTGGAAAATATTTGTTCTGAATACCGTAAGGTAGTACCATTTGTAGAAAATGATTGCGTGATGTACACGCATATTCAGGTTAGTGTGGATTTTCTGAAGCAAGAAAAGCTATTTAAAGCATGAAGCTATTAATAACAAACATACGGGAACTCTATCAGGTGGAATACACTCCACGTTCAATGGTTTGTGGCAAAGATATGGCTTTTCTGCCCAGTATCAGAGATGCTTATTTGTTGATGGAAGATGAACAAATCTCTGCTTTTGGAGAGATGTCGTCACTTTCACCAAATCTCGTAGTTGATAAGGTTATAAATGCAACGGGGAAGATTGTATTGCCTGCATTCTGCGATTCTCATACACATATAGTTTATGCAGGTAGCAGGGAACAGGAGTTTATTGACAAGATTAACGGACTATCGTACGAGGAAATTGCCCGGCGTGGAGGTGGCATACTTAATTCTGCCAAACAGTTGCACGAGGCAACCGAAGATCAACTTTATGCTGAGGCTCTTGTCCGGGTTAATGAGATGATTCGTATGGGAACCGGTGCTGCCGAGATAAAGAGCGGATATGGACTAAATACCGAAGATGAACTTAAGATGCTTCGTGTTATCAAACGACTTCGTGAAACTACACCTCTTGCTATTCGTGCTACTTTTTTGGGTGCTCATGCCGTACCTGCAGCCTATAAAGGTAGGCAATCTGATTACGTAGATTTAATTGTGAACGAAATGATACCTGCTGTAGCAAATGAAGGTTTGGCAGATTTTGTCGACTGTTTTTGTGATAAAGGCTTCTTTACTTGTGAAGAGACAGAACGCATTATGGAAGCTGGTGCCAGATATGGTATGTGTTCAAAGATACATGCCAATGAATTGGCTCTTTCTGGTGGCATACAGATAGGAGTGAAGCATAATGCATTATCGGTCGATCATCTGGAGTTTACAGGTGATGCAGAAATTGAAGTCCTGAAAGGTAGCAGCACTATGCCAACTTTACTACCCGGTGCGGCCTTCTTCCTGGGAATGAACTATGCACCTGCCCGGAAGATGATAGATAATGGATTACCTGTTGCTCTTGCTTCCGATTATAATCCGGGTTCATCGCCATCGGGTAACATGAAGTTTATTCTTTCATTGGCGACAATTAAAATGAAACTAACTCCTGAAGAGGCAATTAATGCCGCCACTATTAATAGTGCTTATGCAATGGGCATTAGTGATACGCATGGTTCTATCTGTATTGGGAAACGGGCAAATGTACTTATCACAAAAGAAATTCCATCAATCTACTATTTACCGTATGCCTATACATCTGATTTGATTGATACTGTTATCCTTGGAGGGAAAGTGGTTTGTTTCTAAGATGCTTTCATATTCAGGAATTCTCTCATGTTAAACATATCCATAGCAACGCATGCAAATATAAAGATTCCCATACTTACCAGGGAAGCACTAGTAGCCCACAAAAATCTTTTTCTGAAAATGCACCATTCTGGATTTGCAAAATCATCGCACGAAACAATGATAGCTTCGTCACTAATAGCCCAGGCAATAAGAAAAACAACAAATCCTATCAATATAACACTTCCAAGAGTACTTCCTGTAAGCACCCAACAAATCGCACCTGATCCAATCCAAATGGCGATGTTCAGTATAAATAAGAGTTTTGTTATGAATTTCATATCTTGAACTTATTTACTTACATAAATGTTCCCGATTCGTTAACAAAGCGATTTATGGAGAAATAATTTTAAGTTCCTTACTACAGCCTTATGGTTAAATAATGGATAAATAACGCTCTATATATCACTAATATTTCTTTTGTTTTTTGATACAGCAAAAATATACTTTATTTTTAAAAATGAATAAGCTTTATTGATAATTATTTTTGCGAATTTAATTGATTGTGAAATATTAAACATTTATTTACTTTAATCAATAAATATTTAACAATGAATTACTTGTATTTGTTTATTGGGAATATTCTTAAAACTTAAAAATAAAAAGTGCTATTGAAAAAATGTTAGTGTTAAATTTGATCTGTTTTTAACATTGTTTGCCTGTTGATGTCTGCTCTAAATGTTTTTTTTGATTTTTTTCTATTAAAATTGAGTACAAGCGAAAATATGGGGTGTATTACTAGTAAACAACCATGCTAAAGGTGGATAAAATGCATAAAAAAGAAGAAAATAATAGGAGTACAAAAAAAAGAGGTTTTGAACAAACTTCTTCGAATGATATCATTCAGCTTATTAAAAAGAATGATAGTGTATTGTCGGCTGAGGAGAAAGATCATATTTGGAGAAATATTTCAGGAAAGACGATAGGTAAAAAGCAGCGTTTCATTGTTCGCACTCTAAGTATTGCTGCCTCTATTCTGATTTTAGTTGTTGGTGGTTGGGGAATATATCGCCTTACAGTTGGGAAAGCAGATATGTACAAGGAAATTACAGCAAATATTAATATCGATACATTACATACATCTTGTCTTTATATAGGCAAACAGGTGATTGAACTGGATAGGCAAGCCGAAGTTTATTGCAATAGTGAGAAAGGACAACTAAAAATAGTAAACAGAGATGGAAATTCGTTTAATATATCAGTTCCTGATTCTAAGGAAAATCCGTTCTTGCAGATAGCTGTTCCACAAGGAAATAAAGCTAGAATAATATTAGCGGATAAGACTACTATAACTGTGAGAGAACACACCAAAATGGTATTTCCAATTGCTTATAATGAAAAAACGAGAGAAGTTTATCTGGAAGGAGAAGCTTTTCTAGATGTTACGAAGAATCCTCAAAAACAGTTTAATGTGAAAACTCAGGATATTGATGTCAGTGTGTTGGGTACATCGTTCAATGTTTCCGCTTTTCCTGAAAGAAATATTCAATTGGTTGTATTGGTTCGCGGACGAGTGAAAGTTTCAGCATCCTCGGGTGAAACCGTTACTATGCTACCTAATCAGAAATATACATTTGATAAATCAGAACAGAAAAAGACGCTGAATAATATAGATCCGTACAATGATATTTGCTGGAAAGAAGATTTATTAGTTCTGGATAAAGAACCTCTATCTGTTGTTCTAGAGAAATTGTGTAAGCATTATGATACGAACCTATTCTATAATGCACAGGACATGAGTAAGATAAAAGTTTCTGGGAAATTAGATATAAGCGTTCCATTAGATGACCTTCTTAAAATGCTGGAAAAAATAGCGCCTAACCAAATTACGGTAGACACACTGAAGAAAACAATAAAAATGAATGTTAACCCTAAATAAAACTAATATGAGAAAAGAGTAAAAATACAAAAAAGCTGAGAGATATTCGCAGTATCTCTCAGCCCGGACTTTGATTGTAATAATGGAATTATTGAACTAACCAAAATCTTTTAAGAATGAAACATCTTAATTATTTATGCAATTATAAGCATATTATTTTTAATAATCTACTTTTAATAAGCTTAATTGCCTGTTCCCTTGTAGTAAATACTGCCGAAGTTCAGGCAAGGGAGTCTGTTAATGTCACGCTTGGTGACAAAATAACTATTTCAATAAAGAACAAGACTATTAAAGACGCTTTTCTTGAAATTGAGAAGAAAAGTAAGTTCGTTTTTATTTATAACAGCGAAACGGTTAATCTGAACCAGAACGTTTCTGTTGAAGCTAAAGATGAACCTATCCGTACTGTACTTGATCGTTTATTGAAAGGTACTACTGTTGATTATGAAATTTCTGATCATCAGATTGTTGTTTTCAATAAGAATAATAAAAACAGCCAAAAACAAAGCGGGGCTTTTACTGTAAATGGTAAAATAACCGATGAAACAGGAGAACCATTGATTGGTGTAAGTATTCTTGTTAAGGGTACATCACAGGGTACTATTACTGATATTGATGGTAAATACTCTTTGAGCGTACCGGGACAGAATACTAGATTGGTTTTTAGTTATATAGGATTTACAAAAATGGAACTTCAGGCTCAGAAGATGCTTAATGTAAAGATGATAAGTGAGGCTGAAAATCTGAATGAAGTAGTAGTGGTGGGTTACGGTACGGTGAAGAAGAATGATCTTACCGGATCGGTGTCTACACTAAAATCAAAAGATTTCAATGTGGGATTGGTAACTGCACCTTCTCAATTGATTCAGGGTAGAGTTGCTGGTGTTAATATTACCAACAATGGTGGTGAGCCTGGAGGTGGTGCCACAGTTCGTGTTCGTGGATCGAACTCAATCCGTTCGGGACAAGATCCTCTTTATGTAGTGGATGGTGTTCCTTTGAATGTATCTGATGATCAACAACCAAGCGGAGCTAGTATTTCCGGTGTTGGTGATACTAGTAAGAAAAACCCTTTGAACTTCCTGAATCCGGATGATATTGAATCTATTGATGTACTGAAAGATGCTTCGGCTACTGCTATCTATGGTGCTCGCGGTGCCAATGGTGTTATTATTGTAACAACTAAAAAAGGAAAAGAAGGTGCTGCTAAAGTTTCTTATTCGGGATACGTAAGTGTATCTAGCTTGCCTGAACAATATCCGGTTCTTTCTGCAGCCCAATTTCGTTCATTTGCAGCGGAAAAGGGGTTGACTTCAATTGAAGATGGCGGAGCAAGCACTAACTGGCAGGATGAGATTTTCCGTACTGCTGTTTCTTCTAACCATAATCTCTCCATAAGTGGTGGAGGTAAAAATGGTAACTACCGCGCTTCATTAGGTTATCAGGATCAGGAAGGTATTATTAAAAGAACGGGAATGGAAAAGTACACTGGGCGTTTTTCTGCTAGTCAGAAAACATTTAATGACCGTTTGTTGATTGAAGCGAGTTTGATGGCTAGTAGAAACTTGGACCAACGTGCACCTATTGGTGAAACTGGTGGCTACGAAGGCGACCTTTTACTCTCTGCATTAAAGTTAAACCCCACTTATCCTGTATACAATACTGATGGTTCTTATTATCAGAAGAGTAAAGATGTGCGTAACCCGGTGGCTATGCTTAATCTTACTAATGATAAAACGCAGACAGATCGTATTCTGGCTAATGTAACCGGAACTTTGACTATTTTGAAAGATCTTAAATACAAAATGAATGTGGCTTTAGATCAGACAAAGGCTACACGTAAAGTAACTCAGGATAAGTCGTTGATTTATCTGACTGATAACGGTACTGCCGATATAAATAATGTTGAAGCTGGAAACTTCCTGATAGAAAATTATCTGACCTATAATTTTAATCTGGCAAAGAAGCACTCTTTCAATTTATTAGGAGGACATTCTTATCAAAAATTCCGCAACTATTATTATGGTATGTCTGAAACCGGATTTACTGTCGATAATATTGATTATCTGTATGACCTGTCTTATGGTAAGAACAAACAGGTAACCAGTACTTCTGGAATTACTGTTAATGAACTTCAGTCGTTCTTTGGACGTGTGAATTATGGATTACTTGACAAGTATTTGCTAACAGTAAACTTCCGTGCCGATGGTTCTACTAAGTTTGGAGAAAATAATAAATATGGTTATTTCCCATCTGCTGCACTTGCATGGAGAATGAGTGAAGAGAATTTTATTAAGAAACTGAATGTTTTCGAGAATCTGAAACTAAGATTAAGTTGGGGTATTACTGGTAATCAGGAAATTCCGAATAAGATATCTCAAATGCTTTTGGGTAGTACCAGTGGCGCTATCCTGAATGGTGGATCAACAGTTGTTCCAGGTATCACATTGACTCGTACACCTAATCCAAATCTTAAATGGGAGAAGACTGAACAAGTTGACCTTGGAGTTGATTTCTCTGTATTGAAAGGTCGCTTGAGTGGAACTATCGATGTATTTTCTAAAACAACTAAAGATGTACTACTTGAAGTATATTCTGTTTCACCAGCTCCAACAACAAAGGTATGGTCGAATGTACCGAATATGAAGATTGAAAATAAAGGTCTTGAAATAGGACTTAATGGAGTTCTTCTTGCTAATAAAGATTTTAACTGGACCTTGGGTGGTAACTTCTCAACCATTAAAAACAAAGTGAAAGATCTTCCTATGTCTTATATCACTACAGGTAGTCCAAGTGGACCTGGTATCACCGGATTTTCTTCTCAGATTATCAAAAGCGGTTATCCTATCGGAACTTTCTGGGGATATAATTTCCTTGGATTTGATGAAAACGGAAAAAGTTTATATGAATTGGATGAAAATGGTAATAAAGTAGAAAAATGCATTGGAAATGCACAACCTGATTTTACTTTCAATTTCAATACCAGTTTTTCCTGGAAGCGTTTTGACCTGAGTTTATTCTTTAATGGTGTTGTTGGTAATGATATTTATAATAACCTGGCTAATGTAATTGATCAGTTAAGTCTCTTTTCTAAAGGTTTCAATACAACAGTTCATGCAACCACTTTGCCTGAATCTTTAGATAATGTATTAGACTATTCCAGCCGGTACATTGAAGATGGTTCTTATCTGCGGTTGGCAAGTGCTAATTTGGGATATACATTCAATATGAAAAATAGTAAATGGATTTCTAATTTAAGAGTATATGCTACAGCCAATAATCTGTTTGTACTTACCGGTTATTCAGGATATGATCCTGAAGTAAATGCTGCTCATGCTTCTAATGGTGTCCCTTCTTTAGGTATTGGATGGACTACTTATCCAATGGCAAGAAGCTTTACTCTGGGTGTTACAATGGATTTCTAACCTTTATCAATTGAATAATTATGAAACGAATTAGTATAATATTCGCCTCGGCTTTGATGTTGATGGCAACCTCTTGTACAGACTTGAAAGAGGAAATTTTGAATGAACAAGATGGTTCTACCATTGTATCTGACAGCGAAAATGCGCAGATGCTTATTGCACCGGCTTACGCATACCTGCGAGATTTACAAAGTCGCTCAGGAGTGTGGCTGGTTATGGAAAGTTTAACCGATGAGATGGTTTTCCCTACTCGTGGTACCGACTGGAATAATGCTGATTACCGTACCCTTTTTACACATGATTATGACAGTAAAAACGGTTACATTAAAAATACATGGAATAGCTTTATGCTGGGTATTACAAAGTGTAATATAGCCATGCAATATTTATCAAAACTGGAACAGACAGATGAGATTAAAGGATATATGGCTGAGGCTAAATTCGTAAGAGCTCTATGCATGTATCATTTGATGGATTGTTTTGGTCATTTCCCATTCAGAGAATATGAGGAGCTTGATTACTCAAAATCTCCACAGATATTAGATCGCCCGAAAGCGTTGGAAAGATTGATTGCTGAATTGAATGATGTTATTCCGGTTTTAAAACAGAAAGGAGATGTGCCTTACGGACGAGTAACTAAAGCAGCTGCCCAGATGTTGCTTGCAAAGGTTTACCTCAATTATCAGGTATATACAGGTACTGCACCAACATTCAGTGATGGTACTGCAAAATGGGATGAAGTAATTTCTTTGTGTGATGATATTATTGGCTCGGGCAAGTATGTTTTGGCTGATGATTTCTGGAAACTTTATCTTGCAAAGAACGAAACTTATTCAGATCAGACAGAATCAATATTACCAATCCCTTTTAATAGTTCAGTGGGACTTGGCGGTATTCCATGGCTGAATATCACTTTGCATTATAATCAGACATTTGGTAGCTTTAAGAATATGTGGAATGGTTGTTGTACAACTCCCGACTTCCTGAGTATTTGGGATGTAACTGATCCTCGTTATCAGGACTCAAGATTGAAGAGTCAGGTTGGATTTAATCTGGGTATTCTTGTAGGACAGCAATATGGACCTGATGGTACTGCTTTGAAAACCCGTACTGGTTTGCCTTTGGTTTTTACACCAGAATTTAGTGTTCAGAATTCATCAGAGGCTCAGGGAGCAAGAGTTGTTAAATATGCACCCGACCCAACTTCAACCTATGCCAGTAGTAGTGAAAATGATTTTCAATATTATCGTCTTGCAGATGTTTATCTGATGAGAGCAGAAGCTAAATTCCGTAAAGGTGATGCTACGGCTGTAAATGATATAAATGCTGTAAGAAGTAAACGAAATGTGAAGACTTACTCAGCTTCGGAACTTTCTCTTGCTAAGATTATGAATGAAAGAGCTTATGAGTTTTACTGGGATGGTCCTTCACGCCGAAATGACCTTGTTCGTTTTGGCAAATATTGCAATAGTCGCTATCAGAAACTTGAAACACCTACTTATAAAATTCTGTTGCCAATTCCATTGTCGGCTCTTGAAGCTAATCCAGAACTGACTCAGAATCCAGGGTATAGCGAAGCTCTCTAATAACCTAACCATTCATATAAAAAGGCCTCATTTGGTAAAAAAGGATGAGGTCTTTTTTACTTAACTATTTATAAATTGTGTACTAATGATAAGAATAACAAAATCGATAATAAGTATCTTTCTTTTATTGAGCTGTTTCACTACTGTCGTCAGAGCTGCAGATTTTAAACCTCTTCCTCAATGGATGAAAACGGCTGTATTTTATCAGATTTATCCGCAAAGTTTCAAGGATACCAATGGAGATGGAATAGGTGATATTCAAGGAATTATTGAAAAGCTTGATTATGTGAAGTGGCTAGGTTGTAATGTTATCTGGCTTAATCCATGCTTTGAATCGGCTTTTCAGGATGCAGGATATGATGTGATTGATTTCTACAAAGTTGCCCATCGATATGGCACGAACGATGATTTAAAGCGCTTGTTTGATGAAGCTCATAAACGTAAAATGAAGGTTTGCCTTGATTTAGTGGCTGGACATACTTCTATTGAATCATCCTGGTTTAAGGCTTCTCAGAAGAATGAAAAAAATGCTTATTCTGATCGTTATATATGGACTAATGATTCGACTATTAAACCTGAAAAATTTGTATCTGGCAAGTTTGAAAGAAACGGAACTTATATGAAGAACTTCTTTGATTGCCAGCCAGCTTTGAATTACGGATACGGACAACCAGATCCTAAATGTCCCTGGGAAGAGCCTGTTACGGCAGAAGGACCTCAAAGTACCCGAAAGGAACTGATGAATATTATGGATTACTGGATGGAAATGGGCTGTGATGGATTCAGAGTTGATATGGCCGGTTCATTGGTTAAAAAGGATCCTGATTTAAAAGAAACAACAAATCTGTGGGCTGAGATAAGAACCCATTTCCAGGATAAATTTCCCGAAGGAATACTTCTTGCAGAGTGGGGTAAGCCGCAACAGGCCATAAAAGTTGGATTTATGATGGATTTTATAATTCATTTGAGAAACAGCGGATACGATACGATGTTTTTTAATAAAACAGGGACCTACAGGCGAGATACTTGCTATTTTGATATTAAAGGAAATGGTTCTCCTGATTTCTTTATTAAGAATCTCACTACTCAGCTTAGTGCTGCAGGAGATGATGGATATATTTGTATACCTACTGCCAATCATGATTTTCAACGTCCTTGTTGCGGCGAAAGGAATACTGTTCCTCAATTAAAAACAGTGATGACTTTTCTGATGACTCTGCCGGGTATTCCTCTGGTTTATTATGGAGACGAGATTGGAATGCGTTTTATTGATGGATTACCCAATAAGGAAGGAAGTCAGCTGACGAAAGGAAATCGTGCTGGTTCTCGTACTCCTATGCAATGGGATAGTTCAGATAATGCCGGATTTTCATCGGGAAGTAGTAGTTCTCTCTATCTGCCTTTGGATTCTTCTGCAAGTAGACCAACTGTTGAACAGGAAAAAAAGAATCCTTCATCACTTCTTTTATTTACCAAAGAGCTAATTGCATTGCGTGGTAAATATGCAGCACTAGGGAATCGTGGTGAAATAAAATTTTTGCAGTCTAAAAAGAATCAATATCCGTTGATTTATGAACGCAGATTAGGTAAGGAAGCTTTTATAATTGTAATTAATCCGTCGGGAAAGGACGTATCTGTATCTTTGGATTATGACAGAGTTGTACAGAAAGTTTTTCCAGTTTTGAATAGTTCAAAACACAAAATAATTGATTATAAAAACAAACAACTGAAAATCTCAGCAGAACCTCTTTCTTATGGAATTTATCAGATATATTAAACTGTATATGAATAGAATTAGTTTTTTAATAATTGCTGTATTGTTATGTGTATCACAACTGCATGCTCAAAATCCATGGATAGTTGAAGCTGATAATATACAGCCGGATAATTATTACGGAGTCACTGTGGCCAATGGCATGCTTGGATTAGTATCTTCTCCACAGCCTTTAAAGGTTTCAAGTGTTATACTAGCAGGTAGTTATGATATCTATGGGCGTGGAAGAGTCAGTAACTTTCTGAATGGATTCAACATGCTTAATATGCAATTGTCTATAAATGGAAATAGTGTAAATAGCAATAATATAACTCAGTTTAAACAAGTACTGGACATGAAGCAGGGAATTCAGACTTCTTCCTTTATGTTCAAAGATGAAGCAAAAGTTGAATATTCATATCTGGCTATAAGGCAACTTCCTTTTTCGGCTATGCTGGATGTTACGATTACTCCATTGAAAGATATTACTATTACTGCTGCTAATATACTTGAAACACCAGAGGCTTTTCGGGATTCGAAGAATTTCTATAATCAGATTAATCGCAAACATGTAAGTATAGCCTTGCTTACATCTTCAGCCTATAGTCCTACAGGGAAGTTGAATATATGTGCTTCATCGTCCTTTATTTTTCCGGAAAACAGGGGAGAAGAACCACAAATAATTCATTCTACACCTAATTGTAACAATCATTCCATGAAGTTTACCAAAGAGCTTAAGGCTGGTGTAAAATATCATTTTTCACTAGTGGGTTCAACTATTACTTCGGCTTATCATCCAGATCCATTGAATGAAGTTGAACGACTTACAATCTTTGCTCGCCTGGAAGGTAATGACCGATTGTTGAATAAGCATCGGGAAGCGTGGAATAAACTTTGGGAAAGTGATATTGTAATTGAGGGAGATCCGGTAGCTCAACAGGATATTCACAATATGATGTATCATCTCTATTCTTTTGTTAGAGAGGGATCAGCTCTTTCTATTTCTCCAATGGGGTTGTCGGGTTTAGGATATAACGGACATATTTTCTGGGATGCAGATACATGGATGTTTCCTGCTTTGTTATTACTTCATCCAGAAATGGCACGTTCATTTGTTGATTATCGTTTTGATAGGCTGGAGGCTGCTAAGAAGAATGCATTTGAGCATGGATTCCGTGGAGCTATGTATCCTTGGGAAAGTTCAGATTCCGGCTTTGAAGAGACTCCGGTCTGGGCTCTTTCCGGAACATTTGAACACCATATTTCCGGATGTGTGGCATTGGCTGCATGGAATTACTATCTGGTGACAAAAGATAAAGAATGGCTGAAAGAAAAGGGATTCCCCATTATCAGAGCTACAGCAGATTTTTGGCTGGATCGTGTAGAGAAGAACGAGCAGGATAAATATGAAATACGTAATGTTGTAGCAGCAGATGAATGGGCCGAAAATGTGGATAATGATGCATTTACAAATGGAGTGGCGCAGATAAATCTTGAAGTGTCTGCCAATGCAGCTGGTATTCTCCAGGAAAAAGTCAAGGGTCAGTGGCTGGAAGTTGCAAAAAAACTGGTTATTCATAAGTTTGACAACGGAGTAACAAAAGAACATAAGACTTACAATGGAGAAGGTATAAAACAGGCAGACGCGAACTTACTTGCTTATCCGTTGGGAATTATTCAGTCACCGTCACAAATTAAAAAGGATTTAGAATACTATGAAGTGCGTGTACCGGAAAAGGATACTCCGGCTATGACGCAGGCTATTTTCTCTCTTCTTTATGCAAGATTAGGTGATAAAGAGAAGGCTTACCACTTCTTTAAGGATGCTTATGTTCCAAATCTGAATCCTCCTTTCCGTGTAATTGCTGAAACAAAAGGAGGTACTAATCCTTATTTCATTACTGGAGCAGGAGGAATTCTGCAAACTGTTATGATGGGATTTGGCGGTTTAGAGATTACTCCTGCAGGTATTGTTCAGAAGAAAGGTTCATTGCCTGGCCATTGGAAGTCTTTGACAATCAAAGGTGTTGGATTAGAGAAAAAGACTTTTATTGTAAAATGATATAATACCTGATTATATAGCGAATTTTATTCGCCAATGGATTTTATTTATTCCTCAATGGACAGAGAACTATTGCTCAATAAATAAAATCCATTCACCAATAAATATAATGGCAAAAACGTTTAGGTAAGATTGGTGCTTGAATCAGCTATTTAAATAACTATGTAGTAGTATAAAGATTGCAGTTAGAAGTTCTTTTCTTAATTTCTGGATAGAGCGATGAATTAGATTACGTGCTGACTGATAATTCATATTTAACATAGCAGCGATGTCTTCAATAGATATTTCCCGGATATACCTAAGGTAAATAGCTTCCCGTTGTCGTGAGGTCAAGGTCTTCATGGCGCGGGAAAGCTCTTTTTTCTGATCTTCCGAAAAGATCTCTTCAGGATCATCATCATCTTCTGTTGAGGCTATTTCTATTTCGAAAAGTAAATCATCATTATCGGCATCTAAAGAAAGAAGTGTTCGAGATTCTAATTTTGAAATTATTCTGTTTCTTAAAGCCTTGAAGAGATAGAATTTAACATGCTCTGTTTCGCTAAGATTCTCTCTGTTATTGTATAGCTTTATAAATAGCTCTTGAATAGCATCTTTTACAATTTCCCTGTCATTTACTATTTTATAGCCGTATGAAAATAGAACATCCGCATACATATAGTACAGAGTAGAAAATGCTTTCTCGTTTCCAGATAAAAAAGATTTCCAGATATCACTTTCTGAATTGTATATATGCATTTGATTTGTTATTCTTAGGTCAATTATTCGCAATATTAACTATTATAAATGATAAATACAAGAATATTTTTTTATACCTGAAAAATAGAAGATAGAACGATTGCAAAAAATAGGAAAATATAAAAAGTTCGGGAATGGTGAATATAAAACTCACAATTCCCGAACTAATATTTAATCCAGCTGAGAGACTGGGATAATTATTACAAAGGTAATGTCAGATTACAATTCTTCGATTTCTTTAAGCCATAAAGCCGAACTTGCATCACTTGGCATACGCCAGTCACCACGAGGACTGATAGATATACTTCCTACTTTAGGACCATCAGGTAAGCACGAACGTTTGAACTGCTGGTTAAAGAAGCGGCGGAAGAAAGTGTGTAGCCATTTCTTTATGATTTCTTTATCATACGATCCTGCAAAAGCAATGTTTGCCAGATAGTATATTTTAGCCGGACGGAAACCAAAACGCATTGTGTAATAAAGGAAGAAGTCGTGAAGCTCGTATGGGCCTACTAAATCTTCTGTTTTTTGCAAAATATTTCCATCTTCGTCTGCAGGTATAAGTTCCGGGCTAATAGGAGTAGCTACAATATCTGTCAGGATGATAGCGGCATCTTCTTCAACTTCATTTTGGCTTACCCAGTCAACCAAATGTTTAACCAGCGTTTTGGGGATGCTAACATTAACACCATACATGGACATGTGATCTCCGTTATAGGTAGCCCATCCCAAAGCAAGTTCTGAAAGGTCACCGGTTCCAATAACCATACCGCCTGTTTGGTTTGCTACATCCATAAGGATTTGCGTACGTTCTCTGGCCTGAGAGTTTTCATAAGTAACATCGTGCACATTTATATCATGGTCAATGTCTTTGAAATGTTGAATACACGCAGCCTTTATATCTATTTCGCGAATACTAACTCCTAATTCTTTCATCAGGTTGATAGCATTGTTATAAGTACGGTCGGTTGTTCCGAATCCAGGCATGGTAATTCCCAGAATACCTTTGCGTGAAAGTCCAAGTTTATCGAAAGTCTTTACGCATACTAATAAGGCTAACGTAGAGTCCAATCCTCCGGAAATACCTAAAACTGCTGTTTTTGAATGTGTGTGAACAATTCGTTTAGCCAGACCGGAAACCTGTATCTCAAAGATCTCTTCGCATCTTTCATTAAGAGTTCTGCCAGTAGGTACAAAAGGAAGAGGATCTATTTTACGACTAAGACTTAAAGGTCGGCTGTTTGTTAGTTCGGTAGTAACATGAATAGCTTCTGCATCCTTATAATCACCACTATTTGCAGAGAAGGTTGTATTAATACGTCTTTCTGTGCGTAAACGTTCCACATCTATTTCTGAAATAACCATTTGTTCTTCCAGACTGAATCGTTTGGATTCTGCAAGTAGAGTACCGTTTTCATATATTAATCCGTTTCCGGCAAATACTACATCAGTCGTTGATTCTCCGAATCCGCAGGAAGAGAATATATATGCGGCAATGCAGCGCGCAGACTGCTGACTGATAAGTGACCGAACATAATTATGCTTGGCAATACCTTCATTATCGGCAGAAAGATTAATAAGAATCTCTGCACCCTTTAATGCCAGTTTAGAACTGGGAGGAATTACAGACCACAGGTCTTCACATATCTCTACACCGAAACAACAATCTGGAGTATCGAATAGTAAGTTTGAACTAACAGGTACCAACTGACCACAGAGGCGCACTGTTTTGTCAATCACATCTCTGGCTGAAGTGAACCAGCGTTGCTCGTAGAATTCTTTATAGTTGGGTAAGTAAGTTTTTGGAACCACACCAAGAATTTTTCCTCCTTGAAATACAACTGCAGCATTTATAAGGATTGTATTGGTTATTACCGGCATTCCTACTATACAAATAATATCAAGTTGGCGAGTATTATTCATTACTTGTACCAATCCCATTTCTGCTTTTTCCAGCAGAAGTTGCTGGGCAAACAGGTCGGCACAAGTATATCCGGTGATACATAGTTCTGGGAAAGCAATAATCTGAACACCTTTTTCTTCGGCCTCATTTATCATTTTCTCAATTTGTTCAGTATTATACTGGCAATCGGCTACTTTTACCGGTGGCACTGCTGCGGCCACTTTTACAAATCCGTAGTTCATTTTTTCCTTTATTAATCTGAATTGATAGTGCAAAAGTAGTGAATAAAAAGATAATCCGGTTAAATAAACAACTTAATTTATTTAACCGGATTATTCAATCCTATTTTAAGGAAAAGTGAGACTCGTGATTAGTATTTTACCCCATCAACAGTAATTCGATTATACTCTATCATCTCTGCATCATCGGTCACAAATAATGGTCGTCCGTCTGGTTTCTCGTAGTGGAAATCAATATTGTTGAATGTTACATTCTTTGCATGACGGATGTAGAATCCCTTGGCTGGTATTGTTCCAAACATTAACGGATCCGGATAAACTTTTATCTGTTCGGGAGGAACAATCTTGCCATCTTCTGCTGTATATCCACCCTTGTGGTAGATATGTATATCACTCAGTGTAACATCTTCTATAATACTTCCGGGAATTCCACTAATGATGGATGAATATTGAGAATCTGCATTATATACATTTACATTGCTGATTCGCACTCTTTTCATACTTCCTTTGGGCGTTCCTTCCGGACTTCTCATTCTTCCGCCTAGTCGGAGGAATATTGGAGAATTAACAATATCCCGCATAGTTATATTACTAACAACAATATCTTCCAGATGACCACCATCAACAGTTTCTATAGCCAAGCCTCTGCAACGGTCGAATACGCAGTTGGCTATTGCGATGTTCTTAAATCCGCCACTTGATTCTGTTCCAAGCTTTATTCTGCCACAAACATAAGCATGATCGGGGGCTTGTGGCTCATATCTTTCATAAGTAGCGTTCATTGCTGTTCCCTGATCAAAGCCTGAGACCAGACAACCGGTAATAGTTACGTTTTCTGTATCTCTAAAGTATCCTAAAGCGTAAGAAGCTTTCAGTACAATTGCATCATCCCATGGAGAGTTTACAGTGCAATCTGTGATACGTACGTTTTTGCAACAATCAATATCGAATCCGTCTCGGTTGGTATCTACTTTCAGGTTTAGTACACTCAGATTGTCTACACCTGTTGCTAATAAGGCGAAGTGTCCGCAACGAAGCATGGAGATATCTTTAATGATTACATTCTTACAGTTTTTCAGGCTGATGGCTTTATTCCCGGCTCCGGGCAGGCGGCTTTCTTCGCGAGATAGTCCTTTACCGTAAATAAGTCCCGAACCGCAAATAGTAATATCTTCAAGTCCGATGCCCCACATAAGAGAATTTTTCCAATGGCTGTGGCCGAAATCCTGATATTTGTTGAATTCATTTGGTTCAGCAACATCATATCCCTGATCTTTAGTTGGGAAAGCTGCAACGATACGAGCTCCTGATTCCAGAAAAATAGTGATATGACTTTTTAAACGGATAGAATAGCAGGCATATTCGCCCGAAGGTATATATACCGTTCCTCCTCCTTCATTAGAAGCATTCTCTATAGCTTGGTTGATGGAAGGAGAATCAATTGTTTTTCCGTCTCCTTTAGCACCGAAATCTTTTACATTGTAAATTTTAGCTTGAAGTTGGAAAGCTCCTGTAAGCATAAAGAGTGCAAACAGGAAGTATATTTTAATCTGTTTCATAGCTTAAATTCTTTTTTAAATAGTTCGGGTATCATAAAGCTGTTGTAATCGGCCTTTGCATTCTGAAGATAAAAACAGAAATAGATTTTACCGTTTATCAGTTTGCTGGTGCCAGTTAGGGCAGGAGCATCTGTTTTTTTACCAGATTCATGAAATATAAGTGGGGAAGTCTGCTTATGCGCATCAGATAGTCTGATATCAGAATTTTCAGGAACAACAGCCTGAACAACTTTCAGATTAAGACTTTCATCGTAATAAACGGTGAATGCACTACCTTCTACACTGAATACATTGTCTTTACAATATTCAGGTTTTAGATCACTTTCTGCTTTATTTTGAAGCACCTTTGCATAACAACCTCCAAAGCTCCAGAATAAATCTATACCATCTGGTAAATTTAGTCCTTCAACTTCCATAACGAATCCATCGCTATCTGTTAGTTTGGCAACACGGACAATTACTTTTCCATCTTTCAATAGATTATCTTCCAAAGTGTAAATCAGCTTGTTTTCCTCTTTTTTTAGCTTCACACTTTTTAGTTCGTTACCCCAAAGACTTTTCTGACCAGCAATGATTCCAAGTTTGAAGTTTCCCGCCATTTGTGGAAAATGAAAAGAAAATTCAGGAGCTTTACATGCCAGTATCCGAGGTGCTGTTTGTGTTCCACTCAATACATAAGAAAACTTACTCTCTCCACCGGCATAAGCGTGAATGCCAGCAAAGAGAGTAAGCAATACAAAAAAAACTTTTTTAAGTTTACTCATATTGAATATTACTTTTAAGGTTTATATTCTCTTTAAGTTCTATTTTACTTTTATCTGCAACTTTTAAACGTATATTTCGCAAATTGAAATTATTCGTAAAAGTTATTTTTCCAGCATTGCCAACATCAGCTTTGATATTGTTAAGGTAAAAGTTTTCTAGCCTCAATTTTTTATTCCATCCAATTGCTGTGATAAATTGTTTTGAGTTCTTAGCTTTTACATTCCAAAAATAGACATTTTTAAAATGCGGATAACCTTTTTCAGCAGGAACTACTTGAGTAAGCATTGTTTTCCAATGCTCGGGAATCTCTTTCCCTACATATTTTTCAGGTAAGGTAGAATAGCTATAGCTCGGATTCCAGTTTAAATCGACTGCTAAGACACTACCTACACTGTCAGCTTTAACATCTGTCATATAAATATTCTCTACAGTACCGCCTCTGTTCATTGCCGATTTAATACGAAGAGCAGATGTAGTTCCGCATGCGTTCATATTATAAGCCAGAATATTTCTTATAGAGCCTGAGGTTTCACTTCCACAAGTAATTAATCCAGCTCCTTTGCGGGTAGTGCAGTTACGAACCACTATATATTCAGTAGGACGATTTACACGTAATCCATCAGCATCTCTTCCCGATTTGAGACAAATATTGTCATCGTTACAGTCAATATCGCAATTCTCAATCAGAATCCTTTTAGAAGAATCAATATCAAGGCCATCGGTACTTGGTCCGTGTCCACCAATATTATTGTTTACATTTACACCATTGATGGTACAGTATGAAGAATACAATACCTGAACAGCCCAGAATCCGGTTCTCATTATATGAATACCCTGCAGAGTGATATCCGAACTATTTGAAATCAAGATACCTCTTACCCGTTTGCAGTCGTAATCTACAATCCAACGGAGTCCTTCTTTTTCGTATTCTTTGCGCATCTCCCAATATTTATCCCAGAACACCTTTCCTTGACAATCTAGTGTGCCTTCCCCTGAAATAGCCGCATTTTTTTGGTCGGTTACATTAATAACAGCCGATGGCCATACCATTTCTATGCCGGCAACTCGTGTCTTGAACTCAGGATAATCATTAATGTTTGTACTAGCCATTAAAGTAACCCCTTTTCCGATGCAGAAATTAACTCCTTTTTTTATAAATAGAGCTCCCGTCAGATAGTTTCCTGGTTCAAAGGTTACAGTTCCTCCGCCAGCCAGACTGCATGCATCAATGGCATTTTGTATTTGCTTGGTACACATTGTCTTTCCATCGTTTATAGCCTGGTAATCTTTTACATTAAAAGTTTTACCAGCCGGGAATGTTTTTGCTCCAACATCTAAAGCCCAGGAAAGATTATGTTTCACTTTTTCCCCAGTCCAATTAATGGAAGGAATTGTTTTATTTTGAGCTACACATCCGGTTGTTAAAATTGTGAATAGATATATAAGTAAGCTTTTTTTCATATTTTATTTCGTTGTTATATTTTAGTTTCCGTCTGGTTTCTCAACTTCAGTAAAGGGGCTTTGGTTCCAGTGAAAAGAGGAAAGGCTATCCGGCTTTTTTGGATTAAATGGCTTGTAATCTTTTCTTAGATACTTTACGATATCCAATTTGTTGGCTTTCATTCCTTCGATAATACATTTGGATATTTCGTATGCCCCGTAAGGATTAAAGTGTGTGTTGTCTGCTAAAGGCTGTGTTTGTCCTGGGTAAGTGTTTGCCGGATAATGTACAAATGCATTTTTAGATGGCTCTATTCCCCATGTTTCATAAAGTGTTCGTGTTGTGGCGTTGAGATCAATTAATGGTATATTTTCTTCAATAGCTAATTTTTTCATTGCATTTGGATATTCTCCATGAGTATCCATGATTTTACCTTCTTCATTAAAGCTTCTTCGTTGAGTAGGAGTAACCAGAACTGGATGTGCTCCTCTTGCTTTTGCTTCCTGTATGAATGTGCGAAGACTTGATGTGAATGAAAGGTATGGACCTTTACCCGGACCTTTTTGCTTCTGATCGTTATGACCAAATTCCATAAATATATAGTCACCGGCTTTCATTTGTGTAAGTGCTTTAGCTAATCTTCCTGCAGCGATAAATGTATTGGCCGATTCGCCAGATTCTGCATAATTAGCAAAGCATACATGTTTGTCAAAGAAACGTGGAATCATTTGCCCCCAGCTAGCCCAAGGTTCATTGTCCTGATCTACTACGGTAGAGTTTCCACAAAGGAATATTGTTGGAACGTTATTTACTTTTTCAATAGTAAGTGTCTCTAAAAGAGGTGCATCACCATTAAATTCCAAAGTTAGTTTATCATCCCAGTTAAGTTTCTTCTTCTCTCGCGCTTTAATCTGTACAAATTCGTTCTCGCTTATTTTAGTATTGCGCTTATTGATAATAAAAGTTTCTTCAATACTTTCGCCTTTTTTTGTGGGAAGATTCTCAATAAAAAGACGGCGTGATTCTCCTCTTACGGTTGTTATTCCGTCTTTATTTGCAGAACCTATTTTAACGGTTACTTTATAGTTTCCATCAGGAACCTGAACCGAAAAATAGAACGGTTTATTTTCTCCTGCAGAAGAAGGTTGCAAATCATACCCATAACCTTTTTCAGCAGAAAATCTATCCTTAGAAGTGATAGCGGTATACCCTTTTAAGGTTTTTCCTTGTTCAAAGTCAAACTTATATTCTACCTTTTGTGCTGCACAAAAAGTGCTTATTAGCAAAGTGGTAGCTAGTAACTTAAGTTTCATATTATTTTTTATTAATCTATTATAATTATAGTCCTTTATCTCCTTTTTTCGGTTTTAGCTCATCCGGTGAATCCTTTGTATATGTATCTACCTTCTTTGCTACTTTTGTGTACAGATCTTTAATGGTTTCAAGTGAAACTTCGGTTTGTGGACGGAAGTTGTCCGAATTCATATAATCCAGAATAGCTTTATTCATCTGACGAGCAACAATTCTTTTGTCCAGATTGGAAGTAATATCCATACTTGTCATCATAAGCTTTCCGTTCAAAACGTTGGCTTCGAAAAGCATACCAATTTTGCGACTTATAAACCAAGTGTCTATGCTTTGTACCAATGGTTGGAAATCTGCAGGGAAATCAGTGAACTGCATAACTTGTGCTCTGTTAAGAAGTTCCCACCATTGCAGATTACTGTGACAATCGGTAGGGAAGTTTTTGAAAAGAGGATGATAATTGTTCACGAATATACCTGTTGTATGAGGAGGACGCATTTTAAACCATGATGTGTTCCAGAATACAGGAGTGAAATATTGCTGCACATCTTTTCCGTATGATATTTTCCCGGCAGCTGTAAGTAATACGTTTCCACCCTTTTTCAATATCTCAGTAGCTTTTTCATCAACCGTGTCGGTTACATAAACCGATCCTTTATCAATAGTAACCGTTTCAGGATATACCCAGAAGTTCCAGTCGTTCATAGCTTCGGTTCCTTCAATAGAAACTTCTAAGTTCAGTTTCTGAGCTTTTTCAATAGAATTTAGAGGGAAATTTACAGAACCAAGACTGAAGCAGTTACCTACTGGAATGTCTTTAGTGCTAAGCAAACCTTTTGCAAGGACTTTTCCCCATTCATCTGTAATTTTATAGATTGTATTGGCATTTTTTATTGCTGTCTTTCCAAAATGAGCAACTTCTATATTTGCCTGGAATGTTTCGTTATTCTTGTATACAAACTTTTCAATTCTTGCAAGAGGTACAGTTGGGCTGCAGAAACGACGGAATTCAGGAGCATTAATATAGCCTTTTTCTTCAAAGAATACATTTAATAAACCAACTAATGCAGTTCCCTGACCCGAATAATCGTTCAGAGCTAATAATTGGAATCCGGCATAATTAGGTGTGCGGAGAGTCTTTTCTATTTCGTTTTTGTAGCATAAAGCCTGTAGTTTTCCTGATGCCATCATAAATTCATGTCCCAGATCTCCCATTTTACCATCTTCCAGCAAATCTTTGAATATTTCAAAGTTTTTAGCTTTATTTACTCCGGTATATTTCTTTATTTCGTTAAAATCGGGGAAAGCACACCATTGTCCGGTTTCATGAGATACATAAGGTTGAGAAACAGTGTCAATCTTAGCACGATAGTCGGACATCGATTCCGGCATTGAGCTTGCCCAGTCCAGTCCACGTGCACCTGCTTTTACATGATATTGATTCTTTGGTTGCCATTGCCAGCTACCACCAACAGAAGCTCCCGTATATACTCTTCGTGGATCGTTTTCTTTCCAGTAATCAACAAATTTGCTAACCCATGCAACCCAGCGTCCGGCAGGCTCGTTACCACATGCAAGCATACAGAAAGATGCATAATTACCATATTCCTTAGCCATGCGGATTGTTTCATCCATCAAATAATTATCAATAGGTTGTCCCATTCCAAGTTTCGGACCATGGTTAGGCCAGCTTGGTCCTTCCGGTTGAATGTAGAATCCAACTAAGTCGGCAGCTTCAAATGCAGCCTTTGGAGGACAAAAAGAGTGAAAACGCATGTGATTTAATCCATAATTCTTGCAAATACGAAATACTCTTTCCCAGTCTTCAACTTGCATAGGAGCATATCCAGTTAGAGGGAAATCGCAGTTTTCAACAGTTCCGCGAAGCATTGTTTTATTGCCGTTTACATAGAAGTATTTTCCTTTGATTGTAAATTCACGCATACCAAACTGAACTTCCTTTTCATCGCTATTTTTACCGCATTCAATTTTGGCTTTCAATTTGTATAAAGCAGGATCAAATTCATCCCAGGTAAGCATTTTATCACCCATTGGAAGCTCCATTTCTAAAGAAAGTGTATTGTTTTTAATCACAATATATTTTGATATGGGTAGAAGCGTATGACTCTTTTCTGTATTAAAGCTTTGGGCTGATAGTGTTACTTTTGCCGATACATTTTTTAGCTTATCTGATTTAAGCAGAATCTTAACCACGGCTTTTTTATTTGCAACATCAGGATATACCTGAATATCATCAAAATGAATGATTGAGCCGGCTGTGAGATTCATTTTGCCAACAATGCCATTCCAGTTACCTTGAGTTTGGTCGGTTACACTGTGTGAATCCGGTCCAACATTAATATCTTTCAAACGATTGTCTACCCTGATGGAAATTTTACATTTTCCCGGATGTATATAGCTGGTAAGATCGTATTCGTGAGGCACACAAAGACTATTTTGCATGCCAACCTGCTTGTCATTCACCCAAACTGTAGTTTCTATGTGAGGACGTTCAAGAAAAAGGACTACTCGTTTTCCTTTCCATGATGAAGGTATAGTAACTTCTTTCTGATACCATGCCACACCTATATAATGTTTATCCGGAGTAAGGAAAAAGGGTAGTTTAACCTTTCCATCTACTCTGTATTTTTCCATGTATGGATTATAGTAGTAAGAACTGTCGTAAAGACTGCCTGTCCATTTAGTTCGTACAGTTACATCATCTCCCTTTAATTTTTCAGGCATTGAACCTGGTAGGTTAATTTCTTCATTCAGTCGTTTTTTGAACCACTGTTCAACAACACCCGCATCTGTCCTGTCTATCTGGAAATTCCATTTTCCAGAAAGATCAATGCTATTCTGAGCAAAAATTACATGTGTGAATATTAAAGATAAAATGATTGATGAAATTATTTTTTTCATAATTTAATTGTATAGTTTACAAGTTGCTAAGATACAGGCATTCTAAATTTGTATAAATAGAAAGTAGTACATAAACCTAGAATTTCGTATAATCATGCTTTAATTTAAAGCCATTTGTACAATTTTACATCTGTTTTGCCTTTCTTTCTATGAGATTCTTATATATCTCCTTTTTCCTTTCATTTTAATAAGTGTATATTTGTACACTTATTAATTCTTACGTCTAATTTTATTGTTTTATGAAAAAATTATTCGCTTTTTCTTTTCTGTTTTTATTTGCCGTAACATTTCTTCATGCAAAGGGGAAAACATATCTATTTTCATATTTTACAGGCAATAGTGAAGATGGACTTCATTTGGCTTATAGTAATGATGGATTAACATGGAACGCTCTGAAAAATGGAAAGTCATTTTTATCGGCTACAGTTGGCAAAGATAAATTAATGAGAGATCCAAGCATTTGTCAGGCACCCGACGGAACTTTTCACATGGTGTGGACTTCAAGTTGGACAGATCGTATTATTGGTTATGCCTCTTCAAAAGATTTGATACACTGGTCGGAGCAAAAAGCTATTCCGGTAATGATGCATGAACCTACTGCACACAATTGCTGGGCTCCGGAACTATTTTATGATGAACCTTCAAAGACTTATTATATATTCTGGGCTACTACCATTCCAGGCAGGCATAAAGAAGTGCAGACCAGTGCAAGCGAGAAAGGGCTGAATCACCGCATTTACTATGTTACAACCAAAGATTTTGAAACATTTTCGGAAACAAAGATGTTCTTTGATCCTGATTTTAGTGTGATTGACGCTGCTATTGTAAAGGATAAGAATAAAGAACTGATAATGGTTGTTAAGAATGAAAATTCCAATCCTCCTGAAAAGAATCTTCGTATAACTAAAACAAAAAATATTCAGGATGGATTTCCTGTTGATGTATCGGCTCCAATTACTGGCGATTATTGGGCTGAAGGACCTTCTCCACTATTGGTAGGCGATTATTTATATGTTTACTTTGATAAATATCGCAATCATAAATATGGTGCAGTACGTACAAAAGATCGTATTCACTGGGAAGATGTGTCTGATGAAGTTACATTCCCAAAAGGAGCTCGTCACGGAACTGCATTTCCGGTTAAGAAATCGGTATTAAAAAAGCTCCTTAAAGAAAATTGAATTAAATAATAATACTATGAAAAGATTTTGTTTACTTTCATTCTGTTTGTTTGCGAGCATTCTTTTCTCGTTTTCACAGAATAAAAAGGCATGGTTTTCAGACAAAGATCTGATTCAGACAGGAGTTTATTATTATCCCGAACATTGGAACGAAAGTCAGTGGGAGAGGGATTTTAAGCAAATGCACGATCTGGGCTTTGAGTTTACTCACTTTGCCGAATTTGCCTGGGCGCAACTGGAACCCGAAGAAGGAAAATACGATTTTGCCTGGCTTGACAGAGCTGTTGCTTTAGCTGCCAAGTATAAGCTTAAAGTTGTAATGTGTACTTCTACAGCAACTCCTCCGGTATGGCTCAGTAGAAAATATCCGGAAATTCTTCTCAAACAGGAAGATGGTACGGTTCTTGATCATGGTTCCCGTCAGCATGCATCTTTTGCATCTCCACTTTACAGGGAACTCTCTTTCAAGATGATTGAGAAACTTGCTCAGCATTATGGTAACGATTTGCGCATTGTAGGTTGGCAGTTGGATAATGAACCTGCTGTTCAGTTCGACTTTAATCCAAAGGCTGAACTGAGATACCGAGATTTCCTGCGTAAAAAGTATAATAATGATATCAAAGCATTGAATGATGCCTGGGGAACAGCGTTCTGGAGTGAACAATATAGTTCATTTGATGAAATTACGCTTCCTAAAATGCGTCAGATGTTTATGAATCATCACCAGATTCTCGATTATCGCCGTTTTGCTGCAGAACAAACAAACTCATTCCTGAACGAACAATGTTTGCTGATTAAGAAATACGCTAAGAATCAGTGGGTAACTACTAATTATATTCCTAATTACGAAGAGGGACATATTGGTGGAAGTAAGGATCTCGATTTTGTATCATATACCCGTTACATGGTTTATGGAGACAATGAAGGCATAGGCAGAAGAGGATACCGTGTGGGAAATCCCCTACGTATAGCTTATGCAAATGATTTTTTCCGTCCTGTAAACGGAACATACGGTGTGATGGAGCTTCAGCCTGGCCAGGTAAACTGGGGAGGAATTAATCCTCAGCCACTTCCAGGAGCAGTCCGACTCTGGTTATGGAGCGTTTTTGCTGGAGGTAGTGATTTTGTTTGCACTTACCGTTATCGTCAACCTTTGTATGGAACGGAGCAATATCACTACGGAATAGTTGGAACAGACGGAATAACTGTAACTCCTGGTGGAAAAGAGTACCAGCAGTTTATGCAGGAAGTAAAGCAATTGCGTAAAGAGTATTCTCCACGAGAAAATAAGCCAAAAGAGTATATCGTACGTAAGACTGCTATCCTTTACAATTATGATAATTCATGGAGCATAGAACGCCAGAAACAAAACCAGACCTGGAATACCATGGCACATGTAGAGAAATACTATCGCCAGCTGAAAGCCTTTGGTGCACCTGTTGATTTTATTACTGAAGATAAGGATTTCAGTGCATATCCGGTGATGATAGCTCCTGCATATCAGTTAGTTGATGATGCTTTGATTGCCCGCTGGACTGAATATGTAAAGAATGGTGGTAATCTGATACTTACTTGCCGCACCGGACATAAAGATCGTAGTGGAAGATTGTTTGAAGCACCATTCCGTTCTAAAATCGATAATTTAGCTGGCAATAAAATGGATTTTTATGATCTGCTTTTGCCACAAGATCCGGGAACTGTTGCGATGGACGGAAAAAACTATTCATGGAACACTTGGGGAGAAATGTTGATACCTGATAAAGGTACAGAAGTTTGGGCTAATTATACCGGCGAATTCTATGAGGGTAAACCTGCTGTAACTATGCGCCATCTGGGTAAAGGAACTGTAACTTACGTTGGTGTTGATTCAAAAGATGGTTCACTGGAGAAAGATGTACTCACAAAGCTTTATGCAGAGTTGAAGATTCCGGTAATGAATCTTCCTTATGGAGTGACCATGGAGTATAGAAACGGGTTGGGTATAGTGCTTAATTATTCCGATAGGCCTTATGAATTTCAGTTACCAAAAGGAAGTAAAGTCTTGATTGGTGAAACAACAATTCCTACTGCTGGTGTTTTAGTATTTAAATAGAGATACAATACATACTTGAAAAGAAGGGTGAATATCACTTATGTGATTTTCATCCTTTTTTAATTGTGTAATGCATGATTTAATATAGATCACTTTCCTACTGTAATATACAAAAAATATTTTCAACCCTCACTCCCTCAATTTTTTACACAATATTCTAAATAACAATCAATTAGAAGGTGATGGTAGCATTTTGAACCCTCATTAAACCATCACCAAAATGCATGAACTCTCACCTTTTTGAGCATAATCAGCAGATTTCAGACTTAATTTGTCTTGAGTAACAATTTCAGGTTGAGTTTTATTCTATTTGGATAAAAACTATTCGAAAAGGTGAGGGATGCCTCAAAAAGTGAGGGTCTGGTGAGGGTTCAAAACGTTACCCTCACTTTTTAATATACTATATTTAAATACATTACATGAAAGAATGATGGAGTGAGGGATGATTTTTATTTTTCTGTAAGATTGTACAAAACACAATGTAAAAACATCTCGCCTGCTTTTTCAGAAATGTAACCGGATGTTGAACAAACTCCCGCCGGCTTTTTTAAAAAGCTGGCGGGAGTTTAGGCCTTTATTGAGTTGAATTGACTTTTCCTGGATTGAGTGGTTCTTTTGCAATTTAGTTGAAAAGAAGAGTTCCCAGAACTAGTTTTCTTTTCAGTAGCATGAGCTTTGCCTTTCCATACATCATTCGTTTTATAGTCTTCAATTTATTAACAAAGCCTTCTAC
>Ga0183098_10244_pt1 | contig 160078 bp, 124 predicted proteins | sample BioMet9_FD_128884 | JGI IMG/M metagenome (GOLD analysis project Ga0183098, IMG submission 128884) | Microbial communities from bioreactor (seeded with sewage sludge) at Lawrence Berkeley National Lab, California, USA - Biofuel... | ecosystem: Engineered > Bioreactor > Anaerobic > Unclassified ...
GTAGAAGGCTTTGTTAATAAATTGAAGACTATAAAACGAATGATGTATGGAAAGGCAAAGCTCATGCTACTGAAAAGAAAACTAGTTCTGGGAACTCTTCTTTTCAACTAAATTGCAAAAGAACCACCTTTTTCAGGACAAGACAATTGGTGAGGGATCACAGCAAAAGTGAGAGATAAGTGATGAAAATTTTTCATCCCTCACTTTTACAGTAGTCTTATTTACAGATAATTAAATTCAAAAAGTGAGAGATGAGGGATGAAATATTTTTTTTATTTCGAGAGGAGGATTTAGAGATAAAAATCACTTCAATACATAAACAAAAACACTAAATGTTTATAGATTTTAAATACCCCTCCACTTCTTCAAAACGGGCATCCTTTAGCAAAATATTCTTTTGAGCATCCAAAAGGTAAAGAGAAGGGATTGCCTTCAGATCATATATTTCTTTGTCTTTAACCATTTCTCCCTTGCTATCATGCCCATTAATCCATAAAGACGGATAATCTGCCTGATGCCTATTCCATACAGAAAGATCTTTATCAGGGTAAAAAGCAAGCAATTTCAACTTGCCATTGTTTAACAGATCATTTATTACAGTTGAATTGGCAAGGTTACCTATTACAACACCACAGACATTGTATTCTGGATTATTAAAATAAATAAGAGTAAAATCAGCTTTTATGGAATAAAGTCTTATTTCAATATAAAAACTATTCTTTTACACAACGTTCAGAAGCTCCCAATGAACGTACCATATTTCCACCTCCATATGTCCAAGTAACATCAGGAGGACTCACTGGGTAAAAATCCAGATAACACCCTTTAGTTCCACTAAACTGTGCCGTCCAAAAAAAGCCAGATCCAACTGCAAATGCATAATCTGTTCCTGAAGGATGCCCAGCTGCAGGCCACCATCCGAGAGTGGCTCCCCAATTTTGTCCAAGATAAGTGTAATCCCAAGACTGTGACAGACCACTCCAAAGGGTAGATGCTGTTGCATAAGGGGCACGCCAACCTATCGGACAAGGATCATAAATATTCTTGGTACCGGAACTAGTAGACCACAAATAATCATTATGAGTTCCTGCATTATACGAATACCAGTCAGTATCATTACCTGAGACTCCTGCATAAAAAGTCAACGGATTATTAATTGACTTTTGAAGATAGTTTGCTACAGTATTTGTTACCGCCTCAACTTTAAGCCCGGTAGAGTTACGAACCAAAGCATTACCATATCTATCATAAAGAGTTATTATATTTCCATTACCTGCAGTATTAGCATTAGGCCCTGGGAAAGGATCCTTTCTACCCCATTGATAAAAAAATCCAAAAGCTCCGGCACTACCTATCGTTGCATTTTTTGCACCTAAATTCCGATCCATCCAGGTATAGCCGTTATAAGTATAAGTAGTTCCCGTATTAGGATTATAGCTGGTCACCCAGATATGCCATGACCATAAAATGGTACCACTCAAATTCTTTACCACAACTAGAGCATTCCCCTCTGCAGTTCCAGCCTTTACAATGATACCGCCATTTGAATAATCAGCAACAATATTTTCTATTACGCCATTTGAAGCTAAACCTGCACTATTATCAGTCCAAAGCAAGTCTGCATCCCAATTCTTTGTAACATCCGGAATACTTCCTGAAATAGCAGAATTTGCACGGCTTACAGGTATACGTATTGCTGAACCGGGAGTTACCATATAGCAATTAGAAGCAGATACTGCAGTTGGAGTAACTAATATACTTGTTGTTACTCGGGTATCATAACTCATAGCTCCTTTAAGAGTTATATTATATGTATAGTTCACATTACGTTTTACACTATAATTTTGACTGTTATCTGCACCTAAATAAACTCTATAAACGGAACTAAAAGTAGTACCTTTGGCAGATATATCAACATAGGTAGACCCGGTAGGAGCATAAGTAACCTTTTCACGTTCATTTGTAGAAGTACCTGTCGTACCACTAACATTAACACGCCCACCTCTTCGATTCTCATACATGTAAAAAGAAGTGGCATAGCTACTTGTACTTAAGCCTGTTACTGAAGTATCAAACCTATCGGTAGAAGTAGAAGAGGCATCATCTCCAACAGCTAGATCTGTTACCAAGGATTCATTAGTATTAGGCCGTGCAACTATATAGCCTTTTTTAGGCAGATTTTTAATCGCATATCCAGTTATTACAATACCATTTAAGCCGGTTATATTTAATGTTATTTTAGCTGATAAACGAGATATTGCAAAATCAGAAGAGGATATTGTTGTTCCAGAAGAAGATATTGTTACATTGCTTTTGCTACCAGACATAACTAAACCAGAAGTAGAACTATCACTTACTTTTATGCCCTCCAAAGTAGAAGTTGAACTCAATAAAGTTTTGAGTTTTAATTCACTGGTAGCAACAAAACCATCAAACAATGTAGAGTTGTAAGTATTAGCTATTGCATAAACGGTATTGCCTGTACCAACCCGAGTAGTCAAAGTTACAGAATTACCGGTGTTACTGTAACCATGGCCGATAAGATTGCCACTACCATTATACACTAAAACATGCAAATTATATATTCCACTTTCATTAAAAGTTGCTTTCGTAGAAACTTCTTGAGCAGCATCGCTTCCAACTGATACGCGCAATACTGCTTGCCCCTCAGTATTGTCTAATGGTTCTCGTTCTGTGCAAGATAGATTTGAGAAAGCACATACAAGTAAAAACATGCAAATATACTCTATTCGAAAAATAAACTTAACCATAACATTACTCTTTTACACAACGTTCAATATATCCATAACAGCTTGAATAAGACCACAACTTTCACTGAGAATCAACGTTAACAAATACTCGCTTACCTGATATTGCTTGCATACTTAAGCTAAAAGAACTACTTATATAGATTTTAAATATTCCTCCACTTCTTCAAAACGGGCATCCTTTAGCAAAATATTCTTTTGAGCATCCAAAAGGTAAAGAGACGGAATAGCTTTTAAATCATATATTTCTTTGTCTTTAACCATTTCCCCATTACTGTCGTGCCCATTAATCCATAAAGATGGATAATTACCCAGATGTCTATTCCATACAGAAAGATCTTCATCAGGATAAAAAGCAAGCAATTTCAACTTGCTTTTGTTTAACAGATCATTTATTACAGTTGAATTGGCAAGGTTACTCATTATAACCCCACAGTCATTACATTCAGGATTATTGAAATAAATAAGAGTAAAATCAGCTTTTATGGAATAAAGATTTCCTTTTTTTCCTGAAAACAATGTATATGACAGATCAGTAGCTTTATGCCCTACTCTATTTCGAAGAGCAACTTTATACTGATGCTTATAACGTTCCTTATGAATATCATCCAGCCTTTTTGTTGCAAGAATATTATCCAGTGCTCTTAGATACAATTCTTCATTTCTCACAGGCGAATTCGGATCATAGAGATACTTCTCACAAAGAGTGGCAAAACAAACAAACATTGCTTTATTTGCATCAGCTTTCTTCATCATAATTTCAACTCCATCTCCAGCAAGCTCTAATGGTACTTGCCTCAATATATTCACATAATCAGCAAAAGCCTGTTCAGTAATCTGTGGACGATGCACCAACGTTGTATCTTCAAAATTAAAGTTCTGCCAATAGTTCCTTATTATGAAATCAGCTTTTTTCTCAGGAGTATCAATATTTTTGGGAATTTCTGGAGCTCTAAATGATTGTTCTGAATGTTGTTGCATTTGTGCATCATTCTTTTGTTTATCCATTTTACATGAAGTAATTAGGCAAACAGAAGCCAATAATATTAGTATTGTTGTTCTAAACATTGAATTTATTTTAAAAAGTTATTCTTTTACACAACGAACAGAAAAAGCATGTGAACGTTGATTAGGATATTCTGGAGTTACAAAAGAAGAACCAAAATCAAAAGCATAGATCGTAGTAAGACTCGTAGATGTCCAATATAGTCCACGTTCACCAATTTCAGTAAAAGCTCCTGTTCCAGCATATCTATAGCCTGTTGCAGGAAAGTATCCAGTACTAGAAGATGATCTTCCATAATCAGCCCATACAAAATTACTTGTTGTTAAATTGTTCCATGGAGACAAATTACTTTTCCAATAAGGAACTCGCCATCCTGCAGGACAAGGATCATAAATTGTTTTATATCCAGGACTTGTTAAATTATCGGCGCCCCACAAAGTTTTATTATGAACCTTTGTGCTGGTATACCAATCCCACTCCATGTCTGCTGTTGAATAATAAAATGTCAAAGGATTTTGTATTGAGTTGAGCAAATTATTAGGAACATTCGTTAGTACATGTTTTACTCCAGTTCCGGTGCTTTCAGCCAACTCTGTCAATTCAGTGCCTGATGAATTATATATTGGTATTGATGTATACACCATAGATTCAAGAACAGATCCAGCACAAGAAAAAGGGTCTTTACGTCCCCACTGATAAGTCATACCTAATGTTGAAACGGTTGCAGGAGTTGTTGAAGTAGCCCCTAGGTTTCTATCCATCCAAGTGTAATTATTAAAAGCATAAGTAGTTCCGTTTGTCTTTGTTAGAGGGGCATAATTAGTTACCCAAATATGCCAGGACCAAAGAATAGTGCCACTGGCATTATAGGCAGCTATCACGGCATTTCCTGAAGATGAAGAAACTGTAACATTTACTTTACCATTATATATTCTACTGATATTGGTTATTAAACCAGGAGAGGTTTGCCATAAAACTCCAATAGAAGACGCAGTATGTGTTACTCCTCCTATTATAGAATTATCTGTTGGGGCCTCGGTCAACGGCTGATTACCATTTCCTTTTATATTTACTGGAATTGTTATTGTACCTCCAGGAGTTACTGTATAACAATTAGAAGTCTCCATACGAACGCGACCATCAAGGCCTTCCATAGACTCTTGAGATGCCGCATTCCCTTGTATCATTACATTCAGGTTATAATCATAATTACGGACTACATTAAAATTACTAGTACTGTTTAAACCCAGATAGACATAATAATTTATACTTCTTCCAGAACCATCATTTTTTAATGCTTTGATCCGAATATATGTGCAATAGTAATAACTATTATCTGTAGTCGGAGTATGGAGAAAATCTTTAGTATATGGAGAAGTTATTGCTGCATTAGTACCACGCTTATTTTCACCAACATACCAAATATAAGTTCCATTGGTAGCCGTAGAAGGAGCTGTATTAGCTATTAATGCTGATTGATTTATGAATGTTACAGAAGCATTCGGAAAAACATTTGTACTGCTGCCATTCATATAGTACATATTTTGGGGAGCATTATACATCTCAACTGATTGAAGTGTATATCCGCTAACATTATAATTTAGAGTTAAAGAGATCTTGGCAGCTATACGAGTTAATGTCAACGTAGGAGCTTGAGATGAGCCTGAATTTAAAACTCCATCAACAGATATAGTAACATTGTCTAGTTTCCCAACATAGGGTGCATCACTAATAATATTTTCGGAATAAGCCAAAGAACTCTCTAAAGAAGATTGGGTTGTAGATGTACTAAATGCATTTGATGCACTTGGTCCATTAGCTATTACATAAATTGTATACCCTGAACCAGAAACCAGAGTCGGATTTACATTTGTAGCAGAAACGGTTCCAAGATTTGTAGCTTTTACACAGGTACCAATAGAATTAAATTGAAGAACCCAAACATTAGAATATATTGTTGAAGACTTCGTATTTATAACATGCATAGGTACATATGATACACTGAATGGAACTGCTTTTGTAGACTTTGTATTTACAGTTCCAGATGATACGTTTCCTGCCAGGATTGGTTCTGATAACTGAAATGGTAAATTTACAGAAACCAAGGAGTTACTATCTTGAGAAACATACGAAGTATCATCATGCTGACAGGAAACAAACAACAACAAAATTATATATACAAAATTTCTCATAAAACAAAAAATTAGAAACTAATACCTAACACATCTAACCATAAAACCATGTGAACGTGCATTTGCATAATATGTAGTCAATGATCCCTGAAGAAATTCTAATCCATACGGAAGAGTTGACGCTGTTGAAGCCCAATATTCAGCTTGAATTCCAACTTGAGAAAAAGCTCCATTGCCTGCATATCGATATCCTCCAGCCGGATAATATCCAACTTCTGAATATGTTCTACCATAATTAGCCCATGTAAAATTAGTCAATGTCAAACCATCCCATGCAGATTTACCATTATTATAAGCAGGCACTCTCCACCCAGAAGGACATGGATCATAAATTGACTTATATCCTGAAGAAGTTAGAGAAGGAGCCCCCCATAAAGCATCATTATGTACTTTAGTAGCAGTGTACCAATCCCACTCCATGGCTTCTGTTGAATAATAAAACGTCAATGGATTTCGTATTGCATTAAGTAAATTATTAGCGACACTAGTCAATATATGCTTCACTCCGGTACCTGTTGCATCTACAGTTTCTGTTAATTGAGTACCTGACGAATTATAGATTGGAATAGCATTATAATTATTGCCACCAGCTATTTCTGTAGAGTTCGGAAAAGGATCCTTCCGTCCCCATTGGTACATCATTCCAAAAGTAGAGGCTGTAGCAACAGTAGTAGTCGTTGCGCCTAAATTACGATCCATCCAAGTGTAATTGTTAAATGCATATGTAGTTCCGTTTGTCTTTGTCAGAGGAACATAATTTGTTACCCAAATCTGCCAGGACCAAAGAATCACACCACTGCTATTATAGGCAGCTATCACAGCATTTCCTGAAGATGAAGAAACTGTAACATTTACTTTACCATTATATATACTACTAATATTGGTTATTAAGCCAGGAGAGGTTTGCCATAAAATTCCAATAGAAGATGTAGAATGTGTTACCCCACCTATTGTAGAATCATCAGCAGGAGCCTCGGTCAACGGCTGATTACCATTGCCCTTTATGTTGACAGGAATAGTTATTGTACCTCCAGGAGTTGCCATATAACAATTAGATGTTTCCATACGAACTCGACCATCTACACCATCCATAGACTCTTGAGATGCCGCATTTCCTTGTATCATGACATTTAGGTTATAATCATAATTACGAGAAAGATTAAAGTCACTTGTAATATTCAGACCAGGATAGATATAATAATTAATAGTTCTTCCTGAACCATCATTCTTCAATGCTTTAATACGAATATAAGTACAATAATATTGACTATTATTTGTGGTAGGAGTATGCAAAAAGTCTCTATTATAAGGAGAAGTTATTGCCGCATTAGCACCACGCTTATTTTCACCAACATACCAGATATAAGTTCCGTTGGTAGCCGTAGTAGGAGTTGTATTAGCTATTAATGCTGATTGATTTATAAATGTTACAGAAGCACTTGGGAAAGGACTTGTACTGCTGCCATTCACATAGTACATATTCTTGGGAGCATTATACATTTCAACAGATTGAAGTGTGTATCCGGTTACAGTATAATTAAGGGTTAAAGATACCTTGGCTGCAATACGAGTTAATGTCAACGTAGGAGCTTGAGAAGAGCCTGAATTTAAGACTCCATCAACAGAAATAGTAACATTATCTAGTTTCCCTATATAAGCTGCATCACTAATGATACTTTCGGAATAAACTAAAGAACTCTCTAAGGAAGATTGGGTTGTAGATGTACTAAAAGCATTTGATGCACTTGGCCCATTAGCTATTACATAAATTGTATACCCTGAACCTGAAACCAGTGTCGGATTTATATTTGTAGTAGAAACGGTGCCAAGGTTTGTTGCTTTTACACAAGTACCAACAGAGGTAAACTGAAGAACCCAAACATTAGAGAAGGTTGTAGAAGCTTTTGTCCTAATTGAACTAACAGGTGAATATGAGACTGAAAAAGGAGAAATCTTTAATGACTTTGTATTTGTTACTGACGAAGATTCTTCACCTGCCGGAAATGATTTTGACAACTGAAATGGTAAGTATACGGCTACCAAAGATTTACCATCTTGATAAACTGACGAATTTTCATCATGTGTACATGATAAAAGTAATATTTCTATAAATAAAAATATTAATATAATTAATCTTTCTCGTACTAACATATTCTAATCAACTTTATTCTTTAACACAACGAATAATAAAAGCATAAGCACGAGAACTTCCATAACCTGGATAGAAAGTGCCATCAGGTATTATCCCCATGTCATATCCACCTATTTCTGAATTTGTAGTAGATCCTAATTCAGAACCTGTTGCAGACCAATATGTAAGATGAAGGCCTACATCATAAATAAATCCCTCAGTTGTTCTACCTCCAGCAGCTGGATAATAACCAGATAAAGAATTATTCCAAGAAACAGTAGTATATGCTGAGGCCGATAATATTGAAGTAGAAGTCCATGAGCTCCATGGACTAGACCATGTGCTACTAAATCTTTTACCGCTAGGGACACGCCAGCCTGAAGGGCAGGGATCATAAATAGATTTAGGATCACCCAGTTCACCTCCCCATGAATGTAAACCTCCTGCTGTAGAGTGAGAGGCTGCTTGAGTAGCCTCACTTCCAGCCCAATTTTTAAGAAAAAGCAAAGGATAATTTACTGAATATTTTAATTGATTAGAATAAGTAATAGGGGCAGTTGATGCTTCAGCACTATATACATATTGGTCAATCTGGGTAGTTGAAAGGCCAACAGATGAATACAACGGAACTGTAAAATTTGATATCGGTAAAACTGTAGCCGCTCCAGTAGTTTTACCATCAGAACCGGGAAAAGGATCTTTTCTTCCCCACTGATACATCAAGCCACCACATTTCGCATATGTATTATCGCTTAAATTCGTGGCCTTTGTTATGGCTCCAAGATTTCTATCCATCCAAATATAGCCATTTATAGATTCATTTGTAACATCGGGATTATAGTCAGTTACCCAAATATGCCAGGACCATAAAATTGTTCCTGAAGTATTCTTTACTGCAACCACAGCATTACCTGCCGATGAAGAAGCTGTGACTTTAAAGCATCCTGAAGTTCTGGCAGCAGCATCATTACTAACTGTTACTAATCCAGAAGAGGTTTGCCAAAGTAAAGATGCTGCCCATTCTGTACTACTGGTTATGTCGCTGATTTGTGTTCCCAAAGCACTCTGATTTGCACGTATAACCGGTATATAAACTGAGCTACCTGGAGCTACTATATAACAATTGGATACACCTGAAGAATAAACATAACTATTATTCTGAGTTGAACTGTTTGCTGAAAGAGTAAAGCCGTAATGGGTTACACGAGTATCCGCATAACCAGGACCTAGCAACTGAATATCATAATTATAACTATTGTTTCTTTTTATATTGTAATCGCTCACATTGTCTGCTCCAAGATAAATCTTAAACAAGCCATTAAATATAGAGCTTTTTGCATGAATCTCTATGTACGTTGAATTCGCAGGTGCATACAAAGCTTTACCGGTTTGATCTGTAGGAGTACCGGTACCGGTACGGCCTCCTTTAAGGTTTTCATACATATAAAAATACTGGTCGGAAACCGACGTTGTACCAGCTGATAAAGTAGTTAATCCTGTGGATAAGTAATTTGTTGCAGCATCTACACTTGTATTGTTTACCAGATAGCTATTCTTAGGTATATTTTTAACACTATAATCAGTAATTGTTATTCCATTACTTGCCGTTATATTAAATTTTATCTTTGCAGCCAAACGAGACAAAGATAAAGAGGATGAAACAGTACTGGTGCCAGGATCGATTTTAGACACTATTATACTACCTGACATTAAAAAATACTGGCTCCCAGAAGTCCCTTTTTTTATACCATCCACTGATGAAAGATCTTCGGTAACTAAGGTTTTTAAATTATCCTCAGAATAAGCTTTACCATCAAAATAAGTAGAAGAACCAGTATTGGCTATAGCATATATAGTACAATTTGAATTGCTAGTACGAGTCTCAACAGTAATGGACGGATTTGAAGGATTATAGGAAGTATATTTATGACCTATTAATTCACCTTGGTTGTTATATACCAATATATGAATATCGTTTATCACATCTTCCTCTGCTGTAGTCAATTCACTAGAACGGGTGTTTACATTGGAATTAGCACTGCTTACCAACAAACGAATGATAGCTATTTTTCCTTCCTCAGTTTTATCGTTCTGTGTACATGACACCAGAAATAGAAAAACAAATAACAAGACTAGATTATTATTTAATTTATTATGCAACATTTTTATCAATTACAGACTTTACTAAAAGTTATAACAACAATAAGAAAATAGCAGATTAATTCTGCTACATGGAAATAGCTATATATAATTCTTTTGAATCATTGCATAAATAATTCAGTTTAAAATTCCACGTTTTGCTCAAAAATGCCCCAAGGAGTGACTTTAAAAGTAAACAAGGACGAGCAAAAATCTATTAATATATTCACTTGTTTTCCGGTTACAGCCTTCAAAGGGATGCCATGCGATCTGTATTGGCTGTGAAGATTTTGGTTTCACCGCGATAAAGATCAACAGAAATCGGACTATTTTCACCGGAAGGAAAAACATGAAAAACGGGAGCAACGAAATTACAGTTATCATCAAAATAAGAAACTGGTGAATAACTGGCATCAAAACCGGTTAACTCACCTAGAAAATTAAAACTATTTTTAGTTCCCCGGATTTCATAACGATAAGATGGTGATTCGCCAAAGTATTGCTCTAAATGCTTTGTTGTTATTGTTAAAGAAGAAACCGTGCGCTGCAAAACCAAAGTAGCAGTATCTTCCTGAACACCCGAAGAACAAGTAGCCAGAAAATCGGAGCAGGAAAGATCATAACCACCATCTTGTTTCAATTGAATTAAAGTATCTTCGATTTTGCTCCCCAATGATAGTTTTGGAATATTCAAGCTATCAGAATCTAAATTTTCCCAAGCTAGAAATGCCAAAGAAGCAATCTTATCATAACCCAATTGATAAGTTCTGCCTGAACCTGCTGAAAGTATCCCAACAAAAGCATTATCCTTAAACATGAAAACACTCCGGGAATGAAGATAATCGATATTTATATCTTCACCATCTGCACCTACAGCTTTTACTGTGAGTGCAAAATGACGACAACCTGCTATATCTTCATTTATGCAACTACTTAAAAAGCAGCACAAAAAACAAAAATAATATATATAACGGTATAATCTTTGTGAGGACATTTAGACTTAATTATTATTCTTCAAATATGAAAGTATATCTTTAGATTGAGAAACACCTGCAGCTGCAGCCATTTGAAAATACACCTCAGCTTTATCTTTATTACCTTCCAACATATTTAATAATCCCATATTGTTATATGCAATTGGAAGAGTTGCAAATCGTTCCATATATTTACGAGCAAGTTTTGTATCCTTTTTAGTCAATGCTACAGCAGCAGCATTAATGTTTGCTTCTGGACTGTCAGGAAAAAGACGTGCTGCAAGATCAAAAACATCATTATACTCTTTTGAGCCTTTAGGATAGCTATTTGCTACAGCAAAAAATTCTGAAAGATTCAATGAGCTAGGGCGGGTTTGCAAGAGAAGTCTGCCAGTAGAAGTATCAACAGTTTCCTGAGAATAATTTATTTCATATTCAACACGGCAAACCTGTGGGAATATCTTTTCAGCAAGATATTTATATGGAGTACCTCCTGAAAGTCCCATCAAAACCTTCTCGCGTCCTTTAACAACATCTACTGAATTAACAATATCAAGAACTGCATCACGAAGAACCATATCAGAATTCTTCACCAAAGAAGTTATTGAATCCCAGTCCTCAGCAATCCAAGTCACTTCTAACGGAGATTTACCGCTTACACGATTCTGACGCAAATAATTTTTTAAAGACAAAGCACGTTTAGCACCTTGCTTTTCATTTTTCTTATAATCACCTTCAGGTGAAGTATATCCTTTCACGTCTACACTTGTGATTGTTGTACCTGATCCTTCAAGAACAGAACGAACAGCATCCCGTAAGCGATAGTAGATTTCAGCATTCTGCTTTTCCTCTGAAAGATTTTCAAGATTACTTGCTCCGTGGAAAGGTATACTTCCTTTTAAGCAAAGTGATTTATTCTTATCAGCAACAGGAGTAACAATATTTACCCATAAAGGAAGATTATTATCAATTCTTGCAGAATATAAAACATCAACATTAGAAGCTACATCTGAAGAAACTTGTATTCCATCAAGGATCTTATCTTCATACATGTGCTTGTTTTTACCATTCTTATCAGATTCTTCAGTCTGAATATAAAGAGTACTACCTTCCATCCAATCTTCAAAAGGAATATTTACTCTATATGTAAAAGAACGCAAATCTTTTTTGCTGTCTTTTGCTAAAACGACAGGAACATTTATCCTATAGTTTTTTTTCTTATTTGTCTTTTTTGCATTCTGGTATCTTACAGGACCATTAATTATCACTGAAGACATTGTTACGTTTCTACTTGTAGACTTCAGAACAGGAGTAACTGTCAAAGTTTGATTTGAACTAAGACCTATCCCAGCATAATCAACGTTCATATTTACATGCAACATTTCTCCCTGACGAGTAAACTGTTGTTTGGTAACAAATATTTGCCCTTTATAGGCTTCCTGTCCCAAAGTAGGAACTACTGTTAATACCAACAGAAAAAACAAAAAATAAAGCTCTTTTCTCATTTTTATTTATTATTAATTATATTTACTATTACATAGAAATCAAACAATAAAAATTTAATCTTTTAATTTTATCATTTACAGTCATTTGAATTCACAAAAACAACTTTCATTTTATCTAGAATCAGATTTTAAATTAAAATTCGAATTACTTGCCAATATGTGCTTTTCAAAAAAAACAATCTAACAATGCACTATCATATTACAACTACTAAAGTATATTTATCCTCTAACACATCGAACAGGAAGGCCATGTGCCCGAGCTCCTGTAAATACAGGAGATACTGTTGTATTAAAAAATGCAAAATAAAAAACATCTCCAATATTAACAGATGAAGAATGAGAATAACCACTAACTCCTACACTATATAAGTCTCCATTATACATATCTCTCCATCCTGTAGCGGGAAACCATCCTAAGTTATAAGCTGAGTTAATAAAGTTCCACCCTGGGTAGTTAGCATTCCATACTCCACCATAATCAGTATAACTTGCGACTCCATATTTGTACCAAGGGGAAGCAGTTCCTGCACCTGAAGATGGCACCTTCCAACCAATAGGGCAAGGATCATAAATCGATTTTATGCCATCATTCCATAAAGCATTATTATGCATATTAGTTGTAGAAGAATACCAATCCACAGCATTACTTTCCAACCCAAAATAGAATGTTAGAGGATTCTGAATGCCATTTAAAACATTATCAGCAACAGAGACAACTGTTTTCTTAATTCCCGTTCCAGAGCTACCACTACCTTCCGTTAATAAAATACCATTTTTATCATATATTGGAACAGAATTCAGACTAGGTGTTGATAACGATAATGCATTTGCTCCAGGAAAAGGATCTTTTCGACCCCATTGATAAAATAAACCAAAAGAAGAAACGCTACCAGGTATTGAATTTAATGCTCCTAAATTTCTATCCATAAAAGTGGTAGTTTTAACACTATTATTATAAGAATAAACGACCCCATCAGAAAGAAGATCGGGTAGATAGTTAGTTACCCAAATATGCCAAGACCAAAGAATCGTACCTGTACCATTTGCTCCACTATAAGCTGCAATAACAGCGTTGCCAGAAGTTGTTGATGTCGTAACATTTACTTTACCATTGTAAACGTTACTTATACTGCTAATTAAGTTTGAAGATGTTTGCCATAAAACAGCAACAGAAGCAGCCGAGTGAGTTAATCCACCTATTGTGGTCATTTCAGTTGGTTCCGATATTAATGGTTTATTTGCATTGCCTTTGATATTCACTGGAATCGTTATTGTACTACCAGGATTTACCATATAACAATTTGAAGAAGCTATCCGAACACGTCCATCAACCCCATCCATAGATTCCTGAGACACAGCATTCCCTTGTATCATTACATTCAGGTTATAATCATAGTTCCGTACTACATTAAAATTACTAGTACTGTTTAAACCCAGATAGATATAATAATTTATACATCTTCCTGAACCATCATTTTTTAATGCATTGATCCGAATATATGTGCAATAGTAATAACTATTATCTGTAGTCGGAGTATGGAGAAAATCTTTATTATATGGAGAAGTTATTGCCGCATTAGCACCACGCTTATTCTCGCCAACATACCATACATAAGTACCATTGGTAGTTGTTGAAGGGACTATAGCAGCGGCTAATCCTGATTGGTTTATATTGGTAGTAGATGCTTCCGGAAATACACTTGTACTGCTCCCGTTTAAATAGTACATATTCCTGGGGGAATTATACATTTCAACAGACTGGAGGGTATATCCGTTGACATTATAGTTAAGTGTAAACGATATTTTAGCTGCGATTCGGGTTAATGTTAATACAGGAGATTGAGAAGAACCTGAATTCAAAACTCCATCAACGGATATAGTAACATTATCTAGTTTCCCTATATAGGGTGCATCACTAATGACACTCTCGGAATAAGCCAAAGAACTCTCTAAAGAAGATTGAGTGGTAGATGTACTAAATGCATTTAATGCACTTGGACCATTAGCTATCACATAAATTGTATATCCGGAACCGGATACCAAGGTTGGATTTATATTTGTGGTAGAAACGGTGCCAAGGTTTGTTGCTTTTACACATGTACCAACTGAATTAAACTGAAGGACCCAAACATTAGAGAAGGTTGTTGAAGCTTTTGTCTGAATGGAACTAACTGGTGAATATGAAACTGATAAAGGAGAAACCTTTAAGGATTTTGTATTTGTTGTTGACGAAGACTCCTCACCTGCAGGAAATGATTCTGATAACTGAAAAGGTAAGTTTACGGCAACCAAAGATTCACCACCTTGATAAACTGACGAAGTATCATCATGCTGACAAGAAATAAAAAACAAAAACGACAGATATATATATAAAAAATTCTTCATATCATTCAACTTTGTTTTTACTCTTTCACACAACGCACAGATAATCCATAAGCACGTCCAGCAATATCAGCAATCATCGGAACATTCGAAAAATGCATATGATATCCACCACCACCAGCATCTGCATTTGCTGTCCAATATGCACCAGCAGCAATATCACCTACATAGCCAAGTACTCCTGTGCCACATTCTCTCCAACCGCAAGAAGGATAATATCCTGCACCTAAGTTGCTCCAATCATAACCGTAATTTACGATTCCATTACTTGTAGACAAACCTTCCCAAGGAGATTTGTTATTAATCCAAGCTGGAACCCGCCAACCTGCAGGACAAGGATCATAAACCGTTTTCATATTTGGAGAAATCAAACTAGCACCTCCCCATAATGAAACATTCTGAGTAGACGTTGTTGTAGTATACCAATCGCCTCCATAATAATATGTCATAGGATAATGTATTGAGTTCGATAAATTATTCGTAGAATTAGTAGCCTCGTACTTTACCCCTGAGCCACTTGCTCCTTCAGTTAAAGGAGCATTCAAAGCATTATAGATTTCCTTAACAGCAGTAGTATTTGAAAGACTAGATCCTCCTGGAAATGGATCTTTGCGCCCCCATTGATACAATAAACCTAAAGCACTGACCGTTGCAGGTGTCATAGCTGTTGCCCCTAAATTCCTATCCATCCAAACAAGACCATTAAATTTATTGGTAGTTCCACCATTATCAGGATTATATGATGTTACCCATATATGCCAAGACCAAAGAATAGTTCCTGAATTATTTTTTACAACCACAACAGCATTACCACTTTTTGTTGCAGAAGCATCAACCCTAAAGCAACCATCAGCACGTGCATCTGATGAATTAGTTACTGATACCAGATTAGTTTCTGTTTGCCAAAGTAAAGATGCTGTCCATTCTGTACTACTGGTTATGTCGCTGATTTGTGTTCCCAAAGCACTCTGATTTGCACGTATAACCGGTATATAAACTGAACTACCTGGAGCTACTATATAACAATTGGATACACCTGAAGAATAAACATAACTATTATTCTGAGTGGAACTGTTTGCTGAAAGAGTAAAGCCATAGTGGGTTACACGAGTATCTGCATAACCGGGACCTAGCAATTGAATATCATAAGTATAACTGTTGTTTCTCTTTATATTGTAATCGCTCACATTGTCCGCTCCAAGATAAATCTTAAATAAACCATTAAATGTCGAGCTTTTTGCATGAACCTCTATGTAAGTTGAATTCACAGGTGCATACAAAGCTTTACCAGTCTGATCTGTAGGAGTACCGGTACCTGTACGGCCTCCTTTACGGTTTTCATACATATAAAAATACAGATCGGAAACCGACGTTGTACCAGCTGATAAAGTAGTTAATCCTGTGGATAAGTAATTTGTTACAGCATCTGCACTTGTATTGTTTATCAGATAGCTATTCTTAGGTATATTTTTAACACTATAATCAGTAATTGTTATTCCATTACTTGCTGTTATATTAAATTTTATCTTTGCAGCCAAACGAGACAAAGATAAAGAGGATGAAACAGTATTGGTGCCAGGATCGATTTTAGACACTATTATACTACCTGACATTAAAAAATACTGGCTACCGGAAGTTCCTTTTTTTATGCCATCCACTGATGAAAGATCTTCAGTTACTAAGGTTTTTAAATTATCCTCAGAATAAGCTTTACCATTAAAATAAGTAGAAGAACCAGTATTGGCTATAGCATATATAGTACAAGTTGAATTGCTACTACGAGTCTCGACTGTAATAGCTGGATTGGAAGGATTATAAGAAGTATACTTATGACCGATTAGTTCACCCAAACTGTTATACACCAAAATATGAATATCGTTTATCAAATCTTCTTCAGCTGTGGTCAATTCACTAGAACGGGTGTTTACATTGGAATTAGCACTGCTTACCAGCAAACGAATGATAGCTGTTTTTCCTTCCTCAGTTTTATCGTTCTGTGTACATGACACCAGAAATAGAAAAACAAATAACAAGAGTAGATTAATATTTAATTTATTATGCAACATTTTTATCAATTACAGGTTTTTCTTAAAGTTCCAACAAAGTTATAAAATGGAATAGGATATGTTTTCACATTAACGTAAACAACTATATATGATTCTTTCAAATCTTTGCATAGATAAACAAAATTAGAACTCCACGTTTTGCCCCACAACTCCCCAAGGACTGACTATATATTGAAGCGTAATGTCACAAAACTCAATTGATATATAAATATTGGATTGTTTTCCAGGTATTACTTTTATAGGATTACCAGATGAGTCTGTGGTAGTTGCATAAACTTTTGTATCTCCTCGATAAATATCTACTTCTATTTGCCCATCAGTCTCGGAAGGAAAAACATTAAAAGCAGGAGCTGTTAAAATTCGATTTTCATCAAAATAAGAATATGGAGAATAATTAGCTTCTTCACCTGTAAGTTCACCTAAGAAATTCAAAGTGTTCTTTGTTTCCCGAATTACATATCGATAATTATCAGACTTTCCAAAATATAATTCCAGATTTTTAGTCATTATTGTTAATGCACCAACTTTGCGCTTTAGCAACAATGAAACTGTATCACTTTCAACATCCAACGAACGAGTAGAGGAAGAGGAGATGGTTTGGCTCGCATAGAATAGTTCAGGAGAAGAATAACTATACTCTCCATTCTTTTTTAATTGAACCAAAGCATCTTTTATATTTGTGCCTACTTTGAGTACAGGGGGTATTATACTATCTGAAGAAAGATTCCCCCAAGCAACAAAAGTCAAAGATACCCCTTTATCATAACCTAGTAAATATTTACCATTTTCATCAGGATAGAGAACTTTAACAAAACTGCTGTCTGCAAAAAGATACACTCCCAAAGAATGAAAAGAATCCAAAGAAATATCCTCTCCATCCGAAGTTACAGCTTTCACTGTAAGCTCATATTGACTACAACCGCTCATATCATCCATAATGCAGCCATTTAATGACAGCACTAACAGAATATATAGAAAGGCCTGTATAACTTTTTTCTCTGAAAACATACTATTTTTATAATTCTTTGGGAGTGACATGTTTTTTAATTAAACTCAACTGTCTGATTAGAAGTAGTCCATGGTGCTGGAGTAACACTCAAAGTCAAGTTTGCAGGTAGAATATTCTCTGACGGATTAGCTACACCAATACCCTTAATAGTAGCAGTCACGTTATAAATTGTATTGCGATCAACAACTCCTGTGCTACTTGTTGGGGTTGTTTGGTTAATTATAATAGGGTAATATGTTGTAGAAGAAGCAGCCACTGTACCGGCTCCATCCATATCAAACTCACCTCCAAGAACTAATTTTAAAGGATATGTGCCATTACCATTTGCAAAGACATAGAAACTATGAGCCGTTGAATAAGACGTTACAATAGGAGTTACAGGTGAAAAAGAGCATAATGACCCAGCATCAAGTAAATAAGGTTTTTCAACAGCCCAAGTAGAGCCACTAACTGTTCCACCATTTATTAGAGTTACAGCAGAAGGAACTGTAGAATTAGTACCAACTGCAACAGTTGAACTCTCCAACGCTCCATAAATAAATATTTTATTCAAATTAAACGTAGCATTAGCATAAGGAGCAATAAAGGCTGTATTAATACTGTTAATTGAAATCTTAGCAACCAAACGAGAAAGAGTAACATCTGCATTATTAGTTGCCGCATTAAGTTTTATAACATTATTAGTACCAACTTTTGCTTCTCCTGACATTGGTAAATAAGTAGCAACTTGAGTAGAACCAGCAGTAGTAGTAGTACTTCCAGTTGTAACACTAAGCTTTATTGTTTTTGCAAGGAATTCACCACGAGTTTTTGCAGCCAATAAAGCCGTTTTTGCAGCATCATCATAATTAGTTACAACAATTACCGAGCGATCTCCTGCAGTTAGTCCATCTACAGAAATCGAAGCCCCTAACGAAGCAGTAGGTATTTCAGTAATTTTATCAAGTGGATCATTATCGTTTGGAGTACTTTGGGTACATTTAAAAACGCCAACAATCATACTATTTACTGTAGCCTCGCTACTACCTACACTACCATCGGTTGCGGTTAAACCGGTAGCTTTTGTATTCACTCCGATACCAGCAATCGTTAACTTAAGTGTAGCTGGAGTAATAGTTTCAACCCCTTGACTTGCATCTTCATTATTACAAGAAGAAAAGCTTATAGCAAAAAGGGTTACAAATAAGTAAATAAATTTATTCATACAAATGCAAAATTAAAGATTAATATTTATTTTTTTGACTCAGTTTTAATTATATACTTAAGAGCAACCTTAGCTTGCGGAGTACCTGCGGCAGCTGCCATCTGAAGATATACTTCAGCTTTATCCTTATTACCTTCAAGAAGATAGAGTAATCCCATATTATTATAAGCTACAGGAAGGGCTGCAAATCTTTCCAAATACTTGCGGGCAAGTTTTGCATCTTTCTTGGTTAATGCCACAGCCGCTGCATTTATATTTGCTTGCGGGTTATCCGGAAACAATCTCGCAGCTATATCAAACACATCATTGTATTCCTGAGATCCTTTTGGATAAGTATTTGCTATTGCATAAAATTCACTCAATTTCAATGCCTTTGGACGAGTCTTTAACAACAAAAGTCCCGTTGCTGCATCAAGTGGCTCCTGATTATATTTAACTTCATAATCAAGACGACAAACCTGTGGAAAGAATTTTTCTGATATAAATTTATAAGGAATACCCGAAGCCAGATTTTTCAGAACTTTCTCACGTCCATTAACTAACTCAACAGTATTGATAATATCGAGTGTTGCTTCGCGAAGAGGCATTTTTGAAGCCTTGATTAAGCTTGTTATTGAGTCCCAATCTTCTGCAACCCAAGCTATATTCAACGGATACTTTCCGTTTACATGAGTCTGGCTAAGATAATTCTTCAACAACAGTGATCTTGAAACGGCTTGCTTTTCATTATCCTTATTATTACCAATAGGAGAAGTGTATCCGGTAACATTTATACTTGCAATAGTTGCCCCTCTCATTTTTTTCAGTGAGCTAATTACATTACGAATTCGATAATATAATTCGTAGCATGTTTCTTCGGGTAGACAATCCAAGCCATTTCTTTTTTCAAGAGGTATACTACCGTTTACACTCAGCAATTTATCATCATCATTAGGAGCTAAGATTGTTACCCATGCAAGCATATTCCTGTCAACATCATCAGATATATCGGAAACATGCGGCTTTGGCATTTTTTTCATCTCGGCTATTTTATCCTCATATATATTGGCCCTTTTACCATTACAACCACATTCCTCGGTTTCAACATATAAAGCAGACTCTTCCATCCACTCATCATACGGAACTTCTGTACTATATGAAAATGTTCGTGTGCTTTTCTTATTATCTTTTAAAACGAACAATGGCATGTTACCATGATGTTTCTTTTTATTATATCTATCAAGAACTTCCATGCGATGATAGACTTTCTGTTTTTGTGGACCATTTACAATAACCGGAGAAAGAATCATTTGTTGTTTAGCAGACTTAAGCACAGGCGTAAAAGTAAATGATTCGTCAGAAGGAAGATCTACCCCCTCAAAATCAATATGCATATTCACCTGTAACATATTACCTTGACGAATAAATTGCTGTTTAGTTATAAAGATCTGGCCTTTGTATGCTTCCTGACCAAAGGTCGATGTAGCTAATGCCAGCAGCAAAAAGAAATAACAAAGCCTTTTTTTCATATTGTCTCTAATAATAATCAACATCTTCATATTCATCTATCTCATCATTTAATTTTTTACTTCAAAAGATAAACTAATGACACACTCAATTTGGTTGGTCCCAAATACGTTTTATTATAAGTACCTGTTTTATAACCACAATGAGCACATATATACTTACCATAATGAAAGCGGGCTACACCAAGTCCTACAGAAGCTTCAACACCCCATCTTGGAGAAAGTATCCAATGATGACCATAGCTTACACCGCCACCCCATACATTACCTTGTATACGCCGAGTTTTAAGATCAGCTACATTAATACCTCCAATATTATACTCACCTTCAAAAAGGTGAGCACCAATAAAATGGCCGGAAAATGGCTGACAAAGCCAATAGCGAAGTTCTGGTTGAATAAGTAAATGTTTCCACTTCTTAGTTTCTGACACCGAGAATGGATTGTAATTTGCATTAAGATCCAAAGTTAATCGTTGAGATAGAGCAACTTCAACACCAAGATTAGGCCCTACTCCATCATAAAGGAGATTACTTTTTAAGCCAAATGATTGGCCCAAAATATCAACCTGAGAAAGGATACAAAATAAAAGCAAAAATATCTTCTTCATACTAACAACTATACCTAACCACCTATAACAGAAGTCTTCTACCCTCTTTCATTTAGTTCCTTATAACAAGAAAATATAATAAATTCAAATAAGAGACACTAAATTCACTTTTTATAAATAACAATATAAAATTGCACGCTCAACATAATCTAAAATAATGAGACAAAACATTAAATTAACTTTGTATAAATCAGCAATTTAAGATTATAAAACAAGATAAAAATAGAACTTTCACTAAGTTTTATTTAAAATATTTACTTTTAAAATCACGCAAAGAAACATCTTTTTTATTAAACTAACAAATAATTTTAAATTTAATTATATAAATAATCATGATTCGTTTTAACTCCTATTTCTTAAATTAGAATATCTATATCAGCGATTTAGATATTAAATAATATCGAATTAATATAAATTAGAAACATATAATAAAACAATAAATACATACATCAATTTATATAAAAACCATAAATTCGCAACTATCGCACATCATAAAAAACAAAAAAGAATATATAAAAGCCTATATTATGACTACAAAAAATTATTAGATTTCAAATAAATTCAAAAAAAATGTCAGAAATCAAATATAAAATTATTTACCAAATACAAATACAAAAGAAAAAAATACATTGTTAAACACAATATTTTAAATTAGCACAATCTATCCTGTTTTATATATTTCAACATTACATTTTATAATCTATTTTCTCAATTATAAAAATAACAATCATTTTTAAATTCAAGAAAAAAAAACGTCTATAATGTAAACTATTAAAACTTCCAAATAATCACACCTATTAACATTAACATATTATGTATTAACACATTTACATGGCTATTTATTTAACATTTTCACAACTAATATAAAGAAACGAGATGCACTACTAAAAAAAATAGAATTACCGATCAATCTAGAATATTTATTGAGGAATGCTTCGTTATTATTGATGAATGATTTTTATTTATTGGAGAATGGTTTAAAACCATTATTGAATAATTTTAAAGATCTCTAACAAAAAACGGTTCACCTCACTTTTTTTTGGGGAAATATTATATTGAACTTCTTATTTCTAATGTTTTGCATACTTTATATCAGATTCAATATGTAGCTTATAATAAAGTGTGTATAATCTTGATTGGATAAGCATTTGAGACAGTTTGCTTCCATGAAAAGTGACGAAGAACTATAAAAACACGTTAGATTGTATAATCAAAAGACTACACCTCTTTCCATTTTTGCAAAACTCTGTTTATGGATCGTCAATTTAAGAATATAAGAAGCTAATTGGTGAGGGATCACAGCAAAAACGAGGGATAAGTGATGGTTCTTTTTTATCCCTCACTTTTACAGAAGTCTTATTTTCAGATAATTAAACTCAAAAAGTGAGAGATGATGGATGAAAATATTTTTTTATTTGGAGAGGAGGATTTAGAGATCCTATTACACATAAATCATCTTCTTCGTCATACCTCCATCAATTACCATATTCTGGCCATTGATAAAGTTATTATCCGGATCACACAAAAAGAGACATGCCCGGGCAATATCTTGAGGAGTTCCGACTCTTCCCGATAGATGTTGTTCATGATCGGCCACTGTTAGCGAATCATAATCCTTTGTTTCAATCCATCCGGGACTAATACAATTAACCGTTATATGATATTTCGATAAAGAAACAGCCAAAGCATGAGTCAACGAAACAATTCCTCCTTTCGATGCAGCATATCCCTCAGTACCCGGCTCGCTCATTAAGTATCTGGTAGATGCAATATTCACAATACGTCCATAACGAGGTAATGGTTCCATTTCTGAACGATGCAATGCCAATAATCTGGAAGTAATAAAGACTGGTCGTAAATTAGTAGCAATAACTCGGTCAAATTGTTCAACTGTGACATCAAGCAATGAGGAAAATCCTCCAATACCAACATTGTTTATAAGAATATCAATATCGCCCCAATTAGCAAAAAGCTGTTTCATAACTTCCGTTAGTGCTTTCTCGTTTGTTACGTCAACTTTATAGAAGAGACTATTTTCTGACGAAAGAAAAGAAGAATCGGGTTCACTGATATCGCAAAAAGCAACATTTGCTCCTGCTGAAACAAAAGCCTCCACAATTCCCCGGCCAATTCCTTGTGATCCGCCGGTAACGAATACTCGCTTTCCAGACATTGTTTTCATAAGATGCAATTTATATTGTTAATGACTCAAATTCTGATCATCTGAATTATGAAAGAATATATCTTTGAACAAAATTAGATACAGCGAACTTCTTCAGGCAGATAGCCACTACGAATTCTCCATTCCTGTGGATATAGATTATTAGCCCGGTTACCTATATTTTTCACAAACCCTAGCGGAACATTTTTATATTGTAATAACAAATATCCTTTAGGAACTGTTGCATCCAACACTATAGCTTCTTTTCTTAAATAAGAGATAGCCTGTTCATAAGTCAGTTCACAAGAAGAGAATTCATTGACATCCAATTCATTACTCATTGCCAAAGATTGATGAGGTATGAGGTCTTTTCCTTTAACTTCACCTATAATTATACCGGAATGAACAACTCTTAACTGCTGATACAAAAGACTGATTAATTCTGCATTGTTTTTGCGGCATGCAACGATAAAGTCACCTCTTCTTTCAAAATTAAAATCTTCAGAATGCTGAAGCCACAGTTTCGCTTGTTGAGGAATCTCTAAAGGCTTTTCTTTTTTATTCTTTTTTGATGATTTAGTCCGCATAGGTTGAATTTCATCATCTCCTAACTTACGCAAAGCCGCAAGGAAAAAGCCTTCTCCTTTTGTTTTGTGCGGCAGAAAGCGATAAACAGGAGTATCTGTTCCGGCAAGGTTTCCCGTAATTCCCCATTCCTGAGGAACATCAACAGACAATGACTCTGCACCCAATTCATTCTTTATCCATTCAATATTCTCTTCATCTTCCATCAGATTGTAGGTACAAGTACTGTAGATAAGAATACCTCCCGGTTTCAGGGCAGGCCAGATATCTGCAATAATACGGCGCTGGCGTTGATAGCAGATTGTTACATTTTCAGGGCTCCACTCTTCAATGGCACCAGGATCTTTACGGAACATTCCTTCGCCTGAACATGGAACATCAGTCAGAATCAAATCAAAAAGTGTACCTAAATCAGAGAAGTCGGACGGATCATTATTGGTAACTGCAATATCCGGATGTCCCCATTTTATAAGGTTTTCGGCTAAAATCTGAGATCTATTACGAATAACCTCGTTAGCAACAAGAAAACTCCCTTCCGGTAAAAGACTGCGTAGATGAGTCGATTTTCCTCCTGGAGCCGCACAAAGATCGAGTGCCACAGCCGGTTGGGTTACATATTTCTTAATAATCTGTTCCACAAACATAGAAGAAGCCTCTTGTACATAATAGCAACCTGCATGAAACAAAGGATCGAAAGTAAAAGTAAGACGTTCTTCTAAATAATAACCGCTGGAGCACCATGGCACTTCTATAGTTTCATTGTGCAAAAAAGGCTTTGTTTTATTCACACGAATGCTCACTGGTGATTCTTCCTGTAATGCGCTTTCAAGGTTCGTATATTCTTCGCACAAAAGTGCTTTTGTTTGTTCTATAAAGGGCTGAGGTAACTTCATCTGATTATATTTATGATGCAAATATACTTTATTCTCAATTTTTCTTATGGAAAAATAAAAAATAATTCGTCTATTTGCAACTTTCCATGCAACATGCTACGTCTAATAGTTGAAGTTTAAATAAATGGAGTATTAAACAAATTAAAACCAAAGAATATGAAACAATTTATGATTGCATTCATGATGATGTTCGCAGTTAGCATCTCAATGATGGGGCAAGCCTCACCAAAGAAGGCTACAGTTACAAAAGACACATCAAATGTTACGATGACTGTGCAAAGCACATCTGCCGACTCGGCCGCAATTGATTCTGCAGCAGAAGATTACAGTGATGAATTAAAATCTGTAAAAGGAGAGTTCCATGGAATTCCATTTGAGAATTCTGCAGGGTTGCTGGTTCCAATTTTTGCAATAATTTTTGGATGTGCAGTTCCGGTGTTGATCATTTTCTTCATTTTCTGGTATAGACACAAAGATAAACAAGCCCAATACCGCTTAGCAGAAAAAGCACTAGAGAATGGAAAAGACATTCCGGAAGGGTTATTTAAAGAAGTACAGGGCGCCACAGACGTCCATGCCAAAGGAGTTAAAAACGCTTTCCTTGGTTTAGGATTAGGTATCTTCCTCTGGGCATTGACCGGTGAATTTGGACTTGGATGTATTGGCTTTATGGTTATGTTTATGGGTATCGGACAAATTGTAATCCATTACACACAAAACAAGCAAAAACCTTTAGAAAAAAATAATCCAGAACAAAAGTCAGACGAAGAATGAGCCAATTGAACGATATATCGTTAGTCGCACAGGTCGTGGTGTTTAAAAACACCAAGGCCTTCGACACGTTGGTTAAGAAATACCAATCGCAAGTTCGAAGGTTTTTCCTTAATCAGACATTGGGCGACAGCGAATTAAGTGACGATTTGGCACAGGAAACATTTATTAAAGCCTATACAAATATATCATCCTTTAAAAATCTTTCAAATTTCTCAACCTGGCTTTACAGAATTGCATATAATGTCTTTTATGATTATATTCGCAGCCGTAAAGAGACATCTGAAATTGACGCACGGGAAGTAGATGCAATGCACTGCACCGAGCAAGAGAATGTGGGAGAAAAGATGGATATTTATAAGTCACTCAAGATGCTGAAAGAAGTGGAACGAACCTGCATCACATTATTCTACATGGAGGATGTGAGTATCGATAAGATAGCAGGGATTATTGGAAGTCCGACAGGTACAGTAAAATCACACTTGTCAAGAGGCAAAGAAAAATTAGCGATTTACTTAAAACAAAATGGTTATGACAGAAATTGATGATAAAATGATTAGCCAATTCTTCCAGAACGAGAAGAAGGAAATTAAAGATAATGGCTTTTCTAACAGAGTTATGCGCCATTTACCCGACCGGGTAAATAAACTTTCAAATATGTGGGTAGCATTCTGCACTGCTGTTGCTATTGTTTTATTCTTCGTATTCAATGGCTTGGAAACAATACTAAATATATTGCGCGAAGCATACAATGGAACAATGCAAAACAGTATTGCACATCTTGATCTAAAATCATTACTTATTGCCGCTATAGTACTTATAAGTCTGGGGGTAAAAAAAGTTTGCTATTCTGACTAAAAATAGTTGTAAAAAAAGACAATATTTACTTTTTTTTGCATATATTTGCGGTATACACTTGAATTGATACTGATGAATTATATGCTGCAACAGAGAGGAAGTACTTTTTTCATTTGTATTTTATGTTTATTCGTAGTTAGCTGCCACACTAAAAACAAGGAAAAAACAGCTGACAAATATGCGTATGCAGACTCTTTAACAGAACATTATAAAGAACTGGCATTAGAATATCCGGATCTTGTAAGGCAAAGATTACTAAAAGTCAGAGCAGTAATTAAAGACAGCATCAATTACTACAAATTAACTCAATATATTAGCTATACATATTTTCAGGATAACAAAATAGATTCAGCCCAACTATTAAATAGTAAGGTTATTCATTTCTGCAATAAAGACTTATCAGATACTACAAGACTAAATCAGTTAAAAACTGACACTTATTTCTATAAAGGTCTTTTTCTTTCGGCTTCAAGCCATATCGATTCAGCGCAATACTATTTTAATAAAGCTTATGATATAGCGAATCTGACAAAAGAATATAAAAAAATTGCAGAAATATGTATTAAACTAGCTTATAATTACTCACAACAGGGAAACTATACTTTATCTGTTCTTTATTACAAAAAAGCACACTATGCAGCTAACTTATTACAAGACCACAGCCATTTACATTTTCTAATTCAGACAGGACTAGCTAAAGTATATTTAGGCCTCAACAATTATAAACAGTCGAATATTTATTTTAATCTTGCGGAGGCAAAATTTAATGAGGTACCTCTTTATGATAAATTTATATTCGCCAGTCTACGGGCGAGTTATTATGAAACAATAAAGGACTACAGAAATGCACTAAAATGGTATAAAGAAGCAAATTTAGCAACCAAAAATTTTAAATTTAATATTTATAGAGGCATAAGTGAATGTAATGAAGGAGGTATTTACCTTTTGTTGAATAAGCCAGACTCGGCCAAACATTATCTGGATAAAGCTAATTCTTTTTTTTCCAAATCAAATCAAAACATAAATTACTCTTTTTTCATCAATGGACTTTATGCCGAGCTAGCATTACAAAAGAACGATTTAAGAAATGCACATAAATTCTTATATAAGAAATATGATTTATCTAAAATATCCATTCAATATATTAATCTTTACAACAAAAGATTAGAATCATATTATGAAAAAAAAGGTAATTTTCAGAATGCATATTTTTATAAGACAAAAGTAGATCTATATGATGATTCTGTCCGAAGAACAACATTGTCTAGCGCAATTTCAGAACTAGCTACCCGATATAGTCAAGATACTAGCAAACTTAAACACAACATCATTCTTTCAGAAAACAAGGCTGATCTGCAAAAGATGAGACTGATAAGTATACTCTCATTATCTTTATTAATAATTGGTGTAATAATAATCAGCATTGCTATTCAATTAAATCGCAAAAAAAGAGAATCCAGATTTGCCAAGCAATATTCTACTATAGCTAAATTACGCATGGAAAATATTCGTAACCGGATTTCTCCGCACGTTTTGTTTAACATGCTAAATGCTGTAATGCCAACTTTCAAGCAAGACGACACCCTTGTGCACTTATTCAGGCTATTAGTTCAGTCGTTACGCAGCAATCTGATTGCTTCCGAAAAAATGGCAGTATCACTTGAAGAAGAAATTGAATTTGTAAAAAACTACATTGAATTCCGAAAAAATATCAATAGTAAAAAAGTAGATATCAATTGGAAAATATCTCAGAATGTTCCTTTTGATACGTTAATTCCGTCAATGATTATTCAGATACCAATAGAAAATTCAATAAAATATGCTTTCAAAGAGGAGGTTAAAGATGCACATATAAATATTGATATTTCTGCAGATGACAGTTTTCTTTATATCACTATTGTTGATAACGGTTCAGGATATAACCCGGGAGCGCATATTGGAGATAAAAACAGTACCGGAACAGGACTTAAGGTTATATTTCAGACTATAGAATTATTAAATCAAAAGAATCAGGAAAAAATGTTTTTCAATATTGAAGATATGAAGAACTTTTCGCCCGATTTACATGGTACAAGAGTTACGGTTATTATTCCTTATAAATATAATTTCGAGCTATGAAAAAAACGATAACTACAATTATAGTCGATGACGAAAGTAATTCAATTGCAACATTAAGCAAAGATCTTGAAAATTATCCTGAAATTCAGATAATTGAAACTACTACATCTGTAGAAAAAGCAAAAAAAATAATCGTTCAGCACCAGCCCGATCTACTTTTTTTGGATATTGAAATGCCTAAAATGAATGGGTTTGAACTATTACACGAAATCCGAACGTTGATACATCCTGAAATGTATATCGTATTCTATAGTGCTTACGATAAATATGTGCTTGAAGCATTGCGTTCATCAGCTTTCGACTATTTAATGAAACCTTATCAACCAGAAGAACTTTCAGCAATCATAGAGCGTATTAAAACTCAACCTGAGAAAGAAAGAACAAATATTGAACAATCTATTCTGCGCTTAATGAAAAATGATAAGAAATTTGCTCTGCAAACAATCTCAGGGCTATTATTTCTAAAAGCAAGTGAAGTTCTTTGTTTTCAATATATAGATGGATTTAGAAGCTGGCAAATAACAATGACCGATTTATCTGTACAGAAACTAAGAACAGGTATTATTGCCAAAGATTTACTTGCATTTAGCCCTTCATTCATGCAAATTAATCAGGAATGCATACTAAATGTTGACTATATCTCATCTATTGAGAATAAAACATTAAAATGCATTTTATACCCTCCATTCAATGATTTGGACATTCATGCTTCAAGAAGATATTATTCGAAATTAAAAGAACAATTAGAGATCTTATAGAGGAAGCGTCGTTTAAATATTATTTATATAGACGTAATAAGTGGAATTTTGATTAATAAAGTTTGCATCTATTTGTCTAATCATTATATTTGCTTTAACCAAACATATTCAACATGAATAACAAATATGTGATAAATATTGGCCGTCAGTTAGGAAGTGGTGGTCGGGAAATAGGTGCTAAGCTTGCCGCACAACTACACATTGATTTTTACGACAAAGAACTTATTAATATAGCATCAAAAGAAAGTGGACTCTGCAAAGAATTCTTTGAAAAAGCTGATGAGAAAACTTCGCAAACCATTTTTGGTGGACTTTTTGGAATGCGATTCCCTTTTATTAATGATGGCTCAATCCCTAATAATAATTGTTTGAGCAATGATGCTTTATTCAAGATACAGAGTGATGTAATTCGTGAATTGGCAGAAAAAAAATCATGCCTTTTTGTAGGAAGATGTGCCGATTATATATTACGTGATCATCCTAGGTGTGTAAACATCTTCATTTCGGCTTCTAAGGAAGAGCGGATTAAACACCTCTGCAAAGAGAAAGGTATTAATACTGAGAAAGCAGAAGACTTGATAGAGAAGACCGATCGTGAACGGGCAGCTTATTATAATTATTACAGCTACAAAGTATGGGGAGCAGCAGCCACATATCACCTTTGCATTGATTCATCATCTCTTGGTATTGATGAAACTGTTGCATTCATTAAACAATTTATAGAAAAGAAACTGGGAATCTAGCCAAAATTAAAAAAGAGGTCATATAACAAACAAAATTAAGTATTTGTAAATAATCAGTTTCAGATAGATACTTAAAAGCATAAAAAAGGGGTTGTTCCATTCGAACAACCCCTTTCCATATAATTATATATCGTTTACATAAACATAAGTATAATCAACTGTGCAGATAGCACACGCAAGAACATTACCAACGGATATACTGTAGAATATCCAACGCCCGGAGCATCACTACTTGAAACCTGATTAGAATATGCTAATGCAGGAGGGTCTGTATTACTACCGGCAATAAGTCCCATCAACATAAAATAGTTAATCTTGAAAATTTTGCGAGCAATAGATCCAACAATTATTAATGGAATAAAGGTAATAAGGAATCCACAACCTACCCACAACAGACCATCTCCTTCAACAACAGTTTTAAAGAATTCGCCTCCTGCACCAATACCAACACTGGCAAGGAATAAAGTAATACCAATCTCACGTAGCATAAGGTTAGCACTTTGTGTTGTATAAGTTACCAGGTTAAATTTGTAACCGAAACGACCAATAATAATAGCAACAACCAGAGGTCCACCAGCCAAACCTAATTTAACAGGAGTAGGCATTCCAGGGAAAGCAAATGGAAGACTACCAAACAATATACCAAATAATATACCGATAAAGATAGTAACAATATTAGGTTCGTTTAAGCGTTTCATTGAGTTACCCATTACAGTAGCAACACGTTCAACAGCATCCTGAGAACCAACAACTGTAACACGGTCACCAACCTGAAGAACCAAGTTTGGGTTAGCAAATAGATCCACACCTGAACGGTTGATACGAGTAACGTTCACACCATAAAGATTGCGAAGTTTCAGCTGTCCTAGTTTCTTTCCGTTCATTTCAGATTTTGTAACCAATACTCGTCTTGAAACCATCGGAGAGTCAAGTTCTTCCCAGTTTACAAATACTTCTTTTCCTATTAAAGAAATAATAGTATCGGCATCACCTTCTGAACAAACTACAAATATCTGATTACCTTCTTCAAGTACAGTTTCAGAGCTTGGTATTGAAACTTTTTCATTTTTAAGAATACGAGATACAACGAATGCGCATCCTGCAGTATTCATAACATCAGATATTTTTTTTCCAAAAACTGCTGAGTTATTTACTTCCAGGTGCATCAAGCGAGGCTTATTTTGGTTATCATCTGCCACTGCATTCCATTCTGCTTCTTCTTTAGCAAAATCAATTCTAAAAATAAAGCGTATCAGAATAATAGCACCAATAATCCCTACAACTCCTAATGGATAAGCTACTGCATATCCTAACGCAATTTTTGGAACTTCGTGAATAATACCCGATGCCTGAAGTTGGTTTAATGCTTCCTGAGCGGCACCAAGACCTGGGGTGTTTGTAACTGCGCCTGAAAGAATACCAACTATCATTGGCAATTGAACTCTTCCGTTAAGAGCGTAGAACAATCCCAATGCTACAGCAATATTTAGCAGAACAATTGAAGCGGCAAGCATATTCATAGTCATACCACCCTTCTTAAATGAAGAGAAGAAAGAAGGTCCTACCTGCAAACCTATACAAAAAACAAATAAAATTAAACCAAAATCCCTCATAAAATGAAGAACTTCCGTGTTAACATTAAGACCGAAATGCCCCATTAAAATGCCGACAAACAGCACAAAAGTAACACCTAAAGAAATCCCGAAAAATTTAATCTTCCCTAATAAGACTCCAGCAGCTATCACAAATGAATAAAGAAGAACAATGTGAGCCACTGAATTAGGGTCTGTTAGCAATTTAAACAACCAATCCATAGTGTATAAAGTATCAATTTAAAATTTTGCGCAAAGGTAGTTATTCTATCTCGTCAGATCAAATATTTCTATCTTTGTTTTATTATAAAATTATTAAAATGACAAGTAATATATTAAGCTACTTGAATTTTCCTAAAAAAAAGTATCCTATTATAAGTAAATAAGTATCTTTGCATCTCACACTTAGATAAATTAATATATTAAATACATTTATTAATCTTGTAATTAATACAATAAACTATGGCAGATAGTAATGAAAAACTCTTTTCGGACTTTTCGCCCGTAAGCACTAGCAAATGGATGGAAAAAGTAACAGCCGACCTAAAAGGTGCTGACTTCGAAAAGAAGCTCGTTTGGAAAACAAACGAAGGTTTTAAAGTTAAACCATTCTACAGGATGGAAGATCTGGAAGGTCTGAAAACAACCGACAGCTTACCAGGAGAGTTTCCTTATCTTAGGGGAACAAAAAAAGACAATACTTGGTTTGTACGCCAAAACATTCGCGTTGAATGTCCTAAAGAGGCTAATACCAAAGCGTTAGACATTTTAAATAAAGGTATTGATTCCTTAGGATTCAGCATCAAAGGAAAAGATGTAAACGCTGATTTTATTGAAACGTTACTCAATGATATTTGTGCTGAATGTGTAGAATTAAACTTTTCTACATGTCAAAGCCATGCTGTAGAATTGGCAGAGTTATTGGTTGCTTATTTCCAGAAAAAGAACTATGACTCAACAAAACTAAAAGGCTCTATCAATTATGATTACTTTAATAAAATGCTGACTAAAGGCAAAGAAAAAGGTAATCTGGTAGAAACAGCTAAGGCTTTGATTGAAGCAACAAAAACGCTGCCTTTCTACAGAGTTATCAGTGTTAATGCATTGTCTCTGAATAATGCAGGAGCTTATATTTCTCAGGAACTGGGATATGCTTTATCATGGGGTAATGAATATCTGAATTTATTAGTTGAAGCAGGAATTACACCAACTATTGCTGCTAAAAAAATTAAATTCAACTTCGGTATCAGTTCAAATTACTTCCTTGAAATTGCTAAGTTCCGTGCAGCACGTATGTTATGGGCTAACATTGTAAGCTCATACAAACCTGTTTGTACAAGAGACAATTGTTCTAATACTGCTGAAGATGGTGAATGTCGTTGCGCTGCAAAAATGAAAGTACATGCAGAGACGTCTTCTTTCAATTTAACGATGCTGGATGCTCATGTAAACTTGCTTCGTACTCAGACAGAAGCAATGAGTGCAGCTCTTGCCGGAGTAGATTCATTGACTGTTACTCCGTTTGATAAAGCTTATCAGACTCCTGATGATTTCTCTGAACGTATTGCCCGCAACCAACAATTATTATTAAAGGAAGAATCGAACTTTGATAAAGTTGTAGACCCAGCTGCTGGTTCTTACTATATTGAAAATCTTACAGCATCAATTGCTCAACAAGCATGGAACATTTTCTTAAAGGTTGAAGAAGAAGGAGGTTTCTATGCAGCAGTAAAAGCAGGAAGTGTTCAGGAAGATATTAATCAATCTGGTAAAGCAAGACATATTGCTTTATCAAGCCGTAAAGAAATCCTTTTAGGAACCAACCAATTCCCTAACTTCACTGAAAAAGTTGGAGATAAGAGACAGGTTGAAAATAAATGTTGCTGTTCAGACAAGAGTAGTTCTTGCGAAAGCACTGTAAAAGTACTTAATTCCGATCGTGCTGCAAGTGAGTTTGAAGCATTACGTCTGCAAACTGAGGCTGCTGATCATTGCCCGAAAGCATTCATGCTGACTATTGGTAATTTGGCTATGCGCCAGGCTAGAGCTCAGTTCTCTTGCAACTTCCTTGCATGTGCCGGCTATGAAGTAATTGATAACCTGGGATTCGAAACAGTAGAAGAAGGAGTAGAAGCTGCAATGGAAGCTAAAGCTGATATTGTAGTACTTTGTTCCAGTGACGATGAATATGCAGAATATGCTGTTCCGGCATTTAAAGCTGTTAATAACCGTGCTATGTTTATTGTTGCCGGAGCTCCGGCTTGCGCGGATGCTTTGAAAGCAGAGGGTATTGAGAACTTTATCAATGTTCGTGTCAATGTATTAGACACCCTGAAAGAATATAATGCTAAACTAGGAATTAAGTAAAGACATCATGAGACCAGATTTTAAAAATATAGATATATATGCCGGATTCAAGCACGTAGATGGTGCTGAATGGCAAAAGGCTAACGGGATTGAAGCCAACTGGAACACTCCGGAGCACATCAACGTAAAGCCTGTTTACACAAAAGAAGATCTTGAAGGAATGGAGCATCTTGAATATGCTGCCGGTATTCCACCTTATCTTCGCGGTCCTTATTCAGTTATGTATACTCTTCGCCCATGGACTATCCGCCAATATGCCGGATTCTCTACTGCTGAAGAATCAAATGCTTTCTATCGTAGAAACCTTGCTTCCGGACAAAAAGGTTTGTCTGTTGCATTCGACCTTCCTACTCACCGCGGATACGACCCGGATCATGAACGCGTAGTGGGCGATGTTGGTAAAGCAGGGGTTTCTATCTGTTCATTGGAAAACATGAAAACTTTGTTTGATGGTATTCCATTAAGCAAAATGTCTGTTTCCATGACTATGAACGGTGCCGTACTTCCTATTCTTGCTTTTTATATCAACGCAGGACTGGAACAGGGAGCTAAGCTTGAAGAAATGGCTGGAACTATTCAGAATGATATCTTGAAAGAATTCATGGTTCGTAATACTTATATTTACCCACCTGCATTCTCTATGAAGATTATTTCTGATATCTTCGAATATACTTCACAGAAGATGCCTAAATTTAATTCAATTTCTATTTCAGGTTACCACATGCAGGAAGCTGGAGCTACTGCAGATATTGAATTAGCATACACTTTAGCTGACGGACTTGAATATCTTCGTGCCGGTGTTGCTGCAGGAATTGATATTGATGCATTTGCACCTCGTCTTTCTTTCTTCTGGGCTATTGGTACTAACCACTTTATGGAAATTGCCAAAATGCGTGCTGCACGTATGTTATGGGCTAGGATTGTTAAACAATTCAATCCAAAGAATCCAAAGTCTCTTGCTCTGCGTACTCACTGCCAGACTTCAGGTTGGTCATTAACAGAACAGGATCCGTTTAATAATGTAGGTCGTACTTGTATCGAGGCTATGGCTGCTGCATTGGGACACACTCAATCACTTCACACCAACGCATTGGACGAAGCTATTGCATTGCCAACCGACTTCTCTGCACGTATTGCACGTAATACTCAGATTTATATTCAGGAAGAAACTTACATCTGTAAGAATGTAGACCCATGGGGTGGTTCTTATTATGTTGAAAGCTTGACTAATGAGCTTGCTCACAAAGCTTGGGAACATATCGAAGAAATCGAAAAACTGGGTGGTATGGCTAAAGCAATCGAAACAGGTGTTCCTAAACTTCGTATCGAAGAAGCTGCAGCACGCGCTCAGGCTCGTATCGACTCTGGTAGTCAAACCATTGTAGGTGTTAATAAGTACCGTTTAGAGAAAGAAGCTCCTATCGACATTCTTGAAATTGACAATACAGCTGTTCGTTTGGATCAGATTGAACGTCTGAAAGAATTAAAAGAAGGTCGTGATGAAGCTAAAGTTCAAGCTGCACTTGATGCCATTACTAAATGTGTGGAAACCAAAGAAGGTAACTTACTTGAGCTAGCTGTTGAAGCTGCACATGTAAGAGCAACCCTAGGAGAGATCTCCGACGCTTGCGAAAAGATTGTAGGACGTTATAAAGCTGTAATTAGAACTATATCAGGCGTGTATTCATCAGAAAGTAAAAACGATTCAGACTTCAAACGTGCTTGTGAACTTGCCGAGAAGTTTGCTAAGAAAGAGGGACGTCAACCTCGTATCATGATTGCTAAAATGGGTCAGGACGGTCACGACCGTGGTGCAAAAGTTGTTGCAACAGGTTATGCTGATTGTGGTTTCGATGTGGATATGGGACCATTGTTCCAGACTCCTGCAGAAGCTGCCCGCGATGCTGTAGAAAATGACGTTCATGTAGTGGGCGTATCTTCATTGGCTGCAGGCCACAAGACATTGATTCCTCAAATTATTGATGAACTTAAGAAACTTGGACGAGAAGATATTCTTGTTATTGCCGGTGGTGTAATCCCTGCACAGGATTATGATTTCTTGTATAAAGCCGGAGTTGCAGCAATCTTTGGTCCTGGTTCGCCAGTAGCAAAAGCTGCATGCCAGATTCTTGAGATATTACTTGAAGAAGAATAAACTAAGAATTAATAATCTATTATAAGAGGGTGCCCCCAAAGGGCACCCTTTTTATATGCGCGGAATTTTTCTTCTTTTTTCTGTATTTATAGGGGGTGAAATAAAAAAGCCCGCAGCTTATAATCAAGCAATTAGCTTAAAAAGTAAAACGGATTGTCAGAAAACTTCCTTTATAGTTTCTCTGAAAGATAGAAAGAACGAGTTAAAAAGTGTTTCATGATTGATTTTAAGCACTATATAGAGGGATAAAAAAGAACTAAATTTCAAGCATTTTTATATAATATTACAAAAATCTCCAATAAGAAGCTCTCACAAAGTAAAAAAAGGCCCTATACATAGCTAACCTACTAAAGATATCCACTTAAAATACAATCATTTAGAATAAGCAAATTAGCCTTGTAAAATATTTAAATCCAAATCAAGAATAGATTACACACAAAAACCTGGCAATACTATAACAAATCTCTGTATTTTAGTAGTTTTTCATACTTAGAAAATGGGCTATCTTACTTCTTTTGACCAACCTCTTCAATTTTATTGGCCAATAAATAAAATTTGCCGGTGAATAAATAAAAATTATTGGTGAATAATTCAGATTTATTAAGCAATGAATAGAAACAAAAAAAGCAACCCTAAAATGGATTGCTTTTATATATTCTGCTTTTATTATAATTATTCGATAATACCAAATAAGCGGTCGCGAAGAATATAACAGCCACCAACAACACCTGCGGTATCTCCAAGTTCTCCTGTCTTAAGTTTCATATCCTGTAATACCAGATTCAGAGAATATTTATGAAGAGCTGTTTCAAGTGGTAATGTTAAGTAAGAACCACAAGCCGAAAGCTCACCGCCTAATATTACAAGTTCCGGATTAAATATATTCAATAGAAGAGACATGTAATGTCCTAGCTTCTCTCCTACTTCCTCTATAACTTCAATAGCAAGAAGATCTTCATCCTTTGTTGCAGCATCAATGATGTCATACATATTAATATCGAAAGGTTTCTTTCTGCTTGTAACTACAGAAGTTGATCCATCTGCCAGTTTCTCTTTAAATCGTCTTACAAGAGCCTGACCGGAAATCTCAGTTTCAAGACATCCCTTCTTGCCACACTGGCAAAGTATCTGGTTATCCAGAACAGGACTATGTCCAAATTCTCCAGAGAAACCTGACATTCCATAGTAAAGCACGCCATTGCAAATCATTGAAATACCAAATCCCCAGTTCAAACTAATAAAAATAACATCCTTTTCAGACGATCCGGCACCGGCACCACAACAGTATTCTCCATATCCCATTGCTCTACTATCATTTTCGATAATAGTTTTAATGCCTATTTTGTGCTCAAAAATATTGCTTAAAGGTTCTTTTTCAAAAGAAAAATAACTGTCACTATATCCTTTAGCAGAATTAATGCGTCCGCATAAAACTACGCACGCACCCAAAATCTTGCTTTTATCTAACCCTGAATCATCGATAAATTTATTAATCAGATTACATAAACTATCTAAAGATTCGTGAGTATTTTTAAATACAAAATCAATTCGGGTCTTAAGTTCCAGAAATTCATTCTTAAAGTTTTGCAAACCAATGCTTACGCAATCACGCCTAACATCGACTCCAAGAAAAAAAGCTGAATTTGGGTTTATACAATAAACAGATGGACGACGTCCGCCTGCTGTGTCTATTTTCCCTTTTTCGAAAGCGATTCCTTCTTCTATTAACTCAACAATAACTTTTGTCACAGTAGGAACGCTGAACTCTGTTTCTTTACAGATATCTGCAATAGTGGTTCCGCCCTCAAGCATCAGCTGTTGGATAACATTTTTTTTAAGTCGAGCCATTTTTAACGCAGAAAGAGCCATTCCTTCCTGCGAATTAAATAATTTTGAAAGAGTCATAATTTATTTCCCGAGATTATTTATACAAAGTTTACAAAAGTAATGTAATTATATCATTTAACACACTCTTTAACTATGATTAACTTGATTTTCTACATTTTTTTATAAACAGACATACAATTTTGTTCATTTATTATGAAATAACTACCTTTGTCTTCATAAACAAAATAAAGAAATGATAGTTTGCATTGCCGAAAAGCCAAGTGTTGCACGAGATATAGCTGATATTCTTGGAGCTAAGAACAAGAAAGATGGATACATAGAAGGAAACGGATACCAGGTTACGTGGACATTCGGACATCTTTGCACACTTAAAGAGCCACACGAATATACTCCCGAATGGAAAAGATGGAGCTTGGCTAATCTGCCAATGATCCCTCCCCGATTCGGCATTAAATTAATAGAATCGCCAAGCATTGAAAAACAATTTAAAATAATTGAGAGTTTAATGGCGAATGCCGATGAAATTATCAATTGTGGTGATGCGGGACAGGAAGGGGAATTAATTCAGCGATGGGTAATGCAAAAAGCCGGGGTTAAATGCCCTGTTAAAAGATTATGGATATCTTCGCTAACTGAAGAATCTATCAGGGAGGGATTCGCCAAATTAAAAGATCAGTCGGAGTTTCAGTCTCTTTACGAAGCTGGATTATCACGTGCTATAGGCGACTGGACTTTAGGAATGAACGCCACAAGATTATATACCTTAAAATATGGGCAGAACAGACAGGTATTGTCTATCGGACGTGTGCAGACTCCTACACTGGCACTTATTGTAAACCGTCAGCTGGAAATAGAAAATTTTAAACCAGAGCCTTACTGGGAACTAAAGACTATTTATCGGGAAACTACATTTTCGGCAACAAAAGGTAAATTTACATCTAAAGAGGAAGGTTATGAATTCCTTGAAAAAGTTAAATACTCAGACTTTACGATCACGGATGTTTCGTCGAAAAAGGGAGTTGAATATGCTCCAAGGCTTTTCGACCTTACTTCCTTGCAGGTGGAATGCAATAAAAAATTTGGTTATTCGGCAGATGAGACACTCAAACTTATTCAATCTCTTTACGAGAAGAAAGTCACTACTTATCCACGTGTAGACACCACATTTCTGAGTGATGATATTTATCCCAAATGCCCAGCCATATTAAAGGGGATAAAAGACTATACAAGTCTGACAGCGCAATTGGAAGGAAAAAAACTTCCAAAATCAAAAAAGATATTCGATTCTTCGAAAGTTACAGATCACCACGCCATTATTCCAACCGGAGTTCACCCTATGAATTTATCTGATATGGAAAGACGTGTGTTCGATTTGGTTGCAAGACGTTTTATTGCAGCTTTCTATCCTGATTGCAAGGTATCAACAACAACAGTACTTGGCGAAGTTGAAAAGATAGAATTCAAAGTAACCGGAAAACAGATTCTTGAACCAGGATGGCGCGAAGTCTTTGCCAAAAGTCAATCGGACGAAAAAGATGAAGAAGAACGTACTCTTCCTAGCTTTACAAAAGGGGAAAGCGGGCCTCATCAACCAGATCTTAATGAAAAATGGACTCAGCCGCCTAAGCCATATACCGAAGCTACTTTACTACGCGCTATGGAAACAGCAGGAAAGCTTGTCGACAATGACGAGTTGCGTGATGCATTGAAAGAAAATGGTATCGGTCGTCCTTCAACCCGGGCAGCCATTATAGAAACTTTGTTTAAACGAAACTATATCCGTAAGGAGAAAAAGAACCTCATTGCCACTCCAACCGGAGTAGAGCTTATTCAGATCATTCATGAAGAGCTTCTTAAATCGGCAGAATTAACTGGAATCTGGGAGAAAAAGCTTCGGGAAATTGAGAAAAAGAAATATGAAGCAAAAACATTCCTGGAGGAGTTAAAGCAAATGGTTACAGAAGTTGTTAACAATGTATTATCGGACAACACTAACAGACATATTACAATTCAGAATGCTGTTAAAGAAGAGGTAAAAAAAGAACCGAAGAAACGAGAGAAAAAGGCACCTACTCCTAAAAAACCAAAAGAGGAGAAGCCTGTGCCGGAAGAGAACAAAGATAACATCATCGGTCAGCCATGCCCACTTTGTGGAAAAGGAGTAATAATTAAAGGAAAATCGGCTTACGGTTGCTCTGAATGGAAATCGGGCTGTACATTCCGAAAAGGAATCGATGAATAGAATAAATCTTTTATCTCTCCTACGCTATTTTAACTTATAACAGTTACAAATCACAATAAACGAGACAGATTGTAGTTATTATTAAGTAATTCGTCATCAGTAAAATGAAAAAGATTCTTAGTAACATAGCCACTATTTGTCTTCTGCTTTCACTACTTCAATCATGTGGTTGGGAAAGCAGCATTAAAAAAGGTGATGAAAGTTATGCTTTAGGCGAATATTATGATGCGGCTAAGTTTTACAAAAAAGCTTATACTAATATACCAACAAAAGAACGGAAGAAAAAGGGAGAGATAGCATACAAAATGGCCGATTGTTATCGGCTCACAAATTATTCTGTTCGTGCAAAAGCCGCATACATGAATGCCATTCGTTACAAATACCATGACAGCATTGCTCTTTTCTATCTGGCAGAATCGCAAAAGGAAACAGGAGATTATAAGTCTGCTATTAAGAGTTATGAGCAATTTCTATCTTACAAACCCGGAAATATACTTGCAAAGAACGGATTGATATCCTGCAAACTCGCTCCTGAATGGAAAAAGAACCCAACGCGATATATCGTGAAAAAGTTTCCTCTTTTCCTCTCCAACCGTAGTGAATACTCACCAATGTATGCCGGTAAAGATATAGATCAGATATATTTTACTTCTACTCGAGATAAGGCTAAGGGAAATAACCTGAATGGAATTACAGGAATGAAAAGCGCTGATATCTTTATGGCTAAAAAGAATGAGAAAGGGAACTGGTTACCACCCGAAAGACTTGAATCGGAAGTTAATACTGAATTTGAGGATGGCGCATGTTCATTCACTGCTGATGGAAAAACAATGTACTTTACCCGTTGCCGAATTGATGCAAACTCTCCTGTATATGCCGAGATTTATGTATCACAACGTACCGGCGCTAACTGGGGGGCTCCGCAAAAATGCATTATAACAAAAGATACATTATCATCTTTTGCACATCCGGCTATTTCTCCCAATGGTCATTATCTCTATTTTTCTTCCGACATGCCTGGAGGATATGGTGGCAAAGACATTTGGAGAGTACCTGTTTCTAATTCAGGATTCGGAGCTGTAGAAAATCTTGGAGATGCAATTAATACCCCCGGTAATGAAATGTTCCCGACTATAAAGGATAACGGCGATTTATACTTTTCATCGGACGGACATCCGGGAATGGGTGGCTTGGATCTCTATCGGGCTCAGCAAGACAGTTTGGGAAACTGGACGGTTGAAAATTTAAAGTCACCAATGAATTCAGAAAGCGATGATTTCGGTATGACTTTTGAGCCCGGGCTTCAACGGGGCTTTTTCAGTTCTAACCGAAAAGATGCTCGCGGGTGGGATCATATTTACACATTCGAATTACCTGAGATAGCTCATACTGTCACCGGATGGGTATATGATAAAGAAGGTGACGCTCTGCCCGAAGCAACTGTCAGTATTGTGGGACAAGATGGAACAAATCTGAGAGTTAGTGTAAAAGGAGATGGCTCTTTCACACAAAAACTGGAGCGGGGACAAAGTTACGTAATGCTGGCCAACTGCCGTGGCTATTTAAATTGTAAGCAAGAGCTTACAACAGATTCCATAAATGAAAGCAAGAACTATGAATTAGAATTTCCTTTGGCTTCCATAACTCGTCCGGTTCTAATCGATAATATCTTTTACGAATTTGATAAAGCAACCTTAACTGCAGAATCAACCAAAGCACTGAATGATTTAATCAAGATGCTGAATGATAATCCTAATATAACAATTGAACTTAATGCTCATTGTGACTATTTTGGGAATGATAGTTATAATGAAGCACTTTCTCAACGTAGAGCCGAAGCAGTTGTTAAGTTCCTGGTAGCAGGAGGCATTGATATAAATCGGCTTACAGCAAAAGGCTATGGAGAGTCACAGCCCAAAGTAATAAATAAGCGTATTGCAAAAAAATACCAGTTCCTAAAAGAAGGTGATGTACTCACTGAAGATTTCATACTTAAACTTCCCGCCGAACAGCAAGAAATCTGCAATGCAATAAACAGACGTACAGAATTCAAAGTGGTAAGAACTACTTATAAGCTATACAAATAAAAAATCATCCTCTGGTACTCTTACCAAAGAATGATTTTTTTGAAAATAATATAGAGAATAGAATTCTTATTTTAAAGAAATATATCCAACCTTGTCAACTATATCCTGTCCCTGAGCCGATTCAACAAAGTTAATAAATGGAGTTAACTTGGCAGTATTCTTCTTGTCATAGTAGAAGAATAGCGGACGAACAATCGGGTATGTTTTATTCTTAGCTGTTGCTACAGATGGAGCAACGAAACTTTTACCATCATAAGAAACCTTGATTGCTTTCACATCATTTTCCAAATAAGCCAATCCAACGTAACCAATTGCGCCTTTAGTCTGACTTACAGATTGAATGATTGCTCCTGTTGCAGGCATAGAAAGAATATTCTTCTTGTAGTTCTTGTTTTTCAATACATGTTCTTTAAAGAATTCGTAAGTACCGGAACTTGTTTCTCTTGAGTAAGCAACGATAGCAAGATCTGCACCACCAACTTGTTTCCAATTAGTAATTTTACCGGTAAAGATATCTTCCAATTGTTGGCGAGTTAATTCACTTACTTTATTTCCAGGATTAACAACTACAGCCAAAGCATCGAAAGCAATGATCTTTTCAACAGGAGATTTACCAGCCTGCTGGAATTTTACTTTTTCATCAAACTTAATTTTACGAGATGCCGAAGCTATATCTGTTGTTCCGGCAAGCAAAGCAGCTATACCTACTCCACTACCGCCACCTGTTACTGTTACATTTCCACCTTTTTTATTAAATGCTTCTGCCTCTTTCTGGGCCAATGGCAACACTGTATCACTACCTTTCACACGTTGAGCAAATGATCCTTGAGCTATACTGCAAATCAATGCTATTGCTAAAATAATCTTTTTCATCTTTATTTTTATTGTTAAAGTGTTATCTATTAAAATTTATATTGTAATCTTAATGTGAAAATATTGTCTTTCAGGTCTGAATTATATCCTGTAAGATTCTTAGACTTTTCATTAAAGGCCATATCATAATATGCCATCAATCTGAAGTTATTGTTCATTCTATAAAGATAGCCTATACCAATATTGTGTTTTGCAATATCGCCCTTGCCAGTACCACCAAGACCAACTTCGTCACCTGACAACTTTGTATTAGGATCGTAAGAATCATATCGTACAACTAAAGAGTGTTTTGTTTGTCCCAAGTCCTGAATCAAATAAATATTGTATCCCATAAAGTTACGACGATAAGTGTCGGTTGTAGGTAGAGAAGAAGCATTAGGACTCTTTGAATCACCTAGCGCACCGGGTTGTTTTCCAGCCATCATTTCAGCACGTAGAGTAGTCATACCAGCACCAGTGGATAAAAGTAATTGTCCATCAAGACCATAATAAGTACGATCTGAATAATCACCGACTTTTGCATTATTTACTTTCACAAATTGTTTTCCAGACATTTCATACACATTAGCAGTTCCCTGATATGTACCTCCTAAATATAAAGAAGCACCTAATCCGTATTGTAAATTGTCATAAGACTTTTTATATGAAAGATGAGAAATCCAGTCTTTTCTGTTGTGAATATCTTGTTTCATGCCATTACCCGCAAATAATCCTGTTTCAAGTTTAAAAGGATTCAAGGCATGATCTTTTGGAGCCTGAATAGTTAACATACCTCCTAAATCGACTTCATTTGGAAAAAGGATATTACAAGCTGTACTTCTTTCGGGAGTTTCAAGAGAACTTGATGAATAAGGAATTTCATATCCAAATGGTCTGTTAGCCACACCAGCCTGAAGTGATACCCATTTAGTCCATGGTTCTGTTACAGTAAAATATAGTTCCTTTACTTCTACAGCTTTCTCTGTCATTTCAAACTGAGCTACCGCAGTATTAGGAGCACCCTCAAATAAATCGGAATAAGTAAATTTCAGACGACCACGACGTAAACCTATACGTGTATAATTATCTTCCGTACTTGCTTTTGCACTTCCTACTTTTAAACTTGCATCTTTTTGACCGAACTGTAAATCGCTCTGAATATAACCAGATATTTTTAATTTATTTAAGTTATCAACAAGCGAACTTATTCGTTCAGTCTCTGCCTGCGTTTTTTCGAGCGGTGTTAATTCAACTTCCTGAGCCAGCGCTGACACAGTTGAAAGACATAAAAGAGAGCCTACTAAAATCTTTTTCATAACTAAGTGTTTTTATTGTTATTTTGACACTGCAAAGTAAGGTTTGAAATATTTCATTGTCATTTCGCATCAATTACATTGTAAAGTCATTATTGTTACTATAATAATACAATAGCTAAGAAGCTGTATATCAAGCCATACATCACTAAGATTCAAGCTATTAAATCATTATTTCCAAGTTGACAGGATTTTATTTATCTTTGCAAATGATAGGTAAGCCTATCAAAAAAATAAATTATCAGAGTATGAGCATCATCATAAACAAGCAGGGAAACAATAGTGTTTACCATATCATGGCTTTATTTACGGTAATAATCTGGGGAACTACATTTATATCAACCAAAGTGCTTATTAAGCAAGGTCTCTCTCCCGAAGATATTCTTTTCTATCGTTTCTTAATTGCATATATCTGCATCTGGACAATTTGTCCACGTAAACTCTTTGCAAACAATCTAAAAGATGAGCTTTTATTTATTGCAACAGGCTTATGCGGAGGCTCACTCTATTTTATTGCCGAAAACAGAGCACTAGGAATAACTTTAGCTTCCAATGTATCGCTAATAGTATGTACAGCTTCCATCTTTACAGCTATTCTATCACATCTATTCATCAAAGGTGAAAAATTTAAGAAAAATCTTATATCGGGTTCTTTTATTGCTTTGGCAGGTGTAGCTTTTGTTGTATTCAACGGTAGCTTTATTTTGAAAATTAACCCGGCTGGAGATCTTCTAACAATCACCGCTGCATTAATGTGGGCTTTTTACAGTATAATTTTAAAAAGACTGGATAAAAAATACTCAACTTTACTTATAACCCGAAAAGTTTTCTTTTACGGAATAATAACTTTATTGCCTACTTTTCTCATTTCACCGCTGACAACAGATACTCATATACTTTTTCAACCAACCGTTTTAGGAAATTTTATATTTCTTGGAGTAGTAGCTTCCATGCTCTGTTACATATTATGGAATATGTGTATCAAGCATTTAGGAGCAGTTCGTACTACTAATTACGTATATATTGTTCCGCTGGTTACTCTTATAACTTCTTCCATAATTATAAACGAAACAATCACACCATTTGCTATTGCAGGAGCATTACTTATCCTAAGCGGAGTATATATAGCGGAGAAAGGATTTCCCTGGTTCAAAAAGATTGCATCCAAATAAGAGCATGTAAAAGGAAAGGTTTATTCATTGAATCTATTTCAGCTATATTTCTTTCACTAAAAGAACTTTTTTGATTAAGTTTGCATTCAAAATAAAAACACCAATGAAACAATATTTGGATTTACTCGACAGAGTCATGAAAGAAGGTACCCGGAAAAGCGATCGTACGGGAACCGGAACTATTAGTGTATTCGGACATCAGATGCGTTTTAATATGGACAATGGTTTTCCATGTTTAACAACCAAAAAGCTTCATCTGAAATCGATAATCCATGAACTTCTTTGGTTTTTGCAAGGAGATACAAACATTAAATATCTTCAGGACAATGGTGTAAGAATCTGGAATGAATGGGCCGACGAGAATGGTGACCTAGGACATATTTATGGTTATCAATGGCGTTCATGGCCTGACTATAAAGGAGGACATATTGACCAGATAAAAGAGATTGTTGATACTATTAAAAACAATCCAGACTCTCGCCGTATGCTTGTTAGTGCCTGGAATGTTGCAGATATTGATAGCATGAAGCTTCCTCCTTGCCATATTTTATTTCAGTTTTATGTAGCCGACGGAAGATTAAGTTTACAACTTTATCAACGTAGCGCTGATATATTCTTAGGAGTCCCATTTAATATTGCATCTTATGCTTTATTGCTTCAGATGATGGCACAGGTTACTGGACTTAAAGCTGGTGATTTTATTCATACACTTGGAGATGCACATATTTATGTAAATCACCTTGAACAAGTAAAGCTTCAACTTTCAAGAGAACCTCGTCCGCTTCCTAAAATGAAAATTAATCCGGATGTGAAAGATATATTCAGCTTCAAATTCGAAGATTTTGAGCTTACCGACTATAATCCACATCCTCATATTAAAGGTATTGTATCTGTATAAAAGAAAACCGTATGACTAAAGTCTCAATTATTGTTGCAGCATCACTAAATAATGCCATCGGCAGAGGTAATCAGCTTATATACAGAGTCCCAAATGATATGAAGCGTTTTAAAGAACTAACAACGGGGCATACCATTATTATGGGCAGGAAAACTTTTGAATCCTTACCAAAGGGTGCTTTACCAAACAGACGAAACCTTGTTCTTTCTACAAATCCTAATGCTGAATTTACCGGAGCTGAAAGATTTTCATCGTTAGATGAAGCTATTGCAGCCTGCAAAGATGAGAAAGAAGTGTTTATTATAGGAGGAGATAGCGTATATAAACAGGCAATGCCTAAGGCAGATGCTATTTATCTGACGTTAATTGAAGACATAACAAAAGATGCAGATGCATTTTTCCCTGAAATAAAAAGTGAAGAATGGAAAGAAACGGGCAGAGAGCCTCATCCTATTGATGAAAAGCACCACTACCCGTATACTTTTATTAATTACGAAAGGCGTTGAATGCCTTCTTCATCATCTTCATCATCCAGGATTGGCATCTGACGTTTGATGGCTTCGTGGAAAGAAATCAATGTTTCTGTGCGCGCCAAGCCAAGTGGCTGAAGTTTATCATGAATAACACTTAGTAAATGGTGATTATTCTTTGCATAAATCTTAATAAACATATCATACTGGCCGGTGGTATAATGGCATTCCACAACCTCAGGTATATCTTCCAAGGCTTTTCTTACCGCCTCAAAACTAGATGGATCTTTTAAGTAAAGTCCAATATATGCACATGTTTCATAACCAATTTTCTCCGGATCTATCACATATTCAGATCCCTTCAATATACCTAAATTGGTTAGTTTTTGTATGCGTTGATGAATTGCTGCTCCAGAAACATTACATGCGCGTGCTACTTCCAGGAAAGGAATTCTAGCATTATCTGCTATCAGTCTAAGAATTTCTTTATCCAAACGATCTAATTGATGATATCCCATATTTTTATTTTATAATTACGAATGCAAAGCTACGTATTTTTTTAGCAAAAAAATACGTAAACTATCACTTTTATTCTTAAAAAAATTATAATTTCATACTTATACTAATTCTACAGTTTAGTTTTTCTCTTCTTACTCTAAAATTTCTTAACTTTGTGTCAAATAAATATTTATATGAAGAAAAATATTCTACTATTTACACTTTGTTGTTTCTTGTGCATATCTTCATATGCTCAATCATTCAACGACTATTTTATAGATAAAACTCTACGTATTGATTATATATTTTCAGGTACTGCTAATCAGCAGGAAATCTCTGTAGAGAATTTATCTCAGTTACCTACCTGGGCTGGAAGACGCCATCATTTATCAGAAATTCCATTAGATGGTAACGGACAAATCACAGTAAAAGATTTAAAATCGGGGAATTGCATCTATAAGACATCATTCAGTACGCTTTTTCAGGAATGGTTAGATACGGATGAAGCTAAAAGCGTATCTCGCGGATTCGAAAATACTTATCTTGTACCTTACCCAAAACAGCCGGTAGAAATAAGCATCTCTTTCAGAGATAAAAAAGGCAATTACAATACATTACTTAAACATATTGTAAAACCAGATGATATTCTGATTAGAAAACAAGGCAATACTCATGTTACTCCTTATGTATACCTACAAAAAAGTGGAACTCCGGAAAATTGTATTGATGTAGCTATTATGGCCGAAGGTTATACAAAAGAGGAAATGGAGCTATTTATTAAAGATGCAAAAATAACTTGCGAAGCGCTGTTCAGCCACGAACCTTTCCGCTCCATGAAAAGTAGATTCAATATTGTTGCAGTGGAAAGTCCTTCAAAAGATAGCGGTGTAAGTGCACCAAAAAATGGAATCTGGAAGAATACCGCTTTCAGTTCTCATTTCGACAGTTTTTATTCTGACAGATATTTAACCAGCAGCAACATTACAGACATTCACAATTCTCTGGCTGGGATTCCTTATGAGCATATTATTATCTTAGCAAACACAGAACAATATGGTGGCGGTGGAATTTACAACTCCTTTACTTTAACTACTGCTCACCACAAACATTTCCGTCCGGTAGTGGTACACGAGTTCGGGCATAGCTTTGCAGGCCTTGGAGATGAATATTATTATGACGAAGATTTATTTAATGGTGTATATCCATTTGATGTTGAGCCTTGGGAACAGAACATTACCACAAAAGTTAACTTCCCAGCCAAATGGAAAGATATGGTTGATAATGGAACGGCGAAACTGATAGAAGGAGGAGGTTATTCATCTAAAGGAATTTATCGCGGTGCAGAAGATTGCAGAATGAAAACAAATACATGTGAAGGTTTTTGTCCTGTTTGTCAAAGAGCAATAAAAAGACTGATTGATTTCTATACGCTGCCTTAGATTTTTGATTATGATTTCAATACAGCGTATTCATACCTCCGACAAGGAATATTATTGTTTTGTAGAGAATCTCTTTACGAAATCCTTTCCCAAAAAAGAGCAGAGAGATATTGCTTTGCAACGGGAATATACTGACAGTAATAAGCTTTTTTATAATAATATCCTGCTGGCTGACAATGAGCCGGTAGGATTTATTTCTTACTGGAATTTGGGTAAGTTCTTTTATATAGAACATTTTGCTATTCACGAAACTATAAGAAACCACAAGTATGGCCAGAAAGCACTTTGCTCACTGGAAGCGATGCTAAAGGGACCTATCATTCTGGAAGTTGAACTTCCCGAGGATGAAATAAGCAAACGCCGTATAAACTTCTACCAGCGTCAGGGATTCCAATTATGGGAGAATGAATATATGCAACCTCCTTACAGAGAAGGAGATAATTATCTTCCAATGAAACTTATGGCAAAAGGAGAACTGGATAGAGGAACAGATTTCGAGCTTATTAAAAGGACTTTATATAAAGAAGTTTATCAGATAGAAATATAAAGACAAGAAGTTACTCCGGACGAGCTGAATAAAAAATATTCAGCACATTTGCTCTACGCAGAGCTTGCTTTACATCCGAAACAATTCCCATTGGAGTATCTTTATCAATCTTCAGCTTCACCATTAATAATGAATACTCATTAGGTTTGAGTGATGCCCGCTTCTTTTTCATATAGTATTCCACCTGAGCTACCGTCATCACCTGATTATTTAATTGAACGCGATGGGATGATCTTTCTTTTCCCTTTGGCTTACCTATATATATAGTAGTAACAATAGCTTTTTTTCCTAATGCCGATAATTCGGTTGCCTGCGGAGCATCAACTTCTCCAACCACTACCTTATCTTTTCTAATACTGGTGAGCATTATAAAAAAGAAAAGCAGAATAAGGAAAATAGTAGGTAAAGCTATTGCATTTATTCTTGGAATTTCCAGCTTTTCACGACTTACGAATCTTCTTTTCATTTCACTCCTCCTATACTTGATTGAGGTTCAGCTTCTGAAATACGTACCGGATAGCAAGCGCAGACAGCTTGTTGTTTATCAGGAGATAGTTCTATGAATTTCTTATCCCATCTTTTTTCTGCTAATTCATTACGAAGTTCATTATACGCACCTATTAATTCGTTTTGCACATCAATATATGCCTGATAGGTGGTATTCCTTCCACATTTCACAGAAATAATATGGTTTGCTGTTACTTGCATATTACCTAATAAGGGGATTTTTTTCGTTACCTTCTCGGGAAGTCTATTATCACCTTTATAATTAGCAATAAACGCTTTGGCCACTTCCCTCAATTCGCCGATACCTATTATCCGACTTCCACAAATAAGTTCATCTGTATCTGTCAAGAACACATTTAATATATTGCGAGGTTCAACTTTAGCCGGTTGATATTTTCCTATCGGCGGTGGAAGACGCCTGGCCAACCCCTGATCAACATCCATAGATGTGATTACAATAAAGAAAATAAGCAGCAGAACAACAATGTATCCTGTCCAGTCAGCGTCCACATCCGGTATTGTCCTCTTAAATCTTCTCATCGTTATCTAACTTTCCGACCGATATAAAAACCTATTATCAAAAATACAGCTGCACCAATAAGTGCAAATGTGGTATAAATAAACATATCTGTCAGCCTAAGCCAGCAGGGAGTATTGTAAGTTCCGTTGTACTCTTGCAATGGAAGAGCGTTTGTACTACCAAAAAGCCAGCAAAGGAACATAAGAAACGCCAAAGTAAAAAAGCCTAAAACAGAACGTATAGCATATTTAGGCGAACGGCGAAACCGTTCTATCAGTTTACCTATTACAGCAAGTACGGTTAAAGTAAGCGCTGCACCAAGCATTCCACAAAGCACAATAAGCAGCAAGTTTGTATAAACCGGAACTTCTGTTCCTGTCACAGTAGTTACCTTGCCTCCAAAGAAGTAAAGTCCACCGGTAATCAAACTAATGATTAAGAGTAGATAGAAAAAGTATTTAGAAAACTTAGTCGGTATCATTTTACACTCCTCATTTTATTGTCTATACTTCATGTTGTACTTAACCACAAAATCAATTAAAGTATTTGTTGACTCTTCCATTTCGTGAGTCAAAGATTCTATCTTGGCAAGAATATAGTTATAGAATATCTGCAGAATTACAGCAGCAATAAGACCAAAAATGGTAGTCAGCAGCGCCACTTTCATACCACCCGCAATTACTGCAGGAGAAATATTGCCTTCCAGCTGAACACTATCGAAAGCCTGAACCATACCAACTACTGTTCCCAAAAATCCTAAAGCCGGTGCAATCTTAACGAACAAAGAAATCCATGAACATCCTTTCTCCAATAATCCCAATTGTACACCACCACTTGTGGTAACAGCCTTTTCTACAGATTTTGGTCCTTGCTCTATACGCATTAATCCATCATAACAAATTGAAGCAACAGGGCCACGGGTATTTCTGCAAATTTCTTTCGCTGCATCTACATTTCCTTTCTCCAATGCAAGCTCCACATCTTCTAGTAGTCTTTCGGTGTTTACTTCAGAAAGATTCAAATAGATAATACGTTCAATACAGATAGAAAGTCCAATAACCAAAGAGAATGCAACCAATCCCATATAGAAAGGATTACCCTCCACGAATTTTTCTTTCAGTTTTACGCCCACACTTTCTTTAGGCACAGCAGATGAGCCATCTTCGGCAACAGCATTGCCATCAGTTACAGTAGTTTCCCCTTGATTGGCAGACACTCCGTCTTGCGCATAAATGGTTTGTGTTCCACTAAAGAAAAAGATTCCTGATAAAGCAAGCGCCATCAATATTCTTTTCATAATATTGTTCAATTAGTTTTATATCATATCTTAACTTTCAAAAATACATTATCTTTTTGGATTATACAAAGATGACGCCAATTTATTAAGCAGATTTAATAGGGGAATATAGATTATTTAGTCTAAAAACCGGGGTTCACTAACATATTCTATTAGTAAAACTAAAAATTTAACTAGAGCAATTAGAACTAGGGTCGGGAGGCTAATCCACCAAGGTCGGGAGGTTAGGAAATTAGGGTCGAGAGTGTAAAAGATTAACCTCAGGACCCTAATATTAATAATTCAGGAATACTTTGTTAATAACCGGTGAATAACTTGTTAATAGTAGGTGAACAACCTGTTAAAACACCGTGAATAAACTATTAATAAGATGTGGATAACCTGTTAATAGGACGTGGATAATTTGCAATTCTTATGTGAATAACTTGTGAATTACCTGTTGAAAGATTGTGGATAACCGGTGAATAGGCTGTTGATAAAGCTATTTTCAATCTGTGAATAATGAGCAAATCAGCATTTATAATTTGGTGTTTTCAGCAAAACATTAGTAGCAGATGACAGACAACAGTAGCAGATAAATTGTTTAAAAAGTTTATCTGCAACCATATTAATTATTTAGTTTCCAATGAATTAAATTCAATTTGGTAGCAGGTAGCAGATCTTTTTAGAAAAGAGCATAAAAAAGACAGCCTCTTTATCCTGAAACTGTCTTTCTGTGCGGAGAGAACGAGATTCGAACTCGTGAAACCCTTTAGGGGTTTACACGCTTTCCAGGCGTGCCTCTTCAACCACTCGAGCACCTCTCCTTTTGTGTGATTGCGGATACAAAGATAAGTTATTTTTTGTTTTTCTACCTAATTCAGCCCGAAAAGTTTCTAACTAAATATCTTTAAAGCATTCATTGTTGTTGTTTCGGCAATATTTTCAGGTGAGCATTGGTAAATTGCGGCCAATTTCAGGAGAGTATCTTTCACATTGGCACTTTCATTTCTTTTTCCACGATTAGGAGCCGGAGTAAGATAGGGTGAATCTGTTTCTAAAACTATTCTCTCTAAAGGAACATTTTTCAATACTTCGGGAAGTGTTGATTTCTTAAAAGTAACTACTCCGTTAATACCCAGATAAAAACCGTCGAACTGCAAAAGTCGTTCGGCTTCTTCCAACGTTCCTGTAAAGCTGTGAAATATTCCTTTCAGATTTTTATGCTCGTTCCGCTTAATAACCTGATAAACTTCTTCGAAAGAGTCGCGGCTGTGAATAACTAAGGGTAACAGGTATTCGGCCGACCATTGAATCTGTGTTTCGAATGCTTCGAACTGTTCGTTAATAAAGGTTCTGTCCCAATACAAATCCATGCCCACCTCTCCTATTGCAACAAAAGGATGAGATTGGTCAAGCAATTCTTTCATCACCTTCAGTTCCTCTCTGAAATCGCTATTAACAGATGTTGGATGAAGACCGATCATAGGAAAACAATAATCGGGATATTGTGCAACCGTATCCAATAAGGGTTTAATAGTTGAACAATCTATATTGGGCATGTAAATGCGGCTTACGCCGGCTGCTTTGGCTCGTTGCATAACAAGCGGGAGATCTTCGGCAAATTCTTCTAAAAAAAGATGCGAATGTGTATCTATAAAATTCATTTAAACTTTTATTGAGGCTTTTTTTCGCCTGTTCGATAATAATAAATCACGCCGTATTTACGGCATGTATCTAAACGTTCTGTTCCGGATAAGTTCTCAAAATATTTTTCAACCTGATTCCAGATATCCAATATAATCTCATCTGCCTTACCACGAAGAGAGGACAACAGCTCAAGGCTTCTGGAAGTCTGCCACTGCAGATTCTTCTGCTGTTCATAACCGTCTTTGAAGATTTCATAATGCACACAAACCTTGGCAATAGTAGGATTATAAATGGGAGAACCTCCACGACGGGTTCTTTCTTTTTCTCCTTTAATAATCTTATCTCCCCATTCTATTACGGAAGAGTCGTTAGTCAAATCGGGAACAGAAAAATTACCAGGCTCCAATCCATAAAGATTTTTAAGCTCCGATTTTATCTCAGAACGAATTACAGCAAGATTCAACACTTGTATAAAGTGAGAAATATAAAGTCGGGCTATTTTAGTACTCGACTGAAACTTCCTACTGGAAGTAACCTGATTATTATAACACTGTTTATAATAATCATGAGCCTGTTCAAAACGAATCAGGAAATTTTCTGCCTCAATCAGCGTTTTGGTAGAAATAATCTGATCATTATAAGAACTAAAAGACTGTCCGTTTTCAACAGCGTTCTTTAATGCATTAATTCGTGCTTGATCTGTGTTTGGTAATCTTCTGTAAGGCATAGTATGAGAATAAATAGGTCGTGTTTACATTTCTCTGTACATTAAATGTTCGGCCACAGTTTTTAGTTCCTTCTTTTTCTCGTCTGATACAATAACACGAGCAAGGCTCTCTATTCCTTTGGAATAATATTCTTTCATTTTATTCTCACACAAAAGCTTTACCCCTATTTGGTTATATAAAGCAGTTACGGCTTCTATTTTCTCTTTCGGCTCATAACTATCTTTATCCAACCAGCTTTGCAGGGCAACAGCCTGTTGTTCATCAGCTCCTTCTAATGCTTTTATCAGCATATATGTCTTTTTGTTACAAAGAATATCTCCACCTATATTCTTTCCGAAAACTTTCGGATCGCCATAAACATCCAGTAAATCGTCCTTGAGTTGGAATGCAATGCCAATATTTACACCAAAATCATAAAGATTTTGTGCGTCTTCTGCCGATGCTCCGGCAAGTTGTGCTCCCATTTTAAGAGCTGCAGCGAGCAATACAGAAGTTTTTAAGCGAATCATCTCAATATACTCTTCTTCCTTCACATCATTTCTATGCTCGAATTCCATATCATATTGCTGACCTTCACATACTTCAAGTGCGGCTTGTGTAAAAGTGTCCAATACATTCTTCAGATAATCAGATGAACAATCTGATACATAGCGGTATGCCAATACCAGCATTGCATCCCCCGAAAGGATTGCTGTATTATCATCCCACACCTTATGCACAGTTGGCTTATTTCTTCGCATATCTGCTTTGTCCATCAAATCATCGTGAAGCAAAGTGAAATTGTGATAGATTTCCAGACCTACGGCCGGCGATAATATTTCTGCAACATTGTCCTTGTACATGTTATAAGCCATCAACATTAAAACCGGACGGATACGTTTACCTCCTAAAGAGAGGACATATTCCACCGGATCATAAAGGCTTTTAGGAGCATGTGTATATGATAATTCTGAAATATATTGATTGACTAAACTAAGTGCTGTTGTTTGTGTATACATTATTTTTTCAGATTAAGGATGTAATATCCTATTATTATTTCAGTTTAAAGGTGACGGGAACAGCATAGGTTGCTCTTACAGTTCTTCCTCCCTGCATGCCGGGCCGCCATCGTGGCATAGATGATACAACACGGATAGCTTCTCTGTCCAACAGAGAATTTACGCTACGCAAAACAACCGGATTTGTAACCAGTCCGTCTCTATTGACAACAAACTGAACAATTACCCGTCCCTGAATACCACTCTCCTGGGCAGCAGCCGGATAATGAACATTTCGTCTTAAGAAATCGAGCAATGCAGCTTGCCCACCTGGAAACTCCGGCTGATATTCTGTAAATTGAATAGATTCTTCACTTTCAAGTTCATCTGACTGTTGTTGTGTAAGCTGAACAGAGTAGTGACTTGTAATAATAACCGTACGCGGTTCTTCGGTATATGAATTATCCATCTCTTCAACTTGCTGAGCATAATTATCCGTTGAAGGTAAAGGCAAATCCTCTTTTTCTATTTTCGATTGTAAAGGCACGTGCTTTTCTTCCTGCACTGTTATAGGAACAATATCTTCTTCTACAGCTATCGCCGCAATTTTATCATCAGTTATAATCTTGGGAATTCTCATCTGAAATGCTCCCAAAAGAAGAATTAATGCAATAGCAAGACCTATAAGGAAACCAATAGGCTTCTTCCTTTCTAAATCTAATTTAGGCATTTTCTTCACTTCCATACAAATATCTCCTGTTTTTAAATACTCCCAGTTTGGCAAAAATAGCATTATTTTTTAAGATTCATCTTCCTCTATATATACTTTTTCCTGAAGCTATATTCCTTTTTTGTTTTTTTTAATCCTTATAGCACCCTAAAACATTTGTTTTCACGTTATTAAAAAATAAAACAAAACAGACTGTCCGAATATTCACGAGAATTTAACTTAGCGGTTCTTAAAAATGATGTATATTTGGCAGCAATTTATAACAATTGATGAAACATCGCCTTCTTATTATACTGCTGATTTTTTCGTCTTTAGCTGTAAAGGCTCAAAGCGGAGGAAGTGTATTTAAATTTTTGGAATTGCCTTTTTCTTCGCATGCATCTGCATTGGGAGGTGACAATATTTCCATTATTGAAGATGATATTACAATGGCAATTCACAACCCTGCGTTATTATCTTGTGTCACTGATAAAACTTTTAATTTAAACTACATGAATTACATTGATGGAGTTGGAGTTGGAAGTGCTGCGTTTTCACGAACATTAGGCGAAAGATCAACCTGGGCAGTTGCCGCTCAATATGTAAACTACGGAAACTTTAAAGAAACAACCGATGAGAATGTAGAATTGGGTACCTTCTCGGCAAAAGATATGGCTTTTTCCGGAATATATTCTTATGACCTGACTGACTATTGGAGTGGTGGTGTTTCTACTAAAATGATTTATTCTACTTATGAAAAATATTCATCTTTCGCTATAGGTGTAGACTTAGGGTTAAACTATTACAATGAGTATTCTGGCTACTCGGCCTCTATTCTTGCAAGGAATCTGGGTGGACAAATAAAAGCTTTCGATGAAGTGCACGAAAATTTACCTGTCGATCTGTTGGTAGGGATCAGTAAAAAGCTTGCTCATGCTCCTTTTCGTTTATCTATTACAATGCATAACCTTACAGACTGGAACTCTTCTTCAAATTCTTCAAACAGTGAGGTGAAGGACAAGTTTAGCAAAACCTTTCTAAACCATTTTATCTTTGGACTTGATTTTCTTCCCACTCAAACAACCTATGTTTCCTGGGGATATAACTGTAAGCGGGCTAGCGATATGAAAATTAATGGTTCCAGCGGATGGTCGGGTATGGCTTTAGGAGCAGGTATACAAATTAAAAAACTAAAAATAGGAGCTTCGTATGCTAAATATCATACATCAAGTTCCTCACTTTTATTTAATTTTGCAATGACATTATAAAAACATAGAAATACAAATGAAAAAAATTACAATAGCAATTGATGGTTTCTCTTCTTGCGGAAAAAGCACAATGGCAAAAGACTTAGCCAAAGAAATTGGTTATATCTATATTGACAGTGGCGCAATGTATCGTGCTGTCACTCTTTATTGCATTAAAAATGGATTATTTTCAGGTGATGAAATAAACATTCCAGAGCTGGAACGCCATATTAAAGATATTCACATCACATTTAAACTTGATGAGAAAACACAGCTTCCCAGAACTTACTTGAACGGTGAAGATGTGGAAGATGCAATCCGCACGATGGAAGTTTCTTCAAAAGTGAGTCCGGTAAGTGCTATTGATTTTGTGCGTTCGGCATTGGTATCATTGCAACAGGAAATGGGGAAAGAAAAAGGTATTGTAATGGATGGGCGTGATATAGGTACAACTGTATTTCCTGAAGCTGAATTAAAAATATATGTTACAGCTTCGCCAGATATACGCGCACTTCGTCGTTATGACGAACTTAAAGCCAAAGGACAGGAAGTTAAATTCGAAGAGATTCTGCAAAACGTAAAGGAAAGAGATTATATTGACCAAAACAGAAAAGTTAGTCCTCTGAAAAGAGCCAATGATGCACTCTTACTGGATAATAGTCTTCTGACTATTGAAGAACAGAAAGAATGGTTACTAAAACAATTCGAGAAAGCAACTCAACAAAATTAATAATATGGTCAGGGTAGAAATAGACAAAGGTTCCGGCTTCTGCTTTGGAGTAGTTACTGCAATAAAGAAAGCAGAGGAAGAACTTACTAAAGGAGAAACGCTCTACTGTTTGGGAGATATTGTCCACAATAGTAAAGAGGTGGAGCGACTTAAAGAAATGGGACTGATCACTATTAACCATGACGAATTTAAAGAGCTTCATAATGCAAAGGTTCTTTTAAGAGCTCATGGCGAACCGCCCGAAACTTATGCCATAGCAAAAGAAAATAATATTGAAATTATTGATGCTACTTGTCCCGTGGTGCTGAAACTACAGCAGAGAATTAAGCAACAATATGGAACCCAGAAAAGCGCAAACAATCAGATTGTAATTTATGGCAAAAATGGCCACGCAGAAGTTTTGGGATTAGTTGGACAAACTTCGGGAGAAGCCATTGTTATTGAAAAGCTTGAAGAAGTTAAAAAGCTGGATTTTAGCAAAAACATTCGCCTTTATTCTCAAACAACAAAATCGCTGGATGAGTTTGAAAAAATAGTAGAATACATAAAAGAACATATTTCTCCTGAAGCCTCATTTGAGTCCTATGATACCATTTGTCGGCAAGTGGCTAACCGTATGCCTCACATCAGAACATTTGCCGCATCACACGATCTTATATTCTTTGTTTGCGGAAAAAAGAGTTCTAATGGGAAAGTGCTCTTTAACGAGTGCTATAAGGTGAATCCAAATTCTCATCTTATTGATAGTCCGGATGAAATAGATCCACAGCTATTAAACGGAGTACATTCTATTGGTATTTGCGGAGCAACTTCAACCCCTAAATGGTTAATGGAAGAAGTGCAGGCACACATCAACCAGATAATTATTAGATAGCAATATCCACTAAATTGTGATATTTAGATAAATTAAAGGTAATACAAGCTTATTAATCATGGTTTTTTTTAACTTTGCAACGACAATTTAAAACATTAAGGTATGAGTACGGTAAAATGTGTTGGAATTCTAACTTCCGGAGGTGATGCTCCAGGTATGAACGCGGCAATTCGCGCAGTAACTCGCGCTGCAATATACAATGGACTACAAGTTAAAGGTATTTATCGCGGATATAAAGGTCTGGTAACAGGCGAGATTCAAGAATTCAAGAGTCAGAATGTCAGTAATATCATTCAATTAGGAGGAACTATTCTTAAAACAGCCCGCTGTAAAGAGTTCATGACTGTTGAAGGAAGACAAATTGCTCATGAAACAATGGTAAAAGAAGGCATAGATGCTTTAATTGTTATCGGCGGCGACGGTTCATTAACAGGAGCACGTATTTTCGCTCAGGAATATGATGTTCCTTGTATCGGAATTCCTGGAACAATTGATAACGACTTATACGGAACTGATACTACTATTGGTTACGATACTGCATTGAATACTATCCTTGATGCTGTTGATAAAATCAGAGATACAGCAACATCACACGAAAGACTTTTCTTTGTTGAAGTTATGGGACGTGATGCCGGTTTCCTTGCTTTGAATGGTGCTATTGCATCTGGAGCTGAAGCTGCTATTATCCCTGAATTCAGTACAGAAGTCGACCAGTTGGAAGAATTCATCAAGAGTGGATATAGAAAATCTAAGAACAGTAGTATTGTTATTGTTGCAGAAAGTGAAATCACCGGAGGAGCAATGCACTATGCTGAACGTGTGAAGAACGAATATCCTCAATATGATGTTCGTGTAACAATTCTAGGTCACTTACAACGCGGTGGTAGCCCAACAGCAAACGACCGTATTTTAGCAAGTCGTCTGGGTGCAGCAAGTATAGATGCAATTCAGGAAGGACAACGCAATGTGATGGTTGGTATTGAAAACGATGAAATTGTTTATGTGCCTTTCACTAAAGCAATTAAAAACGATAAACCAATCAACAAGGAATTAGTAAATGTGCTCCGCACATTGTCTATCTAATTTTTAATTAAGAGAGTATTTTCTACTAAATAAGAAATGGGGTTGTCCAAAAACTGGAACAACCCCATTTTTATGCCTTTTTCTTCAGGTTTCTATTTTTTCAATTCCTTGAAATAAGCATCAAGTAATTTCTTTGCTGCCACAAAGGAAGTTAAGTCAGCATTCAGCACCTGATGTTCTTTCTCCCGAAGCATCTCTTTAATGACAGGATTATGATAGAAATTATCGCGCAACTGTTCATTAATCGATTCATACATCCAATATTTTGATTGCTCGTTACGGCGATAAGTAAAATATCCGTTTGCTTTCACGAAATCCATGTATTCGTAAATCATATCCCAAATCTCTTTCACGCCAATATTGTAAAAGCCGGAATAGGTTAACACCTGAGGCGTCCAGCCAGACTCTGCTGCAGGAAAAAGATGGAGAGCATTACGAAATTGTGTTTGGGCTAATTTAGCTTTCTCAATATTACTTCCATCAGCTTTGTTAATAACTATACCGTCAGCCATCTCCATAATTCCTCTTTTAATACCTTGAAGTTCATCTCCGGTACCGGCTAGTTGAATAAGTAAAAAGAAATCGACCATTGAGTGAACAGCCGTTTCGCTCTGTCCCACTCCAACTGTTTCAACGAATATCTTATCAAATCCTGCTGCTTCGCAAAGAATAATTGTTTCTCTGGTTTTTCTTGCCACACCACCAAGAGAACCTGCAGCCGGACTAGGGCGAATAAAGGATTTAGGATGAACCGACAACTGTTCCATACGTGTCTTATCTCCCAGAATACTTCCTTTTGAGCGTTCACTGCTAGGATCAATTGCGAGAACAGCCAGTTTACCACCTTCTTCAAGAACATGCAAACCGAACACATCTATCGATGTACTTTTTCCTGCACCGGGAACACCGCTGATACCTATACGAATGGAATTACCGGAATAAGGTAAACACTTTTCTATCACCTCTTGCGCAATAGCCTGATGTTCGTGACGGACACTTTCAACAAGCGTTACTGCCTGACTAAGAATTGTCACATCACCTTTTACAATGCCTTCAACATATTCAGCCACCGACAATCTACGTTTTTTAGGTATGCGACGCAACTTCAGGTAAGGATTAACAGAAGAAGGTTGTTCTATACCCTTATTTACAGTTAGTCCTTTGTAATCTTCACAATTCTCAGGATGTTCCATTATTTAGCCTCCTCTTTTATTTTCACTTTAAGGTTAATCATTACCATCGGATTAGCAGGATCGTTAGTAATCATAAGTACTTTAGTTTCCCCTTTGGTTTTCTTTAGCCATTTAGCACTTAAGTCCACCTTCAGCTTGGTTGATTGTCCCGGTAAAATAGACTTTTTACTCAAACCAACACCCACTGCAGAATTAAAGACTTGAAGTTTCTTTATTTCAAGGCGAGATTTTCCGGTATTCGTAATAAGGATGGTTTGTGATGCTTTTCCTTTAGGAAGCAATTCACCCATATTCAAATTAGTAGAAGACAACTTAATCTTTGGAGCATTATCACTCTGAAAAGCAGTCATCCCCGAAAATCCAGGAAGTAATATAGCCGAAACATCGATTTCATTATCAGGACTCACCTTATCTCCGGCATAGCGTGCCAAATAAATAGGAGTTTGGGTTAATCCCAATTCTTTCAACAATTTGGTATCAAGTGTCAGAGTGATTTTACCTTTTCTTCCTCTATAGAGAACTTTCGGTTTAGCCTCAGCATTCAGATAAGGAGGCAGATGCATAAGAGTTACTTCTATTGATTTATCGGAAGTGTTTGCTATCTGAATCTCTGCAGTAGGCATTTCACCACTATTTGCAGGAGGAAACTCAATATACTTTTTATCCAGGCGCATTGGTCCTATTTCGAAGGCCAGTTCCTTTTTATAGTTTACAACATCAAGAGCCACTTCTCCCTTAATTGCGATATACTTCACACTATTGGCAGCATTACTATAGATATTTATTGTTTTATAAAAACGTCCCATCGCTTTAGCGTCAAACGTAGCACTAACGGTCCCGGTATCTCCAGGAGCTATCGGGTGCTTTGTCCAGCCCGTAGCCGTACAAGCGCAAGATGCCGTAACATCGGATATAACCAACGGCTTATTTCCTGTATTGGTAACTGTAAAGTCTTTCGTTACCGGTTTATTTCTGGGTATTATTCCAAAGTCGTAAACATCTACATTTGTAGAAATACGTGCCTGCGACCAAACTGTAAGTGAAAGAAAAAACAGAGAATATGTGAGCAAAAGGAAACGTTTCATGTATATCTTTTTATTTGTGTTCGAACTTTTGCTGACAAATTTAGGTTTTTTCCTTCACATACAAGAATTCATTCTGCTAAAAAATATTGCATCACTTTACAACCACACGTAGTGAGGAAGAATGTGAAGCAAACTCTGGTGCATAAGCCGACTGCAAAGTTGCAATTCCAGATGAATAATTTCCCGATCTCGCTACAAAGAACGAATGTTCCAATACATAAGTTCCTTTTGTTAATGAATCAAAGAAGAAATTAGTAGAGGCATCTTTCACAGCCACATAATATCCGGTTCCTGCTCCCCAACGATAACCGGAGAGTGATTCCAGAGGTTCGAAACAAGCAGCACGCTGATCTTTCAATTGTACAAAGTCCATGTCACGATCTACTTTAATAATGATGCGGGCAACTACCTTATCTCCCACTTTCAGGTTATTATTATCCTTCAAAGGTTTCAGTTCTTTCACTCCATTCACTAACTGTTCTACATATAAAGCCTTTGAAACACTTAGTTCTTTTCCTTGTTGCTTCAGGTTATCAACATCTTCTATGTATTCAGCATAAACGGCTCCCCAGGCAATGCCGGCATCTCGTTTTTCAACTTTAATTTGTCCCAGACTAGATGTAGTAGCTGTATCCTCGAACGATTTCTTTATATATCCCAGTGTTGGATTAGGAGTCTTAACCGGATTAGTTCCAAAAGCTTGCTTTCCAAAGGAGATTTTCACATCACCAAGATTATCAAGGAGATTACTTCCACGATTCAGCAAAGCATAAATCGCATTAACCGTAGCAACTGGAGAATCCCATGATTGTGCCTGCTTCTGTTTCAACAGCCACATCTTCATTTCTTCCACAGTAGCATTATCTTTTGCCACTTCATCAAAGGCTTCCATTACGGCAGTCTGCATCTTCATCTTGTTACCATACCATGAGTACGGATTTACGCTCGATGCATAGAACATTCCCATCTCATCTGTCTTTACAGCATACTCTTTCATTGAACTTAAGAACTCCTTAGCCTCAACAGTTTTTCCAGCTTTTGCCAGAACAATAGCAGAAAGTGCTTTTCCCATCAAAGTTTGATTGGTTAATGTCTGACGTACCTTACTCAGATAAAAAGCGTAAGCTTCTTTATTAGCAGCAGGAATTTTCTCTCCTGTGAGAGCACATAAGTAAAGATAATGCAATGATTCATCATCTAATCCTAAAGTTGGTCCGTACTTCTTCTCGTCTTTCTTTATTTCTTTGTATTTCTGAAGCATTTCACTATGCAGATAGTTGAAAGCAGCTTTTTGCATTTCTAATGCATCACCGTTCAATGTTTCACTAGTCAGTTTGCTTAACCGTCCCATTGTTTCCAGTACAAATTGAGTAATGTAACGGCTTCCGGTCATTCCTTTGTACCAGCACCAGGCTCCACTGTTTAGTTGCAATTCTTTCAGTTTGGCTAATGCCTGAGTGTTGTTATATTGAATAGTATTCAAATCGAAAAGCAGAGCTACACGCTGTTTTTGTTCGGCTTCATTTTTTGCTGCCATTAACCAGGGAGATTCTTCCAGCAAGATATTCTTCACATCCTGATTCTTTTGCAGATTGCTCCATAAAGTTTCTTTAGTTCCACCCTCCGCTTTCCATTGATCGAAGATTGCTTTAATGCGAGGTTGTGAGTTTACAATAGAGGCAGCCAATGAATTAGCATAAAAAGCAGTTGCCCATGATATAGCACTTTCATTGGTTGGATTAGACAAACTAGGCAAGCTTTGTACAGCATACCAAGCCGGATTACCAGTAAATTCGACTGTCAGCTTACGATCGGTTGCTGTTTTCGAGTTTCCATTGAAGAGCTCCTTCATAGAAAACTCACGAGTCTGATTTCCACGAATAGGCATTGCCAGTGTTTCAATGATCCGTTCTTTATTGCTCAATACAGGAAGCAAGTGTTGCTCGCCATCACTAAACTCTCCACCATCAGCAACAAGGCGACATCCCAGAAGAGAATAGTTTGCATCGGCAGTAAATTCAAAGGAAGCACTGCCTGTTTCACCAGCCTTAACCGAGAATAGTTGTTTCTTAGTAAGGATTACCTGCTCTGTAGCCGGATCGAACAATTGCATTTTCACTTCTCCCTTCACATCTTTCTGAGAAACATTAATTATACGGGCAGATATTGAGCTGTTGTCTCCCACCCTAACGAAACGTGGCATATTAGGAGTCAGCATAAAATCTTTACTTGTTACTGTTTCACCATCAATAGTTCCTATCTGCATATCTTTTGTATGAGCAATTCCCTTAAACGTCCAGCGAGTAAGGCTTTCGGGCATGGTGAAAGAGAAACTTATTTCTCCCTTTTCGTTTGTACGAAGCTGCGGATAAAAGAATGCTGTTTCATTGAAGTTTTCACGAACAGCGACATTTTTATCTAATATCTCTTCGGAGTCTTTCTTTACAACAGAAACTCCATATGCAACTTGCTTTAGTTCTACTATCTCTTTATCGTTAATTTCATCATTTCCTTTAACATCTGCAATAGACACTACACTACTTGTACCACGTATTTTCAAACCCTTTGTTTTAGTACCATATCCAACTACTGCTACTTCATTCAGTGCTGATGTACTCCAAAATCTTTCAATATAAGTTCTCATCAATCTGTCATAGGAGAAGCTATCGCTATTATACAATAATTTTGAAGGGAAATTAAAATAATAGCTATTGTTACCGGAATATGGATAAATCCAGTCTACAGCGGGAATATTTCTTCCGAAATTCACATTCAATCCTTGATATCTTTTCCATATTTTATCCAATGAAGCATCATACATTGCAGCCATAAATTCGGCCTCTGCTGCTTTTTCGTTTTTATTTTTAATTGTCAGCTTCCATTCTTCTTTCTGTCCCGGTTTCAATTTATCACGGAAAACATCCCATTTCAAAGTAAGATTATTATCAGGCAATGCTTTCTGAATGCGTTCTCCCTCTTGATAAACCTGACCATTCTTCACAAAACAGAAATTTACATAAATGCCATCTCCATATTCATCCTTATAAGGAATATCAAATCGTTGTACAGCATCAGAAAATGCAAGTCGGCGACTTTCTATCCTTTTACCGCCTGCGAAAATATCATAAAGCACATACAGATCTTTCTCTCTTGATCCAAACAAAATTGTAACCGGTTTTCCTGGGGCAAAAGTATCACTCATCTTCTTAAACCACACAGGTTTCGAAACCGGCGATTGTTTATCATTTACAGAATAAAGCACCAATAACTTATCAGAAGTAGCCTTTCTGCCTTTTTCATCTAAAGCCGAAAGAATAAGATTATATTCTCCGGAAGGCAGTTCTTTCCATTCAACAAGTTCCTGCAATTTATTTGAAACGAATTTCCCTTCGAGCACAGGTTTCTTATTACCTTTCGTAAATAATTGATAGGTGCCTTCAACATTTACAGGTTTCTGACTAAGATTTTCTGCTTTAAACGTAGCACTGATAGCTTTGTCTTTACATATTTCATCCTCCATATCTGTAGAAAGAACCAATGAAGTGCTACCCACAGAAACCGATGTTTCGGCCATTTGTGTTTCTCCCGCAGCATCAGTAAGCTCAGCCTTAACCTTATAGGTATAGTAACAATCGTCAAGGTCATCGCTAAGATCAGGAATTAAACGGAAAGGAATTACAAAATTACCTTTCTCATCAAGAACTGCTTCGCCAGAAGTCAATGTTGTTTCATTTTCCTGACGCCATTCCCACCAATAAGGCTGAACACGGGTTATGCTATACTTTACTGAAACGCCTTGAACAGCTACTCCTGAGAAAGTTTTTGCAGAGCCTTTTACAGTAACAGAATCATTAAAAGTATAACTACCTTCCAAAGGCTGGAAAGTTATTTCAAATGTTGGTCGCTTATACTCTTCCACACGAATATTTGTGCTTCCAAAATCTGTTTCCAATCTAAACTGACCATTTAACGTAGAGCCTGGTAATAAGAATTCTGTAGTAAACGAACCAAAATCATTGGTTTGCAGTTTTTTCTCAGAAATCATCTTATTATTGGCATCATACAATCTTAAGGCATATTCTTTGTTAGCCACCACATGGGCTGAATCTGAAGATGAACGATAAGCAATGCCTTTTACAAAAACAGTTTGTCCCGGACGATAAAGGCTTCGGTCTGTAAGCAAAGAAATGACTTCTCTCTCCTCCTTCGTTTCAAAAAAATTGTTATTGTAAAAGTACACGTACTGTAAAGGCAAAGCAATATCGTTTCCCTTTGTGGCAGTAAGTCTGCTTAAGTTCTTTATTTTGTCAATTACCACACTTCCCTCAGCATCGGTCTGAACCTTTAAGAATTCTTTCTGATCTCCTTTGTTATTAACATACAAACTTACTGTTGCTTCAGGTATTGGGTGTCCGCTTTGTGCATCAAGTGTAAGAATCTGCAGTTTATTCTGCGACAGACTTCTGGTCAGAATCTTAAATGCAGAAGAATACAGAAGTCGGCTTTCTGGATTCTTCACATTCTCATCAGCAACTATTTTCATTACATATAGTCCCAGCAAAGGAGCTTTTACTTTAAACACAGAATCCTTCGGTTGATAATTGGCAGGACGGGTTAATGAATAATGTTCTGACGATATTAGTCTGGCATATTTATCATAAAACTTTTTATCCAGTTCGTTATTCAATACCGGAGAATTAACCGAAAGATTCACTTTATAGAAGTGAACACTAAATCCATTAAGATTCTTATGGGATATTTTGAGATTAAATTGTTCGCCCGGATAAACTATCTGAGACGATTCGGCCGATAAAAACGGATTCAATATATTTTCTTTTCGCGACTTGAGCGCATTTATCCGTTTATATTTGGGATATTTCTGGATTGCTTCGTTTAAGAAATCCAACGCCAGAGGCAGTTTTTTCTTTTCGGAAAGGTAATCTGTTTTTGCCAAATAAGCTTCTGCACAAACTTCATTGGATGAATTCTGAGCAATTAAGTTATCGAGCGCTGCAATATAGGGATCACCAGATATTTCCTTTTCTTGAATCTTTTCCCATTCATCAGCATTATTACTTGCAAACTGAGATTTTGTATATTCCAACCGTTCCAAATCTGTAAGCAACACAGCATCCTTATTCCCTATAGACTGATAATAATTTAATAAGCTTTGATAGATATGCAATTTTTCGGCCACAACATCATATTCACTTGCTGCAGGAATCTGAGCTTTCACGAAAGTTGCAGTATTTGCAAAAGCAATTTCAGTTTTCAACAATACCTGTGGATAAATATTTTTAGAAATATTTTGCAGGTCTGAAAGAGTAGAGAGAGCACGTTTAGCCAGCAAATGGAGCATATCGTGACGGAAATAGTTACTTGCTTCACCTTTAAACACGATTGGGTCGTAAGCAGAGGAAGAAGTTTCCTGCAATAGTTTCTGATCTTTCAACGAAAGGCGCAAGCATGAAAAAGCTTTCTGAACAAAAAGGTTGGTACTCCATTCGCGAATATCTTCGGGAGTTTCCCCGGTTAACTGTTTTCCTTTACGCAGCTGCCAGGAATTATTCTGAACATATTCTGTATAAAGTTCAGCTATCATGGAATTCAGGATTGCTTTATCCATAGGAACGGTTGATTCCGCTTCCCACTTTTCCAATCCTTTCAGGTTGACGTAGAAACTATCTGCATCAATCTTTACTTTTGTATTGGCATTATAGAGATATGCCTTAAACATTTGCGGAGAGTTCTTCTCAGCAAGTGCTTTCTGATAGATTTCTGTTGTCTTCTTTATAACCGATTGAGGCAAATCTTTCTTCGTAAGAGTCACAACACTTTTCCACATATCCTCATAAGTCTGCGCTTGAGCAAATAAGGATAGTCCTGTCATTACAAACACCAAAAGGGCTAATAGTCTGATTCTCATATCTATTTTTTTTAGTTTTAGCATGTTTCAACAAAGTAAACGATTTAAACTTAAAAATCATGCACCGATTATAAAAGATTTAAGCCTATTTTTAGGAATAATAAACTAATCGTCAATTATCTCTAAATCCGTTTTAGTTTACAACCATCTAAATAACTCTAAAAGTTTATGCTACATAAAATTTAATTTTTCAAAAATGATCTAGCAATCTAGCAGTAAGCATATAACTATTTAGTAATTAACAAGATAAAAGCGCTAGATCAAAATAATTTGATCTAGCAGTGATCTAGCAATCTAGCACCTAGTATCATTCTGGTTTGGATTAACTTTTCAAAGTCCTAACCAGCATTTATTTTACTCTCCTTATTCAATATCAAATCATATTCCATTTCTTGTTCTGTACACCCGGGTGTAGAAGGCTGGTACACCCGGATGTACCAACAGGTTACACCCGGATGTAAATTATCCCTCCACCCGGGTGGACAGAATTATTATCCGGCTTTGCTTTTAAAATACTGATACAGTTTACAAAACAAATTTATTGGCATTTAATACTTTTGTAGTATAAAGATGCTGTTTTATCCAATAATTCATATAGTTCGTATAAATACAACTTTTGGTAAAATTAAATGATATATCTTTGCATTCAGTTTAAAATAAGGTAACAAAACTATTCGAGCGATGAATAATTATTTTTTTAAGGCAACATTATTGGCGTTTTTAGTGATAGCAGATTCCGGGACGTTGATGTCCAAGAATAATCATGTGCTTAATACAGAAACAGATTCAGAAAACACAAAACGCAAATCAGAGATTTCAGGGGTTATAAAAGACACAGAAACAGGAATGGCTATATCTGGCGTTAATATCTACATTACAGAATTAAGGTCGGGTACTTCAACAAACAGCAATGGAGAATTCAGCGTTGCACTTCCTCAAGGTAAGTTTACTTTCAGGGTTTCTTGTGTGGGGTATAAAACAAAGACAGAACAGGTGATAGTACCACCCTCTTCCGTGAAAAAGAATTTCGGACTGGAATCGGATACTCAACTTGATGAAGTTGTAGTATATGCTAACAAGAAAGACCAGAACATTACCCGCACAGAAATGGGTGTGGAAAAGCTCAGTATTGGTCAGATAAGAAAGATGCCGGCACTGATGGGTGAGGTAGATATTATAAAAGCAATTCAGCTTTTACCGGGCGTTCAGGCCACATCGGAAAGTGGTTCAGGTTATAGCGTTCGTGGAGGATCGGCAGACCAGAATCTTATTCTTCTTGATAATGCAACAGTATATAACGCATCTCACATGTTTGGTTTCTTTTCTGTGTTCAACAACGACGTTGTGAACAACGTGGAGCTTTATAAAGGCGATCTTCCTATGAAGTATGGCGGACGTTTGTCTTCTTTGCTTGATGTACAATTGAAAGACGATTATACCGGCAAAGTAAGAGGAACTGGTGGTATAGGTCTTATTTCGAGCCGATTGATGATGGAAGGTGGAATTGGAAAGAACACATCATGGATGGTTGGGGGAAGAAGAAGTTATGCAGACCTTTTCTTAAAACTTTCGTCCGACAAAGCTCTCAGAGAGAGTTCTATCTACTTTTATGATTTGAATGCAAAAATTACTCACCGGATTTCTTCAACAGATCGTCTGTCGCTGAATACGTACCTTGGTAAGGACAATTTTGGATCTTCGGTAGGCCAGTTCAACTACGGCAACCGGGTAGCTTCTTTAACCTGGGGACATGGTTTCAATGAGAATCTATATTCCAGTCTGAGCCTGAACACTACAAATTATCATTATACCCTTCAGTCTAAAATGTCCGATTCTAAAGTAAAGTGGAAATCGGATATAACAGACGTGACTTTAAGGTGGGATTTAGATCATTCAGTGTCGGATATTCTTAAACTAACTTATGGTGCATCAAGTACGTACCATAACTTTAATCCGGGTTTAATTACTCGCCCTGATTACCCCGACTACAAAATGCCTTTGTATCATGCGTTGGAACATGGAGTCTATCTTTCTGCTGAACATAATCTGGTTAAGAACTTAACCGTGAGATACGGACTTCGTCTTTCTGCTTTTCAGAATATGGGTAGCATTACTTCTTATTCTTATAGTACAAATCACGAGGTGAGTGATTCTACATATTATGGTTCTGGAAAAGTTTATCACACTTATTATGCACTTGAGCCCAGAGTTGGAATGGTTTACAAGCTCACGGATAATTCTTCCGTGAAAGCCAACTATGCCCGTAACACTCAGTTTATTCAGTTGGCAAATAGTTCATCATCGGGCTCACCACTCGATTTATGGTTTCCCTGCAGTCCTAATGTAAAACCTCAGAAAGTTGATATGGTTTCAACCGGATATTTCCATAATTTCAATAAGAATGAATATGAAACATCGGTTGAAGTTTATTACAAGAAGATGAATAACGTTATCGATTTTGCCGATCATGCACAATTGTTGCTTAATTCAAAACTGGAAGGTGAAATTAGAATTGGTACCGGAAAGGCATACGGCGTGGAGTTTATGGTGAGAAAGAATACCGGAAAGCTGACCGGATTTCTGAATTATACCTTATCAAGGTCTGAGCGCACTATCCCTGAGATTAACAAAGGAAAAACTTATCTGTCTCCATACGATAAAACTCACTGTGTGAACTTATCCTTATCCTATGAACTCTCAAAGAAATGGAATATCTCGGCCAATTGGGTATATTCAACCGGAAATCCAACAACTTATCCAACCGGAAGATTTGAGGTAAACGGTGAATATTTCCCTATCTACTCAGGAAGAAACGAATATCGCCGCACAGATTATCATCGTCTGGACCTATCGGCAAACTATGTACCAAAGCACAATCCAAAAAGGTTCTGGACAGGAGAATGGAATTTCTCTTTGTATAATGCTTATGGTCACAAGAATCCGTGGATTATAACGTATGATCAGAATACTCCTTCCGGAGTACCGGATGCAAAGATGACCTATCTTTTTGGAGCAGTACCTTCTATTACTTACAATTTTAAATTCTAAAGCAATGCTACACCATAGTTATTTTTCAAGCATTTCAAAATGCAATAATTACTATTCATACCTATTAGGGTTATTATCAGTATTCTTATTACTGACATTTACCAGCTGTACCGAGACTATTGATATAGATACCGACAACTCAAAACCTGTTATTGTTATTTATGGCACAATTACAGATCAACTTACCTATCAGGAAATACACATTAGCAGTTCAGCCGGCTATTTTGACAATAATACTAATCCAAAGATTTCGGGAGCAAAAGTTACTATAACTTCGGGCAATAATGTATATACACTGACAGAAGTTAGCGATACTCCTGGACTATACAAAACTACCACCAAGATGGCAGGTATTCCGGGAAATACTTATAAACTGAAAGTTGAAGTAGATTATAATAGCGATGGAGTTAATGAGGAATACACGTCTTCCGCTTATATGGAAAGCAAAGTATCTCTGGACTCTATCAACATAAAGAGACAATTGGTTTCTCAGTATAACTATTTTTCTGTAAATTTGTATGCACAGGATTCTTCTGATGAGGATTATTACTTGTGCCGTTATCAGATAAACGACTCTATATACAATAAAATAAGCAGATATATAGTTTTTGATGATACAAGTGTAAATGGTCAGTATATAAATGGATTACCCATTGAATATTTCCCTGATGTAAAAGATAAAAGTAAATTTAGTGACGACGATATAAAGAATATGACTTTTATGGCCGACAATGATTCCGTAAAATTTGAACTGTGCCATATAACTAAAGGATACTACAGATTCTTACAGCAGTGCCAGTTTGAAAAAGATGGCGAAGATCCCTTCTTTGGCGGACCGTTAAGCAATATCGAAACAAATATTTCAAATGGAGGAGTGGGCTACTTTGCAGCTTTTGCCATATCAGAAGCTAGAGACGTGGCTCCAAAACAAGATTAAGGATGAAAAGTAAGATAAACGATTTCTCAAAAGATTTTCTAACAAATTTTGCCACAAACAGAAAGTACAGAGGACTACATCACATTTCTCTGATATTGTTTGTCTTAGGATTTATCCTTACCGATACAAAGAAAAATTATACCGGCAATTGGGACATATATGTTAATGCTGCCATGTTCAATTACTTTGTGGGAATCATATATCTTAATATGTATGTATTGGTTCCTAAATTGTTATTCCGTGAGCGGGCGGCTTTGTATCTGTTTGCCATGGCAGGAGTTACACTAGGCACCTACTTCTTTTTTCTAAGTGTGGAATATTCTATATTAAGACCCTATGAATTAATTCACAGGCCATTCAATATTCCCGATATGATGGTTAATCTTTTAGGGTTTTGCTTTATTTTTACTGTGTTTATAGGTCCATCTACTTTTTTCAAGCTCCTTCAACAGTGGATGAGAGATACAAACCGGATTCATGAGTTGGAAAAGGCTACCATAGAATCGGAACTGGAACAGCTTAAGAAACAAGTTAATCCGCACTTCCTATTCAATACATTGAATAATGTGAATGTATTAACACAAACGGATCCCGAAAGAGCTTCGCAGGTACTCACCAGATTAAGTGATTTAATTCGCTTTCAGTTATATGATAGTGTGAAAGAGCAAATATTTCTGAATGCAGATATTCACTTTCTTACCGACTATCTGAACCTGGAAAAGATACGGAGAGACAATTTTGAATTCAGTATATCAACAAAAGGAGATATCGCCAATCAGCTTATTCCTCCTTTGTTATTTATTCCTTTTGTGGAGAATGCAGCTAAATATAGTTTAGATTCGGAAAATAAATCTTACATTTACCTCAGTTTTGAAGTAGAAAGAAGTATCTTATATTTTGTATGCATTAATTCAAAACCAGACAAGAAAATAAAACCGCAAAAGAGTGGTGGCCTGGGACTTGCTAATGTAAAAAGGCGTCTTGAATTAATTTACAATGAGAAATATACTCTTGATATAAAAGAAGATGAAAATACTTATCAAGTAAACTTGTGCTTGATTCTTTAAAATACGACTGACATGAATTGTATTGTGATTGATGACGAACCTCTGGCCAGAGAAGGAATGGGGCTTCTGGTCAAGAAGATAAAAGGTTTGAATTTATTAGCTAGTCTGAATAGTGCAAATGCTGCAGCTAAGTTTATGGATACAGAATCTGTAGATCTTGTTTTTCTCGATATTCAAATGCCCGGAACCAATGGTATAGAATTTGCCAAAACAATATCAGAGAATACACTTGTTATTTTCACAACAGCTTATGCAGAATATGCTTTAGACAGTTATGAAGTAGATGCCATCGATTATCTCTTGAAACCGGTTACTTTCAGTCGCTTTCAAAAAGCTGTTGATAAGGCTTTCTCATATCATGAAATGTTGCAATCCAAAGTAAACAGTCAAATAGAGTCTGTTGAAAAGGATTTTATTTTTGTAAAGTCGGAACGACGCATTTTTAAGATCTACTTTAAGGATATACGTTATATTGAAGGACTAAAAGACTACGTAGTGATTTATACTCAGGATGCGAAGATTATTACTGCAATCAACCTGAAGAATATCTATGAGCAGTTACCACAGAATATTTTTATCCGGGTAAGCAAGTCGTATATTGTGAATTTTGAGCATATTGATTCTCTGGATAATAATGATATTCTTATCGGCAACCAAAAGATACCTATTGGTAATAGTTTCCGGGATTATCTTTTCGATGAGTTTATTTCTAAAAATATTTTGAATAGTAAATAGTTACTTTACAATTATTTCAAAAAGCGCCTGCTCGGCTAGTTTGCTGAGCAGGCGCTTTAATATAATGAGAAATAAAGGATTACAATTTAATATCCCATATACCAGCACTCTTTTCCAGTTCTACCAATGCTGATGCATAATTAAATAATGTCTCATAATAAAGAGCTTGTACATCATCATAAGTACGTTGGGCATTGAGTACTTCAAGTAATGATACTTCCCCACGGTTATAACTGTATATTTTACCTTTCAGCACCTGATTGGCTTGTTCCAGCATTCCGTTTTCATAATGGCCTACTTGCTTAGTCAGCGATTCATATTGATGATACGCTTTTAATATTTCATTCTGCACCTGCAATACCGCCCCATCGTATTCGATAGCTGCTTGTTCCGTACGGCGTTTTGCTGCAAGAATTGCTCCTTTATTGAATCGTGAAAACTGCAATGGAATAGCTATTCCGGCTGTTATTCCCGAATATGCCGGAGCCGGTGCTTCTTCATTTTTAACCTGAGCATTATGGCTGACTTCGAGCGAGACATCTACATCCATATTTCTCTCCCTACGGGCTACTTTCAATGCACGGTTTGCCACATCTATATTCTGCATGGCGGCTGTAATGTCCGATCGGGAAACTGTTCCTTGCTTTATCAAGTCTGACAGATCAAAATCGTGACGAGGCAAGTGAAGCGATGCATCCGGACGAAACAGGAGCGTAGATTCTTTTGTTCCGGTATATATAGAAAGCGAAGCAAGAGCATTTTTCATCTCTGATTCCGACTGCAGCAGTTCGTTGTACATCATCCCTGCTTCCAGTTTGCTCTGAATAGCATCTATCTCCATAATCTTTCCTTTTGAAAGACGGATACTGTCCGATTGAGCCAGTTCATAAAGATTCTGGTATGCATTCTGCTTTACTTTGTATAGCTGATCTTGTTTCAATGCCTCAAGATAAGCAACTGTTGCGTCTGCCCTCAGGTTGCGCAAGTAATCGACCAGAAGTGCTTTCGAAAGGGCGCTCTCACTGCGTGCCAGTTCTACATTAGCGGTGCGTTTACCAAAAGTAACGGTTTGAGAAATGGATACGGAACCTCCGTACCCCATTTTCTTTTTGGCCTGTTCATTATTGAAGTAGTTGAAGCCTAATTGCGGATCATTTCTAACATTGGCAGCAATTGCTTCTGCTTCAGAGATACTGACATTTAATTTCTGAGCTGCATACTCCAGATTACCAGCGTTCACCTTATCCATATACTGAGTATAGGTAAGCGACTGAATGGCTATCTGTCCTTTTACTAGCGGACAAACCATATATATTAATGCAGATACAATAATGCATTTTCTTATACTTATTTTCATAATTTACTCCTGATTAGATTTGTAAATATCTTCCTGAGCTTGTTCCTCCTGCAGCCTTTCCTTTTCAAGTTTCAATTGATGATTCTCGATCATGAAATAGAGAGCCGGAAGCACATAAAGAGTTATGACTGTTGAGAACAGCAGTCCATATACAATTACCGTTGCTAGTGGACGCTGAACATCAGATCCGATTCCGGTGGAGAATGATGCCGGCAATAATCCTAGTACAGCAACAGTAGCTGTCATAAGTACAGGACGGAAACGGTGACGCGTACCCGAAATAACAGCATCGTAGAGGTCTTTTCCTTCTTTTCGAAGAGTGTTGATGTGCGATACCATGATTACTCCGTTCTGTATAGCTACTCCCACAAGGGCGATAAATCCTACAGCCGATGATACGTTCAACGTCATTCCACGAAGGTTCAGAGCGAGCATACCACCAAATAATGCCAATGGAATGACACTCATTTGCAATGCTGCCTGACGGAATTTTCCGAAAGCTCCGAACAGCAACAGAAGCATAATGCCTAATGCCAGTGGTATAACCACCGCCAGACGAGAATAAGCCCGTTGCTGATTCTCAAACTGTCCTCCCCATTTAATGTGAATGTTTTGTTTATTGTATTCCACATTTTTATCTATCTGCCTGTTTGCTTCTTGCAGAAAAGAAGTGAGGTCGACTCCCCGCAGATTAACACGTACGGTAAGGTGACGTTTGTTCATTTCACGGGTTATAGTACTTGCTCCGGTAGTAAGCTTTACCTGTGCCACCTGTGAAAGAGGTATCTTGACTCCCGCATCGGTAGTCAGCATAAGGCTTCCTATTTCTTCGGGGGTATTTCTGCTTTCTTCATTGAATCGGCAGGTTACATCGTATGATTTACTTCCTACAAATATCTGGGAAATGGAAGTTCCGCCAATGGCCATTTCAATGAGGTCAGTCACATCAGATATGTTTAACCCATACTGTGCAATGCGATCTCTGTCTGCTATAATCTGCAATTGCGGTAGTGGAGGTTCTTCATCAATGGTTACATCCTCTGCTCCCTTGATGTTTTTAAGTGTTTTTTCAACCTGTTCACACACCCGGCGTGTTTCACTCAGATTTTCGCCATATATTTTCACGGCAAGATCACTGTGCGCTCCTGCTACCTGATCCATCACCATATCAATAATTGGCTGAGAAAAGCCTACCGTGTAGCCTGGCATCTTTTTGATAGCTTCAGACATTTCATTGATCAGTTCAGCTTTAGTCTTTCCATTTTTCCATGTATCATAAGGTTTTAGTCCCACACTACATTCCACATGTGATAGAGAGAAAGCATCGGTTCCGGCATCGTCACGTCCCACCTGAGTCATCACGTAAGAAACTTCATCAAACTTCATAATTGTTTTCCTGAAATCCTCTGCCATCTGTTTAGATCGGTCAATGGAAATTCCCGGAGGAAACTGCATCTGTACCCAGATAGAGCCTTCGTCGAGTGGAGGAAGGAAATCTTTTCCTACTGTATAACTAAAAACTCCTGCCAATAGAAGAATTATTGCCAATGGAGCCAATACTCTCTTTGGTTTCTTTAATATGTTGACTGTTTGTTTATGATATACATCCGACAGTTTTTCCAGCCATTTGTTTTTATAAATCTTGCTAGGTTTGCGATAAGCCATGAATGCCAGTCCCGGAATGAGGAAGAAAGAAACGGCCAATGCACCAAGTAATGCATATCCTACTGTATAGGCCATTGGTGTAAACAGCTTCTTTTCAATATGTTGGAATGTAAATAATGGCAGGTAGGCTGTGATAATGATCAGTGTTGAGAATAGAATAGGACGAGCCACTTCGAATGCTCTTCTCATGATTGATTCTTCCTGAAGTGGAGCAAGGGGATTGCTTTCCCTTTTCTTCAGAATGGTTTCCATCATAACAATAGCACCGTCGACCAATATACCAAAGTCAATTGCTCCCAAAGAAAGCAGATTGGCAGGAATCCCGGTTACGTGCATAAGGATAAAGGCTATCAGCAGGGATAGCGGAATGGTAAGAGCCACGAGCAGCGCCCCACGCCAATTACCCAGAAATATAATAAGAACAAGTACCACCAGAATCATACCTTCGAGCAATGTGTGGGAAACGGTATGCAATGTGGTATTCACCAGATTCGTTCGGTCAGAGAACGGATGTATTGTTACCCCTTTGGGAAGGATGGAACTGTTAAGTTCATCTACAGCTTGATGAACATCTTTCAGTACAGTAGAAGGATTCTGGAAACGAAGCATCTGCACAATGCCCTCTACTCCGTCTTCAAGATTTACCTTGTCGTCACAGAAGCCAAGAACTCCTTTGCGTTCCAGATTACCATATTTAAGCTTACCTACATCACTGAGGTATACTGGAACACCATTGTCCGATTTAAGAACAATCTGCCCCAAGTCATTCAAGTCCTTTACCAGTCCTATACCACGGATTACATAGCTTAGATCGCCTCTGTTCAGAATACTACCTCCCGCATTAACGTTATTTTTGTCTATCTTATCTTTTATGTCGGACAGGGAAATATTGTATTGTTCCATCTTGTGAGGATTGACTTCAATTTGATATTGGGTAGTTATCCCTCCGAAATTACTGACATCTGCCACACCCATAACCTGTTTCAATCTTGGAATGACTACCCATTTGTTCAGGTCGGTCAGTTCCCGCAGATCATGATTCTTACTTTCGAGCACATAACGGTAAATTTCACCGGTGGGCGAAGTCAGAGGATTTAGTCCGGGAACAGCATTGTAAGGCAGCTCCACGTCATTGATACGCTCCTGAACTCGCTGCCGTGCCCAATAATCGTCAACTCCATCTTCAAAAACAAGTATAATAGTCGATATCCCGAAAGAGTTCCGGCTTCGCATCACTGTCATTCCTGGCAGTCCGTTCAGGGCGCGTTCAATAGGAATGCTGATTTGCTGTTCTATCTCCTCAGCTGCTAGTCCGGGAACCTGTGTAACCACCTGAACGGTTACATCTGCAATATCCGGATAAGCGTCAATAGCCAGTTGTGTCCATGAATAATATCCGATAACGGCCACGAAGCAAAATGCAACAAGCATCAGTCCTCGCCGATGTATTGCCATATTGATTAACTTTCTCATACCGCTTATCGTGCATCATTTAAGTAGAAGGCTCCTTTTGTTACAACATGCTCTCCGGCATTCAGGCCTGATAATATTACCAGTGTTTCACCAGTGGCCGAAACTGTTGTTACTCTCCGCTTTACATACTTGCTATTCCCTATTGATACAAGAACATAATTATTATCTTCCCCTTGAAGAACAGCAGAGGATGGGATTAGAATTTTCGGGGTAGGATTGTCGGTCAGCTTCACTGTGCCATACATACCAGGTTTCATCTGGCGCTTAACATTGCTGCATTCAATAAGCACTTCAACAGAACGTGTATCTTCATCCATCATATCGCTGATGTGATATATTTTTCCTTGTATAGCTTTACCTGGTAATGCTACAAGTGAGATATCAACATATGATAGGTTGCGTATAAGGTTTACATCTTTCTCTTTCACATGAGCCACAACCCATACTTTATCCAGATTGGCAATAATGGCAACCGGTTCTGCATCTTCTTTCAGATACTGTCCAAGCACGATATTGCTCTTTACCACTTCACCGGATATAGGCGAACGCACAACCAATGGGCGGCCAAGTGAAAGTTGAGCAGGATCAATGCGATAAACCTGTAAGGCAGCCTTTGCATTCTCGAAATCTTTTTTCTTTAGTTCGTAGTTAAGTTCGGCTTCTTCTTTTTCCTTTTCAACACCGACTTTATTTTGGAGTAAGTCTTTCTCCCTTTTCAGACTTTTATAGGCCAATGCCATTTCCTGTTTTGTCTGGTAATACTCTTTGGTAGTTTCAAAGAATTCAGGTGAACTGATTTCAAATATTGGACTTCCTGCTGCAACCTTTTGCCCTAGGCGTACAAGTGATTTGGTTATTCTTCCAGCAAATGGCGAAGCTATTTCTGCATAGTTCGTAGGAATGGCTTTTACCACTCCCGAAGTGGTGAAACTTGGATAGTAAGTTTCCGGTTCGACAACATCTACTTTTAATTTTGCTGCCAATGATGATTCTTTTGATACGGTTATAGTGTCTCCCTGAACTGTAAATTCACGACTTTCCTTTGCATCTTCTTTTTGTTTACATGAAGATACAGATGTTGCTATCAGCAACAGATATAAATATTTTCTCATAAGTGTTTATTGCTTAAATAATTGATTAGTTATTCCTGATAACTTTTACAGATATCTTTCAAATATTAAGCAATAAAAGGGGGAGCACGTAATAGATTTGAAGTGAGACTTACATGTGCGAATGAAATATTCGTCGATGAATGAAGTACACGAAATAATAATCTTATAAGACTTAAAAGAAAAGCAGCATAAGCAGTAAACAGAATAACCGATAACAGGTGAATAGTCTCGAACTCTACCTGCGAGTGAGTATGCCCAGTTTTATAAGGATGTGAGTGAGTAATAAGCCCCTCAGAACTTTCGTGAGAGTGGAAAAAGAGTGTTGTTCCTCCGTAATAGCTAACGAAAAGAGCTATCAGCAGTATTTTTGATATATTTAGAAGCCTCTGTTTCACAAAAAATCTCTGTTTTGGGTGCAAAGATAAATATTTATTTAATTTGTGTATCTATATTTCACTTTAAATACAAAGGCTATAAAGATGTTTTCAAAAAATCTTTTAAATTCAACAATAATATAATAGAGATTAAAATGCTATCTTTGTTCATTATCTAAAACACTAAATAAATGAATAAAGAATTAGATCTTTCAGTTAGTTGCTATGGTGCTGTGAAAGATTTGCGCTATGACGTTGCTATTCTTCCATGGGGAGCAACAGAACCTCATAATTACCATTTGCCTTACCTCACTGATTGCATTGCTCCAAGAATGATAGCTGTAAAAGCTGCAGCTTTGGCCTTAAAGGAAAACGGTGTTCGCTGCATGGTAATGCCACCAATATCGTTGGGGTCACAAAATCCGGGTCAGAAGGAATTAAGCTTTTGCATTCATGCTCGCTACGAAACTCAATTTGCCATTTTAAAAGATGTAGTTGATTCTTTGCATACTCAGGGCATTAGAAAACTAATAATCTTTAGTGGACACGGAGGTAATAATTTTAAGAATATGATCCGTGATTTGGCTTTTGAATATCCCGATTTTCTGATTATACAATCAGATTGGTACGCCATTTTACCATGCAAAGGTTACTTCGAAGCAGAGATAGACGATCATGCCGGAGAGCAGGAAACATCTGTAATGATGTATCTGAAGCCAGAACTTGTTGATCTGAATATGGCAGGTGATGGAGACTATCAGCCATTTGCAATTTCTTCATTGAACAAGAAAGTTGGTTGGACACCAAGGCATTGGAATCGTGCAACAAAAGATACCGGTGTGGGTGATCCACGAAAAGCTACCGCAGAAAAAGGAGAAAGATACCTAAATGATCTTATACCAATCGTTGCAAAATTATTTGCAGAAGTAGGAAAAGAAGAACTCTATTAAATATAAATTAAACAATATCTGATATGCAATTGCAACAACAAGTTATACTTATTACAGGAGCTTCTTCTGGTTTTGGAAAAATAAGTGCACAAATGCTGGCTGAACGTGGACATATTGTCTATGGAACAAGCCGAAAACAAACTGAAAGTTCGGGAAAAGTAACAATGCTTGTTGTTGATGTAACAGATCCTTCTTCCATAGAACAAGCAGTTAATCAAATCTATTCGAAACATGGACGAATAGATGTACTTATTAACAATGCAGGAATGGGAATTGGAGGTGCCCTGGAATTAGCAACTAAAGAGGAAGTAGCCCTGCAAATGGATACAAATTTCTTTGGTGTAGTTAATATGTGCAAAGCAGTTCTTCCACTTATGCGTAAAGCTCAAAAAGGAAAAATTATAAATCTCAGTTCTATTGCGGGCATAATGGCTGTTCCCTATCAAGGCTTTTATTCTGCATCTAAATTTGCGATAGAAGGATATAGTGAGGCTTTAGCTCTGGAATTACATCCGTTTAACATCAAAATATGTTTGGTAGAACCCGGCGACTTTAAAACAGGATTCACTGCCAGTCGTAATATTTCTACTGCCACATTAAATGACAGTGATTATGGAGAAAGATTTGCCAAGGCATTAGCCCTGATTGAAAAAGCAGAGAATCAAGGAAGCAACCCTATATTATTGGGTAAGGCAATATGTAAGATTGTTGAAAAGAAAAAACCTTCTTTCCGCACATTGGTAGGTCCTTTGGAACAAATCTTATTTGCTCGTGTCAAAAGCTATTTACCTAATAAGGTTATTCAATTTATACTTCGTAGTTTTTATGATATTAAATGATAATTTGCCATTTAAAACTTTATAGTATGAAACTTAAATATTTAATGCTTGTGCTTGGAATACTATCTGCTGAGTTTGCATTAGCAGGTTCGTTTGATACTGATACTTTTAAGACTAAAAGTAAAAAGGAGGTTATTATCACTTTTATTAAGCATGGCAGCCTTATGCTCACTTATAACAAGCATACCATTCAGGTAGACCCCGTATATGAATATGCCGATTATTCAAAGTTTCCTAAGGCCGATATTATCTTGATTACTCATGAACATGGAGATCATCTTGATGCTAAAGCCATTAATCTGTTGAGTAAAAAGGAAACAACTGTAATTCTAAATGCCTCCAGTCAGAAAAAACTTGGAAAAGGAACAATAATCAATAATGGTGATAAAAAAGAGATCCTCGGCAATATAAAAGTTGAAGCAGTTCCTGCTTATAACACAACTCCGGGCAGAGAAATGTTTCATCCTCGCCATCGGGATAATGGCTATGTACTTACTATTGATGGATTACGCATCTATATTGCTGGTGATACGGAAGATATTCCAGAAATGAAGGAACTTAAAAATATTGATATAGCGTTTCTTCCTGTGAATCAACCTTACACAATGACTGTTGCTGAAGCTGTACATGCTGCAAAAATGTTCTTGCCGAAAGTTCTTTATCCTTATCATTTTGGTAATACAGATGTAAAAAAGATAAAGGAAGAACTGAAAGGTACTTCTATTGATGTTCGACTTAGAAAGATGGAATAGACTGTAAATCGATATTCTTTATATAAAATATAGATAGCCTGGTATTTTAAGTAAAACCATTAGCTAAGAAGTATAATAATAAAAAAAATGCGGTACAGATTATCTCTATACCGCACTACATATTTATTGTTAAAATAGCATCTTATTCTTTCACAGGTGTTTGTTCAAGAGTAGCAATAAGAAAATCATAGAATTTCTTCACAGAAGGAATATAAACACATTCATCTGGTGAGTGAGGAGACTGCAGTGTTGGTCCGAAAGATATCATATCCAATCCTGGGATATTTGCACCAATAATACCACATTCCAAACCGGCATGAATAACTTTCACCTTTGCTTCTTCACCAAACTGTGATTTATATGAAACTTTCATTGCATGCAGAATAGGAGAATTCACATCCGGATCCCATCCTGAATAAGCACCAGACATCTCTACTTTGGCTCCTGCCATATTGAAACAGCATTCAATGCTTGTTGTAAGATATTCCTTCATTGAGTCGGAAGCACTTCTGGCAAGGATCTTCACCTCTCCCACTCCATCTGCAACCTTTACAATTGCAAGATTTGAAGATGTTTCTACTGTATCCGGAATAGAAGGGATGTTTCTCATTACACCATTCTGACAAGCAAAAATGGAATTGATAATATCATCTTGAATTTCTTCAGGAACAAGTCCTTTTGGCATATCTACTTTTTCGGCCTTGAAGCTGATCTTTTCTTCAAGTCCCGCATACTCTTCGTTATAAAGATTTTCACAATACTGTACAAGGTCAATCAGTTCTTCTTCGTTTTCTGCAGGGATTGTAACAACGACATGCGCTTCACGTGGAATTGCATTACGCATATTTCCACCTTCCCATGTAGCAAGTCTGGCTTCATAAGAAGCAACAGCTTCACGAAGAAAACGAACCATTAATTTATTGGCATTTGCACGTCCTTTATTTATTTCCAGGCCAGAGTGACCACCACGTAAACCTTTTAGGTTTATTTTGATAGCAATATCACCATCTTCTGGTTCTACCTCTTTGTATTGGAAAGTAGCAGTTACATCTTCGCCACCGGCACAACCAATGTAAAGTTCACCTTCTTCTTCTGAATCAAGATTCAAAAGGATTTCACCATTAATTGATTCCTTTTTCAAGCCAAAGGCTCCAAACATTCCAGTTTCTTCATCTACAGTAATCAATGCTTCGAGTGGACCATGTTTCAATGTATTATCCTCCAGTACAGCCATGATTGCAGCAACGCCCATTCCATTGTCCGCACCTAGTGTAGTTCCTTTTGCTTTTACCCAATCTCCATCTATATAAGTTTCAATAGGATCTTTCTCAAAATCGTGTACTGTATCGTTATTCTTCTGAGGAACCATATCCATGTGCGCTTGAAGAATAACACCTTTGCGATTTTCCATACCCGGGGTAGCCGGCTTTCTTATAATGACATTTCCAACCTCATCGGTAAACGATTCCAGATTTAAACTCTTTCCGAAGTTTAATAAAAATTCTGTAATAGGCTTCATAAATCCAGAAGGACGAGGCACTCTTGTTAATGAGTAGAAATTCTTCCATACTGCTTCGGGAGCCAATGATTGAATTGTTTTCATATAATTTTATTTTTTATTTGTGAACGGCAAAGCCGCTAATCCATATATTCCTAACAAAACTAATAATAAAGTTTGTATTCCATGCTTAATTAAAGCAAATATTCCTGCATTTGTAGGATCAACTCCATAAAGAACCATCATTGAAATTATTGCAAAGTGCCACGGACCTGCACCATTAGGGGTAGGAACAACTACTGCTACACTTCCAGCAGCAAATAACACCAATCCAGCCATAACACCTAAGTTCGAAGAAAAGTCGAAGCAGTAGAATGTTAGATAGAATTCCATAAAATAGCTAAACCAGATAAGGAAAGTATATAGAATAAAAAGAGGCATATTCTTTACATGCTTCAAGGTTAAAATGCCTTCCCACACATTCAATGCTATACCTTTTACTTTCTCAAAAAATGAGAGTAGCTTCATTAAATGATAAAGCAAGACGATAACACCAATAACACAGAGCAGTATAATATAAAATTTAGGTGTAGTAAACAAAAGCTCTATTGAATCTAAATTTGTTCCTGTTTGAGCAAAGAAGCTTTTAAAGATACCAAGTTGAAAGACTAAAGTCATTCCTGTTATAGCCACAACCATTATCGTGTCTATTAATCGTTCTGTAACAACCGTGCCCAAAGATTTAGAAAAAGAAATACCATCATACTTGGTAAGAATAGTACATCTGGATACTTCTCCTACACGGGGCAAAACCAGATTGGCAGCATACGATATAAAAATTGCATTTACACAGTTACTCGATTTTGGATATGCTTCGAGCGGCTCCAATGTTTGTTTCCATCTCCAACCACGAAAAACATGGCTTAAGATACCAAAGACCAGTGAAACTAACATCCACCAATAATTCATCTCATGCAAAAGAACATGGCCAACTTTCGAGAAATCAAAATCCCGATAGACCCAGACTAAGATAAAACCGCCTAAGACTATAGGTAAAGCGATTTGAATTGTCTTTTTTACTATATTTTTAAACACAGGTGTTCCCAAAATTATAAATAAATGGATTATTATTAATACCTTTGCAAGCTGCAAAGATAATAGGTTATATCTAAAAGAGCGAACGAATAAACAATAAAATTAACAGAATGAGAGCAGTAAAACCAAAGAAATTCCTCGGGCAACATTTCCTGAAAGATTTAAAGATAGCTCAAGATATTGCAGATACGGTAGATGCCGTACCTGAACTTCCGGTATTAGAAGTGGGACCGGGTATGGGAGTTCTCACTCAGTTTTTAGTTAATAAGCAACGACTTGTTAAAGTTGTAGAAGTTGACTTCGAATCTGTAGCATACCTTCGTGAAGAATTTCCTTCTCTGGAAGATCATATTATTGAAGACGATTTTCTGAAGATGAATCTTGAAAGAGTATTCGAGGGAAAACCATTTGTGTTGACTGGTAACTATCCATATAACATATCAAGTCAGATATTCTTTAAAATGCTTGATAACAAGAACCTTATTCCTTGTTGTACGGGAATGATTCAAAAAGAGGTTGCCGAAAGAATTGCTGCAGGCCCAGGTAGTAAAACTTATGGTATTCTAAGTGTGCTAATACAAGCATGGTATAATGTAGAATACTTATTTACTGTTAGCGAAAAAGTGTTCAACCCTCCTCCCAAAGTAAAAAGTGCAGTAATCCGGATGACTCGTAATGAGGCTCAGGAACTTGGTTGTGATGAGAAACTGTTTAAACTGGTAGTGAAAACAACATTTAATCAACGCAGAAAAACTTTAAGAAACTCAATAAAGCCAATATTAGGAAAAGATTGTCCGCTTTGCGAAGATGTACTATTTAATAAGCGTCCCGAACAACTTTCTGTAGCCGAATTTATAAGCCTAACAAACAATGTTGAAAAAGCATTGGCTGAACAAAAAAGTAGAGTTAGTGAATAAAACACATTTTTACTAGTTCTAGTCATGGATGAAAAATATATCGAAAATGTAAAGGAACTCATAGAGCTGAAAGACTCGGATAAGGTTAAGGAGCTTCTATCCGATCTCCACCCAGCCGATATAGCAGAACTATGCAATGAACTTAGTCCTGAAGATGCACGATTTGTCTATCTTTTACTAGATAATGAAACCGCCGCTGATGTCCTTGTCGAAATGGACGAAGATGTGCGGAAAGACTTTCTGGAAATACTTCCATCCGAAACTATTGCCAAACGTTTCGTTGACTACATGGATACCGATGATGCGGTAGACTTGATTCGTGAAATGGATGAGGAAAAACAGGAAGAAATCATCTCTCATATAGAAGATATTGAGCAAGCCGGTGATATTGTTGATCTGCTAAAATATGATGAAGATACAGCCGGTGGGCTAATGGGTACAGAAATGGTTATCGTAAACGAAAACTGGAGTATGCCCGAATGTTTGAAAGAGATGCGTCAGCAAGCAGAAGAAATGGATGAGATATACTACGTATATGTAGTAGACGACGATGAACGACTGCGCGGAGTATTCCCTCTTAAGAAGATGATAACCAGTCCATCTGTTTCAAAGGTTAAGCACGTGATGAAGAAAGATCCTATTTCTGTTCATGTGAATACATCTATTGAAGAGGTTGTTCAAACCATTGAAAAATATGACCTTGTAGCTGTTCCTGTGGTTGATAGCATCGGACGTTTAGTTGGGCGAATCACAGTTGATGACGTAATGGACGAAGTACGTGAGCAAGCCGAAAGAGACTATCAATTAGCATCCGGTCTTTCTCAGGATGTTGAAACAGATGATAATGTTGCACGGCAAACTACTGCCCGACTTCCCTGGCTACTTATCGGCATGATAGGTGGTATTGGAAATTCAATGATATTAGGAAATTTTGGAGAAACTTTTGCTGCACATCCCGAAATGGCACTTTATATTCCATTAATTGGTGGAACAGGTGGAAATGTAGGAACGCAGTCATCTGCTATCGTTGTACAAGGTATTGCAAATAATTCATTGGATGTTGAAAAGACCTTCAAACAAGTCGCGAAAGAATCTGTTGTGGCATTAATCAACGCCACAATCATTTCACTGTTAGTGTATATCTATAATTTTATTCGTTTCGGCGGAGCTGCAACAGTTACTTATTCAGTATCGATCAGCTTATTTGCAGTTGTAATGTTTGCATCTATTTTTGGCACACTAGTCCCAATGACACTAGAGAAATTAAAGATAGATCCGGCTATTGCAACCGGTCCTTTTATATCTATCACAAATGATATTATCGGCATGTTACTTTACATGAGTATAACCGTTCTATTATCTTAAAATTAATCAGATATTCTACGAATGTAACGTTTTAGAATAAAAAATATGCCCAAACATTAGAAAATGAAGAAATTATTTTATTAATTTGTGAATTAATGTAATAAAGGGACTAAATCCTATACCTAAAAACGATTGAACAAATGATGGACACTCAGGACACTAATCTACCTTTAGAAGAAGGGAAATTAGAAGAAGAAAAGAATGTTCCCGAGGTTTCTGAGGTTGTTACCGAAGAAACTCCAGAGGAAACTACAGAAGTAAACATGTCGGCGGCTGCTAACTTGCAGTCAAAACTGGAAGTAATTGAAAGACTAAAGGAACTTTCTGCAAATGCTGAAAGCACTCACAAGCAAGAGTTAGACTCCCTTAAACAGACTTTCTACAAACTCCACAAGATTGAACAAGAATCAGCAAAAAAGAAATTTATAGAAGAAGGCGGCACAGAAGAATCATTTGTTCCTGCAGCAGACAACTACGAAGCTGAATTTAAATCTATAATGACCGCTATCAAAGAAAAGAGAAGCACATTTAACGCTGAACTGGAAAAACAAAAAGAAGAAAATCTACAGACTAAATTAGGTATTATTGAGAAGCTTAAAGAGCTAGTCAATTATCCTGAAGATGTAAACAAAGCATACAATGATTTCAAGAAACTTCAGCAAGAGTGGAACGAAATTAAATTAGTACCTCAAGCTAAAGTTAACGAACTTTGGAAAAATTATCAGGTATACGTTGAGAAATTCTACGATATAATTAAGATTAATAATGAATTCAGAGATTACGATTTCAAAAAGAATCTTGAAATTAAAACAAAACTTTGTGAAGCTGCAGAAAGATTAGCTAATGAAGCGGATGTTGTTTCTGCATTTCACCAATTACAAAAGCTACATCAGGAATTTCGCGATACAGGTCCTGTTGCTAAGGAACTTCGCGACGAAATATGGGCACGATTCAAAAATGCTTCTACTGAAGTAAATCGTCGCCACCAACAACATTTTGAAGCATTAAAGGAAGTAGAACAACGAAACCTGGATGAGAAAACTGTTATTTGCGAAATCGTTGAAGCCACAGAATATAATGAATTAAACTCTTTCAATGCCTGGGAAAAGAAGACTCAGGAAATCATTGCGCTGCAAAACAAATGGAAAACTATCGGTTTTGCTCCACAGAAAATGAACGTTAAGATCTTCGAAAGATTCCGTGCAGCTTGCGACGACTTCTTTAAAAAGAAAGGTGAATTCTTCAAGAAGATTAAAGAAGAAATGAACGAAAATCTGGAAAAGAAGAAAGCGCTATGTGAAAAAGTTGAAACTCTTAAAGATAGTACTGACTGGAAAGAAACTTCAGATATTCTCACTAAACTTCAGAAAGAATGGAAAACTATTGGTCCTGTATCTAAAAAATATTCAGATCCAATCTGGAAACGTTTTATTGAAGCTTGCGATTATTTCTTTGAACAGAAAAATAAGGCAACATCTTCTCTACATTCTATTGAGGTTGAAAACTTGCAAAAGAAAAAAGCACTTATTGAAAAATTGACAACAATCGACGAAAGCCTGGAAGCTAGCGAAGCAAGTAATCTTGTTCGTGAAACTATTAAGGAATGGAATGCAATCGGTCATGTTCCTTTTAAAGAAAAGGATAAGCTTTATAAGCAGTTCCATGATTTAGTTGATAAACAATTCGATCGTTTAAATGTAAGTGCTACAAACAGAAAGCTGAATAATTTTAAAACAAATATCAGTAACGTAGCGGGACAAGGTGAAAAGGGCGGTGTTCAAACTCTTTATCGTGAACGCGAAAAACTGGTTCGTGCTTACGAATCAATGAAGAACGAAATAAAGACTTACGAAAACAATCTTGGATTCCTGACTTCTTCTTCAAAGAAAGGTAATAGCCTGGTAACAGAATTGAATAGAAAAGTTGAGAAATTAAAGTCCGATCTTGAACTTACATTAGAAAAAATCAAAGTTATTGATCAGTCTACTAAATAGATTAATAATCTTACAATAAATACCGAAAGAGCCTTTTAACGAAGGCTCTTTTTTTTGCTTAAAATTTCACTCTATTGCTTTTTTAGAAAGAAAGATGCTAAACATTTATTTCCCAGACATAAACAGACCTATCAGCATTGTTTATATCCAAAACACATTACTCTCGGAAATTTATTTTTTGCAAATTGATCTAGCAATCTAGCAGTTGGCATTTAATGCGTTGTAAATAAGAAAAATAGAAGTGCTAGATCAACCAAATTTGATCTAGCAGTGATCTAGCAATCTAGCACTTTGTCTCAAGCTTAAGCTTTCTTATTTTTGAATAAACATATTATTGTACCATATTCATAGTCAAAATCTTAAGCTCAATAATTGAGCTAATAATTATCTAGATAAAACAAAACATATAGTACTATTGAAACATTAATCAGCTGCTCAGCTTATCATTAAAAATATAGTGAGGTTTCTTTTTACCTCCCAAGTTCTTTTTATTTTTTCAGGAATAATGTTTTTAAATTCTTGTACAAAAGAATGCATTCTTCTGTACAGAACAATTAATTCTTTTGTACAGAAGAAAGATATCTTTTGTACAAGAGTTCAAAAATGAACCGAATAGTATTCTAAATGCTAAACCGGAGTTCTGTGTACAACACACTTAAGTTTCAATTACGCACGGCAGGCTAATAAGAAAAATGCGGTAATAATCCGTTGATTATTACCGCATCTCCATTTTTGTTGGGCTATAAGGATTCGAACCTTAAAAGTCAGATCCAGAAACTGAAGTGTTACCATTACACCATAGCCCAATTTCTCAATTGCGATGCAAAGATAGGAATTCTTTGAGAAATATGAAACACTTTAGCCACTTTTTTTGTTTAAAATTTCAGAGAGAAATAAAAATCTGGAAGGTTTTTATCTAAAAAAATACAAAAACAAGAGAGATTTTCACTTTTACTTTCGCCGATACAATAAAACGGCGTATATTTGTAAATTATTGTTTTACAGATAAACTAAAATCAGATTATTATTAATCTTTCATAGAAAATAAATGAGCGAAACAGAAGTATTAGTACAGAAAATAGTAGAAGGAATTCAGGAGAAAAAAGGATATAAAATAGTAGTAGCAGATCTGACGAAGATCGGCGATACGATATGCAAATATTTCGTTATATGCCAAGGTAATTCACCTAGTCATGTTAGCGCAATCACAGACGAAGTCAGAGAATTCGTAAGAAAGAATACAGACATAAAGCCAATAGGTACCGATGGATTGAATAATTGCGAGTGGGTTGCAATGGACTACTCGGACGTAATGGTTCACATATTCTTACCAGAAATACGAGAATATTATAACCTTGAACATCTTTGGGCCGATGCTAAATTAAAAGCTATACCAGATCTTGACTAATTTTAGAACAGATGAGTAACAACAAAAAACAAAATAACAAAATGAACATGCCGAAGTTCAGCCTTAACTGGATGTATGCAATTATAGCCATGATGCTAATTGGGCTATATCTCTCGAGTGAGGGAGGTTCGATAACAAAGCCAATCAGTTATAGTGAGTTTCAACAGTATGTCCGCAATGGATATGCTTCTAAAGTTGTGACTTACAATGATAATACTGTTGAACTTTATATCAAACCGGAGCATATAAAAGACGTATTCAAACAGGATGCCTCAAAAGTTGGTACTTCTCCTGTAGTTACATCAAGAGTTCCGTCCAATGAGTCTGTAAGCAGATTCCTGGAAAAGGAAAAAGACGAAGCTCGTTTCCAGGGAAAAGAAGAATATGCTGAGAAAAAAGACTATATAAGCGCTTTTTTATTAAACATATTACCGTTTGTTCTACTCATCGGGGTATGGCTTTTCTTCATGCGTAAAATGGGCAGCGGAGGTGGTTCCGGTTCTAACGTCTTTAGCGTTGGAAAATCAAAAGCACAACTATTCGAAAAAGGAGGATCGGTTAAAGTTACCTTTAAGGATGTGGCCGGATTAGCTGAAGCAAAACAGGAAGTTGAAGAAATTGTAGAATTCCTTAGAAATCCACAAAAATATACTGAATTAGGAGGAAAAATTCCTAAAGGAGCATTACTTGTAGGCCCTCCGGGAACAGGTAAAACATTACTTGCCAAGGCTGTAGCCGGCGAAGCTGATGTACCATTCTTCTCCCTTTCGGGTTCCGACTTCGTAGAAATGTTCGTAGGTGTTGGTGCATCACGTGTAAGAGACTTGTTTAAACAAGCTAAAGAAAAATCTCCTTGCATTATTTTCATCGATGAAATTGATGCAGTAGGACGGGCACGCGGAAAGAATCCAAGCATGGGTGGAAATGATGAACGCGAAAATACATTGAACCAATTACTCACCGAAATGGATGGTTTTGGTACTAATAGTGGTATTATTATTCTGGCTGCTACTAACCGCGCGGATATACTTGACAAGGCTCTGCTTCGTGCAGGACGTTTTGACCGTCAGATACATGTAGATTTGCCCGACTTGAATGAAAGAAAAGAAGTATTCGGAGTTCATTTACGTCCAATTAAAATAGATGAAACAGTAGATGTTGATCTTTTGGCTCGTCAAACACCTGGTTTCTCAGGTGCAGATATTGCAAATGTCTGTAACGAAGCTGCTTTGATTGCAGCCCGTCATGGAAAAACATTTGTAGGCAAGCAAGATTTTCTGGATGCTGTTGACAGAATTATTGGTGGTTTGGAAAAGAAAAGCAAAATAATGACTATCGAAGAGCGCAAGACTATTGCACTCCACGAAGCCGGACATGCAAGTCTTTCATGGTTACTTGAACATGCAAATCCATTGATTAAGGTTACTATTGTCCCTCGCGGACGAGCTTTAGGCGCAGCATGGTATCTACCTGAGGAAAGGCAGATTACTACCAAAGAACAAATGCAGGATGAAATGTGTGCTACACTTGGAGGACGTGCAGCCGAAGAATTATTTGTAGGTCATATTTCTACCGGAGCAATGAATGATTTGGAACGTGTAACCAAGCAGGCGTATGGAATGATTGCTTATCTGGGTATGAGTGATAAACTCCCTAACCTTTGCTACTATAATAACGAAGAATATTCTTTCAACAAGCCATATAGTGATAAAACAGCCGAAATGATTGATGAAGAAGCTAAGCTTTTAATCAATGGTCAGTATGACAGAGCAAAAAGAATTCTTTCAGAACATAAAGAGCAGCATAATGCTTTGGCTAATTTATTGATAGAAAAAGAAGTTATTTTTGCTGAAGACGTAGAACGCATTTTCGGAAAGCGTCCATGGACTTCTCGCTCTGCCGAAATCATGGCAACAGAGAAATCAGTAGAAGAACAAGCTGAAACTGCAAAAAAAGATTTTTCTTTAGAGAAAGAACCTGAAACTAATCTTAATCCTTCTAAAACAGAAGCAGACCTTCCCGTACAAACAGACGGAGAAGATAATACAATGAATTAATAGAAGAATGATAAAAAATAACTTTATTCAACGTACAGTTACAGGAGCATTGATTGTTGCAGTGCTCGTGTGCTGTATCGTTATTAGCCCTATATCTTTTGCAATACTATTTGCTATCATATCAGCACTTGCTGTACACGAATTCAGCAATCTGGTTAATAACAATGAGAATGTAAGCACAAACGTAGTTATTAATATATTAGGAGGTGTATACCTCTTTTTTGCTTTTCTGGGGTTCTGTATGAATCTCTCCGGTTCTCAGATTTTTATTCCTTATCTTTTTCTGATAATATACCTTATTATCAGTGAACTTTATCTCCAGAAGTCAAATCCTGTAAATAACATGGCATACTCAACGCTGACTCAGCTTTATATTGGATTGCCATTTGCTTTACTAAATGTTCTTGCTTTTCAGGTAGATAATACTGGAACCATAAGTTACAACTATGCTCTTCCATTATCCATTTTCATCTTTATATGGCTAAATGACACTGGTGCATATTGTTTTGGAACTTTATTCGGCAAGCACAGATTATTCGAACGAATCTCTCCAAAGAAATCATGGGAAGGTTTTATTGGCGGAGCTGTTATCACATTGATAACTGGTTTTGTTTTAGGAAGATTCTTTCCATTCTTATCTTCTATTGAATGGGCCGGATTAGGTCTTGTAGTTTCTGTATTCGGAACCTGGGGAGACTTAGCAGAGTCAATGATAAAAAGACATATGGGTATAAAAGATTCCGGAACTTTTTTCCCGGGACATGGCGGAATACTGGATCGGTTTGACAGCCTATTAATTGCAGTTCCTGCAGCTGTTATATATCTTTATGTTATCACATTGTTTTAATTACAATAAACAATCATATATTAAAAAAAGGAAGCCACTATTGACTTCCTTTTTTAATTTAAACATCCATATTTGCTTTCCACAAGCAATTCTTAGTTGATCCTTTCTTTAATTTTACCAGGTAAAGCAGCTATTAACTTATTAGTCTGAAGGTCTTTATAGTCAATAGTAATGACCTTTTCACCATTCACAGCCGAATTAATCCTGATTTTCAATCCTTTCTTGTCTGTATGGCCAACGCCCATATCTCCAAGGCTAAATGAAACAATACTATGTGCTACATAGTCTGTAACATCATTCATATCATTATAGCGATATTCAAGATGAATATATCCATCATCAGGATATTGTAACGTGGTATTCTTTACGAGGTTAACGCGATGCTTTAATGCACCGGGAATATTCATGTCAAACTCTACATTTAGATAATCACCACCTACCCACATATCTGTAATTCTTACAGGATCGTCTCCTATGCTATCTTTATTTTCTTCTGTAAGATTAATTATATTCTTAGTTAATATTACAGAATAATCATTCAGACGAACATAATGATCGAAACCATTCTGGGCATCACTTAACAGTGTAAAGTTTCCAATTATTCTTGTTCCATTTTCAAGATTCTTATATGGAACAAGAGTGGCTGCCGGCCATAACTTTTCTCCATTATCCAAAACGAAGGAAACATTACCAGCATCAACTTTTACTGTACCCAAAGCGATAGTGTAATTACCTAATGAATAACCATCATCATCATCAAGATCGCAAGATTGAAGGGTTGGAACTAAAACCAACACTAATAACAGTAGATAATAACTTAATCTTTTCATAACTCTAAATTTGTTTACTACATAGAATAAACAAAGCCGCAATCATTTTACTGCATTGCGGCTAATTAAATTATGCTTAAAAAAGTTTTTTAATATTCTGGTAATTATCTATCAGACTTACAGTTTACTTACGGTTTTTCAGTAATTCAACCATCTTAGTAGCGGTTTTCTTTGAGGCACCAGAAGGACCAAGAATTTTAATCATCCGGTCATATTCATCAAGCATTTGCTGACGCTTTACATTATCAAGTAATACAGCTTTTAATTCCGACTGCATATTATCAACAGTCATTGTATCTGCTACAAGTTCGCGAACAATCTCTTTCCCGGCAACAAGATTAACTAATGAAATAAACTTAACCTTCAAAATTTTCTTTTTAAGGAAAGAAATAACTTTGCCTAGTGGCGTATGATAACAAACGACCTGAGGTACACGAAACAAAGCAGTCTCAAGGGTTGCAGTTCCCGAGGTTACCAAAGCTGCAGATGAATGTTGAAGCAAACGATATGTCTGATCAAAAACAATTTTCACCTTTACTCCCTGAATATATTTCTGGTAATAATCTGAAGAAATGCCCGGAGCACCGGCCAATACTAACTGATAACCTGAAAACTTAGAAGCAGCTTTCAACATATCAGGCAAATTATCTTTTATTTCATGCTTTCTGCTACCTGCCAGCAATGCAATAATTGGTTTTTCGGCCAGCCCATTTTCAGCAGTAAAAGAAGTAAAATCCTCCGGATGATTTGCACGAAAAGTCTCAACCGCATCAACAGTTGGATTACCTACATAATGTATGGGATATTGGTGACCGTGGAAGAATTCAACTTCAAAAGGAAGAATTGAAAACAACTCATCAACATACTTCTTTATATCTTTTATGCGATATTCTTTCCATGCCCATATTTTGGGAGAAATGTAATAGTAAACCGGAATTCTTGTCTGTGTTTTCACAAACTTTGCAATTGACAGATTAAATCCGGGATAATCAACCAATATTACCACATCTGGTGCATAAGAAATAATATCTTCCTTGCACAATTTCATATTGGCAAAAATAGTGCGCAAATGCAGAAGTACAGGAATAAAACCCATGTATGCCAAATCTTTATAGTGCCTCACACGTGTTCCTCCCTGAGCAGACATTAAATCCCCGCCAAAGAAACGAAACTCAGCATTCGTATCTTCTTGTTTTAATTCACGCATCAAATTAGAAGCATGTAAATCTCCAGAAGCCTCACCTACAATTAAATAATATTTCATTCTTATCTTTTATAAGTTCCAGGCCTTCAGCTGATCCATAACCTCATAAGCTGTCACATCAACTTTTGTAGGAGTAATTGCTGCATAATCGTGATTTAGCGCCCAATTATCTGTATCTTCCTCATCCGGCTCATGATTTTCAAAATCGCCAGTCAACCAGAAATATTCACTTCCATTAGGATGGCTTCTACGCGCCCATTCGTGTGTCCATTGTCCTACTGTTTGACGGCATATTTTCACTCCTTTAATTTCAGGACATAACGGAAAATTCACATTCAGACAAATTCCTTTTGGCAAACCATTATCTATCACTTTCTGAGTTATACTTCGAATAATATCAGCTGTTGGTTCAAAATCAGCATCATGGTTATGATCGCAGATAGAGAAACCTATCGAAGGAACTCCACTAAGACAACCTTCTATTACTACTCCCATTGTTCCGGAATAGTGAACATTCACTGCAGCATTATCTCCGTGATTAATACCACCTATTACCAAATCGGGTTGTCTATCTAAAACTGCATATTTAGCCAATTTTATGCAATCGGCTGGGGTACCAGAACATTTATAAACTGCAAGTCCTGGCTCCTTTTTCATTAATGTGTATTTCACAGGACGATCAGCTGTAATGGCACAAGCCATTCCAGAGCGTGGTGAATCCGGAGCCATTACAACAATGTCCCCTAAAGGACGAACATACTTAACTAATTCGTTGATTCCTTTTGCCATAAACCCATCGTCGTTAGAGATGAGTATTAGCGGTCTCTCGTTTTCCATCCGTAAAATGTTCTTTTATTAAATTATTTAGCACAAAAGTAGAGAAAAAACAATGATAAACAAAAGAAAGGACATAAAAGCATTAGAGAGAAATAGTCTCATTTTTAAGGACATTATCAAATCATATTGTACAAAAGAGCTAATATTCCTGGATAAAATTAAGCAAGATTTTGTACAGAAGATTAAAAACATAAATCGAGTTAAATAATCTTCTCTTATCATACCCTCAGTAGTTTACAAATCTTAATGTTATGCAAGCCGGTTTAAAAAATGAAAGTTTATTAAATGGAAATGTATATATTTGCAGGATAAAGACAAATATCTTTTTTAGTATCTGTATGCTCACTGTCTGATAGTTATTAACAAAAGAGGTAACTTATCAACAGATTTTGCAATGTTTTCCTTTTTTAGTAGGTGCTCTAAGTTTTTATTACTTATTTCGCCTCAACAAATTAAAAGTAGTATGGGAAAAATTATCGCTTTAGCCAATCAAAAAGGTGGCGTCGGAAAAACAACGACAACCATCAATCTTGCAGCGTCTCTTGCAACGTTGGAGAAAAAGGTTCTTGTTGTTGATGCCGACCCTCAAGCTAATGCTTCCTCCGGCTTAGGAGTAGATCTTAAAGAAGTAGAATGCAGTATTTACGAATGCATAATAAACAACGAAGAAACGAAGGAAGCAATATACACGACAGATATCGACGGACTCGATATTATTCCGTCACATATTGATTTAGTTGGTGCGGAAATTGAAATGCTTAATCTCCCCGATCGAGAGAGAGTACTGAAAAAGATATTAACCCCAATGAAAGCAGAATATGACTATATACTTATAGACTGCTCTCCTTCTCTAGGACTGATAACTGTAAATGCTCTCACTGCTGCTGATTCGGTTATCATCCCTGTACAATGCGAATATTTTGCATTGGAAGGAATTAGTAAACTGCTGAATACCATTAAAATTATAAAATCCAAACTAAATCCGGAACTCGAAATAGAAGGATTCCTGCTCACTATGTTTGACTCTCGCCTGAGACTTGCGAACCAAATCTATGATGAAGTGAAAAGACATTTTCAGGAATTGGTATTTAAAACGGTGGTGCAGCGTAATGTAAAACTAAGTGAAGCTCCAAGTCATGGGCTCCCAGTCATCCTTTACGATGCTGATTCTACTGGTTCAAAGAATCACCTGGCATTGGCACAGGAAATTATTAAACGAAATAGTAAGTAAGATAAGACATGGCAGTACACAAAAAATTTGCTTTAGGAAGAGGATTAGATGCCTTGATTTCAATGGATGAAGTAAAGACTGAAGGCTCATCTTCCATTAATGAAATAGAATTATCCAAAATATCGGTCAATCCATCTCAACCACGTCGCGAATTTGACCAGACAGCTCTTGAAGAGCTGGCAGACTCTATTAAAGAAATTGGTATTATTCAACCGATAACACTGAGAAAAATATCAGATGATTCTTATCAGATTATTGCTGGTGAGCGTCGATACAGAGCTTCTCAGTTAGCCGGACTTCAAACAATCACAGCATACATCCGTACAGCGGATGATGAGAATGTGATGGAAATGGCTCTGATTGAGAATATTCAAAGAGAAGACTTGAATTCTCTTGAGATAGCACTTGCTTATCAGCACTTAATTGAACAATACAATTTGACTCAGGAAAGACTCAGTGAACGTGTTGGTAAAAAGAGAACTACTATAGCCAACTATCTTCGTCTATTAAAACTTCCTGCTCAAATACAGGTGGCTTTACAAAACAAGACTATTGATATGGGGCATGCAAGGGCTTTGATTACCCTTAATGATCCAAAACTTCAAGTTAAAGTTTACGAAGAAATTCTTCAGCATTCTTATTCGGTTCGTAAAGTTGAAGAAATTGTAAAGGCACTTAATCAAGGAGAAACGATAAAAAGCGGAAAGAAAACCTTAGCAACTAAAGGTAATAAATTGCCTGAAGAGTATAATATCCTGAAAAAACATCTATCAGGATTCTTCAACGCAAAAGTACAACTATCTTGTACAGCCAAAGGTAAAGGCAAGATTAGCATTCCATTTAGTAATGAAGAAGACCTTGAAAGAATCATGGAAATCTTCGATAGCATTAAGAATAAATAAACAATTGACAGTTAATAAATTGACATACCGTATACTTATAACCCTGTTACTCTGTGCAATTCAGGTAACAGGGATTGATCTGTATGCACAACAGACTATTACTAAGGCAGACAGCACCATAAATATTCCTCAGGCCAGAAAACATCGGCAAGATGTTAGTTCTCCTAAAAAAGATATTTCAACTGCTGACAGCCTTGAACTGATAAACAAAAAGAACATATCTGATATTAATTCTCCTTTAAAGTTAGATCAATCTCAGATGTCAACTGATTCCATGTCAGTTCTAAAAAAGCCATTATTTATACCTAATTCAACAAAAGCAACCTGGTTAGCGGCTGTATTTCCCGGCGGAGGACAAATATATAACCGTAAATACTGGAAGCTGCCCATTATCTATGGAGGATTTGTTGCTTGTACATATGCTTTAAGCTGGAATAATAAATACTATAAAGATTATTCACAAGCCTATCAAGACATAATGGACAATGATGACAAGACAACCAGTTATCTGAATTTTCTTTCTCCAGGCTATGATGTTGAAGCAAAAAAGGATTGGCTTAAAACAGTCTTTAAGAATAAAAAAGATTCCTATAGAAGATACCGAGACTTAAGTATATTTGCCTTTATCGGAGTGTATTTAGTTTCTATTATAGATGCTTATGTGGATGCAGAGTTATCTAACTTTGATATAACACCTGACATCGGTTTACAAATCAACCCGACAGTGATAAACAATAATCACTCAGCAAAAAACACTCTCGGTGTGCAATGCAGTATTAAATTCTAAAAAAAAGACATGAAGAAATTTTTCCTAATCCTTTCTATCCTATTTGTAAGTTATACATCGGTAAATGCTCAAAGTATCAACGTGACAGTCCACCAAAACGGAACTACTCGCGAAGAGACAATAGGTTTACCTCAAAGCATGACATACGATGTAGATAGTTTACTTAATGAATGGCATTCAAAGAACTCTCTATCATTGAGCAATGACTGCCTGACAAAGGATGAGAATCCTACATTCCCGGACTCTGTATATATAGACAGATTATCTCGCATTCCTGCTGTTATGGAATTAACTTATAACGATGTTGTACGGAAATTCATTGAAATGTACTCCGGTAAACTTCGTAAGCAGGTTTCTTATATGCTTGGAGCATCAAACTTTTATATGCCAATTTTTGAAGAAGCGCTCGACGCATATAATATTCCTCAGGAATTGAAATACCTTCCTATCATTGAATCGGCTCTTAATCCTAAGGCTGTTTCACCTGTTGGTGCAGCCGGACTTTGGCAATTTATGATTGGAACAGGAAAGCTATATGGATTAGAGACCAATAGTATTATTGACGAGCGTAGAGACCCAATCAAAGCTAGCTGGGCAGCAGCACGATATCTGAAAGACTTATATACAATATACAAAGACTGGAATCTTGTTATTGCTGCTTACAATTGTGGAGCCGGAAATATAAACAAAGCAATCAGACGTGCAAACGGAGCAAGAGATTACTGGGCTATTTACAATTACCTACCACAAGAAACCAGAGGATATGTTCCTGCTTTTATTGCAGCAAATTATGTTATGACATATTATTGTGATCATAACATTTGTCCAATGGAAGCTGATATTGATCAGAACACAGACACTGTAGTAGTTAGTAAACAACTTCACTTCGAGCAAATTGCAGATATTTGTGGTGTGAACATTGATCAGATAAGAAGTCTTAATCCACAATATAAAATAGATGTTATTCCTGGAAATGCAGAAGCATGTACACTTCGTCTTCCCAGAAACTATATCAATACATTTATTGACAGACAAGATACTATTTACGCATATCGCGCTGAAGAATTGTTTAGCAACAGACCAACAGTTTCTCCTACAGAAGAAGTTGCAGAAGAAAAACCGGTTGTTCAAAAGCACAGTCGTCATAGTAAGAAAGCAAGAATCACTTCTCATAAAGTGAAAAGCGGACAAACTCTTTCTGATATAGCAGATAAATATGGCGTAACAGTAAAACAACTTAAAAAATGGAATGGATTGAAAGGCACTAATATCAGAGCTGGAAAGAAACTGAAAATCCGTAAATAAAAAACATATAGTTCATTAGTTAAATTGCTTGTTAGCTAGGGAATTTTGTTTATTTTTGCAAGACCCACAAAAGAGAAGAATAAACAATGGATATAGATAAAAACGAGCATTTAACTGATGAGGAGATGATTGAACAAGGGTTCCAGGAACTTTTGAATGATTATCTAGCTACCAGACATCGCAAACGTGTTGAAATCATCACGAAAGCCTTTAATTTTGCTAATCAGGCTCACAAGGGAATCAAGCGTTTATCTGGTGAGCCATATATAATGCACCCTATTGAAGTGGCAAGAATTGTTTGCAACGAAATAGGATTAGGCTCAACATCCATTTGTTCGGCTTTACTTCATGACGTTGTAGAAGATACAGATTACACGGTTGAAGATATAGAAAACATTTTTGGACCAAAGATTGCTCAGATTGTAAGCGGATTAACTAAGATATCTGGTGGTATATTTGGCGAGCATGCTTCCGCTCAGGCAGAAAACTTCAAGAAATTGTTGCTGACTATGTCTGACGATATCCGTGTTATTCTTATAAAAATTGCAGACCGTCTTCATAACATGCGAACATTGGGATCTCAGCCTCCCAACAAGCAATATAAAATTACCGGAGAAACGCTATATATTTATGCTCCACTGGCAAACCGATTGGGGCTAAATAAAATAAAGACTGAACTGGAGAACCTCAGTTTTAAGTACGAACATCCGGAAATTTATAACGAAATACAAGGAAAACTTAAGGCTACAGAAGCTCATCGTGACGAAGTTTTCAAGAATTTCACAGCTCCCATCCGTGCTCAATTGGACAAAATGGGACTGAAATATGAGATTATTGCGAGAGTTAAATCTATTTATTCCATCTGGAATAAAATGCAAACCAAGCATCTCCCTTTTGAAGAAATCTATGATTTGCTTGCTGTCCGCATTATTTTCACTCCGAAGAATGAAGAGGAAGAGCTTAATGAATGCTTTAATATTTATGTCTCTATCTCCAAAATATACAGACCTCACCCCGACCGACTAAGAGATTGGGTAAGCCATCCTAAAGCGAATGGCTACCAGGCACTTCACGTTACCCTAATGGGAAGCAACGGGCAGTGGATTGAAGTACAGATTCGAAGCGACCGGATGAATGAAGTTGCCGAACAAGGGTTCGCAGCTCACTGGAAATACAAAGAAGGAGGCGGAAGTGAAGATGAAGGCGAATTGGAAAAATGGCTCGGAACAATCAAAGAAATTCTTGACGATCCACAACCTGATGCCATTGATTTTCTTGATACTATTAAGCTGAATCTATTTGCTTCTGAGATATTCGTATTTACTCCTAAAGGAGAAATTAAAACAATGCCTCAAAACTCCACAGCGCTTGATTTTGCCTTTTCAATACATACCTATCTTGGTAGTCACTGTATCGGAGCAAAAGTAAATCATAAGCTAGTTCCACTGAGCCATAAGCTGGAAAGCGGAGACCAGGTAGAAATCCTCACATCGCGTTCGCAGAAGGTTAAACCTGAATGGGAGACTTTTGCAACAACAGCCAAGGCAAAAGCTAAAATATCGGCGATTCTTAAGAAAGAGCAGAGGAATGCTCAGAAAGATGGCGAAGCTATAATGCTAGAGTTCTTCAAGAATGAAGAGATTCGCCCTGAATCAGCAAATATTGATAAACTGTGTAAACTGCACAACTCTGCCAACAAAGAAGAATTTCTGGCCAATCTTGGAAATAATGTTTTTGTTTTAGGTGAAGCAGACAAGAATGTTCTGAATGAAAAACAAAGTACAAACTGGAAGAAATACTTAAAATTCTCTTTCGGAACAAGCAAAGATCAGAAAGAGAAACCGGAAGAAAAACAGCCTATTGAGGCGATAGACAAAAAGAAAATCTTAACGCTTACAGAGGATACTATACAAAAAAGCTATAAAATAGCTGGATGCTGTAAACCTATTCCGGGAGATGACGTACTTGGATATATGGACGAAAATAATGATATCATTATTCATAAGCGTCAATGTCCTATAGCCAATAAACTTAAAAGCAGTTTTGGCAATCGTATTATTGCAGCCAACTGGGATACTCATAAAACACTATACTTCCCTATATTCATTTACGTAAAAGGCTTCGATTCTGTTGGCCTACTAAATCAGGTAACCGAAGTTATTTCACGACAGCTAAATGTAAATATTCAAAGAGTTAATATAGAAGCTAATGATGGAATCTTTGAAGGAAGAATAAAATTGTTCGTACATGACGTTGACGACGTGAAAACTATCTGCGATAATCTACGTAAGATTAAGGATGTGAAAGAGGTTAAGCGTATTGAAGAATAAATACCCATTTATAATATTATAATTAAAAAGGAGTTGAAGAGTCATTAAGACTCATCCAACTCCTTTTTAATATTTAGTAGTTCTTCTTTAATCTGATTTAAACGGGTAACCACTTCAAACGTTTTAATAGTCTGCTCTTTATTATCTTTTAGTTTCTGTCGGGCTCCGGGAAGAGTCATTCCTTTTTCTTTAACCAAATGATAGATCAACCTAATATTTTCCAGATCTTCTTTTCTGTATTGTCGGGTACCTTTAGCGTTCTTTTTTGGTTTAATAACCGGGAACTCCTTTTCCCAAAAACGCAACAAAGATTCGTTTACGTTAAACATCTCCGCAACCTCACCAATGGAGTAATACAATTTCAAATCTTTATTAGGATTATAAGCCATAATATCTAATTTTATCCATTATTTATTAAAAACAAACCCGAGATCACATCTAATAGAAATAGCTAAAAGCCAGCAAAAGTATGGAAGAGATTCTTTATTCAGGCAACAATTGTAGGGCCATAATGCTTTAAGTTGTGCACATCTTTCCATCTTTTATAAGTTTTTAATGGACCAGCCATCAATATTTTTGCGCAATAATAGGTACAAAAATAATAAAACGAGCTATCTTTGCAAATCATTTTTCGGAATATTAACTTGATAACTATATAATTGCTTATGTTGACAGCAAAAGAAATCAGAGAATCATTTAAAACTTTTTTCGAATCCAAAGGGCACCAGATTGTACCTTCAGCCCCAATGGTAATTAAAGATGACCCTACATTGATGTTTACCAATGCCGGGATGAATCAGTTTAAAGACATTATTTTGGGTAACCACCCAGCTAAGTATCACCGTGTAGCCGACTCACAAAAATGTTTACGCGTGAGCGGTAAGCACAATGACCTTGAAGAAGTTGGTCACGATACATATCACCACACCATGTTTGAGATGTTGGGTAACTGGTCTTTTGGCGATTACTTTAAGAAAGAAGCTATTGAATGGGCATGGGAATACTTGGTAACAGTTTTAAAACTCGATCCAAACCGTTTGTATGCCACAGTCTTTGAAGGAAATCCTGCTGAAGGATTGGAACGCGACAACGAAGCAGCTGCTATCTGGGGACAATTCCTGCCAGAAGATCGCATTATAAACGGAAACCGTCACGATAACTTCTGGGAAATGGGCGATACAGGTCCTTGCGGTCCTTGTTCCGAAATCCACATTGACTTGCGTTCTGAAGAAGAAAGAAAAGCCGTTAGTGGCCTTTCACTGGTAAATCAGTCTCACCCACAGGTTATTGAAATATGGAACCTTGTGTTTATGCAGTTCAACCGTAAGGCTGACGGCAGTCTGGAAGGACTTCCTGCAAAAGTTATCGATACAGGTATGGGCTTTGAGCGCCTTTGTATGGCTCTTCAGGGAAAAACATCAAACTACGATACTGATGTATTCCAACCTATCTTGAAGGAAATCGCTAAAATGGCGGGAACTGAATATGGTGCCGATGCACAAAACGATATTGCAATGCGTGTTATTGCCGACCACATCCGTACTATTGCATTCTCTATTACCGATGGTCAATTGCCATCGAACGCAAAAGCCGGATATGTAATCAGAAGAATTCTGCGTCGCGCCGTTCGTTACGGATATACTTTCTTAGGTCAGAAATCTGCCTTCATGTATAAGTTACTTCCTGTGCTTATCGACAATATGGGTGATGCTTATCCTGAATTGATTGCTCAGAAAGGATTAATTGAGAAAGTTATCAAGGAAGAAGAAGAATCATTCCTTCGCACACTTGAAACCGGTATCCGCATGCTCGACAAGGCAATTGCTGATGTTAAAGCTGCAGGAAAAAACAGCATTGAAGGTAAAGATGCATTTACTCTATATGACACTTTCGGTTTCCCGTTAGACCTTACAGAACTTATTCTGAGAGAAAACGGACTAACTGTTGATCTTGAAGGATTCAACGCTGAAATGCAGAAACAAAAAGAGCGTGCACGTAACGCTGCTGCTATTGAAACAGGCGACTGGATTACTCTGAAAGAAGGTTCTTCTGATTTCGTTGGTTACGATTATACTGAATACGAAGTAGAAATTCTTCGTTACCGCCAGATTAAACAAAAGAATCAGACTCTTTATCAGCTTGTTCTTGATCACACTCCGTTCTATGCAGAAAGCGGTGGTCAGGTAGGCGATACAGGTGTTATCGTTAGTGAGTTCGAAACTATCGAAGTTATTGCAACTAAAAAAGAAAACAACCTGGCTGTTCATATTACCAAACAACTTCCAAAGAATATGGAAGCTCCTATGATGGCTTGTGTTGATACAGATAAAAGAGCTGCTTGTGCAGCAAACCACTCTGCTACTCACCTTATCGATCAGGCTTTACGCGAGGTTCTTGGAGAACATGTTGAGCAAAAAGGTTCTTTGGTTTCACCAGACTCCTTACGTTTCGACTTCTCTCACTTCCAGAAAGTAACCGATGAAGAAATTCGTCAGGTAGAACACCTGGTAAATGCAAGAATCCGCCAGAATATTCCTTTGAAAGAATATAGAAATATTCCTATTGCCGATGCAAAAGAACTAGGTGCAATTGCATTGTTCGGTGAAAAGTACGGCGATGAAGTTCGTGTTATTGCCTTTGGCTCATCTGTTGAGTTCTGTGGTGGTACACACGTGACTGCTACTGGAAACATTGGTATGGTAAAAATCATTTCTGAAAGTTCGGTTGCTGCCGGAGTTAGAAGAATTGAAGCTTATACAGGTGCAAAGGTGGAAGAGATGATGGACAATATTCAGGATACTCTTTCTGATTTGAAAGCTCTCTTCAATAATGTTCCTGATCTTGGTGCTGCAATCCGCAAATCTATTGAAGAAAATGCCGGATTGAAGAAACAAGTGGAAGACTTCATGAAAGAAAAACAAGCCGAAATAAAGAATAAATTAATTCAGAGCGTACAGGAAGTTAATGGAGTGAAACTGATTAAATTCGTTGCTCCACTACCAGCTGAAGCTGCAAAGAACATTGCCTTCCAGTTACGTGGTGAAATAACTGAAAACTTATTATTCGTAGCCGGAACGGAAGAAGGTGGCAAACCTATGCTTACTGTTATGATCTCTGAGAACCTGGTTAATGGTGGTTTAAATGCCGGTAAACTGGTTAAAGAAGCTGCCAAATTAATTCAAGGTGGTGGCGGTGGCCAGGCACACTTTGCTACAGCCGGTGGTAAAAACCCTGATGGTCTTAACGCAGCTGTTGATAAGATCGTGGAACTTGCCGGTTTGTAAACTAATTGATTTTCGTTTATCATTAAAATTATACCCTGGAGTCGTTGCAAACATTTAGTTTGCAACGACTCTTTTTTTGTAGTCATCTTTAAAATCACCCTCTTATCTTTTTCTTAACGTAAGAAGTTATTAACAGATCATATATCGTTGTTAATAAAAGGACATTTATAGCAGTATCCGGTTTATAAGGTATTCTAAGCTAACTGGTAGTGGGGGTTAAGCAAAGACTATTCGAATGCTTTAAAATTTAGTCTAGAGATTTATAAAATAAACTCTAGAGCTAAAAATATAAAGGTCTACACCTTTTTACTTTTAGCTCTACTATACTTCTTAAACTATTGGTAAAAGAATGTATTAAGAAACAAGTAAGATTGCCTTAACTAATTCGAACGATCAATTTACAGAAACAGAAAGCCGTAAAATTCTCCCGATTATTCCACCTGATCCTTGGGGTAGTTAACCAGATATAAAGTCTCTGTAGCACGGGTAAAGGCTGTATAAAGCCAGCGAATATAGTCGGGAGTAAGCATTTCCGGCGAAATATATCCCTGATCAAGAAATACCTTTTTCCACTGTCCGCCTTGAGCTTTGTGACAAGTTACGGCATATCCGTATTTCACCTGCAGCGCATTATAATGCGGATCGGCTTTCATCTTTTTCATCCGCTCACGCTTGGTGGATAAATCAGCATAATCCTCTAAAATAGTATAGAATAATCGGTCGTTATCAGCCTTTGGGAGTGCTGGAGCATCGGTATGCAGCGTATCGAGAAGCACAGTTGCTTCCAACTCAAAGTCCTGATAATCGGGAAAAGTCAGCTGCACATCGGCAAAACGAAAGCCATACAATTCGCGCGTTCGCCTTACACGACGAACCACAGCCATATCGCCATTGGCAATAAAGTCAATCTCTGCACACTTCTCCGTCCAGAAATAGTTGTTCTTTGCCACCATCAGTAAATCTCCCCCGCTAAGTTCCTCTTCGCGATACAGAATTGAGTTACGTATTCCTTTATTATAGATATTTGCCCGTTTATTAGATCGGCAGACAACGATTGTTTCGTCCATTCCCACCTTATCATAGCAGCTGCTTATCTCTTCAATCAGCTCGTCTCCCGGCAACACACGGATATCCGGAAAGCCAGTAACCTTAATTTTTGGCAATGCAAAAGCATCTCCATCTGCAATAAGCTGGCGCAACGCCGTGGCATTCCACAAAATACCCGAATCGCCTAACTGGCGCACCACCTGAGTTAAGTCCATCTCCCGCACTGCCAATCCGTATCCCTGAAGAACTTCGGCTGTGAGTGCCGGACTCTCCTCCTCTCCAACCGGAGGAAGCTGTGCTGTATCGCCCATCAATAGTAATCGGCAGCCTTGCCCGGAGTAAACATACTGAACCAAATCGTCGAGCAGGCGTCCCGTTCCGAAAGATGAGCTGGAAAGTCCGTCGTTAGAAATCATGGAAGCCTCATCAACAATGAAAAGAGTGTGCTGATGAAGGTTATCGTTTATAGAGAAATTAGAGAGTTCGTTGCTGAATGACTGTTGGCGATATATTTTTTTATGAATAGTAAAAGCCGGATGACCGGAATAAACTGACAACACCTTGGCTGCCCGTCCGGTAGGTGCAAGAAGAATAGCTTTTTGTTGTAGTTTCATCATAGTCTTTACCACCGCTGCCACAAGAGAAGTCTTACCTGTTCCGGCATAACCACGCAGAATGAACAGAGAATCGTTTACCGGAGAGAGCAGAAAATCGGCCAAAGCATCCACTGCCTGAGACTGTTGAGAAGTGAGCTCGTAAGGGAAATTTTCCTTTATTTGCCCAATCAAATAGCTATTAATCATTTTTTGTTTTTATATTTGTGCTACGAATATAAAAACAAAAAAGAGATTTACTGCGCAACGCGCCATTATTCTTTTTTTCAAATGCCATAACATGACTGAGAAGTTGAGCATATCGCCAATTGATTTATCCAATACAGAACAATGTACCTTGTCCGTTCGCCTGAGCGCGGAAGAGTTCTCTTATTCCATCTACAATCCTGCTCAAGAAAAGGCTTACCGATTCTTTAAGAAGGATACCCATGAAAATTTATCGATGGCTGCCAACGTAAAAGAGGCGATTAAAGAGAACGATTTCCTGAAACAAGCTTACAGGAAAGTCAATGTCATGGTGGTTACAAAGAAGTTCACGCTGATTCCTTTTGAACTTTTCGAAGACGAACAGGTTGAAACAATACTTTATCATAGTCACACTCGTAACGAGAACGAGATTGTTCTTTATAACATTTTGAAGAAAGCCAACGTTGTGGTTGCATTTGCGGTAGATAAAAGCGCTCATTGGCAGATTCTGGACCAATTTCCGGATGCGCATTTCTATTGCCAGGCCAGCCCTCTTACAGAATATCTTTCGGGACGCAGCAAGCAGGGCAACAACCTGAAGATGTTTGCTTATCTTAGGAAGAGTTCGGTAGATGTAATGTGCTATGATCGTGGAAAGGTGCTATTGATTAATAATTTCAAATGCAGCGAAACTGCAGACATTATTTACTACCTGCTTTATGTGTGGAAACAACTCGATTTTAATCAGGAAAGAGACGAGCTTCATCTGATGGGTAATTCTCCAAACAAGGAATCAATAGCCAACGGGTTAAAGCAATTTGTAAGGCAATTATTCGTAATAAGTCCCGAGAAAGAGTTTTCATTAAACGAACTGTCGAAGGTTGAAGACATTCCCTTCGATCTACAAATTTTATCATTATGCGAGTTATAGGCGGAATATATAAGAGAAGAAGATTTGATGTGCCAAAAACATTTAAAGCACGTCCTACTACAGATTTTGCAAAGGAGAACATTTTCAATGTTATCTGCAATAATTATTTAGATCTTGACGATGGCGTTACCGCTCTCGACTTGTTTGCAGGAACTGGTAGCATTAGTGTTGAGCTGGTTTCGCGCGGATGCGATAAAGTTATCTCTGTAGAAAAAGATCCGGCGCATTACTCTTTCATCTGCAAAGTAATGGAAATGCTAAAGACCGACAAGTGTTTTCCTATTCGCGGCGATGTATTCAAATTCCTTGATTCTACTCGCGAGAAGTTCGACTTTATCTTTGCCGATCCTCCCTATGCCCTACCCAACCTTGCGGATATTCCACGGATTATTTTCGAGAAAGATCTGCTTAAAGAAGATGGTATATTTATATTGGAACACGGGAAAGAGAATAACTTTGAAGATAATCCTCACTTTATAGAAAGAAGAGTATACGGAAGCGTAAACTTCTCTATTTTTTCTAAAGCAAAGGACTAAGTACTCTGACTACGGATTCTTTTACTTTCTGACCAGTTGGTCGTTTCTCCCAGTTCTTAAGATAAACAGGAATGCTGTCGCGCTGATCTTGAAGGAATATTTCTTTCATACGGAGCGCAGTAGGTTCGTCGTACATAAAAGCATTCACTTCGAAATTGTGCTCAAAGCTCCGGAAATCCATGTTGGTAGAACCAACAGTAGAAAGTGCATCATCCGAAACCATTAGCTTAGAGTGAAGGAAACCTTTCTGATAAAAGAACACCTTTACGCCGGCTTTAAGCACATCTTTCAGATATGATCGGGAAGCCAGATGGGTAATTGTAGAATCCGCATGCTCAGGAAGCATTAAGCGAACGTCTACTCCTGCCAATGCAGCTGTTTGTAATGCCGCAAGAATAGGTTCAGTAGGCAAGAAATAGGGCGTTTGAATATAAAAATACTCCTTAGCACTACAAATCGCCAGGCATAACCCCTGCATTATTTCTTTCCACTCTGCAGTTGGTTCGCTTGTAACAATCTGTGCAAGAGAATCTCCTTTAGAGTCTAAAGCCGGAAAAAACTTTGATGAAGTCAATAATGTCTGGTCTACAAAGAACCAGTCGAGCAAGAATGATGTCTGAAGTCCATGTACAGCCTTTCCTTTAATCATTACATGCGTATCTCTCCATATTCCCCAGTCGAAACCGCGCATATATCTCAGGGCAATATTCATTCCTCCCACGAATCCCACACGACCGTCTATCACAACAATCTTCCTGTGATTACGATAGTTTACTTTACTTGTAAAAAGAGGGAACCGTACTTTTAGAAAAGCTCTTGCATTTATTCCCGCCTCTACCATTTCTTCAAAGAAACGGTTAGGAACATGCCAGCAGCCCACATCGTCATATATTAAACGAACCTCAACACCTTGCCGAGCTTTTTCTATCAAGACATCACGAACAAGACGACCTACCGGGTCGTTTTCAAAAATATAGTATTCTAAATGAATATGATGTTTGGCACGCATCATCTCTCTTATCAGAGCGTGAAGTTTAGTATACCCATCTGTGTATATATCAACCTCATTACCTTCAAAAGGAAGAGCCTGATTGGTATTACGAAAAAGCTGAGCAACCTGATACTGATCGGCCGGTAATTCATAAGATTCCTGGGCAACGAACTCAGCCATCGGCTTTTTCATCAAACGGTTATAACTTTTTTTGCTGATAATTCTTTCGCGGCGAGTACTTCTTCCAAAGAAAAAGTAAAAAACTAAGCCAACTAATGGAAGGAAAGAAAGGACAAGTATCCATGCCATAGTCTTTACAGGGTTACGATTATCGAGGATGACAATTATAATCATCCCTATAATTACACCAAAGTAAAGTATATTATAGATTACTGAGAATATTTCATTAAATATGCCGCTCCAATCCATTATAACTAATCACTTATTATTCAACGATAAGCAAATATACATAAAAATGGATAAAGAACGGCATATCTAGTTAAAAGAATTAAATAACTACATCATACCAGGGCCACCGCCAGGACCGCCAAAGCCACCGCCGCCCATTGGAGGTCTGTCACCACCTTGATGTCTTTCACGAGGTCCATCATACGGGCCATGTCTATCAAAACCTCGTCTGGAAGGTGCATTCTTGCCTAGAGTATTGAATCTATAAACAAAGTGAACCATGAAATAACTTCCCAATGTATTATATTCTATGTCCTGCATCAATGATTCCGTAACAGTACGGCTTAAATTACTTTGCTGATGAAGAATATCATATATTTTGAAACGAATGGTAGCATTATTACTTCTCAAGAAAGTCTTTGATAACTGAGCATTCCACATCACTTCATTCTTCTGATAGCTACCGCTATATCCATTTTTGATATTATAATTCAAATCAGACGAAAGATAAATACTCCATGGAAGGTTTATATTTGTGCTACTACCTACTGTGTAATCAAATGATTCGCGATTACTCATATTTTTAATTAAAGAGTATCTGATTGATCCATTCAAAGTGAAATCTAAAAGATCACATCTGAAGTTTCCAGTCAAACGCTGTGAAAGATTCATACTATGTGTTGTACTTTTTTGTGCTTCAGCAGCAGAATTTGCAGAAATACTGGTATAACTTACAGCATCACTGAAAGAAGCATTTGAAAAAGAACTGATCGTAAACTTTTTATTTCTTAGAGGAGTATTGTAGTTTAAGAATCCATTAGCGCTCCAGTTTCCATTTACATTAACCAAATCGGTAATCTTACCACCTGTATTCTGATTATATCTCATTTTACTAGCTACGCTGTTTAAAGTGTTGCTAAAGTTCAAGTGAGCCATAATACTACTTTGGCTTTCCTTCATGTAGTTATTAAAGAACAGCATAAAACGGTTACTGTAAGAAGGTTTTAGATTTGGATTACCATTCCTTATATTCAATGTATCAGTCTTGTCAATAACAGCTTGCAGATTATTTATATCCGGAGCCGTACTGCTTCCTCTATACATAAATCTCAATTGTTTTTGCTTTGAGAAACGGTAATGCATATCAAATGTTGGTGAAAAGTTTAGCACGCTTTGAGAAAGGTCTTTTCCCTTATTTGGTCCAACAGTGGTTTTACTTTTTGAAGATTGAGGTTCCAGACTAATACCAATATTATACATATATTTAGTACGGATTGTTCTCATAGAAAGTTCAAACTGATGAGTAGCATAGCGGTTACTCAAACAGTTACTTAATTCGTCTACATAATCGCTGTTATACACCTTATCCCGATAATTGACTGTAGAGTCATTAATTCCCAAAGCAGCATAAGAGTACTTATCAGAAGCAGAATATTTATTCTGATAACTATATCTAAACTGAAGAAAACGTTTATCGAATATTGGTTCAATATAGATTGCCTGTAAGCGATAGTTAAATCCTTTACCTGTATTATCAATATATTGATCTTTAATATCAGTAGTGTCAGTAAAATTAAAATATGTATTAGCATATGAGTACTTATCAGAAGTACTATTATTATATCCGTACTCAGCACGAAAAGTAACGCTTCTACCTTTATTATTAAGCTTTCTGTTTATCTGTAAGTTCCCTTTCATAGAAACATTATCGGAAAGGCTATTTGAAGTTGAGACTCTACTGTTAAGCAACTGATGACTATTATTAGAGGAAGTAGAGTTGCCACCGCTTATACTATTCGTTTTTGAATAAGACACATTAGGGCGGAATATAATATTGGTAAGAGTATCTGGCCTCCATTCCAAACGGAAGTTTCCATTTACGTCATCTCTGAAACGTCTTGATGTAGTGTTATTGGTTGAAAATGAAGAGCTATTTCCCAAAAATGTTTCCGAAGAACTTTTCATTTTAGCATCCATATCCGACCTACCGTAGCTCACATTACCACCAACTTCTACTTTATCATTTTGTTTTGCAAAGTTTAAACCAATAGACTTAGTTGCATTAATACCCGACCCGGCATTTCCGCTCATTCCCTGTCCGGCATCTCCGAATTCAGAGAATCCCTGATTATTGGTATTGTTAGCAGATCCAATAACTGTAACTTGGGAATTATCTTTAAACTGGCTAGCCATTAATCCAGCTTCATATCTATTTTGACTTCCCGTACCAGTGATAACATTTCCAATCCATCCTTTCTTCATTCCTTTCTTTACAGTCAGGTCAAGAACAGTTTCTTCATCTCCATCATCAATTCCTGTTATTCGGGCTAAGTCAGACTTCTTATCGTACGCTTTAACATTCTCAACCATATTAACAGGCAGATTCTTCATTGCAACTTTAGGGTCATCACTAAAGAATTCTTTTCCATCCACCATTATCTTCTTTACTTCCTTACCGTTAATGGTTACTTTTCCTTCGGAACTGACCTCTGCTCCCGGAAGTTTCTTGACTAACTCTTCAAGCATTGCACCTTCCTGAGTACGGTAAGCAGACGCATTATAAACCATTGTATCTTCAACAACTGTTACCGGTGGAGCCTCAGCAGTTACAACTGTACCTTTCAACATAACAGCATCAGGTTTCAGCAAAATCTCACCTAAATTAGCAGAAGCTTTTGTAGACGTAATTTGAAATGGCTTTGCAACGGTAGCATAACCTATAAATGACACCTTTATTACATAGCGTCCTTTTTTAAGACCTGAAATGGAAAATGAGCCGTCTTTTTTACTTGAGACTCCGGTTACAAAAGTGCTGTCTGGCAAAGAAAGCACACGAATAGCCGCTTGCTCAACCGGCGTTTTTGTCGTGTTGTCGAGAAGCTTTCCCGAAATCAAAGCACGGTCGGTCTGTGCCTCTAAGGAAAGAGTGCTTAATAAGCACAAAATCAATAATGTCAATTTGTGTTTCATGAATAATTCTATCATTATATATACAATATAAAAGAATGTTTGTATTCTTATGACATTAAAAACCAAGAAAGGTTTAATCATTGGAATTATAGAATTTGCCTTAAATAACTAAATTGTTTTGCTTTTCGACCTTTTTAGCGTAAGTTTGCAACCGAAAACATAAAAGTTCAATCAATTTAACTCTCAGGGATATGAACAAACAAGAGGTAATTCTTTGCGATGAATTAGAAAAAGATCTGCTCGGTGCAATGAATAGCAAGTCATATGATAAGCTTTTTATTCTGACAGACGAAAACACAGAACTTCACTGCTTGCCGGCTATCAATAAACTATTGAATAACAATAATGCAATCTCTGTAACGATACCTGCAGGAGATTTGAATAAAAATATTGAAACATTGTCTCATGTATGGACACAACTAAGCCAGAAAGGTGCAACCCGTCACTCATTACTTATTAATTTAGGTGGGGGAATGACTACCGACCTTGGTGGTTTCGCTGCTGCAACTTTTAAAAGAGGTATCAGATATATCAATATTCCTACTACTCTTTTATCAATGGTCGATGCTTCTGTTGGAGGAAAAACCGGGATTAATTTCAATGGATTAAAGAACGAAATCGGTGCATTTGCTCCGGCAAGTAGTGTGTTGATTGAAACAGAGTTCTTAAAGACTCTTGATAAAGAGAATTTCTTTTCGGGATATGCCGAAATGCTGAAACATGGGCTTATAAGTAATACTGAACATTGGGCAGAACTACTCAACTTTCCAACCGACAACCTTGATTATACCAGGTTGAAAGAGCTGGTGGGTAAATCTGTGCAAATAAAAGAAGATATTGTAGAACAAGACCCATACGAACAAGGCATCCGTAAAGCACTGAATCTGGGACACACCGTTGGTCATGCTTTCGAAAGTCTTTCGTTTGAAGAAGATCGTCCTGTTCTGCATGGTTACGCTGTAGCATGGGGAATTGTTTGCGAACTTTACCTTTCATCAGTAAAGACAGGCTTCCCAACAGATAAATTAAGGCAAACCGTTCAGTTTATCAAAGAGAATTATGGTTGTTTCAGCATTGACTGCAAGATATACGACAAATTATATGCATACATGCTTCACGATAAGAAGAATACAGCAGGTATTATCAATTTCACTCTACTAAAAGATGTAGGAGAAATATGCATCAATCAATCTGCAGATAAAGACGAAATATTCGAAATGTTCGATTTTTATCGCGAGTGCATGGGGCTTTAAAATTAAGACAAGAAGGGATTCCTTGATAAAAAACCCCTTAATTATTTGGGGAGATTTAAAAGTATTTGTAAATTCGCGTCCGATTTCGGGGTGTAGCTCAGCCCGGTTTAGAGTACGCGTCTGGGGGGCGTGTGGTCGGAAGTTCGAATCTTCTCACCCCGACTGAGTAGAAAGGCTAATAATCTAAATGATTATAAGCCTTTTTTATTTGAGCAATTCCTGAGTAACCTTATTATGCCCTGATTAACATCGTTAATTTAAACCTGAAAAATTCAGGTAGAACAATTCTGTAAATTAGGAGGAATTTGAATGAAAAAAGACAAACTGCTGAAAAGATGTATTGTTTTAGTAATAGGGTTATTTATTATGGCTATCGGGGTAGCTTTATCCATAAAAGCCAATCTGGGAACATCGCCGGTATCTTGCGTACCGTACGTTTATAGTTTAGCTTTTCCAATGACAGTAGGACTATTATCAATCATAGTCAATGTATTAATGATCCTTCTGCAAATTGTATTACTAAGAAAAGAGTATCAACTCATACAACTTGTCCAACTACCGGTAGCTCTGATCTTCGGGTTCTTTATCGACTTCGCCATGTTCCTGTTATCAGGTCTTCAAACATCAAATTATATCTACCAATGGACACTTTGCCTTTTAAGTTGTGTAATCATTGCATTTGGTGTATTTCTTGAAGTAAAAGCCAACGTTACATATCTTGCCGGAGAAGGATTATCAATTGCTATATCCAAAGCTTTCAACAAAGAATTTGGTAAAGCTAAGGTAGGTGTTGATGCTTCGTTAGTTATCATCGGGGTAGCTAGTTCTTTTATTCTGCTTCACAGATTGGAAGGTATACGCGAAGGAACCATCGCTGCAGCTCTACTGGTAGGTACCATTGCACGATTCTATAATAAGAATTTTAAATTTATTGATTCGCTAGTTTGTATTGATAAAAAAGAAGTCAGCGAACAAGTCAGCACGGTTAGCCAGGAAAAGAAGATTGTTATTACCATTGCCCGTGAGTTTGGTAGTGGCGGTCATGAAATTGGAGAGATCATTGCTAAAGAGTTGGGCATCTCTTTCTACGATACAAAACTAATTGATTTGTCTGCGGCAGAAAGCGGGTTAACGCCAGAGTATGTAAAAGAGCACGAACAGAAGTTAGCCAACAATTTATTATTCGATCTTTATGAACAGAACTACGCATACGTAAATGAAGAGATGCCGCCACTCGATACCCTATTTATGGTTCAGAGCAAAGTTATCAGAGATATCTGCGAAAAAGAATCGTGTGTTATTGTTGGTCGTTGTGCCGATTACGTTTTAAAGAATAATCCAGACTGCTTCAATATCTTTATTCACGCTGATAAGAAATTCAGAATTGAGCGCATCATCAAAGAATACGGTATTGCTGCCGATATGGCAGAAAAAGAACTGGAAAGAAAAGACCGGGACAGAACGAATTACTGCAAACACTACACTCACCGAATCTGGGGAATGGCAAGCAATTACAACTTAACGATTGATAGTTCTATTTTTGGTCCGAAAAAATCTGCAGCGTTGATTATTGATGCTTTAAATAAATGTCTCAAGGTTTATAACGAATAAGACTTTGTTAATAGTGCTTTAAAGATAATAATCAAGACGAAACAGAGATATGATAATGATCTTATTTACACTAAGATTCATTTTCCATTTATCAGTAATAGCATTCCATATTCTTATACAAAACAAAAATTCCTTTTGTACAATAATACAGAAATCAATATAGTATTATTTCATAAGCAAAACCGTAGCTCTGCAATATTCAGGTAGAAAATTGCAGAGCTACGGTTATTTATATCCTATAAGTATTAACGAATTCACCTTACTAAATTCATTAAATAGAACCCAGTTCAATCAAGACACCTAACAGGGCGTAATGATGATCCAAGGAATGTACTTTAAAGTGAATCTAATTCAATCAATACTCCTCCATTTGTTGGAATAGTGAGCTTCAAAGGTTTCTTCGGATCAATATTGAGTTCACTGCAATTACCTTCTAACTTGGCATTATCATTATAAAATATGGCTTTAGTTCCAACATTTAGTCCCTCCAAGCTGATATTAACAACCTTAGTTTTCTTTTCAGCATTAATTGCAGCAACGTACCATTTATTAGCATGACGACGAGCCAATACAACATATTTTCCGGGATAACCATCAATAAACTTTGTTTCATCCCATGTAGTAGGAACTTTTTTCATGAACTCAATCGCCCAGGCTGGTGCATCAGTCAGATTATTAGGAGCCAAAGCAAAGTTCTGCACAGAACTTTGGAAAAGTACAGCTGTTGCCAATTCAAAAACATCAGAAGTACGTCTGGTATTACCTCGTTTATCCTTGCTATTCTCTCTATTATAGTAGCGGTTCAGTGTAGATCCACCAAATTCCATGGATGCCACGGCATTGCGAATAAAGGGATGCAGACAAGCGCTGAATGCCTCTTTATCATTACGTTCCTGAGAAAAGTTAAGATTCTCACTAGCTAACACAGCTTCACTGGATATAAAGTTCGGATACATGCGTTCCCATCCTCTAGGCAAGGTACAACCATGAAAAATAATGCCTAGTCCATAGTCATTAGCATCTGACAGGATATCTTCATAAAGTTGCATCATCATTTGTTTATCACCTCCAAAGAAATCAATCTTTAGTCCCTTGATACCAATTTTCTGCAACCATTTCATTTCTTTCTTGCGGGTAATGGTATTGCCCATAATTCCACGAGGTCCTTGTGGAGCATCATTCCAATATCCATTAGAGTTGTACCAAAGAAATACTCCTACCCCCTTGGAAGCAGCATATTTAACAAGCTCTTCCATCTTTTCATAACCAATATTCTTGTCCCACAATGCATCTATCAGAATAAACTCATATCCCAAGGTAGAAGCAAAATCAATATACTGTTTCTGGTCGTCATAATTCATACTTCTATCCATCCACATAATCCAACTCCAGGTGCCGCGACCATATTCATATTTTTTAGTCGCTTCATAAAGTGGCTTCACTACATCTAAAGAAACAGTTGTTTCCGCAATCGGAGCTAAAGTTTCGCCTACAGTGATAGTTCTCCAGGGAGTTTCTCCAGGCATAGAAATAGCCGGAGCCGAAGTGCCGTTTCCATTACATTCTCCTGCATGAGGGAAAGCAATAGTATAAGTCGTAGATCCATCTTTATGATCTTTCAAATGGCTTCCGCAATAAGCACTGGTAACACCTGTTTCTGAAAGTAAAGCCCAACCATCTTCACCTATACGGAAAAGACAAGGGAAGGTATACCCCTGACCGTTTTTACTCTTGCTTGACAAAGATGCATCTGCTTCGTAATTGGTTTCATAGCTAGGATATGTTCGTGCAAAACCACCCATCGGCAGAACCTGCGGACAAAGAAAGCTTGTTGCCTTCTCCGGAATATTAAAACCAGTAGCTTCCTCATTAATAACACAGCATAAATTCTCCCCACAAGGATAAAGTTTATATTTAAAAGCCACATCATTATTGCTAACACGAAAGATTACATCTATCTTATGCTTATCTCTATTAACAAATGAGCAAGTTAATTCATTTGCCACATAGTGAATCTTACTCTTTTTAGTGGTCCTCAATTCATAATTTTCATCAATAGAAGAGGTGGTATTCTCCTTCATTACCATTTCCTGACTAAAGTCGCCCACGTTGGTTTTCATGCCAAGAGGTGATAATTCAATGAACTTTTTCTGATTATAACTAACCGAATAGGCTGGTTTACCATCCTGATCGGTAATTGTAACCTGAAGCTTTCCATCAGGTCCACTAACTTTCACATCCTTTGCCTGAACATTTAATATCCCAATTGCCAGCAAAGACAAAATCAATAATTTTTTTTTCATAAAAAGACTATTTACACATATTATCAGCTTCGTCTAATGAAACTTTTCAGCATTCTGATTTTCATAGACATTTTCTATATCCTTCGGTCCAAATGACACCGGGCTCTTAGATAAATCCGGTATATTATAAGATTTCAACGTTAAATCGTAATGATCGGGATCTTTCTGAGGTAGAACGAAAGGTTTGTAAGTCTTCCCCGTTCTATCTATGTAGCAGAAATAAGGTTTGCCATACTGACCATCGCCACGCTTACTGGCAAAAACAAACCAGCGACTATTGGATGACCATGAGTGGTATGTATCCGAGCGATTGGAATTTACTATTTTCAGGTTATCAACTTTTCCTGTTCGTAAGTCCATTAACTGCAAATCTGCCTCACGATGCCAAATAGGGAAAGTACCATAATCGGCAACTGTATAAAGAAGATATTTCCCGTCGGGAGAAGCTTTAAGGTGACAGGCAGATTTGCCTGTTAAGCGGGCATTCCACAATGTATCTACACTATTACCCAACTCTCCTTTCTTTGCATCAAAAGAAATTCTACAGATACTATACTTCATATTTTTGATATCATTCGGCAACTTAACACGTGGAGCCGAGCAATAATATACGTATTTACCATCAGCACTAAAAACCGGAAAAGTCTCAAATACTGTTGAATCATTTAAGAGAGGCGAAACAATCATCCGGTCCTGATCAAAATCAGCCAGTACTACATCCGAAGCTGTATCATACACTTCAAGACGTTTGCTTTCTTGTGTATGGAATGACGGAATTATAATATTGGTAGAGAATACTCCATATCGACCGCCGGGATGAATTTCACCATAAACGCATCCGGATATCATTCCATCCACTTTCAGAGATAACTTGCGTAACTTTCCATCGCGATTAAGGATTGTTCCACCCTTTTTGCCACGTAAATGGAAAAACGAGAGATCTCCTCTCTGGCTACTATGCGTATGGCAATTCATACACGATTTATCTACTGTATTATTATCAATAAGCACTCTTTCATCAAATGTCTGCACATTACGTTCACATAGTTGAATTGAGTTCCATACTTCATAACCAGGTTCTATCAACCGATAAGTCAGATATCCATCTACAGGATCGGGAGCCACATACCAGGTAAATGGTTTGTAAGCCAACCACTCTCCATTTACACGAGAGGTTACCTGCACAGTCAATGTGTTTCCTTTTTCTGCATCCAGAAGTTCTTTCCAATCATCCATCGAAAAGCAAACTTTGTCATCTCCATACACAGTAAGAGTCTGTTTCTTTCCGGTAATTTTAACTTCTACAGCCTCTGCTCCATCTCTTAGCAAAAAGTTGAGAGGGGCAATATTGTATGGTATTGCCACATCCACATAATCAGGATATATCGGTGCTGCTTGTGCAACACTCCTTACATTACTTGGCTTCGGTGAGCATGCAGTCAGCAGACTACAACAAAAGATTATGATATAGAATATATTTTTCATTTTCTCACAAGTTCAGCGAAATGATAATAAAACCAGTACGATTGACCATAAGAACTTTGCAGCAATGTGCCATCGCCCTGTCCCTGTTCGTATTTCTTTGTATAATCAATAAAATCATCCCATATTTTAGGGGAGATTCGATAATGTTTCAACGTTTCGGCATCCGTTTGTTTGCTATTAGCCAGATAGACAAGTAACGCCTGCTGATATAAAGAATTTGGGATCTCAGCTCCAGACATAGTTGGTAATTTAAACGCTGTATAATCCTCCATAAACCCCTTTACATCTTTCTGTAATAAATCAAAGCAGAAAAGATAATCCTGCGCATTTGTATTATCCGGATGGGAAACAAGTAAACTGCGCAAAGCTGTTCGTGCATTTTCACTGCCATGCAAAGAATCGGCTGTTACTGCATATTTCTTTTTGTAATCATACATCGCAGCCACTTCTTTTGATTGATTATCCGGCCAACGATCTGCCGCCCACTTACTATAGCATTGAGTTTTACTCAATATACGTAAGTATTTCTTGGCAGCTTCACTATCACCTGTTATCAAATTTATTTCAGCCAACCGGCGCAACATCCGGGCACTACGATGACTGGGAGAGAATATTTCTCCTAATATTGCAGAGTGTTCTGCCATAGTCATTTCGCCCACCTGATACCACACCTCGTTACTGAAGAATATATAGAGAAAAGGCGTATCCGGACCTAAATTAAAAATCAAGCCATGACTAACCGGCTGGTAGAAGTTCATTAGTTTATCGGGCATTTGTCCCAGCATACAGTTTGCCAGGTTATAGAAATAAGAAACAGCTTCGTTCTTCATTCCACTTTCCTGTGCCATTTGTACAACCTTATTATAATGCCCGAAGTAAAACTCACAATCCAATGCCAGCAGTTTTTCTATATCCATTCGAGGATAAGCCAGCATACTTCTTGAAGGATAAGTATATGCCTGTTCTTTGGTTAACAAATAAGCGGGGCGTAATATAAGAGGGATAACTGCAGCCTCAACAAGTACAACAACAGCGGGCATCCAGTTTTTCTGTTTCAAAGCCCAAATCAACATCAGTGCTCCTTCAATCCATGCACCATAACCAAACAGCCAATAGCCGACAAACAGCCAAACAATAACAATCAGCAAGTTCAGCCAGCGGTTCTTTAAAATGCTTTTGGCAGCCAATGCATATAATAAAAACATTCCTATTCCACCTATCAGTGCTACCGTTGAAGAGGTAAGATAGTTTTGTTCACAGTTTCGTAGCAATTCCCAAAATGCAACTCCAATTCCCAGTATAAGAGATAACCAATTAGGTAAATAAATTCGTAAAGCTTTCCAGGATGACAAGTAAACAAGTGTCAGTAAGAGGGAAAGAATAGCTGCACCGCCACCAATATAATAGAAAAACTGAGTAAGAAAATCACCTGTTATACAAGCAAGCCAGGCCGGATGCTGAAAATAAGTAGAAAGATATTCCGAAGTATAAAGAAATAACTGCGTCTGTTCACGATAATATAAATGATAAGTATAGAAACACTGGAAGAAAACAAAACTCCCAAGCAATACCAACAAACCTAAAAGCCAAGTAATAGCCTTTCCTAATTTACATTTCAACATTATCAATTCTGTTTTTCTATAGCTGCTAACAAATGAGAGGCAAATATATGAAAAAAAGGATATATTGGTTTCATTTTTATTATCTAACTTTACACTCTAAATCATTACAACCATGTCATCTTTCAAATTATATCTGTCATTACTTCTTTCAGCTTTCGGTTCTTCGATTCTTTATGCTGGCGGTCAACCAGTAAAAGTAGAAACCGGAATATCGGTTGAGCTTGCCTTGCAGAGGAAAGCAGAACTAAAGGAGATACATTATTCGCTTGATTTCAATATTCCATCTAATAAAAAAGAGAATGTTACCGGCAAAGAAATCATATCATTCAATCGTCAGGGGATATCTGATTTATTGATTGATTTCAAAGCCGAATCTTCACAAATAAAAAATGTATTGGCTAATGGTAAAAAGGTTGCTTACAAATTTGAAAAAGAGCATATTATTATCTCATCTTCCAATCTAAAAAAAGGCAAGAATCAGATTCAGATTTCATTTATTGCAGGCAACCAATCACTAAATCGCAGTGATGATTATTTATATACCTTACTGGTTCCCGAACGTGCAAGAACAGCTTTTCCTTGTTTTGATCAGCCTGATTTGAAGGCCCGATTTACGTTAAAGCTAGAAGTCCCGGCTTTGTGGAGTGCTGTTTCCAACACTTATACTGTTAATGAGAAAACAATAAAGGAACGAAAGACTATTTTATATAATGAAACAGAATTACTTCCCACCTATCTGTTTTCATTCGTTGCCGGCAAGTTCAAGAAACATAGTTGCACGCATGATGGACGTAGTATTAATGCTTTTTACAGAGAAACTGATCCTAAAAAGATAGCACAACTGGATACAATTCTATCCCAAGTTTTTTCATCGATCCGTTGGATGGAAAAATATACCGGAGTACCCTACCCTTTCTCTAAATATGATATCATTATTTTGCCGGGATTTCAATATGGAGGAATGGAGCATGCAGGGGCTACTCTGTATAATGATAAAAGAATGTTTTTAAGTGAACATCCTACTCCCGACGAGGAATTGGGCCGTACAGAACTTATTGCACACGAAACTGCTCATATGTGGTTTGGTGACCTGGTTACAATGAAATGGTTCAACGATGTGTGGACAAAAGAGGTCTTTGCCAATTATCTGGCTGCAAAAATAGTGGAGCAACAATTCCCCGACGTTAACCATAAACTGAATTTCCTGAAATCGTACCAGATCTATGCACTTGCCGAAGATCGCACTGATGGTACTCATGCTATTCAGCAACAATTGGATAACCTTCAGAATGCGGGTCTTATGTACGGCAACATCATTTACGACAAGGCTCCGGTAATGATGCGCAAAATGGAACAACAGATGGGAGCTGAAGCTTTCCAAAGAGGAATACAGAAATACCTTAAAAAGTATGCTTTTGATAATCCTACCTGGGACGACTTAATAGATATTCTTGATAGAGAAAGTCCGCAAGCCAACTTAAAACAATTCAGTGAAGTGTGGGTTAAGCAGAAAGGGCTTCCTGAAATTTCGGCAATAATCAGCAACGACTCATTAATCATCACTCAGCATGATCCGTTTAAGAGAAATTTGTATTGGAAACAACAGTTTTCAATGGGACTGGTATATGGAAATTCTATAAAGACAGTTGAAGTAAATTTGCAAAGCCATTCGGTGAGTATACCGCTAAATACTCTTCCAGATTATATTATTCCAAATTATGACGGCATGGGATATGGTAAATTTGTGGTTGATTCTGCAAGTACATCCTATCAGTTACAAAACTGGATGAACATGACAGATGATGTTACCCGCCAAGCCGTTTTAATGAATGTTTACGAGAATTTCCTTAGCCACCGTATTTCGGCAGATTCTTGCTGTTCTTCATTGTTGCAGGGGCTCAAAAAGGAAAAGAATGCCCTGGTTGCTTCCAGCATTTGCAGTTACCTTTCTTCTATTTGTATGGAGATGAAAGGTGAATCACGTTCTTTGGCAGAGAAACAAATGCTGGAGATTGGACAGAATCATGCAATAACTTCTTGTCGCCAACAGTTACTCCGCTCAGTTATTAATCTGGCAACAGATTCTATAGTAGTTGACACTCTTTACAACCTTTGGAAGGAGAAGAGTAATAAACTGCTCAATGAAAACGATTATATGACGTTTGCTTATCAACTGGCTATTAACAAGCCGCAGCAATACAAAGAGATACTTGCCTTGCAGCGTAGTCGTATAACCGATCCGGATCGTCTGCGTGAGTTCGATTATATAAGTCGTGGTTGCACCCCCGACAAAGAAGAGCAAAAAAACCTTTTCCGGTCACTTCTTCAGAAAGAAAACCGGAGAGTTGAACCATGGGCTCTCAAGTTATTGGCTTTGCTGAACCATCCCATGCGGGAACCTTTCTCCAAAGCATATATAACTCCGGGACTAGAGGTTCTACAGGAAATTCAGCGGACTGGTGACATCTTCTTCCCTAAAAACTGGTCTGTAGCTTTGTTATCCAGTCACAGAAGCAGGGATGCACGTAATCAGGTAAATGCATTCTTTACTAATCATCCTGATTATCCCTTATTCCTGAAAAATAAGATACTTCAGGCAGCTTTCGTATTATTTAATTCGGGAAATAATGATTAAGACTCGTTTTCCTTAATCGGTTTTACAGAAATGCCATTACCCTTGTGAGAACAAACCAGAGGTGTCTTTTTCAGGGTATGATTGCTCATATCGAAAATGATACTGGGATTGAAATGACAGCCATTTATACGAAATTCAAAATGTAAATGTTCTGTGGTTGCACTCCCGGTGCGTCCGGTTAAAGCAATTGCCTGTCCGGCTTTTACTTCATCGCCCGATTTTACAAAGTTCTTTGAATTGTGGCTGTAAAGACTTTCCAGTCCGTTTTTATGGCGAACCACAATAACATTGCCATATCCACTATATCTTTTTGCCATTCGTACTACACCGTCGAACGTGCAACGAATTGTGTCATTGGCACATGTCTTTATATCTGTACCGGAGTGACCTCTGCGAGCACCATAGGCAGATATAACCTTTCCACCAGGTAAAGGAAAACAATACTCCTCTTTCTGCAAATCTTCCAGATGAAGCGTTATGCTATTATTTCCGGCAAAGACATCCGGTGTCTTCACTCTCACATGATTGATCTCCATATCCGTAAAACCACTGACGGGTTCCCCGGCCATAAGGTTTAGTGAACAAGTTATAGAAAAAAAGAATGCAATAGATTTTAAGAGTGATGTCATGTTTATATATTAGTTCTTGGTTAGCAAGTAAAAATCAGATTCTGCGACTCCGATTATTTTGTTAAAAAACAAATAAAATAAAAAAAGAGGAATTTTACAAATTCCGGCTTCCATTTTTCCAAAATAAATATCTTATTAACCATTATTCATCACTATTTAAGCCTATAGAGGCGGCTTTACCGATAAAAAACAAATTCCATCTTTTTTAAAAAGGAATAATTTAGTAAGTTTGCATGATAAGCAAAGATGATAGATAACAACAACCATTATTAATCTTCTTTGTTTACTATGTGGATAGGAAAAGATATCAATTAATCAGTTCATCATGAAAACAAATGTTACAGCAGGCAATTTAAGTACTCAGCTCGAAACCGAGATAAATATCAATACGCTTTTAACTCTTACGGGAGAAATAAACGCGGATGATATTGCCACGATTCGTAGCATAGCCAACTTATCGGTACTTAATCTTGCAGACGTGAACATTGTAGAAGGAGGAAGCTTTTATAATAATGATCAGGAGTATATTACTACCCGAAATAATGAGATACCGGAGTATATGTTTGCCGGAATGGAGATAATTACTTCTATAATACTTCCCAATACTGCTACCGTTATTGGGAAAAGAGCTTTTTCCGGTTGTATAGAACTTACTTCAGTTACTATTCCTGATAGTATTTTAAACATTGGAGTGTATGCTTTTGAAGGGTGCAACGGGTTGACTTCTGTAGAAATTCCCAGCGGCGCCATTGGTAATTATGCTTTTTCCGGTTGCGAAGGAATTACGTCATTAAGTTTGGGTGATAAAGTAACAGCCATTGGCGAAGATTCATTCCAGGGTTGTATAGGATTAACGGACCTTATTATTCCAAACAGTGTGACTTCCATCGGCAATGAAGCCTTTAAGGATTGCAAAGAATTGGCTTCTGTCACAATTTCCGGAAGTTTAACTTCTATAGGCGATCAGGTTTTCAGAGATTGTGAGAAGTTATCCACTGTTATCATACCTAATAGTGTAATTTCTATTGGTGAGAACGCTTTCAGAAATTGTTCGGGATTAAAATCTGTGGTTATTCCGGATAGTGTGACTTCCATCGGCGACTGGGCATTTTATGACTGTTCGGGTATAACCGATCTGACAATATCTGATAGTGTAACTTTTATTGGCGAAGCAGCATTCGTGGGGTGTAAAGGGCTGACTTCTATTTCTTTGCCAAATAAGATGACTACCATTAGCGAGAATTCATTTAATGATTGCACCGGATTGACCTCAATTATTATTCCTGAGAGCGTAACTAAGATACGCGAAAACGCATTTTTTGGTTGTTCCGGATTAACTTCCGCATCAATTCCAGATACAACAACATATATTGGAGAGAACGCTTTCAACGGATGCACCGGTTTAACCTCTCTTACCCTTCCGGCAGAACTGGAGTCTATTGGTTATCAAGCTTTCTCCGGTTGCGTTGGAGTAACAGAGATATATTGCAAGGCGTTACATCCGGCAAAGGTTGCTTCCGGTTCATTCAATGGAATTGATAAAGATAACTGTAAATTATATATTCCAAAAGGAACCGTAACAGCCTATAAGGATGCTGCCGGATGGAATGAATTTACAAATATCATCGAAAAATAGGAGACTTATTCAGTTTCCTATTCCATCTTTTTTAAAGAGTCATTGCATATTTCGTTTCTCAATTCTTTCATGTAAGATGAGAAACTTACGGCCTCTTCACCATATTCCAGGTTTAACTTATATTCCAGCGGAAGCCAGGTAGAAATATCTGCTTCGTTGTGCTGAACCAGTGTTTCCATTTTATCCAAAGCTTTGTAGATACGAGCTTCGAGAGTCTGCAACTCATTCATTTCCTTGAATAGATGAGATAACTTTTCCCGATAACCCTCTGGCAAAGTATTTATTAATTGGGTTATTTCTTTATCCTCTATCTCTTCATCCTTCTTTGTTTTATTGAATGCAGGAATATCTCCGGTTATTGCTTCACCAAGATCGTGAAAAATACACATTAAAATCACTTTATTGATATCCGCTTCCGGAAATTCATCCTGTATAAAGTAAGCCATTAATGATAATCTCCAGCTATGTTCGGCCACACTTTCGTGACGATTGGTGGAAGTCCACGAATGGCGCGTATTGCATTTCAACTTCTCTGCAATACTCATAAAATTTATAAGTTCTCTTGGTTCCATATCTTTGATTCTCTATTTTTAAAGAGCAGCAAAAATAATATTTTAATTCATGGTAATTAAGATGTTATGCTTTAATTATAAAAATCATTTTCAACCATCACTCCATCACCAAAAAAGTATAAGCATCTAATATTGAAGCGATTAAAACGTATAAAACAAAAATCATCCCTCACCAATCCCTCACTTTATCCCTCACTTTTAAGCTCATCCCTCACTCTTTTTAAATATTAGGACATAGAAAAATGGCCTTTTACAATTAAGATCGTTATCTTTGTAGCATCAATCATACTATTTTTTTAACCAGCATATTGCTCTTAACTGACTTACCATGCGAATTCAAGTTTCTGCTCCTGCCCAGGTTTGTACCGACATTCAGTTGCCGGCTTCAAAAAGTATAAGTAACCGTGCATTAATTATTAACGCGCTTGCCAAAGGTGCCTATAAACCGGAAAATCTATCCGACTGCGATGATACAAATGTAATGGTAAAAGCACTTACTTCTCAGGATGAAACTATAGATATTATTGCAGCGGGTACTGCCATGCGCTTTCTCACTGCTTTTCTTTCGGTAACAGAGGGAACAAGGGTAATTACGGGAACCGAGCGTATGCAGCAACGTCCTATTGAAATTCTGGTCAATGCACTGAAAATGCTGGGGGCCGAAATTAAATATGAACGGAGCAATGGATTCCCTCCGTTGCGCATTAGCGGAAAACCACTCGATGGTGGTGACATATCTCTTAAAGGAAATGTAAGTTCACAGTATATCTCTGCGCTGCTGATGATTGCCCCTATACTTAAAAACGGGCTAAGAATGACTCTTACTGGTGATATTATCTCCAAACCATATATCAACCTGACGCTGCAATTAATGAAGGATTTTGGTGCAGAAGCTGAATGGGTGAATGATAACTGCATTGAGGTGCTTCCAAAACCTTATATTTCTGTGCCATTTACGGTAGAGTCCGACTGGTCGGCTGCTTCTTACTGGTATCAGATGGCGGCTCTTGCACCCAAAGCTGAGATTCAGCTGAATGGTTTGTTTGCGGATAGCTATCAGGGTGACAGTAAGGTTGCTGAGTTATTCACCGAATTAGGAGTTGAAACTATTTTTAATTCCAAGGGGGCTCTACTCAGAAAAACAGGTGTTTGCTGCGAAAAAATGGAGTATAACTTTATTAATGAACCCGATCTTACTCAGACATTCGCAGTAACTTGCGCTGTTATGGGTATTCCTTTCCGCTTCTCGGGACTGCATACCCTGAAGATTAAAGAGACCGACCGTATAGCTGCACTGATTGCCGAACTGGGCAAACTGGGATATGTGCTTAAGGAAACCGGAAAAGCTACTTTATACTGGGATGGAGAACGTCAATCTGTATCTGAAAATCCCGCAATAAAGACTTACGAAGATCACCGTATGGCAATGGCTTTTGCTCCGGCTTGTCTGAGAATTCCTTCCATCACGATCTGTGATCCTCAAGTGGTTTCAAAATCTTATCCTCATTACTGGGAAGATTTAACCAAGGCAGGTTTCTCTATTCAACAAGAAGATTAACAAAGTTCTTATTTCCTAATTCCGGATAAAAGAGATGCTATAACAAAACAAACCGGTATTAAGTAATTTGCTGGCCGAAGTTAAGGCAAAACAAAAGGAAACACTCTGCATAAGCAGTAGACTAAAATGACAAAAGGTGTACATCTAAATAGGCTTTAGTGTACACCTTTTTACAATTACCTTTACTTTATTTTTGAAAACTCCCGAGGAAGTTTACTCTAACTCTGGTTAGTTATGAACTAAAGTCCCTATATCTTCTCCTTCAATAACCTTTTTCAAATTGCCAACTGTATCCATATCGAACACAACAATAGGCAAGTTGTTTTCCTTGCACATAGTTGTAGCAGTAAGGTCCATTACTTTCAATCCACGAGTATAGATTTCATCGTAAGTAATTTCCTTGAATTTTGTCGCAGTCTTGTCCTTTTCCGGGTCGGCTGTATAGATACCATCTACACGAGTACCTTTAAGCATTACATCTGCCTCTATTTCAATTCCGCGCAATGACGAACCAGTATCTGTAGTAAAGAATGGATTTCCTGTGCCTGCCGAGAAGATTGCCACTTCTCCAGCCTCTAATGTTTCAATAGCTTTCCATTTATTATAGAACTCACCGATAGGCTCCATACGAACAGCTGTAAGCACTCTGCTTTTCACGCCAACAGATCCGAGAGCAGAACTCAAAGCCAGACTGTTAATAACTGTTGCAAGCATACCCATCTGGTCGCCCTTTACACGGTCGAAACCTTTGGATGCTCCGGTCAGTCCACGGAAGATATTTCCACCACCAATAACAATTCCAATCTGTACGCCAAGCTCGTGAATTTCCTTTATTTGCTGGGCATATTCACCTAAACGAGTTTCATCAATACCATATTGTTTTTCTCCCATCAAGCTTTCGCCGCTTAGCTTCAGAAGAATTCTTTTATATTTAACCATATTTCTAAATGTTTAATTTCGGCAAACTTACATAAAAATCTTCACTTACAATATACTTGTCATCGATTAATTAATATCTTTGTATTGAATCTAAACAAAAGACGTATATGAGAATAAACTTTACTATTTTAATTTCTTTTTTCTTATTGTTCTCTAAGTCGATTTCTGCACAGACTGTAGAGCAGATTATGCCAAACATATCTCATGCTTTGGCCGAACAGCATTGGAATGAAGCAAGCAATCTGTTTCATATAGCTGTTGATAAGGATCTTTATAAATCAGAAAAATTCTTTCTGGATAGCATCTCTTTTAACTGTCCTGCACGCGCCGAAATGCTTTACCAATTAGGTTTTTATTGCAAGCATACCCGCAATTATGAAAAAGCTTATGTTTATTACAAAGAATTGTTACAACTAAAGCCTAATGAGGTTTCGTATCTTGTTCCTTGTGCCGAACTGGAAGTTGTTCTGGGAAAGGAAGACGAAGCTTTAAAATCTTATGAGAAGATTCTTGCACTGGACAATAATAATCTGGCTGCCAATATCTATATAGGGAACTACTATTTCTTTACTGCCGACAAAGAAAAACGGACGTTGGATAAAGAATTTAAGAAGGTGGAAACTCCAACACGTATGCAGTATGCTAATTACAGAAACGAGCTGGCACGTTTAGTTAAAACTGAATATGAGAAAGCCAAAGCTCACTTGGAAAAGGTTATCAGTCAGTTTCCTTCTTCCGAAGCAAAGAAAACACTGGATAAAATTCATTTAGTAGAATTGGAATCGAACAAATAAGCTTTACTTGTTAATATAAAAATAGCGGTCTGCCTTGAGTAATCAGGACAGACCGCTATTTCTTTATTAATATATACTTTGTATTCTCTTGAATAAATTACAGTATAAACCGTACTTCTTTAAATAAATAGGCCCTTTCTTCGCCCGACACAGTACTCAGAATCAAAACTCCTCCGGGTGCAATACGCGTAATTTTGGCAGAGAATTCGCCATTTTTGTCTGCATATCGATGAAAACCTTCTTTCCGAAATAATGAATTAAAATATCGGTTACTAATTTTTTCTTCCTCTCCTTTTCGCAGCAATTCGTAATAAGCAGAAAGGCGATGAAGTATGTCGGCCAGAATCTCTTCTTTGTCCAGAATATCTCCGGTGATTGTTTTCAGGGATATAGGATTTGGTGCATTACTTACAAAGACCTCCTGATTGATATTAATTCCTATTCCAAGAATACTGTGATAAAGCATCATTCCTGCAATGTCGTTTTCTATCAACATCCCACAGATTTTTTGTTTATTCCAGTAAATATCGTTGGGCCACTTAATACTAAATCCAGGAGCAAAACGGTCGAGCGATTCTTTTATCGCAAGGCTGGTTATCTGGGAAATAAGAAACTGTTCCCTCGCCTGAACAAAATCGGGCTTAAGCAAGACAGAAAAAAGCAGATTTTTGCCTTGTTCACTTTCCCATGAATTCCCCAGCTGGCCTCTCCCTGCCGACTGGTATTCGGTTGTTACTATTGTAAATTCGGGAACTTCCTGGTTGGAAAATAAATCACGGAGGTAGACGTTTGTAGAACGAGTATCCTCTAACCTGATAATATTATATTTCATAGTTTATGGCAAAGCATCATACTCGGCACGTAGCTTTCGGGTAAATTTCTTTATAACTTCTTCGTAGGAATGGTCAATAAGCTGTTTAATCAAAGAATCGCCAACACTCCCATCGAACATTACCTGATTCCAATACTTCTTATTAAAGTGAAAAGCCCCTTCAATACCCGAATATCTCTCTCTTAGTTCAATGGCATATTCCGGATCACACTTCATTGTTATCTTATCGGTTCTCTCAAGATCCATCAATACAAACATCTTATTCATCACCCGGATAACCAACGTAGTTTCATCGAAAGGGAAATCTTCGGTTACACCTTTCTTTTGCAAACAATATTCTCTGGCCGATTCTATATCCATAATAAAATATATTTGATTAAAGCACTAAGTTACTATTACCAAACGGGAGGATAAAAAGCTTCCTCTATATGTTCAATATCAAAGGAACCTGATTCTCCAACAACCGTAATAATATCGAAACGGACAGGCAGGTCGACTTGGAAAAACCTGAGATAAGCATCCGCAGCAGAAACAGTACGTCTTATTTTCATTGGAGTAACCGCATCGTGAGGCTCGGCAAATAGTCTGTTTTTCCGTGTTTTCACCTCAACTATAATCAGCTCGTTATCCTTCTCTGCCACTATATCTATCTCCTTATGTCCTCGTCTCCAATTTTGGTGACGGATAGCATAACCATGAGCAACAAGATACCTTATAGCTTCCTCTTCTCCGCTTTTTCCTAAAATATTGTGCTCTGCCATAGATTGTTTTTGCAAATTTACTGAATTTATTCTTTGTATTTACAGAAGTAAAAGTAATTTTGCAGATAATATGGGAACGAACGACAGAAAAAGATTTAAAACCGCGGCCAATTTGCCAAAACGTCAGCAGCACATTACTTGTTCATTAAGTGATGAAGAGATGCAGATTGTGGAACGCTATCTTAATAAATATAAGATAGAAAACAAATCTCGTTGGCTGCGTGAGACTGTTCTTCAGTTTGTATATAAAAATATGCAGGAAGATTACCCTACCCTCTTCGGCGAACACGATATGAGACGTTAATATGCTTGACGATACCTATTTTATGAAACAGGCTTTAGTCGAAGCTCAGAAAGCATTCGACAGAGGAGAGATTCCGGTTGGAGCTATTGTAGTGAGCAAAGAAAGAATTATTGCCCGCGCTCACAATCTTACCGAAACGCTAAACGATGTCACCGCTCACGCAGAAATGCAAGCCATTACCGCTGCAGCAAATGTGCTTGGAGGAAAGTATCTGAACGAATGTACTATTTACGTAACCGTAGAGCCTTGTGTAATGTGTGCCGGAGCTATTGCATGGGCACAGACAGCAAAACTGGTTTTCGGTGCAGAGGACGAGAAACGAGGCTATCAGAAGTATGCTCCTGATGCACTTCACCCAAAAACTGTTGTAGTAAAAGGTATTTTGAAAGAAGAATGCGCTACGCTGATGAAGAGTTTCTTTCAGAAAAGACGTTAGTAGCTAGTCCCAAAGAATTTACTTATCTTCCTTTACCTCTTCAAACTCCACATACTCTCCATCATCCTTATCGAAGATCTTTTTATGCTTTGGCTTAGAATCTGAAGCAGCACCTGAAGATGCATCACTATGTGTATTTGATGTTCTATCACCTCCCCCGAAAGTATAGCTTCTTGTATGCGATTTACGACCAAAGCCGAAAAGAAGACGAAGAATACCGCTGATAATTGACAAACCAAAAACCAGAACGATTATTATAATGAAAAAGAATAAGCTAAATATAGCACCCATGAGCAAATAAGTTTATTTATAATATAGAGTGATATACAACAAGTGTGCCAAACTCTTTGTTTATTTTTTCTTTCTTGTAATTACTGAAAGAAGAATATACCAAACAATTACAGCAGCAAAACCTGCAATACCTAAAAAGATAAGTAGAGGAATGCAAACCAGTAAGAAAATGAAACTCACTTTATTATCTTTCCAGGATAGATTCTTGAACTTTAATGAAAACATTGGAATCTCTGAAACCAAAAGGTATGAGAATATAGCCACAAGAGCAAAGAGATATAAAGCATTAAAACTATCCGAAATTAAGAAAGAGTGTGCTCCAACAACCAAAGATCCCCAGAAAAGAGCATTTGCCGGAACCGGAAGTCCAATAAATGAACTGGTCTGTCGTTCATCCACATTAAACTTAGCTAATCTTAGTGCCGAGAAAACAGAAATAGCAAAAGCCAGATAAGGGAAATAGTCTTCCACACTTACCAGGAAAGAAGGATAATGCATTTCTTTAAATAAAGAAAATATTATAAGCGAAGGCGCAACTCCAAAGCTAACATCATCGGCCAATGAATCTAATTCTTTTCCAATCTTTGAATATGCATGCAGTGAACGCGCCAGTAATCCGTCAAAGAAATCAAAAACAGCGCTCAATACTATAAAAAGCATCGCCAATTCATATTCTGCTTCAAAAGCCATCACCGCAGCAATACAGCCTGAAAACAAATTTAAGCAAGTAACAGAATTAGGAATGTGACGAGTTATAGAGTTTGCCATTACAATAATTATTTCAGTTTTGCTAATATAGTCTGGTTACCTACAGTCAATTGTCCCATCTTAACAAGTACTTCTGTGCCAAGAGGAAGATAAACATCAACACGGGAACCAAATTTAATAAATCCCATATGTTCATCAATATAACATTCTTCGCCAGCCTCAGCATAAGTCACAATGCGTCTTGCCATAGCACCGGCAATTTGTCTTACCAATACCTCAACACCTTCAGGAGTTTCTATAATAACAGTAGAACGTTCATTATCTGTACTTGCCTTTGGCAACCAAGCCTTCATAAACTTACCATCCTGATGGCTTACGTGTTTTACTGTTCCGTCAACAGGATACCAGTTGGCATGCACATTTACAACACTCATAAAGATTGAAATCATTAAGCGCTTGTCTTGAAAATACTCATTTTCATCAACTTCTTCCACAACCACAATCTTTCCGTCTGCAGGAGCTACTACAACATTAGTTGTATCTTCCCCAAATAAACGGATAGGGCAGCGAAAGAAATTCACCATCAATCCATATATAGCAATACTTACAATTGCTAGCAGATAAAATGGCAATTTACAATCAACATAGTAATAAACAAGGCTATTAATAACAAGAAAAAAAAGTAGCCCAATTGCCAAAATATGAGTACCTTCTCTATGAATTCTTATTTTCTTTAATTTTTTAAGTCGACCCATCAGTCCTTTTTAATGATTTTATGGCGCAAAAATAATCTTAATTTGATAAGCTACCAAGTAATTTATCATAGAAATGAATAAAAATACTTCATTTCTTATAAAAAACATTTATGTTGATAACTTTTAGCGAATTCACTTTTTTGAAAGTCGAAAGCTAAGTATCTTTGAAAACCATTTTATTTATGGTTGGAATTATTTTTTAAAATTTTTAGTTAATATGCAAGATTTTGTTCATTTACATGTTCACTCACAATATTCTATCCTCGATGGGCAAGCCTCCGTTAAAGCTTTGGTTGACAAAGCTATAGACAACGGAATGAAAGGTATTGCCTTGACCGATCATGGAAACATGTTCGGTGTAAAAGAATTCTTCAATTATGTAAAGAAGAAGAATGGAGGAGCAAACGGCGAGATAAAAGATCTGAAAAAGAAAATCTCTCAGCTTGAATCAGGAGAACTTGCATGCGAAGATAAAGAGAACGAAATAAACAATTGCAAAGAACAATTAGAAGCCGCTAAAAAGAAATTATTTAAACCGATTATCGGCTGCGAAATGTATGTGGCAAAGCGTTCTCTTGATAAGAAAGATGGTAAACAAGATCAAAGTGGTTATCACTTAATTGTACTTGCAAAGAACGAAAAAGGTTATCATAATCTGATAAAGCTGGTGTCTAAAGCCTGGACTGATGGTTATTATTATCGTCCGCGTACTGACAGAACTGAATTAGAGAAATATCACGAAGGACTTATTGTTTCATCTGCTTGTTTGGGAGGTGAAGTTCCTCAGAAAATAAGAAAGCAGCAAATAGAAGAAGCTGAGGAGGCAATCCGTTGGTACAAGAACCTTTTTGGCGATGATTTCTACCTGGAATTACAACGCCATAAAGCTACTGTGGCAAGAGCCAACCATGAAGCTTTTGCTCTCCAGTCAATGGTTAATCCTGAAATAATAAAGCTTTCACAAAAATATAATGTTAAGCTGATATGCACCAACGACGTACACTTTGTGGACGAAGAAAATGCGGAAGCTCACGACCGTTTGATTTGCCTCAGTACTGGTAAAGATCTGGATGATCCTAACCGTATGCTCTATTCCAAGCAGGAATGGATGAAAACCAAAGAGGAAATGAATGAAATCTTTTCTGATGTTCCGGAAGCTCTTTCCAATACAGTGGATATATGCGATCAGGTGGAGTTCTACACTATCGACCACGGTCCTATTCTTCCAAACTTCCCAAAACCTGCAGGATTTGATAACGACGACGATTATCTTAAATACCTCACTTACGAGGGGGCAAAGAAGCGTTGGGGAGAAATGAATGAGGAACAAAAGGAACGTGTGGATTTTGAGTTGGCTACAATTAAGCACATGGGATTCCCGGGATACTTCCTTATTGTACAGGATTTCATCGCTGCTGCAAGAGGCATGGGTGTATCTGTTGGACCGGGACGTGGTTCGGCAGCAGGCTCGGCTGTTGCATACTGTTTGGGAATTACTCAGTTAGACCCTATCAAGTACGACTTGCTGTTCGAACGTTTTTTGAATCCAGACCGTATTTCACTTCCTGATATTGATATCGACTTCGATGATGACGGCCGTGGTGAGGTACTTCGTTGGGTTACTGATAAATATGGCTACGAGAAAGTAGCCCACATTATTACTTACGGTACAATGGCTACCAAGCTGGCCATCAAGGATGTGGCGCGTGTACAGAAATTGCCTTTGTCTGAATCGGACAGACTAACCAAGTTAATTCCTGACCGTTTGCCTGAAGTAAATGGGAAATCTCCGAAGATAAATTTAAAGAACTGTATTGCTGCAATCCCTGAGTTACAGGAGGCTTGCAACTCTTTCGATCCTTTGGTAAGAGATACCATGAAATACGCACAAATGCTGGAAGGTAATGTGCGCAATACGGGTGTTCATGCCTGTGGTACCATTATTTGCCGTGACGATATTACCGACTGGGTACCGGTTAGTACCGCCGATGATAAAGAAACCGGCGAAAAGATGTTGGTTACTCAATATGAAGGTTCAGTAATTGAGGATACCGGACTTATTAAGATGGACTTCCTGGGATTGAAAACTCTTTCAATCATCAAGGAAGCGGTACTTAATATTCGTTTGCACCGCGGTATAGAACTGGACATTGATACGATTTCTACAGAAGACGAGGCTACTTACAAATTATATAGTGAAGGAAAGACAATCGGAACGTTCCAGTTTGAATCTCCTGGTATGCAGAAATACCTGAAAGAGCTTCAGCCTAGTACTTTTGAGGACCTTATCGCGATGAATGCCCTTTACCGTCCGGGGCCAATGGACTATATCCCTCAGTTCATCGACCGTAAACATGGTCGTGAACCGATTATATACGATATACCTATCATGGAAAAGTATCTGAAAGATACGTATGGTATTACAGTATATCAGGAACAGGTGATGCTTCTTTCCAGACTACTTGCCAACTTTACTCGTGGTGAGTCGGATACATTGCGTAAAGCGATGGGTAAAAAGCTGAAAGATAAGCTTGATCACCTGAAACCACTCTTTTTGGAAGGCGGACAGAAAAACGGACACGACCCAAAGGTTCTGGAAAAGATCTGGGCAGACTGGGAAAAGTTTGCTTCGTATGCGTTCAATAAATCTCATGCAACCTGTTATTCGTGGGTAGCATATCAGACTGCATACCTAAAAGCTAATTATCCATCAGAATATATGGCCGGCGTTATGAGCCGTAACATCTCAAACATCACGGAAATCACTAAACTGATGGATGAGTGTAAAGCCATGGGAATGCAGGTTCTCGGTCCCGATGTAAATGAAAGTCACTTGAGATTTACAGTAAACAAAGAAGGAAACATCCGCTTTGGATTGGGAGCTATCAAGGGTGTTGGAGAAAGTGCAGTGGAAGCAATTATTCAAGAACGGGAGAAAAATGGTCCGTTTGCCGGAATTTTCGATTTTGTTCAGCGGGTAAACTTAACAGCATGTAACAAGAAGAACCTTGAAAATATAGCTCTTGCCGGTGGATTCGATAATTTCCCTGAATTAAAAAGAGAACAATTCTTTGCTGCAAATACAAAAGGAGAAACGTTCCTTGAAACACTGGTACGTTACGGTAACAAGTATCAGCTGGACAGAGAACAAGCTGCGAACTCTCTTTTCGGCGGAGACAATGTTATCGATATTGCTACGCCTGAGATATTGCCGGCAGAAAGATGGAGCGACCTTGAACGTCTTAATAAAGAAAAAGAATTGGTTGGTATCTACCTTTCAGCTCATCCACTTGATGAGTACTCTATCATATTAAAGGATGTATGTAATACCAAAATGGTCGATTTTTCAGACAGAGCATCCCTTGCCAACAAGGAACTGACCTTTGGAGGAATAGTAACAAACGTTCGCGAAGGTATGGGAAAAACCGGAAAGCCTTATGCTATAGTCAAAATTGAGGATTTCTCCGGCTCCAATGAGCTGCCTTTCTTCGGTAACGACTATATTGAATGGCGTAACTTCCTTTCTGTGGGAATGTTCTTATATATCAAAGGCCGTTGTCAGCCACGTCAATGGAAGCCGGACGAACTGGATATTAAAATAACATCTATGGAACTGCTTCCCGATGTGAAGGAAACATTAATAGAAAAGATGACTATCTTTATCCCATTGAAAGCTTTAGATCAGCAGGTTGTGACAGAACTATCTATTTTAAGCAATGAAAGTCCGGGAAAGACAGAGCTTTTCTTTAAAATCTTTGACGATGAATCAAATTATTCAGTTGAATTTATGGCTCGTTCCACTAAATTATCAGTTGGAAAAAAAATCGTCAACTATATAAATGAACATCCCGAACTTGAATATCATATTAATTAATATTATATTTGCATCATATACGTTTAATAAAAAAAGGATAATATTATGGCATTAGCAATAACAGACAATAATTTTGAAGAATTACTTCAAAGCGAAAAACCTTTAGTAGTAGATTTCTGGGCAACTTGGTGCGGACCTTGCAAACAAATAGGACCTGCAATCGAAGAATTAGCTGCAGAATACGAAGGAAAAGTAACTATTGGAAAATGTGACATTGAAGAGAATGACGATCTAGTATCAAAATTCGGAATCCGTAATGTTCCTACTGTATTGTTTATTAAGAATGGCGAAGTTGTTGATAAACAAGTTGGAGCAGCTGCGAAATCTGTTTTCCAGGCAAAGATTGATTCTTTACTGTAATTCAATAATAAATTTTATAAAGACTCTCAAAACAAACTTAGATTATGGGCTTAGAAGATGATTTCTTATTGGAAGATGAAGACGACGAAAAGACCGTTGAATTCATTAAGAACTTTTTGCCACAAGACTTGAAAGACAAGTTTACTGACGATGAGCTCTATTATTTCCTCGACGTGATGGTGGATTACTATTCTACAAGCGGATGTTTGGATGCACAACCGGATGCTGATGGATATGTAAATATCGATCAGGACGAAATCGTGGAATACATCGTAAAAGAGGCAAAAAAAGATGGTATGGGAGAGTTTAATCCCGAAGATATTCTCTTTGTTGTTCAAGGAGAAATGGAATATGGGAATTCATTAGGTCAGGTTGATTAACCTCACTTAATTAGATATAGAGGAGAGCCTTGGCAGACTATTGCCAAGGCTCTCTTTTTGTTTTTAGGATACTTAAGCCCAATATTGCACATAAGCAGGCATCTGAAATGAGCAAATAATGCTCGAAATTGGTGAGGGATGACCCTTTTTGTGAGGGTAAAGTGATGGATAAAAAAGCTACCATCACCCATTAGTTCTTTCGTATTCAGCATATTACAACAAAAGAGTGAGGGAGTGAGGGTAGCTTTCTGCTTTTGCTTCATAGTTTGCAAAACACAAAGAAAAAACAGAAAATTAGATTCTCTGAAAACCATTCACCAATCTTCCCGGATTATTCTCCAATAAAATTCAGCCATTCACCAATGGATTTTATTTATTGGTGAATGGAATAACTAGTTGTCAGCAATAAAATATTAAAAGCCTAAATAAGATGGCGGGATTTAATCTCAAGATATTTATTTATCACGTCGACCGACAATTTATCGGGGGTGGTGAGTAATGAGTAAACGGCATGTTGTTTCAGGGTAGAGACCACCAAACGCTTTTCGAAAGCAAACTTTTCGGCTATTGTTTGCTGACAATACTCCTCAGTTGTGCCGGGATTCTTTTCTATAAAGGTATTCAGCTCCGCATTCTCAAAGAAAACAACCAGCACAAGATGCTGACGTGCCAGCTGACGAAGGTAGCTCAGTTGACGACCCATACCCACAATGCTGTCAAAATTGGTATAGATAATCAGGAAACTCCGCTTGCTAATGTGTTTGTTCAGATGAATATAGAGCGAAGAATAATCGCTTTCTCCAAAGGTTGTGCTCTGGTTATAGAGATTTTCGAGCAATAGTTGCATCTGTCCTTCCTTTTTAGAGGCAGAAACAAACGAGTCGAACTGACGCTCAAAGGTTATCAGTCCGGCGTTATCGTCCTTATGAATGGCAATGTACGAAAGAACCAGTGAGGCATTAATGGCATAATCAAGCAAAGTCATTCCCTGAAAGGCCGATTGCATCACCCTCCCCTTGTCAATAACATTATATATATGTTGCGACCGTTCACTTTGAAAGGTATTTACCATTAGTTGATGCCGGCGTGCAGTGGCTTTCCAGTTGATAGTACGGTAATCATCTCCCTTCACATATTCCTTTATCTGTTCGAACTCTGTGTGATGCCCTAGCTGTCTCACCTTTTTAATGCCAATTTCCGTGAGTTTGTTCGACATCGCCATCAACTCATATTCATGAAGCATAAGGTATGACGGGTAAACCTTTACGGAAGCAGGAGTGCCACAATTATATCTTCGTGCAATCAATCCCAGAGAAGTGCTGGTAAAAATGCGGATCACTCCGAAAGAGTACTCCCCTCTTTTCACCGGACAGAGGTTATACTCTATCGTTTTACTCTTATTCGCATCCAGGCTCAGGTGAAAAGCCACATCGCGGCGCTGAAAAATAACGGGAATCTCATCAATCACTTCCAGATGGACGGTGAACGGGTAGTTATTTTCAATATAAATCTTCACCGGATTATCGTCTCCGTTAGAGAAGCGTTCGGCACAAGAGCGCGAACCATTTATTGAACTTCTCCAGTAAAGCTGCCAGATATCAAAAAGCACAGCCAGAATAAGAGCAAGCACACCGATTTGTGCCACAAGGTACAGACTTGTAACCATGTAGCCCGTTCCCAATAGCAGAATAAGGACAATGCAAAACAGATAAAACCTCTTAGTCAGAAACATAATTTTTTATTTCGGAACTTCTACTTTATCAATTAATCTCCGGGTAACCTTTACGGCAGAGTAGCCTTCCATTTCAGCCTCAGCAGTAAGCAAAAGGCGGTGATGAAGCACCGGAACAGCAATAAACTTAATATCCTCGGGCGTTACAAAATCTCTTCCCTGCAATATGGCGAAAGCCTTTGCCGCCTGAAGCACGCAGACAGAAGCACGGGGCGAAGCACCCAAATACACAGATTTGCTGGTTCTTGTCTGTTGAATAATCAATGCTATATATCGAAGTAATGTGGCATCCACATATACTTGTTTCACCAAGTTCCTTAATGAAAGAAGCTCTTCTTTCTTCAGCACAGGTTTCACGCTACGCAATTTCACAAAGTCGGTTTGCTGATGATGTCGTTCAAGAATAGCAACTTCATCTTCCAAAGAAGGATAATCAAGCGTAACCTTCATCAAAAATCTGTCTATCTGTGCTTCAGGAAGTTTATACGTTCCTTCCTGTTCTACAGGATTCTGGGTTGCAAGAATTGTATAAAGATCGCCCATCTTAAAAGTAGAGCCATCAATGGTAATCTGTCTTTCCTCCATCACCTCAAAGAGAGCCGACTGAGTTTTTGCCGGAGCACGGTTTATCTCATCCACAAGAATCACATCGCCGAAAAGCGGTCCGCGATGAAAGTCGAAGCTATTTTTCTGCATATTAAAGACAGTTGTTCCCAGCACATCCGAAGGCATTAAATCCGGAGTAAACTGAATGCGCGAAAAATCAGCGTCTATTAACTTGGCAACGAGTTTCGCCAGCAATGTTTTGGCAACTCCGGGCACTCCTTCTATAAGAACATGTCCGTTTGCAAGTATGGTGGTAAGAATTAAGTCCACAGCTATGTCCTGCCCCACAATAGTCTCCGCAATACAGCTTTTAAGTTCACGGATCTTTTCCGAAAATTCAGTCAAGTCTATTCTGCTCGTTGTATCTTCCATAATCTGTTATTTATTGGAATTAGTTATAATTTCATTCATTCGGTCAATATAATCTTTCAAGGTCTTTTCGTCAATCGGTATATCATACTGAGTTAACTCCAGTTCTTTCAGCATTTTATAAATCTTTTCCGCCTCCATTCCTGTTTTGTTGGATAGTCTATGACAAAGATCCATCGTTAGAGCCTCCTCTTCAATATCTATGTAAGTCTCCTTTTTGAGTGCTTTTGCAAAATACACCTTTTTCTTGCGCAATATTCCGAGGTAATCTTTCTTCTGATGATACAATGTACCTATCTGTTTAATAAAGTCGAGCGTGGTGTTTACCGGAGGTTCTATAACAGGAATAATCCGTTGCCGTCTTTTTGCATTGAAGCGCATAAACAGAATCAGTACAAACATAGACAAGTAAATACTCCATCTTAATGGAGGCTGACTTAAAAAATAACGAAGCGGCGTGTCTTTTGCTTCGCTCTTGGTTTTGGAAGCATCATAACGAACCAAAGGCATTCCTTTCATGTAAGAAAGCAGACTAAACACGTAACCGGCATTTTGCTGATCCAATATCCCGTAATTGGTAAACAACAAGGGTGTTGAGACTAAAAAAAGTTCACCTTTTCCAACCTTCTTGCTAAAAGCAACAGGGAACCCTTCTCTGTTCTTTGCCAGTACGGTAGAAGGTGTCTCCGAAAGCCAGGTATGCTTCCTTTTATCTTTCGATTGATCCTTCATCTTTGGTTCATCAGGAGTAACTTGAGAGAAAAAATCGGTGCATATCTGGGGATAAAATCTGTAAATTTTGCACGGCAAAACAGTATTACACAGAAACAATGGTTTTCTTTTCCTTGTATGCAGTGTCATCGCTTTTATATCATTATAACCAATAAAGGATCTATGAGCATTTATTCGCAATGAATCTGTTAAATCAGACGAAAAAGCAGAAGATACAAACATTACCTTATTACCCTTTCTCAAAAGACTGATCAGTGACCGGAATTGCAATGAATCCATAGAAGGACCATTTGGTAGAATTAAAAAAGCTTTCGGTCTGGCAGTTGAGTCATTATTCAGCTGAAAGAAGGTTTTATCCGAAAGCGAATAGTTTCCTTTCAGGGAAGAAGATAACACATCATCAAAAACAAAGCATCCAAAAGGCTGTTTGTCGTTTTTGTTAAAAGAAGCATCCCAGGAAAATTCTTTGGTAAAGCTTTGTTCAAAATAAAACATTACAGGAATAAGGAGCAGAATAAAAACAATAAATTTAAGATTGCCTTTCACCAATTACCTCCTTTCCATATTATCTGCTGCAGATTTTTAACCGTTTCGTAAGTAGATTCCGTTGCTTCAAAATTTCCATAACGAACCATCAGGAAACGGTTGGTCAGTTGGCGGAACTCATCGCTCACTCCTTTGCGTTTCATTTCATACAAATACTCTGTCGGTGTTTTATAAGTCTGCCAGTCTATGCATCTGAAATCTGACAAATGTTTTAATGTCTGTAAATAAACCAGTCTAACAGCCAGTTGATAATCTTTTCGGCTCAAAGCATTGTTAATTTCGCTGTTAAAGTCTACTCCGTAAATGGTTTCTTCTTCCACGTTATACTTCATAAACTTCTTTTCTCTGTAAAAAAGTTCGGGCCGTTTCTTATAAACAACGAAGATTAGCAATAAAATGAACAGAACAAAAAACACAGCTAATATTGTTCCGGAATACTTATCAGCAATCACGCTTCCAAAGAAACGCTGCATCAGCTCACGAAACCAATTTATAACTATCTCGTATAAATTAAAATTCTTGTGAACCAACTGTGAATTATAATCAAAATGACTATCTGCCTGATAGCGCGCTATCTTTGCAGTATCATAGAGTAAAGTATCCGTAGTGTGCATCTAATAGTTATAATTGCTCAAAATTATCAATATCTTCATTTACAGAAACAGAGTCTTTGGCTTCCAAAGCACTGAAATAATGAAAAGCTGCACCAACAAATATGAAGATTCCGGCAAGATAAGTGCCAAAAGCCTGAAGAGCCGCAAGAACATAGGTAACAAAATCTACCCATACCGAGTTTGATGTTGTAACTCCTCCGGTTACCTGCCCCATTATTTTACTTACAAAGAAAACAATGTACCAGGGCAAAAGAGCAACAGTCTTTATTATACTGCTGATTATTCCTAAAACAAGAACCAGTAAAAACAATTTGCCCCAGGTAGGGAATCCCAATCTATAAGATTCCTTCAACGCATTATTAGTGCCACTTCCTTCGCCCAATATATAAGCCGGGTAAATAAGTGTTAAGGGAATAATCAAAGCTACCGTTCCGGGGATAATTAAAATAAGCAGATAAGGGAATAAATAAGACAAAGCACCTACTATTGCCAAATATCCGATTGATATAAACATAACGTACACCATCAGGATAAAACACTGTTTCATGAATGATATGAAATTATCCTTTATATCAGCCACAGAATATATTTCTGATGTTTCACTACTTTGATATTTCTGCATTACAGTATATACTATAGCCGCAAGAATACTATGCCCAATCATATAAAACAGTGCCAATAAAATGTAGTTTATAATGATAGTTGGACTGTATGCCTCTAAAGAAGCGGTTGTAGTAGGAGGATACATAACAGCATCTACCGCAGCAGAACTAAGGTTGTTCATAAATACTCCCTGCACTATTGACAAAGGTAATAAAACATATAAACACAACTTCACGATAGGCTTCCAATTGTCTTTCAGGAAGTCGAATGTAGCAGTTATATTTTCTCCTAAAGTTCTTTTCTGATAAAAATTAATCTTTTTTCTCGGGTAGTTCATAGCGTAATGTTTTTGGTAAATAGAGATAATAATAGAGAGCAAATATTAGTGAAAGCAGGATAATTCCTAACCTTATAAAATCGGGAAGATGAGTGTGGCGTGTGATAAACGATTCCAGGAAACCTGCCACAACAAAGATTGGCAAAGTACCAATTACTATTTTCAGGCCACGTTTTGCACCTTTCATAAAAGCAACCTTGCGGGAATAAGTGCCCGGAAACAGCCAGCTATTACCAAGTGTGAGCCCTGCAGCGCCAGCCACTATGATGGCAGATATCTCCAACGTTCCATGAATCCAGATTGCCAACATAGATTCTCCCAGCAAACCTTGCTGAAAAAAGAATGCCTGAAATGCTCCAAGCATAACTCCGTTCTTAAACAAGAGATATCCCGAGCCAAATCCGGTAAATAACCCCATAACGAAGGTATACAGCGAGACACCTATATTATTTAAGGTGATACCCAGAAACATTGAAACTTCAGGCGCTCCACTATAAACAGCCATTGGAGCACCGTTTCTTATATTGTTCAAAGTCATATCTACATAGCCGTCGCCCAAAATCAGGCGAATAAAAGTATCATCGTTCATTGTTGAAACAACACCAACAAATACACTTATAGCAAAAATTAGAAAAGAATAGAACAATTCCTTTCGCGAATTCAGCATAACAAGAGGTATCTCTTTAGTCCAGAAAGTAATGATACGAGATCTTTTTTCTTTCTTGCTTTTGTAAATAGAGTTGTGAAGTGCAAAGGCCAGATTGTTCAGATAGATAGTTATCCGGGAAGTAGGATAATGACTCTGAGAGAATGACAAATCGGATGTAATATCTGTGTAAGTTGTTGCAAGACGGTCAGGATCAGTTTGTTCTGCCTGTTCAACAATCTTTTCAACTTCTTTCCACTTTTCTATATTCTGTCTTATAAAAGAGACTTCTTTCATCCGTTTTAATTGTCTTTTTAAATTATTGGACATCTATAACAGCAAAAGTAATTATAAATTATATATTTGCAACTTAATTATCAAAGTTTTTCAGACAACATGGCAAATACAACAATTATTACAGGACAATATGTACAGATAAACCAGACTCCTGCAAGTGTGGGCGAAAGAATCATTGCCCGGCTTATAGATATGGTTATCATTATCCTTTATCTTTTTGCCACCATCTCGTTTTTTAATAAGGTTCCTACATTAGTATTATATCAGGTATCTTATCTACTTTTTATTATTCTGCCTGCTGTTTGTTACTCTTTGCTGTTTGAAGTGTTTAATCACGGCCAGTCTATCGGAAAAATGATTATGAACATACGGGTAGTTATGGCCGACGGCTCAAGTCCTACTTTTGGAGCTTATTTACTTCGCTGGCTACTCTACCTTATAGACTTCACCATTACCGGAGGATTAGGTCTTATTTTTATTCTGATGACAAAGAAGAGTCAGCGCATTGGCGATCTGGCTGCAGGAACAATGGTTATAAAACTAAATGATTATCGCAAGATTAATGTCAGTCTGGACGAATATTCTCACCTGGAAGCCAATTACCATCCGGTATTTCCGCAGGCAGGCGACTTGTCTCTGGAACAAATCAACGTAATTGAGAAAGCGCTTAGTGTGGACGGAAAGGAAAGATACAATTACATTAGTCAGTTAAGTGGCAAGATTAAAGAATTATTAGGGATAAACACCCAATTGAGTGATGAAAAATTCCTTGAAACACTGGTAAAAGATTATCAGTATTACGCTTATGTAGACATCTAAAACTAAGTAATTGAAGCTTGAAAATTACTGATTTACCTGAAAATAAAAGAATACAGCTGCAGCAATTAAAATAAGCCCCAAAGTTCCATAAAATACTCTGGCCCATTTTCTGCCAATATTCCGAACAATAAACTGTGCATTCTGAGCAGAGAAAAACCAGTTCCAATTAAATAGAGCAGCGAGAATAGAAATAATTCCCGCCACTATGAATAATCCTTGTACTATATATTTGGGGTTCATTGATTAGAAAGTTACCTTGCGGCTTCCGTCTTCCTGTTCTTCAATGGTTACCTTTACACAATCAAACGGCAAAAGCTCTTCAATCAACTCCGGCCATTCAATAAAACACAAGGCACCACAATAGAAATAATCTTCGTACCCAAAATCATAAGCCTCTTCTACCTTATTGATGCGATAGAAATCGAAATGATAAATAAGCTCACCACTCTCTGCACGATATTCATTAATAATAGAAAACGAAGGAGAGTTTATCACATCTGTTACTCCCATATATTCACATATTGCCTTGATAAAGGTAGTTTTACCAGCACCCATCTTTCCGTAGAAAGCAAAGACAGTATTATCGCCCATTGCAGCAATAAATTCACGGGCAGCTTCCTTGATATTGTCTAAAGAACTAATTTTAATTTCCATATATAAAGTCTGTATTATCGTTTTTTACTTTGCATTCTTATTAACGGAATAATCATTTCTTCCATGGAGATGCCCCCATGCTGAAAGGTATTCGCATAATAAGATACATAGTAATTAAAATTGTTTGGATAAGCAAAGAAATCTCTTCCGCCTGCAAAGATATAAGAAGTACTAACATTAGGACAAGGAAGCTGCGCTTTTCTTGGATCTTTTATTTCAAAAACCTCTTTGAGGTTATAACTCAGATTCTTTCCAAGCTTGTAACGCAGATTGGTATTAGTGCTTCTGTCGCCAATTACTTTTATCGGATTATCTACACGTATGGTTCCATGATCAGTAGTGATTACTATCCTGTAATCACTCTCCGACAACACTTTAAATAGTTCCTTTATTGAAGAATGCCTGAACCAAGACAATGTAATGGAACGATAAGCAGCTTCCGTAGAAGCCAGTTCGCGAACCATTTTCGATTCCGTTCTGGCATGCGAAAGCATATCGATAAAGTTGAGAACAACCACGTTTAAGTCGTTTGCTTTTAGGTTATTAAGATTACTCAGTAACTTTTCAACTCCGGCGGAATCATTAATCTTATTATAAGAAAAAGTATTCTTGCGTCGGTAACGTTCTATATGTGTTTGAATCAGAGGAGCTTCATTCAAGTTTTTGCCCTCTTCTTCATCTTCATCCACCCAAAGATCGGGAAACATTTCGGCTATTTTATTCGGCATCAACCCTGAAAAGATAGCATTCCGCGCATATTGTGTAGCGGTAGGGAGAATACTGAAATATAGTTCTTCCTCAAAAGAAAAGTAATCTGCCAATTCATTGCTCAGCACCCTCCACTGGTCGTACCGGAAATTATCGAGAACAATAAAGAAAACCTTTTCACCGGCATCAAGTACGGGAAATATCTTCTTTTTAAATACATCCGGACTTATTAATGGCCTGCTTTCCGGGTTGGCAATCCAGTCGAGATAGTTCTTCTTTACGAATTTAATAAAAGCACTGTTGGCTTCCGTTTTCTGCGCAGCAAGCATTTCGGTCATGCTGCTTTCCGCTCCTTCCAGCTCCAGTTCCCAGTATACCAATCTTTTATACACCTCCATCCAGTCGGTATAAGTAAAAGAGTCATTGATCTGCATACCAATCTTCCCAAAGTTCTGCTGATAACCTGTATTTGCCACTTCCGTAACAATCTCCTTCTGGTGCAGATTCTTTTTAAGACTCAGTAAAATCTGATTGGGGTTGACCGGCTTTATCAGATAATCGGCAATCTTAGAACCAATTGCCATATCCATAATATTCTCTTCTTCGCTCTTGGTAATCATTACAACCGGCACAGTAGGACAAATTTCCTTAATCAGCGGAAGAGTTTGCAATCCACTAAGTCCGGGCATATTTTCATCCAGAAAAATAAGATCAAAGGTAGTTTCCCTGCAAAGATCGAGTGCATCCTGTCCGTTGGTAACAGTACTCACTTCATATCCTTTGCTTTGCAAAAACATAACATGCGGTTTCAGCAAATCAATTTCATCATCAACCCAGAGCAAATGATCGTTCTTCATTTATGGTTTTTCCTTAACTAATTTATTGTTCGTCAGTATTATCCTGCACATCTTTATCTTCGAATACCGGTTCATCTAAAGTATAACCTTTAATCTGCATTTCCGGAATCTTTGAGAAGTGCTTCTGATAGAAATCCTGATAATCGTCAAAGCTATAATATTTTGACAACAATTCATAATTTTGCCGAGAAATAATCAGTGCCCGCATACCACTCAGCTTCTGTGCCATTTCTTTATTCTTGTAAAGCAAACCGGCATACTGGTAAGCCTCATCAAAATTAGTAAATTCCTTTACATGAAGCATTCCAACACCATTCTTCTTCACAAAAGAGAGATCAAAGTTCTTCACTATAAAACTTGAGAAATTGTAACGAGCCATTTCATACAGCAAAAGATTTTCGTTTACTTTCCCCGCTTCATAAGCCAGAATAAACAAGTAAGGCGTATCCCTTTCGGTACTAAACTTATTCTGAGTAGTATCTGCCACGGCAACCTCCGCTCCCATCTCCGTATTTCTTCTTTCCCAAATAGAGCCGAACATTGTGCTTCCCTTAGCCAGAATCCTTCCATCCTGCACTCCCTTAATAATATTGGCAGCCAGTTCTGTTATTTCATTCTTTGGATATTTAGTAACGATATCTTTCAGAGTAGACAGAAACATCTTCTGATTTCCGGATTGCAGCATACCCATAGCATTGAGAAACATAAACTTAGGCATGTGCTGCCCCATGGAATATTTCTTTTGTGCAAGTTCAGCATTCTTCTTCACTTTATCATAATCATTCTTCTGGAAAGCAGCATAAGTCTCTGCGTAGAGTGAATCCTCCAGATGCTTTCCATGGGTAACGTTGTAAGCATAATCAGGATCGGTAACAGTTACTGCATATTTACTTTTCGGGAATTCCGAGATAAGCTTATCTTTGTAGAGTGTAGCCTCAGCCTCTTTTTTCCACCTTGAATTCATCAGATAAAGATTGTAATATACCTCATCCAAACGGCCGAAAGAAGGGAATTGCTTGTAGAGACGGGAAAAAGTTTTCTGAGCAAGCGGATAATCTTCCAACTTATCCTTATAAATCATTCCCATGTTATACAATCCGTCCGACAAAATATCGTTGGATTCCTTCATTGCCTCCTCTGTAAGCGGAATGTGTTGCAGGTAAAATTCCGGATTCTTATTATCGGTAACTACAGTATCAGTCAGTGAGGTCTGCGCTTTTTCGCCCACATTAGTGGATTTATCCTTTCTTGCAACCTCTTCATTCTCATTTTTTTCTTCAGAATCATTGGCAGAAATCACCGTCTTATTCCTTCTCCGCCAGTTATCTTCCAGCTTGCGGCGCCCCCATTTACGTTGAAAATCCATCTTTCCCTGTTCCACCAACTGAGGATTATAAAAAAACCACGACTTATCACCGGTACTCACCACTTTCTGAGCAGTTTGTCTAAGTACAGGCCGGTCATTCACCACATCTTCTCTTTTTTGCATCAGCTTCTCACGTTCAGCCTCTTTGCGTTCAGCTTCTTCCTTTCGCTTTACCTCCTTGATAATTTTATCAACAGCCGCCCGTCTTTCAGCATCACTTAAAGAAGCCAGATGCTGCAAACTATCCTGTAACTGAACATTTACTACATGAGTAACCAGTTCATCGAGCACCTCCGAACGCTTATTCAGTCTTTCGTAATCTGTGTATTCCTTATCAATTAGTCCGATAGCCTCTTTATACGCTTCCTGTGCCTTTACATAATCGGCTTTGTTCCAGTAAAGATCGCCAAGTTTCAGCAAAAGAATACCTTTCTCCATTCCGTTTCTTGTACTCTCTTTCGTCCCTTTCCTGTACTGTTCAATGGTCTTTACAGTATCTTTCAATGAAAGATAAACATTTCCCATAGCATAATACACCTGATCGAGGTATTCCTTATTCTTTTCATTTCGGGCCATGCCATGCAGCTTACTTATTGCACTGCGGGCATTGGAAGATGAAACCACTTCTGTCTGTTTTATCCTTGCATTAAATTCCAGTTCGTAGGGAGGATTTTGCGCAATCGTTCTGCCATAAGACTCATAAGCTTTAGCATTATCTCCCAAAGACTGATAAACCTGTCCCAGCAGATAATACTCACGCGCCTTTTGTTTCTTCTTTTTTTCGTGCTTAATGATGGTCAGCAAATAAGGGACTGCTTCTTTAAATCTTTTCTGTCTCAGCAGATAGTTACCATACGCAGCAGAGTAGTCGGGCATCATACCCGAAGGCAGACTGTCATTATTCAGTTTGGTGAGCACCTCTTCCGCATCATAAAACCAATCCATCTCCGTGTAACATCTGGAAAGCCAGATATTTGCTTCAGCCAACACTTTAGGATTTGTATCATACAGACGAGTAATATAGGAGAAAGTGGATGCTGCTTCCAGGAACTCACCTTTGTAAAACTGAGATTTCCCCATCATCATCCAGGCGTTATGCAGAAAAGGATTATATTCCTTTTGCGATAACCAGCGTTTTTCTTCAGGAGTCTTTTTTCCGGGCTTGCGTGCCGGCTTTTTCTTTATGGAGTGTAGTTTGATTGCTTTCTGTGATTTCTCAATGGCCCGGTCAAAGTCGCTCTTACCCAGCCCCACTGTCTTTTTATTTTCAATGGGATAAAGAGGTAGCATCTCCAGATAGCTATCTTTATTCCCTGTTTCGATGGCCTCGACACCTCTTTTATAGGCCTCGTGACCATTAAAATAGACATTATAACGAGTAGTAAAAGAGTGATAAAAACGAGAACCCGCTGTATTCTTTTTCACAGAACAGCCGGCAAGACTAATCAGCAACAGAATGCTTACGATAAGAAATACTTTTTTTCCACTCAATCTACCATTCATTTTTCACAGTTCTACTTAAATAAAACTGAACTTTACTGTTTTTATTGTTTCTGCAAACGTAGAAAAGAGCTGCTTATCAACTTACAAACAGCATAAATAATGATGGAGAAAAATATAATTGATGCGCCCGAAGGTACATTCAGAAAATAAGAAATCAGCAATCCGCCCAAACATCCCAGGTATCCGATAAAGATGGAAATCCATATTATCCGTTTGAAGTTAAACGTAAACAGGTTGGCCGTCATTTGCGGAATGGTAAGCAACGAAAGAACAAGCACAATTCCCACCATTCTTAAACAGAAAACAATGGTCAGGGCAATAAACAGCATCAGGATATATTCAATTAATGCAACCGGAATGCCCTGAGAACGGGCAAACTCCCTGTCGAAAGCTACATATATGATGGGGTGAATGAAGAAAAAGAAGAATGTGGCAAGCACAACAGACAACGTTGCCAGCATTAAAATATCCATCTGAGTAATAGTCAATATATTACCAAAAAGAAAAGCTGAAAGATCGGGCGCAAAGCCGGGAGACAGGAAAGTAAATATAATACCCAGCGCCATACCCAGTGTCCAGAATACAGCAATAGCAGAATCTTCGCGCATATCTTTCCGTTTACTAAGCCAGCTTACTCCAAAGGCGGACAATACAGAAAATATTGCAGCCGAAAGAATAGGCGAAATACCCGTATAAAGTCCGATACCAATTCCCCCAAAGGAAGCATGAGTGAGCCCACCACTAATAAAAACCAACCGGCGGGTTACGATATAAGTTCCGATAATTCCACAGGCTATGCTTGCAAACAAGGCACCTACCAAAGCATGTTGAAAGAAAGTATATTGAAGAAGATCCATCATCTTTTTATAAAATTAGTTGATAACTGTTAACCTGTAACTTCTTATCTTATAGACTGCTATATACACTAAATATATATTCAGAATTATTCACACACATTTTTTTGTTATTCCTGCAAAGTTACAGATTTAATTGTATTTTTGCACACACAACATTGTGAAAAACATGAATAACAACAAATACGGCACGTACAAGTTCGGTTTAACTACAGCTTCGGCCTTTGTCATAGCAAATATGATTGGCACAGGAGTTTTCACATCCCTCGGCTTTCAGCTGCTTGGCACCACAAACATAGCCTCCATTCTGCTACTTTGGTTGATTGGTGGAATTATAGCTCTTTGCGGTGCGCTTGTTTACGGAGAACTTGGTGCTGTAATGCCTCGTTCGGGAGGTGAATACAATTACTTGCGTATTATTTACAACCGCGAACTGGGATTTATGGCCGGATGGGCCTCCCTGATTGTAGGATTTGCCGCCCCGGTAGCACTGGCCAGTATGGCGCTAAGCAGCTATCTGTCCAGAATGTTTCCTGTGCTGAACCCAGTATTGGTAGGACTTCTGGTATTAACTATCATCACCCTCGTTCATGCTTACGATGTTAAGGTTGGAGGCGCCGTACAGCGCTTCTTTACTTTCTTCAAAATACTTGTTATACTGGGATTTATTGTTTGTGGAGTAATAATGCCTGTGGAAAAGCAAAGTTTCACAACCTCCTTCTCTACTTTTTCTTGGGGAGATGTTTTTTCAACTGGCTTTGCCGTTTCGCTTGTTTGGGTCTATTATGCTTACTCCGGATGGAACGCCTCAGCCTATATGGCGAACGAGATTAAAAATCCGCAACGCACCATTCCCCGTTCTCTCTTTATCAGCACATTGGTGGTAACCGTTCTATACTTGTGCATAAATGCTGTATTCCTGCTTTCAACGCCTGCCGGAGAAATGAGCGGACAGCTGGAGGTGGGATTAATAGCCGCGCAACACATATTCGGAGTTACATTTGGTAATATAATGGGCCTGCTTATCGCTCTTTTATTGGTTTCGAGCATCAGCTCCATGGTATTTCTAGGTCCAAGAGTTTCTCAGGTAATGGGAGAAGATACTTATATTCTGCGCCCTTTAGCCAGAAGATCGGAACGCGGCACACCATACATAGCCATTTGGGTGCAGTATTTTATCAGCGTATTGCTAATTATTACCAACTCTTTTGAGCTGGTAACCAAATATACAGGAATAACCTTATCCTTTTTTGCTCTGATGACGGTTGTGGGTGTCTTTGTACATCGCCGACGCTTTCCCAAAGCCAATCGTCCATACAAGACATGGGGATATCCGGTTACTCCTATTATTTTTATTTTATTAATCGTTTGGTCAATAGTATACCTTGTCCGTGAAGATTTTATCCTGACTTTTATTGAAGGCAAGCAGGATGTTATGTGGATGACACTGATGAGTTTGCTGACTCTCGTATCGGGTGCACTTATTTACCGGACAAACAGATGGGTTGTTTACAAAAGATTAAACTACAAATTAAGTTTTAACAGAGATGGACATTAAGTATGTAATGCTTCTTGCAGCAGGAATGGTACTGACCTTTTCCTCATGCGAGCAGAAAAAAAAGAGTGCAAACGTTGTTGTTGAAGCAGTTTCCGACAGTGATTCTATTCAAAAGGCCGACGGGCCGAAGCTGGAAAGTAATGAAGAGCTCAACGATGCCGCCCGCTTCGTGGCAGGTATGCCTATAGAAAACAAGAAAAGTAAGTTATATGAGTTCACACAGACAGAGGAGTGGAAGAAGCATAGCAAGAATATGGATCAGATATGGAACTCATTCCTGCAATCGGCTCCTAAAGTGATGGCTTTTTCACAAAACGAACTCGGAACAATAAACAGCGAATATAAAACAATTTTCTACCCTTTTGGAGGGCCTGATTATCTATTTCCAAACACCTTCTTCCCTGATATGGATACCTATTTCCTTATTGGACTGGAGCGGGCAGGAAATCCTATAAAAGTTAAGCATCCATCGGTAGCCACCTACCGTTTATACCAGAATGCTGTTTCAGACATTCTGAATCTGAGTTTTTTCCGTACCATTGATATGAAGCAGGAACTCTCGAACGATACCATAGACGGGGTAGTTCCCATTATTTCTATGCTGATGGCTCGCTCCGACAGGGAAATTGTGAGCATCGAGCATAAAAGAATTAACGATGAAGGCGAGATTGTTGGAACAGAGGAAGACGGATCGCCGGTGAATAATCAAAGCAAACTGGTGGAATTTAAGTTTTTCAAGAGTGGAACAAATAAGCTACAAACACTATACTTCCTGTCTACCGACTTGAGTAACGGTGGTTTTCCGGAGAATAAACCGCTGATGGCTTATGTTGATAAGCTGGACAAAGCAACAACAGCTTGCTTTATCAAATCGGCCTCATACCTGATGCACATGACTTATTTCTCAAAAATCCGTGAAGCTATTCTGAGTCATGTTTCGGCTATTATGCAGGACGATTCCGGAATTCCATGGTGTTATTACGATCAGTCTAAATGGGACATCCAACTCTACGGCTCATTTAGCAAGCCAATCAGTATGTTTGGAAAATATCCTCAGCCCGATTTGCGTGAAGCTTATATGACCATGAATCCAAAACCTATCAACTTCCGGATGGGCTATGCCAGACAGTCAAACTTGCAATTAAGCATCTTGAAAAAACAAAACGAAGAGTAAGATAATCTATCAGGTTTAGTTCACAGATTGAGCTACTCCTTTCCAATAAAAAGTGTAGGTCTAAATTTAATCAGGTCTACACCTTTTTTATTTTTACTCTACACACAAAACAAATTCATTCACCGTAAACTGCCTTAAATATGCCGTTGCAAAAGCTTAGATGTAAGGATAAAGCGGTAAACTGTTGCAGGTTTTCAAAAATTCTGTTATTTTTGCTCATTCGAAACATATAGAAGAACAAATAAACTATAAAACCAATTAAGATGATTGACGTAAACAGTTGTATTAACGACGCAAAAGATAAAATGGACATGGCCATTATGTATCTTGATGAATCACTGGCTCACATTCGCGCCGGTAAAGCTAACACACGAATCCTGGACGGTATCCGCGTAGACTCTTACGGAAGTATGGTTCCTCTAAGCAATGTGGCTGCAATCTCTACCCCAGATGCAAAAAGCATCATAATCAAACCTTGGGATAAAACCATGTTTAGAGTAATTGAGAAAGCTATTATCGATTCTGAAGTTGGTATTATGCCTGAAAACAATGGTGAAGTTATTCGTCTTGGAATTCCACCACTAACAGAAGAAAGACGTAAAATTTTAGCAAAACAAAGCAGCAAAGACGGAGAAACAGCAAAGATTAGTATCCGTAATGCTCGCCGTGATGGAATTGATCATTTGAAGAAAGGATTGAAAGACGGCTTGGCTGAAGATGAAGAAAAAGATGCTGAAGCACGCCTACAGAAAGTTCACGATAAGTACATCAAGAAAGTGGACGAAATGATCGCTGCTAAAGAAAAAGAAATTATGACTGTATAAAAAAACTGCTCGGGGAACTGACTTCTGTTGAATTCGGTTCCCTGAAGTTTTTAAGCCAATAACAAATAAATAAAAGAAGTGCACGGATTAGTTATAAAGAACACAGGTAGCTGGTATCAGGTAAAAACCGAAGACGGGCGTTTGGTAGAGTGTAAAATCAAAGGAAATTTCCGTCTCAAGGGAATAAGAAGCACCAACCCAATTGCTGTAGGCGACAATGTGCAAATTATAATGAATCAGGAAGGCACCGCTTTTATCAGTGAGATTGAGGACAGAAAGAATTATATAGTTCGCCGCTCCTCCAATCTTTCCAAACAATCACATATACTTGCGGCAAACCTCGATCAGTGCTTACTGGTGGTTACCGTAAATTATCCCGAGACATCCACTATTTTTATTGACCGTTTTCTGGCATCTGCCGAGGCCTATCAGGTTCCGGTAAAGATTATCTTTAATAAAGTTGATGCATACGATGAGGATGAACTTCGTTATCTCGACGCTCTTATCAATCTCTATACCCAGATTGGCTATCCTTGTTTTAAGATTTCGGCCAAAAATGGTGACGGACTGGAGGAAGTAAAACAAGCCCTTGAAGGGAACATCACTCTTTTCTCAGGACATTCCGGCGTTGGAAAGTCAACACTTATCAATGCTCTCCTACCCGATATTGATGTAAAAACTGCAGAGATTTCATCTTATCATAATAAAGGAATGCATACTACTACCTTCTCCGAAATGTTTCCTATTCCGGGAGATGGTTACATTATTGACACTCCGGGAATTAAAGGTTTCGGCACATTCGACATGAAGGATGAAGAGGTAAGCCATTACTTCCGCGAAATATTCGAAACGTCCGATAAATGTAAGTACAACAACTGCACTCATCGTCACGAGCCGGGCTGTGCTGTTCGCGAAGCCGTAGAGCAACATCTTATCAGCGAATCACGCTACACTTCTTATCTCAATATTCTGGAAGATAAGGAGGAAGGTAAATATCGGGCTGCGTATTAAGCACTTATTCCTAAAGCTCTTCGGAACATATTTAGTCCCACAAATAATCTTTTCGGTAACCTTCCATTGTAAATCAGTGGTAGATAATCGGTTTTAGTAGCAGATGAATTGTTAACTATTCTTATCTGCCACTAGACTATTATACTTATATTCAGAAGATCAACTTCTAAATAGTAGCAGGTGGGAGATATTTCGAGAAAAATAATGCCCCGAATCCTTAAAAGAACCGGGGCATCAATATTATATGTAATTATATCAATTACTTACAGCTTACACAAATCGGTTTGATTTGTTTGAAGAAGTCGTTACCTTTATTATCAACAAGGATAAATGCAGGGAAGTTTTCAACTTCAATCTTCCAAATAGCTTCCATACCCAATTCAGGATATTCAAGACATTCTACTTTCTTAATGTTATTCTGAGCAAGGATAGCAGCTGGTCCACCAATACTACCTAAGTAGAAACCACCATGTTTCTGGCAAGCATCAGTAACTTGTTGGCTACGGTTACCTTTAGCAATCATAATCATGCTACCACCATTTTCCTGGAATAGGTCAACATAAGAGTCCATACGTCCGGCAGTTGTTGGTCCGAAAGAACCAGAAGGCATTCCGGCTGGAGTCTTAGCAGGACCAGCGTAATAGATTGGGTGATCTTTAACATACTGAGGAAGACCTAAACCTGCATCGATACGTTCTTTTAGTTTAGCGTGAGCAATGTCACGGCCAACGATGATTGTTCCGTTCAAAGATAAACGAGTTGAAACAGGGTATTTATCAAGTTCCTTCAGGATATCAGCCATTGGTTGGTTCAAGTTGATCTTTACAGCATCGCCTTCGCCTGCGTTACGCAATTCTTCAGGGATGTATTGTCCAGGATTATCTTCCATCTTTTCAATCCAGATACCGTCTTTATTGATCTTAGCCTTGATGTTTCTATCAGCAGAACAAGATACACCCATACCTACAGGACAAGAAGCACCGTGGCGAGGCATACGGATAATACGGATATCGTGAGCGAAGTATTTACCACCAAACTGTGCACCTAAGCCCATGCGTTGTGCTTCAAGCAATACTTGCTTTTCAAGTTCAACATCACGGAAAGCCTGTCCGCCTTCATTTCCTGAAGTTGGAAGGTTATCGTAATATTTAGCAGAAGCAAGTTTTACAGTTTTCAGGTTAGTTTCAGCAGATGTACCGCCAATGCAGAAAGCAATGTGGTAAGGAGGACAAGCCGCAGTACCAAGAGTTTTCATCTTTTCAACCAAGAAAGGAACTAATTTCTCTGGATTAAGCAGAGCTTTTGTTTCCTGATAAAGGTAAGTCTTGTTAGCCGAGCCACCACCTTTAGCAATGCAAAGGAATTTATATTCTGCACCCTGAACTGCATAAAGGTCGATCTGTGCAGGAAGGTTGCATCCTGTATTGATCTCTTTGTACATATCCAAAGGAACATTCTGAGAATAACGAAGATTTTCTTCTGTATAGGTTTTATAAACACCTTTAGAAAGAGCTTCTTCATCGCATCCGTCGGTCCAAACCTGCTGACCTTTTTTACCTACAATAATTGCAGTACCAGTATCCTGACAGAAAGGAAGTTTTCCTTTTGATGAAACTTCAGCATTTCTAAGGAAAGTTAAAGCTACATATTTATCATTTTCACTAGCTTCCGGATCAGAAAGGATTTTAGCTACTTGTTTCTGATGCTCAGGACGTAACATAAAAGCTACATCACGGAAAGCAGCATTTGCAAGCATAGTTAAGCCTTCGGCATCTACTTTCAAGATTTCTTTTCCTTCAAATTCACTTACAGATACATGATCTTTGGTAAGTAAGTAATACTCAGTTTCATCTTTTCCCATTGGGAACGGAGCCTGATACTTAAACGGGGGTGTTGCCATATCTTTATTATTTTTAAATAAAATTCGTGCCACAAAGATACTAAAAAACTCTTCTAAGGAATTTGATTAAAGGATAATTCTTCTTAACCAAGGTAAAAAGGAAGATAAAAATCTCATAAATAAATACATAACACTTTTTAACCATGATTTTTCATTTCTGAAGCAAACTTATAAGGTTGTTTTCTGACAATACGTTTTACTTTTTAAGTTAAAACACTGATTATAAGCTGCGGAAAAATTAGTTCCACCCCCTATAATAGCAGAATTCAAGTTATAAACGCAACTCTCTCCTATGTTTTTTAAGTGTATTAATAAACTCGATTGGAGTATAATATTCCAACCTTTTTCTTGGTCTTGAATTAATTAAATCTTCGACAGTTTCTACT